>Ga0181523_10002479_pt1 | contig 17973 bp, 16 predicted proteins | sample PEATcosm2014_Bin_43_FD_119752 | JGI IMG/M metagenome (GOLD analysis project Ga0181523, IMG submission 119752) | Peatland microbial communities from MTU Mesocosm Facility, Houghton, MI, USA - PEATcosm2014_Bin05_30_metaG | ecosystem: Environmental > Terrestrial > Soil > Wetlands > Peat | place...
GCATCGGCGTCTTTCGGACATATCTCGCAGCCGGAAAGCAACCAGGTGCTTTACCAAACCGATTCCCTGGTGGAGGATTATCAGAGCTTCAACGCCGGATATAGCCAGCAATTCATGAACGGGGCCGCTTTCAGCGTCAATTACAACAGCACGCGGGCCACCGCAAACGTCCCCACGCTGCTACTGAATCCTCTGACGCAGGGCAGCCTCAACCTGAATATTTCGCAGAACCTGCTGCAGGGGTTCGGCGCTTCGGTCAACAACCGCTACATACGGATTGCGCGCAACAACTCGCGCTATTCCGAATTGCAACTGAAGCAGCAGGTGACCACGACGGTTTCCGCGGCGCTGAACCTGTACTGGGACCTGGTGGCGTTCACCGAAGACCTGCGGTTGAAGCGGCTCTCGCTGGATGCGGCGCGGCGGCTTTTTGAAGACAACAAGAAGGAGCTGGCGGCGGGCGCCATCGCGGCGATCGAGGTGACGCGCGCGCAGGCGGAGATTCCAGCGCGCTCGGAGGACGTGCTGATCGCCGAGACCAACCTGCTGCAGCAGGAAATCGTGCTCAAAAACGCGCTCAGCCGCAACGGCATCGCGGATCCGGCGATGGAGGATGCGCACATCGTCACGCTCGATCCGATCCAGGTGCCGGAGCAGGAGGGCCTGGCGCCGATGAAAGACCTGGTGAAGCAGGCGCTCGCCCAGCGGCCGGACCTGGAGCAGAATCGCATCAACATCCAAAGCCAGCTCCTGGTGCTGAACGGCGACCGCAGCGCGCTGAAGCCAAGCCTGCAAGCGTTCGCGTCCTTCACCAATCAGGCCCTGGTGGGCGCGCCCAACCCGCTCAACACGATCCCCGGCAACGTTGCCGACCCGTATTTCTTTGGCGCCTACGGCGGCATGCTGGCGCAGATTTTCCGGCGCGACTTCCCGAATTACACGGCTGGCTTTTCGCTGACCATTCCGATTCGCAACCGCGCCGCGCAGGCCGATTACGCAACCGACCAATTGCAGATGCGCCAGCAGGAATTGCTGCTCGAGAAAAGCGTTGCCCAGGTGAGCGTGGACGTGCGGAACGCGCTGATCGGCGTCGAGCAGGCGCACTCGCGTTATGAAACCGCGCTCGAGACGCTGAAGCTGGCGCGCGAAACGCTGGAGGCGGAAAAGAAGAAATACGAGTTCGGCAAATCCACCAACGCGCTGGTGATCCAGGCGCAGCGCGACGTGGTGGCGGCGGAAAGCGAACAGGTGCAATCGATGGCCAATTACACCCACGCGCGTATCGCACTGGACCAGGCGGTCGGCATGACGCTGGAGCGCAACGATATCGGCATGGCGGAAGCGGCCAGCGGACAGGTGGAGCGGCATTCCGCCTTGCCGGCCACGCTGCCGGGGAAGCGATAGGAGCCGCCATGCGAACGACACCAACATCCATAACCGGTTCGGCTGCCGGAATAAACGGTTGGCAGGCGGAAGCGCCTGCCCCACTCGCCTGCGAGTTTTTGGATGACGAAGTGGGGCAGACGCCCGGGGTTCGGGTCCGAAGCGGACTTTCGTCTGCCAACCCGCGCATCCCCCCGTTTCCCTCACTTTTCCTCACCGCCGCGGCATGGCTCGCTCTGGCCGGTGCGCTGGCGGCGCAAGCGCCGCTGCCGATCGCTCCCATCAAGCCGCAGGGACTGCCCTTCGTCCGTTCTTACAAACCGGTGACCGTGCCGCCGCTGCGGTTGACGGGCGCTGGCCGGCTGCGCGGCATGATTCAGGCAGGAACCATCCACCTGACCGCCCGCGACGCGATTGCGCTGGCGCTCGAAAGCAGCCTGGATCTCGAGACCGGCCGCTACAACCTGGTGATGGCGGATTGGGCGGTGGAGCGCGCCGAATCGGGCGGCGCGCTGCGCGGCGTCACCGGAGCCAACTCGCAGTCGGTGACGCTCGGCAGCGGCCAGGGCGTCGCCGGCAGCCAGGGCGGCGGGTCGCTCGGTTCGACCGGATCGTCCGGCGCGGTGCTCATCCAGCAAATCGGTCCCGTGACGCCTCAACTCGATCCCGTGTTTTCGATGACCGACGCCTTTTCGCACCAGACCTCGCCCCAATACGTTCTCGTGCAGAGCGGCGTGTACTCGCTGGTGGACGACGCGCGTTCTTACAACTGGCAGACGTCGCAAGGCCTGTTGACAGGGGGAACGGCGCGCGTGAGTTTTAGCGACTCGTATCTGAACGAAGCGGTGCCGACCGACATTCTCGATCCGACCTCGTTCACCAGCCTGGGAGTCTCGGTTTCGCAGAACCTGCTCTACGGATTCGGCACGCGCGTCAACGGACGGTTCATCCGCATCGCCCGCCGCCGGGTGAACGGCGCGGACGAAAACTTTCGCGCGCGTTTGATGGCCGTGGTAAGTGGCGTCTTGAATGCCTATTGGAACCTCTCGCTGGCCGCCAACGATTTGCAGTACAAGCAGCGCAATCGCGATGTAGCGGCGCAGTTTCTGGCGGACACGCGGCGGCAGATCGCGGTTGGCGCGGCGCCGGCCTTGGACCGCGTCAACGCCGAGAGCGCCGCGGCGGCGGCTGAGCATCTCCTGGTGGTAGCCCGCAACAGCGTCACCGTCCAGCAGAATGCTCTGAAGGACTATCTGAGTTTCCGCGCCGTGGCCGACGATCAATTGGCGGCGGCGCAAATCGTCGCCATCGACCCGCTCAACGTCCCGGAGACCGACGATCTGCCCAGCCTTCACGAGCTGATCGCAAGCGCGGAGCGCCGGCGTCCGGAAGTGGCGCTGGCTAATCTCCAGGTGGAGCTGGCGGGCATCACGGCCGAAGGCACCGCCAATGGCGTCCTGCCAAGCCTGGGGGTTTGGGCCTCGGCCAGCAATTACGGCCAGGCCGGCAGGGCCGTGCCGGGCCAGACGCCCTCGGCCAATTTCGTGGGAGAAGTGGGCACCGCGCTGGCGCAGATGTTTCGCCGCGATTTTCCCAACGAGAGCGCGGGAGTCAACTATTACGCGACTCTTGGCAACACGCAATCGCAGGCCGATCATGCGATCGACGTGCTGAGCCAGCGGCAAGCTGAGTTGACCGCCGAGCGCACGCGCCACGGCCTGGCCGTCAACATCTCGAGCCAGGTGCTGGCGCTCCAGCAGGCGCGCGCGCGCTACAAGGCGGCTGTCGAGAGCCGCGGGCTGCTCGAGCGGTTGTTGCAAGGCGAGGAGAAGAAGTGGGTGGCCGGAACTTCCACCATCTCCACCGTCGTCGAGGCGCGCCGCGATCTGGCCAACGCGCAATCGGCCGAACTGGCCGCCGCGGCCGCGTACGTGCACGGCCGCATCGCACTCGACCAGGAGCTGGGACGAACACTCGAAGTGAACCAGGTGTCGGTGGAAGATGCGATCGGGAAATGACGTGGCGCACGCACTCGTGCGTGCCGCGTCGGCACTCTTGCCGACGCAGGGTTTCTTGGCGCCGAGCAGGTGTCGAGGTGAGTCTCGACACGGCACGCACGAGTGCGTGCGCCACGTCAGTCGTCGAAATCTAACCTGGCTGTTTCGCGACGGAGCTAAGGCTCGCCACCCTCATCCCAGTCGACCGCGCGGATGGGGCCGACGCCGATCACATAGCAGGCGGCTCCGCACAGGGCGATCACGGCGGCCACCAGGAAGGCGAGGTAAAACTCGCCGGTGCGCTGGACAATCCAGCCGGTGAACCAGGGCGCGGCGACGCCGGACAGATTGCCGAATCCGTTTTGGAAGCTGGTCCACTTGCCCGCCGCGCGCGGGCCGGCGAGCGTCTGCGTGATGGCGTAAATGTTCGAGCTGAACAGGCCGTAGCACGCGCAGGTAATCATGAGAATCGTCATCGCCGCGGTTTCATTGCGAATGATGGCCACCGGCAGAATCAGGGTGGATAGCGTGAGGCCCAGGCCGGCGAAGGTCTTGCGCACACGGTTGGGCGTGTGGCCGCGCGCGATCCAGACGTCCGACAGCCGGCCGCAGATGACGGCGGAAACGGCAATCAGCAGATAGGCCGCCGAGCCCACGTACGCCATTTTGGTTTTCGAAAAGTGCCGCTCCTTTTCCAGATACGGCGGCAGCCAGGTGAGCAGGAAATACCAGAAGTAGTTGGCGCAGAAGAGGCCGAGTGCGGTGAACAGCGCCGCCCGCCGCCGGATCACGGCGAAGATGGAAGGCGCGCGCGTGGAGTGCATTTCTTCGGGAACCGCCGTGCCGCGGCCGCGCGGCATCCAAAGCAACCAGGGCCCCAGCCAAACCAAGCTGGCCCCGCCCAGAGCGAGGAAGAACGCGCGCCAGCCGTACCGCGCAATCAGCAGGCCGCCAAGCAAAGTGCCAAGCGCGGGACCGCACTTGGTGCCGGCATCGATCAGCGCGTTCGCCAAACCACGGTGATGCTCCGGATAATGGTTAGCAAGAATGCGCGAGTATGACGGGTACGCGATGGATTCACCGGCGCCGAGCACCAGGCGCAGCGCGAACACGACCGCGAAGGCGTGGGCGGCGCCGGTGATGGCGGTGGCTCCGGACCACAGGAAGAAGCCGGCGGCGAGAACCCATCCCACATTGAAGCGGTCCGCCAGCCAGCCGGAAAGGCCCAGCAATTGGCACGCGGCGTAGGTCCAGAAAAAAGCCGACAACAGCAGCCCGAGCTCGTAGTTGCTGAAGCCGAGATCGCGCTGGATGTTGGTGGCGCCGGCGGAAAGGTTGGCGCGGTCGAAATAGTTCAGAAATCCCGAAATGACCAGCAGCGCGAGGATGCGCCACTCCTTGCGGGATAACGCCGTGCGCACCGGAGCGGGGATTGCCGTCACAGGACGCTATTCTACCTTGGATGGCGCGTTCCCATGCGGCTTGCTATCACCGAACTTCCGTACCGTGGGGAACCATTTCGGGCGTGAGAAATGTCTTGGGCACCGTGCCTTCACCTGCTAGCGTGAATTTTGGAAATCGCTTGTACCATTTTCCAGGTGGCACCTCGGGATCGGAGTTCAACCAATCCTGCAATACATCGAAATCATCAACCGAAATCCGGCCTTCTCGAAAGCGATCGACAAGGTGTTTCATGAAGTACGGCGGCGGCCTCTTAATCTTCGGCATTCCGGTACTGGCGCTGGAACACGATCTTTTGAAGCTCTTGGGAGAGGCGGCGGAGTTCAGTTTCGTCCTTGGCGTCTTTGATGCGCTTTAGGCAAAGGTGAAGAGCCTTCTTCGAAGCGTCGAAACCAGGCATGGCTGCCACAGGGCCGCTGCCGCTCTTCGCTCTCGACCATCGCGCCCGAACGGCTTTGCGCGCGCTTTCGCTGCGTTGTTCTGGAGTGAGTACGGCGGCTCTGGCGGGGCCACCCTTCTTGCCGCCCAATCGTCCTAGCGCAACAGCGGCGGGATTCTTCCTCTTAGCGTTTACGGCCATCCTTGCATTATACGTGAGCGCTCAGGAGTTGACAACCACGTGAGCGCTTTAGTATAAGCGCGGCCTCCCCCGCTCGCGATAGAATGGGCGCTCAATGCCGGCCAATGGCACGTACCTGGTTCTGCTCACGGCGGCTTCCATCGCGCTGCTGCTGTTCCTGATTCTGGGCGTCAAGTTGCACGCGTTTCTGGCGCTGCTGATTTCCAGCATGGCGCTCGGCCTCGGGGCGGGCATGCCGCCGGAGAAAGTGCTCAAATCCATCCAGACGGGCTTCGGCGATTCGCTGGGGTTCATCGCGGTGGTGGTGGGGCTGGGCGCCATGATCGGCCGCTACCTGGAGGCGTCGGGCGGCGGCGTGGCGCTGGCCGACTGGCTGCTCGAACGTTTCGGGCGCGAGCGCGCGGCCTGGGCCATACTGGTGGCCGCGTTTCTGGTCGGGCTGCCGATCTTCTTCGAAGTCGGCTTCATCATTCTGGTGCCGCTGGTGTGGAACCTGGCGCGCGAGACCAAGCGGTCGCTGCTGGTCTACGGCCTGCCCATGGCCGCGGCGCTCACCATCACGCATTCGATGGTGCCGCCGCATCCGGCGCCGGCCGCCGCCGCACAACTGTTGGGAGCCGATATAGGCCGGACGATCCTTTACGGCATCGCCCTCTCGATCCCGGTCGCGGTGGTGTCGGGCATCTTCTATGGCCAATGGATCGCCAAGCGCATCAACGTGGGCGTGCCGGAGATCGCGTCAGCCGCGCCGCCGACCGAAAGAGGAAGCGCGCCACCGGTGTGGATGGTGATTCTGCTGCTGCTGCTGCCGGTGGGGCTGATCTTCGGCGCCGCCCTGGCCACCATGGTGAACCTGCCGTTGCGCGGCGTCGCGGTGTTTCTGGGCCACCCGTTCACCGCGCTGACGATTGCCGCGCTGGCGTCGCTATACTTTTTCGGATTGCGGCGCGGGGTTTCGCGCGAGCGGGCGATGAAGATGGCGGCCGACTCGCTGGCGCCGATGGGCGCGCTATTGTGCATCATGGGCGGCGGCGGCGCGTTCAAGCAGGTGATCGTGGATTCGGGCGTGGGCGCGGTGGCGGGAAGGTTGCTGGTGACGTCGTCGATATCGCCGCTGCTGGTAGTGTTCGTCATCGCGATGGTGCTGCGGGTGGCGATGGGCTCGGCCACGGTTGGCATTATCAGCGCGGCCGGCATCGTGGCGCCCATCGTCAAAGGCATTCCCGGCTATAGCCCGGAGATCATCGTGCTGGCGCTGTGCTGCGGCGGCTCGGGCCCATCGCACGTCAACGATTCCGGCTTCTGGCTGGTCAATCAATACTTCGGGATGACGGTGCCGCAGACGCTCCGTTCCTGGACCGCGATGAAGATGGTGGGCGCGTTCGCCGGCATTCTGATCGTGCTGGCCGCGCACGCGCTGGCGCGGTAACGCCGGCGATCTTGTCGCCGGTGATTTGCCGAACTTTCGAGAGGGTCGGGGTGGTTTTTCGACCCGGTCACGCCCCGATACAGCCCCGCCTCGATAGGGTCGATAAACCGCCCGAAGTTCCGGGAAACCCGGCAAATCACCGGCGGCAAGACCGCCGGCGTTACCGGGTTCTTCATGGAATTCCGCGAGCCGGCGGCCCATCCTGACAGACGACAAAAACCGATCGTCTATCCTACCTCTTCTATACTGGTACCTATGCCAATTCCCATTCAAGGCGTGGACCCCACGCAAAACGAGTTTCTAGCCAATCTCGAGAGCAGGTCGAAGAAACCCAACGCCTTCTTCCGAACCATGGCGAACCGGCCCGAAGTGCTGAAGACTTTTGTGCCGCTGTACGGCGCGATTATGGGTCCGGGATCGGTAAGCCAGCGCGTGAAAGAGTTCGTGTACCTGACCTGCTCCTACACCAACCAGTGCGTTTTCTGCATCGCCGCGCACAAGGCGAGCTCGCGCAAGGCCGGCATCGCCGACGATGAATTGCGGGCGCTCCAGGCCGGCGACGAGCAGCCGTTCGACGCGGCCGAGCGCGCGGCGATTGCTTATGCGCGCGATTTGACGCGCACGGCAACGGCCGCGGACTCGCGCGAAGAACTGTTCGCGCATTTCACTCCTGAGCAGATTGTCGAGATCACGCTGGTGGCGGCAATGGCCAACTTCACCAACCGGTTCAACAACGGCCTGCATATTCAGCCGGAAGCGTGATGCCGATCCTGAGCGGAATCCACCCGGTGGCCGAGGCGCTGCGCGCCAAACATCCGCTGGAGCGGCTGCTGGTGGCGCAAGGCGCGGGCGGCCCACGTTTGCAGGAACTGATCGACCTGGCGCGGCGCGCGGGCGTGCCGGTGCGCTTCGAGCCAAGGCCGGCGCTCGACCGGCTGGCAGGAAGTTCGGCGCACCAGGGCGTGATCGCGATGGGCGCGGCGCGCCAGTATGCCGAGCTCGAACAGGTGGCGCGGGCCGAGCTGCTGGTCGTGCTCGATGGCGTGGAGGACCCGCACAACCTCGGCGCGGTGATCCGCACCGCGCACGCGGCCGGCGCAGGCGGCGTCATCATCCCCGAGCGCCGCGCGGCCAGCCTGACGGACGTGGCGGCAAAAGCCGCGGCGGGCGCGATCGAGCACCTGCCGGTGACGCGCGTCACCAACATCAATCGCACCCTCGAAGATCTGAAAGAGCGGGGCTACTGGATCTACGGGCTGGACGAGCGCGGCGCGGAATCCTATGACCAGGTCGCGTATTCCCTGCCCACCGCGATCGTCCTGGGCGGTGAAGGCAAGGGGTTGCACGAACAGGTGAAGAAGCACTGCGACGCGCTGGTGCGGATTCCGCTGGCCGGAAAGATTTCGTCGCTCAACGTGTCGGTCGCGGCCGGCATCGTGCTCTTCGAATGGAAGCGCCGTGGCGCAGGCCGTCGTGCCTGCTGAGCCGAGATTCGTCTCGGCTTTTCTTTTTTGGTTGACCACGCACAGTCTTCGCATTTCGCCACCAGAAAAGAAAAGCCGACACGAATCTCGGCTCTGCAGCCTTGACAGGCCGCGCCACGCGATAGAATCTTACTTGATGCGGCGCACGCGAAGCCGCGGCGCGAGGATATTCGGCTCGAAAGGACTGAACGAACACCATGGACCATGTACTTTCGACGCACGTGTTTGTCAATCACCGGTTGACCGGCGCGACGCTGCAACGCATCGAGCAGGCCGGAATTCGAGCGGTGGAGATATTCTGCGCGCGGCAGCACATGGATTATCGCGACAAGGCGCAGATCGCCGAGCTCGGCCACTGGTTTCGCGATTCGGAGCTGAAACTGCATTCGCTGCACTCGCCCATGTACACCGACGAGATCTGGGGCCGCTCGGGGCCGCACTCGGTGATCACCATCACCGAACAGGTGAAGGGCAAGCGCCTGGATGCGGTGGATGAAATCAAGCGCGCGCTGGAGATTGCCGAGGTGATCCCCTTCCGCTACCTGGTCCAGCACATCGGGGTGGGTGGCGAGGAGTTCGACCTGCGCAAGTTCGATGCGGCTTTCGCTGCGCTCGAAGAGCTGAGCCTGTTCGCGCGCCAGCGCGGCGTGGACATTCTGCTCGAGAACATCCCCAACGAGCTCTCGAGCGCGGAGCGCCTGCTTCTCTTCCAGGAGTTGACGCACATCGGCCTGAACTACGTCTTCGATACCGGCCACGCCAACATGAACGAAGGCGTGGAGAAGGCGTTCCGGCTGATGAAGCCGCGCATCCGCTCCACGCATATTCACGACAACGACGGCAAGACGGACCAGCACCTGTTCCCGTTCGAGAGCGAAGGGGGAACCGTGGACTGGAAGCAGACGATGGAGTTGCTCCGCGGGCAGGCTGGGCAGTTTCCCCTGGTGCTGGAACTGAAAGAGAAGCCGGAGGTCCCCCACCCGATGGAGACCATCATGCGGGTTTTCGAGCGGTTGGAGGAAGCGTAGGGCGGTGGCCGCGGCCGTGAGGAGCTGTGAAGAAATGCGCCCGCGAGCGGGCGCTTGGCAAGCTAGAGCGTGCCCCACCAATTTCCCATGCGACATTCGCACATCGCGGTGATCGGTGCGCCGCTCGATTTAGGGCAAGGCCGGCGCGGCGTGGATATGGGCCCCTCGGCGCTGCGGGTAGCCAATCTGAACGCGCGCGTGGCGGCGCTCGGATACGAGGTCGAAGACCTGGGCAATATTCCCGTGGAGCAGGCGGAGAGCTGCCCCGAAGGCGACGCGCATGCCAAGTACCTGGCTCAAATTGCCGCCGCGTGCGAGCGGTTGGGCAAGCAGGTCATCGACGCGCTGGAGCGCGGCCGGCTGCCGCTGGTGTTGGGCGGCGACCACTCGGTCGCGGTGGGCACCATGAGCGGCGTGGCGCACCACTTTCGCCGCCAGGGACGCAGCATCGGACTCATCTGGCTGGACGCGCACGCCGACATGAACACGCCCGGCTCCAGCCCCAGCGGTAATGTGCACGGGATGCCGCTGGCGGCGATCCTGGGCCGCGGCGCGCCGGAGCTGGTGGACCTGTTCGGCTTCCATCCCAAGGTCAGCCCCGCCCACGCGGCGATCGTGGGCCTGCGCGATGTGGATCAAATGGAGCGGTCCAACGTGCGCGATTCCGGCGTGCGGGCCTTCACCATGCGCGATATCGACGAACGCGGCCTGCGCGCGGTGATGGAAGAAGCGATTCGCGCGGCCACCGACGCGACCGATGGGTTCCACCTTTCGCTCGACATGGATTTCGTCGATCCCAAGGACGCGCCCGGAGTGGGCACGCCGGTGCGCGGCGGCGCCACCTACCGGGAAGCGCATTTGGCAATGGAAATGATCTGTGATTCGGGGAAGATGGTTTCCATGGAAGTGGTGGAAGTGAATCCGGTGATCGACGAATCCAACCGCACGGCCGATCTGGCGGTTGAGCTCATCATGTCGGGAATGGGAAAACGCATCCTATGAAGCTGCGAGTAGCGGTCGTATACGGCGGCCGCAGCGGGGAACACGAGGTATCGGTGCGCTCGGCGCGCGCCATCATCGACGCCCTCGATCGGGATAAGTACGAGGTTCTGGAATACTTTATCGACAAGCAGGGCAAGTGGTCGCCGCGGCCGATCCTGCCCGAGCCGGAAGCGCAGCCGGAAATCGACGTGGTGTTCCCGGTGCTGCACGGAACTTTCGGCGAGGATGGCACGGTGCAGGGGCTGCTGGAACTGGCCGGCCTGGCGTACGTGGGCGCCGGCGTGCTCGGCTCCGCCGTTTCCATGGACAAGGAGATGACCAAACGTGTCTCGATGGAACGGATGTTGCCGGTTGTCGACTTTGTAGCCCTGCCGCGCGGGACGGCCAACGTGGTGGAAGCCTGCGCCGCCCTGCCGTTCCCGGTTTTTGTAAAGCCGGCCAACCTGGGCTCGTCGGTGGGGATTTCCAAGGCGCACAACGCGCGCGAGCTGGAGGCGGCGTTCGCGCTGGCGGCGGAGTTCGACCGCAAGGTGATCGTCGAGCGCGGCATCGTGGGCCGGGAGCTGGAATGCGCCGTGCTCGGTAACGAGTCGCCGGCGGCTTCCCTGCCCTGCGAAATTCTGCCCTCGCGCGAATTCTACGATTACGACGACAAGTACACTTTGAACCTGGCCCAGGCCCAAGTACCGGCCGATCTGCCGCCACAGACCACCGCCGAGTTGCGGCGGCTGGCGGTGGAATGCTTCCGCGCGGTGGAATGCGAAGGCATGGCGCGGGTGGATTTCCTGCTCGAGAATTCCACCGGCAAGCTGTACATCAACGAGATCAACACCATCCCCGGCTTCACCTCCATCAGCATGTACCCGAAAATGTGGGAGCACAGCGGCTTGCCGTTTCCGGCGCTGCTCGACCGGCTAATCGAACTAGCACTCGACCGCGAGCGGCAGCGAAAGGCCACGCGCTTCACGCGATAGAATACCCATAGGGGCAAGTTTCATGGCAGGCCTTCCCGCAATCCGGATCGACTGATGGTTCGTCTCACCGCAGCTTTCTTCGCGGCCGTCCTGACGCTGAGTGCCGCGGACGACCTGGATTCCGAGATCAAGACTCTCATTTCCGTTTACGCATCGGCGGAAGCGAACGCCGCCGATCCGATAGCTTCGGAACAGGCTTTTTATCAGGGCGCCATCCCCGGCCTGCTGCGCGTGCTCGATCCGCATTCGGTCTTCTTCGATCCCAGCCAGTTCGACCAGCTCAGGAAAATGGAGCAATCCACGCAGAAGGGGTTCGGCAGCGTGGTGTCGATCCTTCCCGGACGGGTGATTGTGCTGCAAACGCTGGCGGGCACGCCGTCGGCCAAGGCGGGGCTGTCGCCGGGAGATGAAATCCTGGCGGTGAACGGCTACGTGATCGCGCAGTTGGATCTGGACCAGTTGGCCGAACTGCTGGCCGAATCGCGCCAGCGGCCGGCGCGGCTGGCGGTTCGCAAGCCCGGTTCGACGCACATCCTCGACCTCACTCTAATTCCGGCCGAGATGGAAACGCCCAGCGTGGAGCGGGCGTTCCTGCTGGGCGTGGGCGTGGGATATATTCGCGTCTCCAGCTTCGACGACCACACCGTACAGGGGCTGAAGGAGGCCATCGAGAAGCTCGGCGGCGACCGCCTGACCGGCCTGGTGCTGGATCTTCGCAACAATCTCGGAGGGCTGGTGACGGCGGCGCTGGAGACCGCGTCGCTGTTCCTGCGGCCCGGCCAGACCATCCTCACGGTGCGCGGGCGGCACGCGCCGGAAAAGGCGGAGAACGTGCCCGCCAGCGCCAAGCCCTACGGTTTCAAGCTGGCAATTTTGATCAACGGCAAGACCGCCAGCGCCTCGGAGATCGTCACAGGGGCCTTGCAGGACCACGACCGCGCCACCGTGCTGGGCGAACCCAGCTTCGGCAAGGGGCTGGTGCAGACCGTCTTTCCGTTGAGCCAGGGCACTGGCCTCGCGCTGACCACGGCACTCTATTACACGCCCAGCGGCCGGTCGATCCAGAAGCCGCTCGATGCGGCGCAGTTTGAGTTGGCCGCCACCACCTCGCATCCCAACCAGGCCAAAGAATTCCATACCGATGGCGGCCGCGTGGTGACCGGCGGCGGCGGCATCCGGCCGGACATCGCCGTGGAACCGCCGCCGATGAACCGCTTGCGGGCGGCGCTCGAAGCCAGCGGATCGTTCACCACTTTCGCCACCGAGTATCTCCGCGGCCACAAGCTAAGCCAGGATTTTGCCGTGACTCCGGAATTGATGGACCAGTTTCAGGTGTTCCTGGCCGCGCGCAACATCGAACCCGGTGTGACGGAATGGTCGCAAGAGCGCGATTTCGTGGCCAATCGCCTCAAAACGGAAATCTTCAACCAGGCTTTCGGCGTCGAGAAAGGCGATGAAGTGGACGCCGAGCGCGACCCGGCCATCCAGCAGGCGCGCGCCGTGGTGGAATCCCGGTAACGCCGGCGGTCTTTGCCGCCGGTGTTTTTCGCGGCGCTCAAGAGGCAAGACACCGGCGGCAAGACCGCCGGCGTTACCGAAAAAGCCACGCGCCGCGCCCGCAAAACCGGGTACACTGCTAGGGAGTGCGGCCTTGATCAACGGAAAACGCATCGCCGTCGTTTTGCCGGCTTACAACGCCGAGATGACGTTGGAAGCCACCGTGCGGGAACTGCCCGAGATCGTGGACGACCGCATCCTGGTGGACGATCATTCGCGCGATTCCACCGCCGAGGTGGCGCGGCGCCTGGGCCTCACCGTCGAAGTCCATCCCAAGAATCGCGGCTATGGCGGCAATCAGAAGACCTGCTACCGCATCGCGCTCGAGCGCGGCGCCGACGTGGTGGTGATGCTGCACCCCGATTACCAGTACAACCCGCTGCTGGTGACGCCAATCGCGACCATGATCGCTTATGGCGTTTACGATGTCGCGCTCGGGTCGCGCATCCTGGGCGGCGGCGCGCTGCGCGGGGGGATGCCGCGCTATAAGTACGTGGCCAACCGGTTTCTCACCGCGGCGCAGAACCTGCTGACGGGGGCCAAGCTCTCCGAATATCACACCGGGTTTCGCGCCTTCAGCCGCCAGTTGCTCGAAGCGCTGCCGCTCGAACGCAATTCGGACGATTTCGTTTTCGACAACCAGATGCTGGCGCAGGCGGTGCTGATCGGAGCGCGCATCGGCGAGATCTCCTGCCCCACGCGCTATTTCGCCGAGGCCTCCTCCATCAACTTCCGCCGTAGCGCGGTGTATGGGCTCGGCGTTCTGGGCACATCGCTCGAATTGGCGATGGCGCGGCACGGCATTTACCGCGCGCGAGTTTTTCAGTTCCCCCCGAATTCGTTTGCCGCCAAGGCTGACGTCGTCGTGCTCGCGCATCCGCAATAAGCGCACGCCGCAAGGACAAGACATGAGCCAACCCACCGCCGTCAAGCAGCCGGAACAGCAATTCGTGCAAGGCCTCGGTCTGTTCGATTCCACGCTCGTGGTGATCGCGGTGATGATCGGCTCGGGCATCTTCATCGTCTCCGCCGACATGTCGCGCCTCATCGGCAGCCCCGGCTGGATGCTGATGGCGTGGGTGCTCACCGGCCTGCTGACGGTGGCGGCGGCGCTTTCCTATGGCGAGCTGGCAGCCATGATGCCGCAGGCGGGCGGCATGTACATCTACTTGCGCGAGGCCTTTTCGCCGGTATGTGGTTTTCTTTACGGATGGACCTTTTTCACCGTGATTCAGACCGGAACCATCGCGGCAGTGGCCGTGGCGTTCGCGCGTTTCTCTTCCATCGTGCTGCCGGCAGTTGCCGAGGACCATTATCTAATCCGGCCGATTCACGTTTCCTCGGGCTACGCGTTTTCGCTTTCGACGGCGCAGGCGGTGGCGATCGGCGTCATCGCGCTGCTCACCTGGACCAACACGCGCGGTCTGGCATACGGCAAAATTGTCCAGACCATCTTCACTTCGGCCAAAACGCTGGCGCTGGGCGCGCTGATCGTGGTGGGCCTCGTCTTGGGGTGGAACGCGGCCGCGGTGCATACGAACTTCACGCACGCGTTCCGCCTCGGCGCGTTCGATCCGGCGCTGGGCGTGCCTGCGGCGAGCATCTTCGGCCTGGTGGTGGCAATTTGCGTGGCGCAATCGGGGTCGATGTTCGCGGCCGATGCCTGGCACGACATCACCATGGTGGCGGGCGAGGTGCGCAATCCCAAACGTAATATTCCGCTGGCCCTGGCGCTGGGATGTTCGGCGGTGGTGGGGCTATATCTGCTGGTCAACCTGGCTTACCTGGCGGTGCTTTCGTTTCCCGAAATTCAGCACGCACCCACCGACCGCGTCGCCACCGCCATGCTCGAAAAACTCTTCCCCGGCTACGGCCCGGTGCTGATGGCGGCAGCCATCATGGTCGCCACCTTTGGCTGCGTCAACAGCCTGGTGCTGGCGGGCGCGCGCGGATATTACGCGATGGCCAAGGACGGCTTGTTCTTCGCGCCGGCCGGCGTGCTGAACCGCGCGCACGTGCCCGCCTGGGGCCTGGTGGCGCAAGGTATCTGGTCGGCCGTGCTGGTGCTGCCGCGTACTTATAACCCGGTTACTCAGCACTATGGAAACCTATACAGCAACTTACTCGACTGGGTGATCTCGGCGGCGCTGCTGTTCTACATTCTGACCATCGCGGCGGTGTTCCGCCTGCGGCACACGCGGCCGAACGCCGAGCGCCCTTACCGCGTGTGGGGCTATCCGGTGCTTCCGGCGGCGTACATCTTGGGCGCGTCCGTGGTTTTGCTGATCCTCTTCGCGTACCGTCCGGCAACCACCTGGCCCGGAATGGTGATCGTCATCACCGGCGGTTTGGTTTACGGGCTATTGAAGTTCGCTCGCAGGGCGGAACGGGCGGGTTGACAGGCGAAACTACGCCGCCGACGTTGCAGCAGCGGTCAGCTCAAGAAAGGACGTCTGTGAGTCTGCTCACGCCGCCGTGACAGAAACCCGCCCTGGCCGCCGGGCCCGTGGCCTGTTGCGGATGACGATCTCAACGTCCTGGTTGAGGGACGTGAGCAAGCGCATCAAGCGCTCCACGGAGAAGCCCTCCAGACGATATTTCGAAAGCGCCGAGACTTTCGGCTGGTTGATGCCCAACAGTTCCGCTGCCTTTTCCTGCGTGAACCCGCGTCGGTGCAGGACTTCATTGATCGCCATAGCCAGACGGACCTTGGTCTGCCGTTCACCGGCGTCCGCAAAGCCGAGGTCGGCGAATACATTCCCCGAACTCCGCACAACTCTTCCACTACGTTCAGTGCTAGATGCTGCCATATCGGTCCTCATAATCCTGCTGGGCCTGTCTTAGGCGCTGTGAAACGAGTCCCACGTCAAGCCTCGATGTCTGAATGCCCTTGCGCGACTTCTTCTGAAAACAATTCAACACGTAAACGGCCAAGCGAAAACGAACTGTGTAGACGGCGCGATACGTGTTTCCGTCGTGGTCTTCCACAATCTCCAGTACGCCCGTACCCGTTCCTTTCCACGGCTTCGCCGCCGGGTGCTTCCCGCCAAATTGAGCGACGCTGAGTGCAGTGCCAATTCCGTCCTTGACCGCCTCGGGGAACTCGAGCAAGTCTCGTTTCGCGGAGCCGACCCAATACAGCGGCCGCTCGCCGTGAACCGGCCTGCGCATTCAGAGTGTCATCCCAGTTTTAGGATATCACGAACGAGGCACAGGAAGAAATCGGGCAGCCGGCAAACGCGCCCGCCCCGCTGTCCTACCGCTCTTCCAGCGCCCCGCTCGAGAGCACCTGGAAACCGCGCTCTTGCAGGCGCGCTATGGCGGCATCGGGTTGATCGAAGCGGAAAATCAGCACCGCCTTTTCGCCGCGCACGAAGGGGAACGCGTACATGTACTCGATGTTGATCGCGGTGCCGATAAAGGCTTCGAGAACATCGGCCAGCCCGCCGGGACGGTCCGGCACCTCGACGGCCAGCACCTCGGTGACCTTCACCACCGAGCCCGATTGCTCGAGCAGATCCTTGGCCCGCCGCCAGTCCGAGACGATCATGCGAAGGATGCCAAAGCGCTCGGTATCGGCCAGCGCCAGCGCGCGGATATCAATGCCTTCCTTGGCCAGCAGGCGGCAAGGCGCGATCACGTGGCCCGGCTTGTTTTCGGAAAAGATGGAAAGCTGGTGGAGTTTCATGCCTGCACCGTTCGCCGGTCGATCACGCGCCGGGCCTTTCCTTCGCTGCGTTGAATGGTGAGAGGTTCGACCAGCGTCACCTGCGCGCGGATCCCCAGCACGTGCTCGAGCGAGTCCGAAATCCGCTGGTTCAGCCGTTCGAGCACGCCGATCTGGTCGCTGAACGTCTCCGGCGTCACTTCCACCTGGACCTCGATCTGATCCAGTCCGTGCTCGCAGGTGAGGATGATCTGGTAATGCGGCAGTGTGCCTTCCACTTCGAGCAGCGCCGCTTCCACCTGGGACGGGTATACGTTGACGCCGCGCACGATCAGCATGTCGTCGCTGCGGCGCCCGATCCGCCGCATCCGCCGCAGCGACCGCCCGCAGGGACAGGCGCCCGGCATCAGCGCGGTGATGTCGCGCGTGCGGTAGCGGATCATGGGCATGGCGAGCTTCGAGAGCGTGGTCAGCACCAGTTCGCCTTCTTCGCCCTCCGGCAGCACGCGGCCCGTTTCCGGGTCCACGATTTCCGGGTAGAAGTGATCCTCGAAGATGTGCAAGCCGTCCTGGTGCGGGCATTCGACCGCGACGCCGGGCCCGATGATCTCCGACAGGCCGTAGATGTCGAACGCCTGAATGCCGGACGCGCTTTCAATGCGGCGGCGCATGGATGCGGTCCACGGCTCGGCCCCGAAGACGCCGGCGCGCACCGGCAGCGCGCGGATATCCACGCCGAGCTGGCCGGCGCGCTCGATCAAATGCAGAAAGTAGCTCGGCGTGCAGCAGATGGCGGTGACTCCGAAATCGCGCATCACCATGATCTGGCGGTCTGTGTTTCCGCCCGAAATAGGGATCACCGTGGCGCCCAGGCCTTCCGCGCCATAGTGCGCGCCCAGGCCGCCGGTGAACAGCCCGTAGCCGTACGCATTCTGTATGATGTCGCCAGCGTGCAGCCCGCAGGCGGCCAAACTGCGCACCATCACCGAGGTCCAGACATCCACGTCCTGGCGCGTGTAAGCCACCACGATCGGCTTGCCGGTGGTGCCGCTCGAGGCATGCAGCCGCACGATATCCCGCATCGGACTGGCGAACAGACCGAACGGGTAGGTGTCGCGCAGATCGGCCTTGGTGGTGAATGGCAGGGCGGCGATATCGTCGAGGCTCCGCAGATCGCCGGGCTCGATGCCCCGCTCCTTCATGCGCGAACGGTGCAGCGGCACATTCGCCCACGCGCGCTCGACGATGCCGCGCAGCCGGCCGAGTTGCAGCTCCCGCAAAATCGCGGCGGGCAGATAGTCCGGCGCGCTTTCCGGCTGAAACGGAGCTGCGCTGGTGGGTAAGGCAGTCACGGTGGTCATCGAATCACGAAGCCGATATGTTAGCAACTCTCGGTAAGGCACGCTTCAGC
>Ga0181523_10002481_pt1 | contig 17969 bp, 12 predicted proteins | sample PEATcosm2014_Bin_43_FD_119752 | JGI IMG/M metagenome (GOLD analysis project Ga0181523, IMG submission 119752) | Peatland microbial communities from MTU Mesocosm Facility, Houghton, MI, USA - PEATcosm2014_Bin05_30_metaG | ecosystem: Environmental > Terrestrial > Soil > Wetlands > Peat | place...
AGCGCAATTTTGCGCGAGTAATCGCGTTCGGTGAACACGCCGAGCAGCTTGCCGCCCGACATGACGAGCAGCGAGCCGATGTTTTTTTCCGCCATGAGTTTGATGGCCTCGAAGACGGTCGCCTCCGGTGCGATGGACCAGACTTCCGCCGTTTTGTGATGCAACAACGTGCTGATGGGGCTGTTTTTCATAGGCTTGAGTAACTTATCCGCTTATTTAGTGAAACTTGCAAGAGATTTTTTTGGCGAAAAGAATTCCTATCCGGCCCGAACGAATTTACGATTTACGATATTCGATTTACGCGGTCCGCAAGCGTTCCGACCGGCGCGTAATTCGTAAATCGAAAATCGCAATTTTAAAATGGATTCACTGCCGACTGTTTTGCTGAAGCCGGGCGAAGCCGACCGCATCGTCGCCGGCCATCCGTGGATTTATCACGGTGAAATTCTCCGGCTCACCCAGCCGACTGCCTGCGTGGACGAAGCCGCTTCGGCGCGGCGAAGGCCCGCCGACGGCGAGCTTGTCCAGGTCAAAGACCATCGCCAGCGGTTCCTCGGCGTTGGTTTCTTCAACTCGAAGTCAAAAATTAATGTCCGGGTCCTTTCACCGGAGCGCGTGGAAGTGAATGAACACTTTTTTGAAGAACGCATTCGTGCCGCGCTCGCCGTCCGGCAAAGGCATCTGCCCGAGGCCACCTCGTTTCGCGTCGTCAACGCCGAGAGCGATTTCCTGAGCGGCCTCATCGTGGACAAATACGGGTGGGGCGAGGCTACTGACGAGCCGCCGCCGCTACGCTTTGGCGCGCCGCGTCCGGCTCGCGAGGATCAGCCTTCGCCAGGCTACGGCGCGACCGGCGCTCACCCCACCAAAAATGGCAATGATATTTTGGTCGTGCAGATTTCGTCGCTCGGCATGGATCAACGGAAGGCGCAAATCGTCAGCGCGCTGCAAAAGATTTTCTCGCCGCGGGCCATATTGGAGCGTAGTGACGTGGCGTCGCGCAAGTTCGAAGGGTTGGAGGAAGCGAGCGGGATTTTGTTGGAGTCCAGCCTTCAGGCTGCCGTGGGGGAACAAGCTAAAGCTTGGACTCCAACAATTGTGAACCTGAACGGCCTGAAGTTTGAAACCGACCTGGTCGGCGGCCACAAGACTGGCCTTTACCTCGACCAGCAGGTGAATTATCTGGCGGTGTCGCGGTTCGCAAACGGGGCGCCCGTCCTCCGTAGCAGCACTACTGCGGAGGGTGGACAGGTTTTGGATTGTTTCAGTTTTCTCGGCGGATTCGGTTTGCACGCGGCGCGCGCCGGCGCGGCGCACGTCCACTTCCTCGACCAAAGCGCCGAGGCAATCGAAACTTCCAAACGAAACGCCATTGCGAACGGTCTGATGGAAAAATGTTCGTTTGAAGCTGTGAACGTTTTTGATTGGTTCAAGGCGCATACCGCCGTCAAGCCGCACGAAAAAGTCATTCCGCGATTCGATTTGATTGTGCTCGACCCGCCATCGTTCACTCGCAACCGCGCGTCGGTGCCGGACGCCCTGCGCGGCTACAAGGAAATTCATTTGCGCGCTTTGAAGCTGGTCAAAACTGGCGGCACGCTGGCGACGTTCTGCTGTTCGCATCACGTGAATGCGGCGACGTTTCAGGACGTGATTCTGTCCGCCGCCTACGACACGCGCCGCGTGCTGCGCCGGGTGGCGACGTATTCGCAAAGCCCGGATCATCCCATCATCCCGATGATTCCGGAGACGGAATATCTGAAGGGATTTGCGTTTGAGGTGGTGCGGTGAAAGGCGGAACAACATGAGCGCGTACCCGGTCAGCCCTGAAAAGGAGGCCCAACTTACGCAACGCATGGCCGCGTTGGGCGTGCGCGAGGCTGACATCGAGGAAACCTTTGTCCGTTCCGGCGGTCACGGCGGGCAGAACGTCAACAAGACCTCTACCTGCGTGATGCTGCTGCACCGTCCGACCGGGTTGCAGGTCAAATGTCAGGCCACGCGGCAGCAGGGACTCAACCGCTTCATCGCCCGCCGCCTGCTGCTCGACAAGATTGAAGCGCTGAAACGCGGTTACGTGGACGCCGAGCGCGCCCGCGTTGAGAAAATCCGGCGGCAGAAACGCCGTCGCAGCCGCCGGGCCAAAGCGCGGATGCTCGCCGACAAATCGCATCACGCCGAGAAGAAGGCGTCACGACGGCCGGTGGCAATGGAGTAAATTCAATCCGATTGCCGGGGCGCGAGTTGTCCCAACTCGCAGCGTAACCGACAAATCCAGTTGCTGCGGATTGAGGACAATCCGCGCTCCACGCCAAACACAGACACCATTCAATTTGTCGTTGGCGGGGCACACGCCCGATGGGTGAAAATAAAATGCCGGATTTATCGGATTGTATGCTTGTCGTTCGGGAAAATGTGCTAGCATCCTTGCTCATGAACATTCTAATCGAAGACGCCGAAAAGCTGGAATATCTGACCAGCGAAAATCAGTGGACCAAAAATGCCGCCGAGGGCAAAAGCTTCGGGGCAACCGAAGCGGCATTTCAGGCTGCGAAAAAGGAACCGATCGGCAGGTTTAACATCGTCTTTTACATCTCCCAGACGAAACAATTCATCAACCTGGACCACGGACGGGGCAAGGGCCTTGTCGAAACCACCCCGGCTTAGCGAACGCGCCCTCAGATCATGCCTGAGGGTGTCTCGGTTTCTCGACTTTGAATTTTGCAACGCGTTGGTTGCCGGCGGCAACATCCTCGCGGGTCATGTTGATAGTCAGGGTGGAGTAAGCCGTTTCCGAATGCTCGTAGCCTTGCGCGGCGGCGAGCCGATACCATTTGTAAGCTTCAATTCTTGATTCAGGCGCATCCTTCCGCGCTCCCTGCAAACTGGCGCGGTGACAACTTTCCCCCAAATGAAATTGGGCCCCGGCGTCTCCCTGCTGGGCGGCCCGGCCAAACCACATCACCGATTGGGCGGCATCCCGGGTGACACCCTGTCCGTGGGCATACATCATCCCCAGATTGAATTGCGCCAGAGAATGACATTGGTCCGCCGCCTTGTGATACCATTCCGCCGCCTGCGCGTAATCCCGCGTCGCTCCTTTGCCATTGGCGAACTTCAACCCCATGCTGAATTGCACATCCGCATCCCCGCAGTCGGCGTTGGGGGGAGTCAATTCCTGACCGGTTTTTTGCAGGCGCGAAAACATTTTGCGATACCAGGATTTTTCCATGCTCACCATCATGGACTGTTTGGCATGAAACACAAGAAGTATTTTCTGGCCGGTTTCCATAACCGGCCGCGCATCTCGTCATCCCGACAATTTCGGAAGCCGAGTTTTGACAGATTGTGCGTTTGAAGTCGTCAGATAATTTTGTAGCAGCCGACGTGAGGAGGCTCCATCTGAAAATCGAAATTGGAAATGAGCCTCGTTACCTCGGCTGCGACTTTATTGCTGAACGCCGACGCGATAGAAATAGGGGCCGGAACCGACAGCATTGGTATCCAAGTAACTCATCGTTCCGGCCAAGCCAGGAATGTTGCTTTGAATGGTAGAAAATGCGGGTTGCGCGCCGAGATTGCTGCTGCTTTGCAGGAAATAAGTTATCCCGCTCACGCTTTGCCAGATCACAATCAATCCCGCCGGGTTGTTGGTGGGAACCGGCGTCAACATGACTAGAACGGACGCGGGGTTGGTGGGATTCAAGCCCGCAACCCAGTCTTGATAGACGTTCATTCCGGTGCCGTCCAGATCGGCAGTGTCAATGTTTGTGGTGATGGGCAGGCCATATTGCTGGAGCCAAGCGTATGAAATCTTGCTCACGGGCGTTTGATACTCGTAAGCGCCGATGTCCACCGTGCCGCCGACGATGCGCGGGTTGCCGTCCAAGTCAGTGGCGCTGGTGACGTAAGCATTGTTGCCGGAATTAATGCAGGGTGAATTGGATTGCAGATGATAGTCGCCGCCAGCGGGATTAACGAATGTCGGATCATTGGTGACGTTGCCGATACCTTTGGCGGGTTGCGGCGCTGTGCAGCAGTAGTTCAAGTTCAAGCCCCCGCCGGGCTGGGCTGGGAAATAATTTACTCCGTTTGAGGAGGTGTTGAAATACACGATGCAGTTATTCAATGTGCCGTTATATGCTCCCCCGCCGGAGTTCGTGGCCGAGTTGTTCAGGATTGTACAATTGTTTAGACTACTGGCGTACGTCCCACCACCTTGGGCTGCCGAGTTGCTCAGGATCATGCAGTTGTTGAGTGAGCCACCACCGGCTCCTCCACCCAAGAAACCTAAGTTGCCTACGAGAATGCAATTGTTGAGCGTACTACCACTGGCACCACCACCGTACGGACCACCCTGCCCTGCACCGGGGTAATGTCCGGGTGCCGTAACTGAATTGCCAACAATTGAACAATTAACCAAGGTGCCACGGAAAGCTCCCCCGCCACCGGTATAGGCCGAGTTGCCGATCAAAATACAGTTGGATACAATCGAGCCGGTGGATGAGCACCACACCCCACCACCAGCACCCTGCGACGCACCTTTGGTCAAGGTAAACCCAACCAGATTGGCACCACCACTTAAATACACGCAACTGACAGCACCGTTGCCATTTGTGGTGCCCGGCACCTGGTATCCTTGGATTGTAGTCACACCCGGCCCGTTTACACTCTGCACAGTCATCGGCAAGGTTACTGCCACCCGATTTGTTGCAGACCCGAGAATTAACCGACCACCAGTACTGTACACTCCATTGGAGACCAAGATGGTGCCATTGATGTATCCGACATCTACCGCGTCCTGAATATTGGAAGCCGCGGTGGCCCAAGTAAGGCATGGCGTGACCGGGTTTGTGCTGGTGAGCGCGACGTATTGAACGGGATGATCCAGCACCGAAACTAGCGTTGTCGCTGTCAGGCCGGCAGGATAGTCATCATTGTAGGCTCGAAGCGAAACCGGATAATTGCCCGACATCGCCCAGAGATGTGAACAGTAAGGTTCATTACTTATCACCGTTCCATCACCAAACTCCCATCGGCTGGCGGTGGCGTGGCCGGAAATCTGAGCCACAAAACTTACCACGAACCCAGCCGGGACGTTTGTGTAAGAAGTCTGAAACGCGACGCTCATCAGACCGGTCGCGCTGCCAGAATAGTATTCGTCACAGCCAATGGAGGGTGGATTGGCCCAGGGATCACCGTCTATGTCCACCCCTGTGACGAATAATGAACTGCCCGCGCCACGACACGGCGATTCGGCGGCTAGCAGGCCGCTGAAAAACTCTTTTTTGACCGAAAAGTATGCGAATTCCTCAATGAATTTGAGGGTCAATTTTCAAATACATGGCTTTTTCAGCATCCTGCTAGGTGGGTGCCGTCGGCCAGTTTTGGGTCAAGCGTGATGTTGTTGGTGCCACTGTCTGGAAGCGGACTGGTGCAGCAATAATTGAGCGTTGCTCCTGAGTAATTCGAGCCGGTTGGGGCATTGTTAAAATAAACGATGCAATTGTTAAAGACCCCGCCACTGGCTCCGCCACCGGTCCCGGCGGAGTTACCTGTCAAGGTGCAATTTGCGAGGCTGCTGTTATTTGCACCGCCGCCAGTGGAGGCAATATTGTCAGTCAACACGCAGTTGGATAGTCCGCTGCTTTGAACTCCGCCCCCGGTACTCGCCGAATTCCCGGAGATTGAACAGTTTAGCAGGGTACAACCATCGGCGGCACCGCCAGCCGAAGCGGAGTTGCCGGATAGGACGCAGTTGTTCAAAGTGCATCCTTCCGCACCGCCGCCATAATACCCGCTATTACCCGAGATAGTGCAGTTATTAAGGGTAGAGTAATAAGCTCCCCCGGCAAAGGATGTCGCTGAATTGGTGTTCAGAATACAATTGTTTAACGTCGCACCGATCGCTCCTCCACCGCCGTCCCCGGCATTGTTTTGCGCGAGGGTGCAATTATTAAAGGTTCCGGAGTAGGCGCCCCCGCCATAATATTGCGCGTGATTGGCGCTGATGACACAGTCCGAAATTATAGAATTGGTTGATTCGCACCAAACTCCTGCACCATATGTCTCGTGGATGTAGTCTCCGGATGCCCGCGTGGCGCCATTGGTGAGGGTGAAACCACTCAAGGTCGCGCCGGAGGTCAGGTAAGCACACCGCACTGCCGAGTCCCCGATGACCGGAAAGCCTTGAATTACTGTTACGCCAGACCCGTTAACGCTCTGCACCGTTACCGGCTTGATCAAGGCCACGCGGTTGGCCATCAAGCCATAAACCACGCGCCCGCCAGTTTGATAAACCCCATTCGTCACCAGAACCAAATCACCGGCACTGGAAGCATCCACAGCATCCTGAATGTTGGTTGCGGCGGTGCTCCAATCGGCGTAGGGCGGCACCGAGTTGGTGCTGTTCAGGTTCACATAGAGCGTTGCCGCCGGGGTGTGGATGATCGTCACCGCCAACATAGTTGTCGCTACAGAAAGTATTTTCATGGTCGTTCCTTTTTATTGCTGCACGCCGACGCGATAGAAATAGGGGCCGGGATTTGTAGCCGTTACGTCACTGAAACCGGTTGTTCCAGCCTGTCCGACGAGGTTGCTTTGGATGGAGGAAAACGCAGGTTGCGCGGCGAGATCACTGCTGCGTTGGAGGTAATACGTCCGTGTGTTCACGCTTTGCCAGGTCACAACCAACCCCGCCGGATTATTGGTGGAAACTGGCGTCAACATGACTAAAACGGACGCCGGGTTGGTGGGATTCAAACCGGCAATCCATTTCTGCCAATTGTTCATGCCGGTGCCGTCCAAATCCGCGTAATCGGCGGTGCCATCCGTGGGCAAACCATATTGCTGGAGCCAGGCATAAGAAATGATTGAAGCGGGATTTTGAAATTCATACGCCCCCATGTCCACCGTGCCGCCGACGATGCGCGGGTTACCGTCCAAATCAGTGGCGCTGGTAACGTAAGCATTGTTGCCGGAGTTGATGCAAGGCGAGTTTGATTGAAGATGGAAATCGCCACCAGCAGGATTCACAAATATTGGCGCGTTAGTAATGTTTCCTGTGCCCGTCGGCATTGGTTGTGTGCAACAATTAGCCTGGAAGCCCCCACGGTAGTTGGGGGTTCCTCCGAAGGAATCTGTGTTATAATACACAACGCAGTTTTTCAGCATGCATCCGTCTGCTCCGCCTCCAAATTCGGCATGGTTGGTAACTATCGTGCAATTGTCCAGAATGCAGCTATTTGCCCCACCTCCCTCGTTGCCTGAATTGCCATTGATCAAGCAATTTATCAATGTAGCGAATTTCGCACCACCACCATCGACGCGAGCTATGTTGCCAACCACAGTGCAATTGTTCAAAGTGCCGGAATTTGCTCCCCCACTTTGATAATAAGCCGCGTTGGCGGTCAGCACGCAGTTCGATAGGAGCGCGCTGGTGGATTCGCACCAAACTCCGCCACCGCTATCCTCCCGAATGACGTTTCCAGTGGTTCGGGTGGCTCCGCTGGTTAACAGGCCGCTGAAAAACTCTTTTTTGACCGAAAAGTATGCGAATTCCTCAATGAATTTGAGGGTCAATTTTCAAATACATGGCTTTTTCAGCATCCTGTTAACATAAAGCCGATCAACTCCGTGTTGTTAGTGAGATAGACACAGCGCACGGCACTGTCCCCATTCGTCGTGCCGGGAATCTGATAGCCCTGAATCACAGTCGCGGCCGGGCCATTAACGCTTTGAACGGTCACTGCTTTGTCTATTGCGATGCGGTTTGTCAAGGAACCGTAAATCACGCGCCCGCCGGTCTGATAAACGCCATTTGTCACCAAAATCAAATCGCCATTTGTGGAGGCATCGATGGCGTTCTGAATGTTGGTGGCGGCGGTGCTCCAATCGGTGTAGGGCGGCACGGGGTTGGTGCAGTTCAAGTCCACGTAATGCACCGTCGCCGCCGGGATGTGAATGGGATAGAAGACAAGCGAAACAACCACCAATTGCAAAACGCGCGCTAGCATGGCTTCCAATTTGAAGTTGCCACCATTATCGCCACCTCATGCCGAAATGCAAGAACAATGTTAGAACAATTTAAGGGAGACTGAGATTTGCAGACTAAAACTAATTAATTCTATTACCTCGACTCCAGCTATCGCAGCAATTCCCGCTGCCAGTTCATTAGTCCCGGCGCGTGCTTGTCCCAATCGCTGGCCAGTTCACCGAGGGTGGCGCGGCTGGCAATGAGTGTCGGGTCTATGCCCAGCTTGTGCGCGCGGGCGTCGCGGCGTTTTTCCAGTTCGTGGTATCGGTGCATCTCGGCCTCGGTCGGGCGATGGCCTTTGGGCCGCAAAAATTCCGGATGCCGGTCGGTGGAAAGCTGGAGGCCGGTTTTAATGGCATTGGCCAAACCATCCCGGCGGCGCTGCGATCCCGCGAGGCGGGGCGGCAGGAGCGGCTCAACCGGCCTGCGCGCGGCGGCGGTGGCGGCGATGGCCACCAGTTTTTCGTGCGTGAGAACGAAGAACGGCGGGCGGTTTGCGGCAACGGCCTCCCGCTCGCGCCATTGCCAAAGCTCGCGCAACACGGCCAGCGCGAGACGACCCAGCCGGGAACTGCCTTTGACGCGCCAGACGGAATCCGTATCCACCACCAGCGGCTGCGAAGTCTCCACGATCAACCGCGCACAGGATTCCTGATGCCATGAAAGGCGTCCTTTCTGCTGGAGCCCAAGCTTCAGCTTGTCGGCCAGTGGTTTCAAATAATGCGTATCTTTGCGCGCGTAGGTTTCCATTTGCTCCGTGAGCGGGCGGCGTGCCCAGTCGGCCTTTTGCGAAGCTTTGTCCAGTTTCGCGCCGAGCAGTTTTTCGACGAGCGAACCCAGGCCGAATTGCCGCTCGCCTAAAAGCCGCGCCGCGAGCATGGTGTCGAAAATCGCCGACGGCACGAACTCATGATGCTTGCGCAGCAGTCGCAAATCGTAATCCGCGCCGTGCATGATGAGTTCGTGCGCATTGAGCGCCTCGAGCAATGGGTCCAGATTGATTTTGCCCAGCGGATCAATCAGTTCGTCGCCGGCGACCGTGCTGATTTGAATCAGGCAGAGCTTTTCGGGATAGGCATGGAGGCTGTCGGCTTCGGTGTCGAGCGCCAGCCAGGTGGCGGATTTGACGGCAGGCAGCAGCGCGGCAAGTTTTGCGTCGGTGTCAATCACGGCGGGAATATATTTGGGCGGCGGCCAATCGGAAAACGAAATTGTGTGTGCCGGCGTCTTTTCCGGACAGGATTCTTGTCTTGGAGCAATGATTCTGCTGAAATTCGGATTGAATGTTCCGGCAAGGGATGGTGTCCATGAAAGGGAAGGCCCTTTCCCGGAAAGAGGCGGTTGTGCAGCACCAACCGCCACCGGCATGAACGACAGACCATTTGAATTTAATGTCTATGGCGAATACAACGATTGCCACGCCGCCGCGTAAAAAACGGCGCGGCTGGCGCATCCTGATTTTGGTGGCCGGCCTCCTGATTGTTTTGATTGTCGCAGCCGGCTTCATCGTGACAAGTCCCGCCTTTCTCAAACGCGTCATTCTCCCGCGCATCAGCCAGGCGCTGAATACGGACGTGACCGTGAGCGGTGCCACGATTCATCCGTTCAGCGAAATTGAATTGCGCGACCTCAAGGTGCAGGCGAAGGGTCGGGAACCGGTGGTCACCGCGCCGGAAATCCGTGTCCGTTACCATCTCCGGGACATCGTGGGCGGCGACATTCACGTGGACGAAATTACGCTTCTGTCGCCGACCATCAAGCTGGTGGAGGACCCGGATGGCAGCAGCAACCTCGACCCGCTGCTGAAGGCGTTAAAGGGAAAACCATCCGGGACCAAAGCGCCGGCGCCGGCCGGGCCTGCCAGGCCGCTGCAAATTGATTTGGGGAAATTCACGTTGAGCCAGGCTTGCGTTCTGCAAATAAAAAATTACGCGGGCGGTCATCGCGATCTTCTGGAATTGACAAATGTGAACGTCACGCTGACGAATGTGAAAAACGGGCAGACGGCGCAGCTTCAATTGGATGCCGCTCTGCGCGTGGAAAAAAATCCGCCTGCCGGTGCCGGCGGCTCCCTGGAAGCGGGCATCAAAGGCGCCCTGAAATTCGCGCTGGCCCCGGACCTGAAACCCACCGCCATCAGCGGCGAAACCCGGCTGGACGTCTCGAGCGCCGACGGCGTGTTCGATGGTTTCTCGGCCTTCAGCGCCGCGCTGGATTGCGACGTGACGCCGGTGGAAATCAGGCAGGCATCGCTGCATTTTCAAAAAGGAGGCGCTTCGCTGGGCGAACTGACCGCCAACGGTCCGTTGGACATGGAGAAAATGGAAGGCCGGTTGCAGGTGAAATTGCTGGGCATTGACCGGCGGCTGTTGAATCTGGCCGGAGCCGCCAGCGGAATTGATTTCGGCCCGACGACCATCAGTTCCACCAACGAAATCGAATTGACGAAATCCGGCGCGGCCATCGCCGCGACCGGCAGTTTCAAAGCCGACAACGTCCGGTTGACCCGGGCGGGCCAGACGACGCCCACACTGGATTTCAGAGCGGATTACGATGTCACGGTGGATAACGCGGCGCAGACGGCGCTGCTGCACAAACTGACTCTGACCAGCACACAGAACGGCAATCCCCTGCTGACCGCGCGCCTGTCCCAGCCAATGAACCTGGCATGGGGGAAAGGCGCAAACGGGGTCGGCGATTCCGCGCTCGACCTGGACGTGACAGATTTGAAGCTGGCAGACTGGCAGCCTTTCCTCGGCAATGCCGCCTCGGCCGGCAACGTGAATCTGAAAATGAAACTGGCGGCGCAAAAAGGCGGCCAGCAGTTTTTGTTCGATCTGGATTCGCAAATCAACAACCTCACGGCCCGGCTCGGCGGCAATGAGACATTCCAAGGAACGGTGAATTTAGAGGCGCACGGCCGGGCCTCGGACTTCAAGCAATTCAAGCTGAGCGAATACCGTGTGCAAATCGTCGCGCAAAATCAACCGTTGCTCACGGTTTCGGGTTCCGGGGGGTATGACTTGACCGACGCAAGCGCGGACGCGCAGGTTGCGCTGCAGGCTCCGCTGGCGGGATTAGCCAGTGCGTTTCCCAGCTCTGGTCTAAACGTTACGTCAGGCACCATTGAATTGAAAGGTCGCGTTACGCAAAAACAAGGCACGCAAACGGTCACTGGCCAGCTTGTGGTCGCTGATTTCACGGGGCAGGCCGGCCAAAACCAATTCCACAATTTTGGCAGCACGATGGATTTGGACGTGAGCCGGACGCCGGTGCGGATCCAAATCACCCGGCTCAACGGCGCATTGACTCAAAGCGGAAACCCCGGCGGTAATTTTGACCTCACCGGCTCCTACGACCTTGACCACCAATCGGCGCAATTGACGGCCAGCTTGTCGGGTTTCAATCAGGACGGCTTGCGTCCATTGCTCGAACCGCTGCTGGCCGGCAAGAAACTGGTTTCGATTGCCATCAACGGCAACGCCTCCGTCCAATATGAACCGGATCGCAGTTCCGCCATCAAGGCCGATTTGCAGGTGACCAATCTCGTCGTCAACGACCCCCAACACCAGTTTCCCGCGACGCCGCTGGCCGCCGGGCTGCAAATTGACACCACCCTGCAAAAACAGGCGGCGGACATCCGCCAGTTTCAAATTGGACTCACACCCACCGACCGCGCGCAAAACCGGGTTCAATTGCAGGGGCACGTTGACTTTTCCCAAACCAACGCCGTTCAAGGGAGCCTCAGGCTTTTGTCCGATTCGCTTGACCTGACCCGTTACTACGACCTGTTCGCCGGCGGCGCGAAGGCCGGCGGGAAAACATCGCCCACGACCGTGTCGCAACCCGGCCCGGCTTCCGCCGCCAATCAGGAACCGCCGGCAAAAATCCTGCCCCTGAAAAATTTCACGGTCGCCGCGGACATCGGTCAGCTTTACCTGCGTGAAGTCGTGATCACCAATTTTCAGACGATGGTGAAACTGGACGGCGGCCACGTGACCATCAAACCATTCCAGCTCGTGCTCAATGGCGCACCGGTGAATGCCGCGGTGGATTTGGGACTCGACGTGCCCGGCTACAAATACAACCTCGCCGTTGATGCCGACCGGATCCCGTTTGCGCCGCTGGTGAATTCGTTTGCTCCCGACCGCCACGGTCAATTGGCCGGAACGTTGACGGTCCATGCCCAAATCATCGGCGCAGGCATGACGGGCGCGAATTTGCAGAAAAATCTGACCGGCCAGTTCAATATCGGCGCCACCAACTTGAACTTGTCCGTCATCAACGTTCACAGTTCAATCCTCAAATCACTGATCAACGTCATCGCCACCATTCCACAATTGTTGAGCAATCCCGAAAGTGCCATCGCCTCGCTGCTTGGCCAGGTGACAGGGCAAGGCGGCGGGTTGATGAACCAGCTTCAACAATCGCCGATCGAAGTGATTGCCGCGCAAGGCCGGGCCGGCGCAGGACGTATTGACCTGCAACAAGCCACCGTGCAAAGTGCCGCTTTTGAAGCGGATGCCCAAGGTGGCATCATTCTGGCGCCGGTCCTGACCAATTCCACCATCAACATTCCCATTACGGTTTCCGTCAGCCAGTCCATTGCCAAACAGCTCAACCTCGCTTCCGCCAGCGCTTCGGCCACCGCAAGCTTTGTCCCGTTACCGCAATTTTTGACAATGACGGGCAAGCTGGGCGACCCCAAGGCCGAAATTAAAAAATCTGCGCTGGTCGGCTTGACCGTAAAATCGCTCGGCAGCGGCCTGCTGAATCAAGTCACCAATTCCTCGTCGCCGGTCGGAAACCTGTTGAATCAATTGTTTAAGCGCGTTAAATGATACGGTGGGTTGATGGCATCGGCGCGCAGCGCCAATGCTCCGCCTTTTGGTTGGTACTGGCAGAATTTATCTTCCGGGTGGGGCGAGCGTCCCCGCGAGCCGGTCGTGTCCTGATTTGACATTCAAACTGCCGGCCTGGAGCGCGGGTTGTCTCAACTCGCAGCGCGCTCGACTAATCCAGCCGCTGCGGATTTAAGACAATCCGCGCTCCGGACCAAGTAAGGACGCCGCCCGCGAGCCGGCTCGTCAGTCGCCTCACCCCACCGAAACTGTGCTCTATCGTTTGGTTTCGCCGCTTGCCAGTCAGCGGACATTTTTCATAATGTTTTGAAACATGGACCTCGCCACCGCCTTTGCCGATTGCGCGAAAAAGCACGCGCCCAAAATCGCTATTTTTTGGGGCGAAACGGAGATTCCCTACGCCGAACTCTTCGCGCAGTCGCAAAAAGTTGCCGCCCATCTGCAAACCAAATTCGGCGTGAAACCCTGCGACCGCGTGGCGCTGTGGGTGAAGAATTGTCCGGAGTTTGTGCCGGCGGTGTTCGGCATTTTATCGGCCGGCGGCGTGGTCGTGCCCATCAACAACTTCCTGAAGCCCGCCGAGGTGAGTTACATCTTGAATGATTCCGGCGCGAACGTGCTCATCACCGGCGCGGAACTGGCGGCACAGTTCGAAACCTTGAAAGCCGCGCGGCCATCGCTCGAAATCTTGCGCGTCGAAGACTTTCCCGCGCTCAATCCATCCTGCATTCTTCATTCTCCATCTTCGTGTTCCGAGAAGGACCTCGCGGCCCTGCTCTACACTTCCGGCACGACCGGCCATCCGAAGGGCGCGATGCTCACGCATGGCAATTTTCTCCACAACATCGCGAGTTGCGTGGCGGCGCTCAAGGTGCGGGAGGACGACCGCGTCGTGGTGGTGCTGCCGCAGTTTCACAGCTTCACGTTCACGGTGGGCACCCTGCTGCCGCCGTTGTGCGGCTGCGGGATTCTGCTCTTGAAAACGCTGCATCCGTTTAAGTCGGTGCTGGAGGAGATCGCGCGGCATCGCGGCACAATCCTGCCGGCGGTGCCGTCATTTTACCGCGCGCTGCTGGCTGTGCCGGAATTCGGCCGGCTGCCGCTGCGGCTGTGCATCAGCGGTGGCGCGCCGTTGCCGGTTGAGGTGTTCAACGAGTTCACGCGTAAGTTTCCGTTTCCGCTGCGGGAAGGCTACGGCCCGACCGAGAGCAGTCCGGTGGCCACGGTCAATCCCATCTACGGCATCAACAAACCAGGCTCGATCGGCAAACCCATCCCGAACGTGGAGTTGAGCATCCGCGACGACGCCGGCCAGGAATTGCCCGTCGGCGAAATCGGCGAAATCTGCATCCGCGGCGGGAACGTGATGCTGGGCTATTGGAATCAGCCGGAGGAAACGGCGAAGGTTCTGCGCGACGGCTGGCTTTACACCGGCGATGTCGGGTATCGCGACGCGGAGGGTTATTATTACATCACCGACCGCAAGAAGGACATGCTGCTGGTGAACGGCATCAACGTTTATCCACGCGAGATTGAGGAAGTGATTTACCAGTTTCCCGGCGTGAAGGAAGCGGCGGTCATCGGCGTGCCCGACCCGCGCCGGGGCGAGCAGCCGGTGGCGTTTGTCACGGCCGCGGAAGGGCAAACGCTCGATGAAAAGGCTTTGCAGCAATTCATCCGCAGCAAACTGGCAGACTATAAATTGCCGAAGCAGATTGTCTTTCTGCCCGCGCTGCCGCGCAATGCAACGGGGAAAATTCTGAAAACGGAATTAAGGAAGCAGGCGGTAAAGTAAATCTCAATGAACCAAAACCAACACCGCTGCTCATATTGGTGAGCCGAGCGTCCCCGCGAGCCGAAAGGTAGGGCTGACCTGCCGGTCAACCGGCAGGCAAGTCTGGCGCATCCGCCCCAGTCATCCATTCCAAAATGATTTCAGGAAGAGAGTTTCCTTCCGTCCCGCCTTGCGGAACGCGACCCGTCCGCTTGTTTCCCCTGCGGAATTCGGATTTCAAATAATTCACGCTCGACCTCACCCCGGCCCTCTCCTCCGAGGAGAGGGAGAATCGTCCGCCGTCTTCTTGAAAATTCGTGCGACTGGATTTGCCGGACGCTCATCCGCAAAATTAAAAGCGCGCAATTGCTATTCCTTCTCCTCGGGGGAGAAGGTCAGGATGAGGGCGAGCATAAAACACAAATCTCATTCGCCCCGGCCATCGTGATGCGCCTGCCGGAAGTGGCGACCAGAAATCCATTTTTCCGGCACAAGGTCACTTTGCGCGCCGGTTTTTCCAGTCACGTCAAAAGAAACTGGCCAGATCCGGTCGTTTCCAGGTCAAAAGCGTTACCGGGACGAGTGGGTTTCGGCAGCGTCACCCCGCGTCGGGCATCGGCGGTAATAATCATCGCGTGGTGGGTATAATCCGCGCTAAATGATTTGGCCAGCAGGTCGGGCAATTTGGGGCCTGTGCAGGCGGTTTGATTGACTACAACCAATTTGTTTCCAATGAGTTAAGCAGATTCCTTTTCCGAGTTGCTTTGGCTGTTTTGTGCCGGTATCCTATTGTTGCCGATCGGGCATGAAGCGCGGGCGGCAAAGTTTTTATGGCAGAAGGATATTGCGTCAAATGCAAGGCCAAGAAAGAGATTGCCGATGGCGTTGAAGAAACGATGAAGAACGGGCGCAAGGCGATCAAGGGCAAATGCCCGACCTGTGGCACGGTCATGTTCAAGATTCTGGGCGGCAAGGCCGCTCCCAGTGGCGCAACCCAAACCACGCCGACCGCGACGAGCTAACTATGTCCCAGCAGCTCGCCTACGTCATTATCACCCCCTATTCGCTCTACAAGTCGCGCACGGGCGGAATTCTGAGCCGGCTGATTTCGCGCACCGGTCTGGACCTGGCGGCGGCGCGCATGTTCGCGCCCAGCGCCGAATTGATTAAGCAATATGCCGAAACCATTGTTTCGGCGCACGACCCGCAGGACCGGAAAATCCAGGAACTGCTCAAGGAATACGTCCTGCAAAATTTTTCGCCGGACGCCAAAACCGGGCGGCGGCGGCGGGCGATGGCGCTTTTGTTTCGCGGTGATGAGGCGGTGCGAAAGATCCGGTCGGTCGTTGGCAATCTCGGCCCGGATCGGCGCATGGGTGAAACCATCCGCGACACTTACGGTGACTTGATTTTGGAGGAGAACGGACAGGTACGCTACTTCGAGCCGGCGGTGCTGGCCGCGCCCAAGCCGGAGGAAGCCGAGACGAAACTCAAATTGTGGGCGCGTTATTCCGACAGCGATGGCGGAGTTTTGGAAAAGGTCATTGCCTACCAGCCCGGCGAAACCGGCCAGCGCACCCTCGTGCTCATCAAACCGGACAATTTCCGTTTCGCGACCGGACGCCCCGGCAACGTCATTGATTTCTTCTCGCGCGCCGGCCTTTTCATCGTGGGTATCAAGGTCCACCGCATGAGCGTGGCGCAGGCGATGGATTTTTACGGACCCGTCCGCGACGTTCTTCGCACCAAGCTCAAGGACGCCGTCGGGGCCAGGACCAGGGCCGCGCTGGAAAAGGAGTTCTCCGTCAAAATTTCCGCCGACGAGGAAAAACAGCTTGGAGAAGTCCTCTGCGCGACCTTCGGCGAGCACCAGTTCGAGAACATCATCCGTTTCATGTCCGGCCATGCGCCGTCGGAACTGCCGCGCGAAGAATGGACCAGGCCCGGCACGGAAAAGTGCATTGCGCTGATTTATGAAGGTGTGAATGCCGTTTCCAAAATCCGCGACGTGCTTGGGCCGACGGATCCGTCCAAGGCGCCGCCCGGCTCCATCCGCCGTGAATTCGGCTCGACCATCATGGTCAACGCGGCGCACGCCAGCGATTCGCCGGAAAATGCCAGACGCGAAATGAACATCGTCAACGTGGGCGAAAATAATTTCCGCCAGATTATCGAGGAAGTTTACGGAAAGTCGTAGGCGTGCAGTTTGTCCAGCAGGCGCGCGTCGGCGGCCGGGAAATCGTGGTTGTTCAGTTCCGCTTTGCCAACCCATTTGACCGTCGCGCAACCGAGCGGCAGGGGTTCGCCACCTTCCAGCCGGCAAATAAAAAATTTCAGCTGGACCGTCTTTTCCGGGTAAGTGTGTGTGACTTCATCGAAAAGTTCGCCAATGGTAGATTCCACCCCGAGTTCCTCGCGCAATTCGCGAACCAGGCATTGCTCGAACGTCTCGTCCGGTTCGCGTTTGCCGCCGGGAAATTCCCAAAGCCCGCCCAGATGCGCCCCGGCGTGGCGTTGGGTGATTAGAATTTTGCCGCCGCGAAAAATCAGCGCAGCCGAAACCTCGACGCCTTGCCGATTGGCGGTTGCTGATTGCTGATTTGATCCACGAATATCGCCCGGCTGTTTTTCAATCGTCATTCGGCAATCGTAAATCGTAAATCATCTGCCCACGCTCTTGTAAATCCAGCCGAGCCGTTCCATTTCGCCGCGGTCGAACAGGTTGCGTCCGTCGAACATGATGGGATGGCTGAGTGATTTGCGGGCGCGCTCGAGGTCGAGCTTTTTGAACTCATCCCATTCGGTGGCCACCACCAGCGCGTCGCAACCGTCGGCCACGGCGTTCATATCGTCCACATAAGTCACGTTCGCAAGCACCGCTTTGGCTTTTTCCATCGCCTTCGGATCGTGGACGCGCAGCGCCGCGCCCTCTTTCTGCAGGCGTTGGCAGAGTTCAATCGCCGGCGACGTCCGCACGTCGTCGGTGTTTTGTTTGAAGGCGAGGCCGAGCACGCCGATGGTTTTGTCTTTGAGCACCCAAAGCGTGTTGGTGATCTTTTTGACAAAACGCTCCATTTGGTCGGCGTTGATGTGCTGGACTTCCTTCAGCAACCGAAAATCGCAGCCGTTTTGCTCGGCGATTTTGATGAACGCACTTAAATCCTTTGGAAAACAACTGCCGCCGAAGCCGATGCCGGCGTTCAAAAACCGGCGGCCGATACGCCCATCCAGCCCCATGCCGGCGGCGACTTCCTGGACGTTGGCGCCGGTGGCTTCACAAATGGCGGCAATGGCGTTG
>Ga0181523_10002485_pt1 | contig 17956 bp, 12 predicted proteins | sample PEATcosm2014_Bin_43_FD_119752 | JGI IMG/M metagenome (GOLD analysis project Ga0181523, IMG submission 119752) | Peatland microbial communities from MTU Mesocosm Facility, Houghton, MI, USA - PEATcosm2014_Bin05_30_metaG | ecosystem: Environmental > Terrestrial > Soil > Wetlands > Peat | place...
TCGATGCGGGAATTGGTGCAGGAGCCGATGAAGACGCGATCCACGGGGATGTCCACGATGGGAGTGCCGGGCTTGAGGCCCATGTATTTCAGGGCGCTTTCGGTGGCTTTCTGATCGTTTAGGTCGCGGAAATCGTGGGGATCGGGGACGCGGCTGGTGATGCTGGTTACCATGCCGGGATTGGTGCCCCAGGTGACTTGGGGAGCTAGCTGATCGGCGTGGAGCTCGACGGTGGTGTCGAACTTTGCGCCGTCGTCGGATTTGAGTTGCTTCCAATGGTCGACGGCGGCTTGAAAATCTTTGCCGCGCGGGACGAAGGGGCGGCCTTCCATATAGGCGAAGGTGGTTTCGTCGGGGGCGATCATGCCTGCACGGGCGCCGCCTTCGATGGTCATGTTGCAGACAGTCATGCGGCCGTCCATGGAGAGGGCGCGGATGGCTTCGCCGCCGTATTCGGCGACTTGCGCGTTGCCGCCGCTGATGCCAATTTTCCCGATGATGGCTAGGATGATGTCTTTCGCGGTGACTCCCTTGGGGCGCTTGCCGTGGACCAGGATGTGAAGCGTTTTGGACTTGGACTGCACTAAACATTGCGTGGCTAGGACGTGTTCGACTTCGCTGGTGCCGATGCCGAAGGCTAACGTGCCGAAGGCGCCGTGCGTGGAGGTGTGGGAATCGCCGCAGACGATGGTTTGGCCGGGCTGGGTGATGCCGAGCTCGGGGCCGATGATGTGGACGATGCCTTGATGTTTGCTGTTCATGTCGAAGAGGCGGACGCCGAATTCGCGGCAGTTGCGTTCGAGGGCATCGAATTGGAGCTTGGCATCGTTGTCGAGAATGGGGAGGGTGCGATCCGTCGTGGAGACGGAATGGTCCATGACGGCGAAGGTGAGGTCGGGGCGGCGGACTTTGCGGCCTTCGGAGCGGAGGCCGGCGAAGGCTTGGGGAGAGGTGCCTTCGTGAACGAGATGGCGATCGATGTAGATGAGGGAGGGGTGGTTGGGGTCTTCGTGGACTACGTGGGATTGCCAGATTTTTTCGTAGAGAGTTGTGGGGGTCATGGAAGGATATTTTAGCACTTGGGAGAGGAGGGGCAAGTCGGGGGGGAAGAAAGAGAAAACTTAACGCAGAGGCGCAGAGTGCGCAGAGGAAAGAAAGAGGGACGGTAACACAGAGGTCACAGAGATAGGAACACAGAGTTCACAGAGGTAGGAGAGGAGAAGAGAAGGAAGGAACGGAAGTGTAAGAGTGAAAAAGTGGAAATGTATAAGAGTGAAAGCTTGTTGCAGAGGGTGGGCAATAAGGCAATGTTGGTTGGGGATTAGGAGGAGGCGGAAGAGGAGGAGGCTTGGGAGGATCGGGATTCGTAGAGGTCCACGGAGAAGTGCTGGACGCGGTGATCGTAGGAGGTGAGGAGTTCGAGAGCTTCCTGGGCTACGATGGCGGCGCCACGATCTGGTCCGGTGAAACGATCGATGGCTTCGAAGGAGGACCAGACGGTTTCCACGATGAAGTGAACGACGATCTCGTCGGATTGCGTGACGACGCGCGCTTCGCGGAAGCCATCGAACGAGCGAAGATGCGGAAGGACGTGTTCGCGGAAGTGGCGGAGGTAGTGGGGGAAACGTTCGACGGTGGTGCGGGCGGACCAGAAACGGACAACCATGTCAGGCTTCTCCTTTGAGGGATTGCGAGGGATGCGCGTCGTTGCCGACGACAACGGTCCAGGGACGCACGTGCCAGCGATTGACTAAACCTTGAAGGACGTAGGGATCGTTTTTCGCGAAATTGGTTGGGGCATCGGGGGAAGGGCTCTGGAAAATCAGGAGGGCCGCGTCAGCAGGATCGCCCAAGGCGCCGGCTAAGACCAGATCGCCGCGAAGATGAGCGGCACGGGCGTAGGAGAGGTGGGCGTCGCGGAAGGAAGCGCGGCGGGCGACGAAGTCATCGATGACTTCGTAATAGAGCGCGAAGTAGGGCATGAGGCCTCCGGGAAGGAATAGGGTAACACGGAGGGGAGGGGCGAAAGTCGAAAATGGAAAAGCGAAACTCGAAAAGCGAGCCTAGGGACAATGCGCTCGCCACGATCCCTCGACTACGCGGCCCGACGCGGCGAACCGCGGCGCGTGGGAGAAAATCGGGCCGCTCCGGTCGGGATGACAAGAAAGAAAAGGCGAACCCCAAGCTAGAACGGGATGACTAGTTTGGGGCTGGGCAGGGATTGGGGTTGGCTGGTGGGCTCAAAAGCGGCGGCGAGCCGCCGCACTCCAGAGCTGGATGGGGATATACTTTTGGACCCGGCCTGGATTGACCGAAGCTCTTTGGGGAGGTGGAAGATGGCTGCTCGACAGGATCGGGTGGAGTTGAAGGGGAGTTTGCGGGCGGTGATGCCGGGGGGACGGGATGTTGGGCCGGCGGACGGGAATGAGTCGATTGAAGTGAGCGTGCTGCTGCGGCGGGGATCGAAGGCGGGGACGTTTCCCGCGGTTGCGGAGTTGGGAAAACAACTGCCGCGAGACCGAAGGTATTTAAGTCGCGAGGAGTTTGCACGATTGCATGGGGCAACGGAGGCGGATCTGAAGGAAGTGCGCGCGTTCGCGGGGGAATACGGATTGCGCGTGATTGAAGAGGATCGCGGACGGCGAATGGTGAAACTGAGTGGGACGGTAAAAGCGTTTAGCGCGGCGTTTGGCGTGGAGTTGCGGCGGTACGAGCATGAAACGGGGACGTATCGAGGGCGCAAAGGTAGCTTGACGATTCCGGGGAATCTGGATGCCATCGTGGAAGGCGTGTTCGGGCTGGACAATCGCCCGCAAAGTAAAGCGCATTTCCGGGTGCACAAGGGAAAAGGAGGAACACATCCGAAGGCGGCGGATACTTCTTTCTCGCCGGTGCAAGTGGGGCAGGCGTATGGATTCCCAACGGGCACGACGGGCAGCGGACAATGCATTGGGATTATCGAGTTGGGCGGCGGGTTCCAGACTAGCGACTTGAATTCGTTTTTTGGGAATTTGGGGATTGCCACGCCGAAGGTGACGGCGGTGGGTGTGGATGGCGGGGCGAACGCTCCCACGGGAGATTCCAGCGGACCGGATGGAGAAGTGGAGTTGGACGTTGAAGTGGCGGGATCGATTGCGCCGGGTGCCGAGATTGCCGTGTATTTTGCGCCGAACACGGACCAGGGATTTGTGGATGCGGTGAGCACGGCGGCGCATGACGCAACGCTGAAACCATCGATTATTTCGATTAGCTGGGGCGGGCCGGAGAGTTCGTGGACGGCGCAATCGCGGGACGCTCTGAACGCGGCTTGCGAGGATGCGGCGACGATGGGAGTGACGGTGCTGGTGGCTTCGGGAGACGACGGGGCGTCGGACGGGACTACCGGCGGAACTCCGACGGTGGATTTTCCGGCGTCGAGCCCGTTTGTGGTGGGATGCGGCGGGACGAAGCTGACGATTTCGGGGTTGGCGATTGGGAGCGAACAGGCCTGGAATGAGCTGGCAGCGAATGAAGGAGCGACGGGAGGCGGGGTGAGCGAAGTGTTCGCGCTGCCAAGTTTTCAGAGTGGCGCGAATGTGCCGAAAGCGCCGAATGGATTTGTAGGACGAGGCGTGCCGGATGTGGCGGGAGACGCGGATCCGACTACGGGATACAGCGTGGTGGTGGATGGCCAGGCGACGGTGATTGGAGGGACTAGCGCGGTTGCGCCGCTTTGGGCGGGGTTGTTCGCGCGGATCAATCAGGCGCTGGGGAAGAATGTAGGGTTTGTGAATGCGTTGCTGTACGCGAGTAATGAGGCGACGGCGTTTCACGATGTGACAGCGGGGAGTAATGGATTTTATAAGGCGGGGAAGGGTTGGGATGCGTGCACGGGATTGGGGACGCCGAATGGAGCGGGACTTTTGAAGGCGTTGGGGGGAGGATGAGGGACAGCGGGGATCATTGGAGGACATTCGAGAAGCGAAACTCGAAAAGCGAGATTCGAAAAACGGGGAGAGAGCCAAGACGCATTGGTTGTGGCATGATCCCTCCGCTGCGTGCCGCATAAAGCGCGGCACTCCGGTCGGGATGACAGATTTTGCGATGGCGCATAAGGCGCGGCACTCCGGTCCCTCGTTTGGCGGGCTGGCGGGATGACACCTCTGAGGAAAGATAAAGAAAAAGCTTACACAGAGGACGCAGAGATCGCAGAGAGAACTAAGAGGAAGAGCGGAGGATTTGAGGTGCTTGATCGTCAGAGCCCACCCTCTGAAAGACGAGGGTGGGGCACCCTCAAGTTCATTTGGGCGGAGGCGTTAGAGGGGAACCCGGGCAGACATTAGAGATCTTGCGGACATGGGGCGCAGCTGGCTGCGCGCTGCGGTTGGATTCACAGGCCGGGGTGTAAACATCTTGCTTTGGGATTTGGTTGTGTACTAGACTCGGCGAAACTTTCGCCTTGCGGTTCTGTTTTTTTCGGGACCGCGGTTCTCAGGAATGCGAAATACTTGGGGAACTGAGGGCGGATACTTCAGGTCAGTTCAGATTACGGTGTTGCTTGCTTGCGCTCGAGCAGGCGACGCCACTTTCCACCCAGCTACTTCTCGAAAGAGCGCATTGCCACTTGGCTCCTGGTGACGGAATCCAGGAAGCAGTGGAAAAGGGCGGCTTGCCCCGAGGAGAGCTCGGCCATGTTGTACTTCTTCAAGAGGATTCAGTTATCAGTTTTGAGTTTTCGGTGAGGATATCAGTTATCAGATATCAGTGACCGGAATGCGATCAGTGACCAGGAAGAGAAGGGGGACGGTAACACAGAGTTCACAGAGATCGGAACACAGAGGGCACAGAGGTAAGAGAAGAGAGAAGAGAGACCCAAGACCCAGGTAAGAAATCGAACCTGGGGCACCCGGTTTCGTTCGGAATGACGGGGCTGGCGTATGTGACATTGTGATGGAAAGCCTCACCCCTGAAGGGGTGAGGTACAGGGCCCCGAGAGGAAAGCATCGCCCACGATGAGGCGAGGAACAGGCTTCGAGATTGCGGATTGTTTAAGGAGGGAAAATCATGGCTACGGTACAACTGACGACAATTAGCAATGCGCCGAAACCGGTTAAGCACTATCAGGCTTACAAGCCTAGGCCGTTCAAGAAAGAGGAACGGGACAGGGTGACGATTTTGTATGGAGGGTTGACTTGGAAGCATGAGCGGCTGATTCAAGGGGCGCTGCACAATCTGAAATATAAAGCGGAGCCTTTGCCGAACATTAACCGGGATGACCTGGATGCGGGGAAAGAATTGATTGACGTGGGGGCGTGCTGCCCAACGATTTTCACTACCGGAAGCCTGGTGAATTTGCTGAAGAAGAAGGTGGCGACCGAAGGCAAGGAGGCAGCGAGAGATAATTATTTGTTTTTGACGGCGGGAGCTTGCGGGCCATGCCGGTTTGGGCAGTATCACGAATCGTATGCGATGGCACTGGATGGGCTGGGGCTGCGGGACTTCCGGCTATTTTTGTTTGCGCAGGATGAATTGGACCAGGGGCCATCGGACGGAGGCGGGCTGGAGATCAACATGCCTCTGAGCCTGGGATTGATTTGGGGGATTTTGTGCGCGGACCAGTTGATGGATTTGGAGTACATGACGCGGCCATACGAGGTGAACCTGGGGCAGACGGACAAAGTGCTGAAGGAATGCGTGGAGTACCTGTACAACGTATTCCTGGAGCGGCCGGACAAAGGGAAGAAGTACAAGACGCTGGCGTGGCATTTGATGAGCGACTACTTCACGAAGGCGCTGCGGGAAGTGCGGAAGAAGTGGGAAACGATTGAAGTGGACCGGCTGCGGGTGAAAGCGAAGGTGAAAATTACCGGAGAGTTCTGGCTGCAGACGCATGAGGGAGAAGGCAACTACAACATCAAGCGATGGCTGGAGCAGGAGGACGGGGAAGTGGTGCCGCCGCCGGTGGCGGTGTGGCTGCACTACCTGATGCATCCGAGCATTCGGAAGCTGGAGCACCGGCACTCGACGGGGAAGAATGCGCGGCTCGAGGAGTTGGCGTTGCACGCGTTGGAGCGGATTTATCGCGGGACGTACAACCGGTTCCGGAAGGCGCTGGGAAATTTGCCTTATGAGTTGCCGGACCAGGAAGAGTTGCGGCGGCTGGCGGAGCCGTTTTACCACTTTGAATTGCGCGGTGGCGAAGGGCACATGCTGATCGGAAAGGCGCTGCACACGTATCACCACAAGAAGGCGCACATGACGTGCGAGCTTTCGCCGTATTCGTGCATGCCGAACACGATGTCGGTGGGGTCGATGGCGAACGTGCTGGGAAAGTATCCGGATTTGCTGTATGCGCCGATTGAGGTGAAAGGCGATTCGGAGGTGCACGCGCTTTCGCGGTGCCAGATGATCTTGACGGAGGCGAAGAAACGGGCGGCGGCGGAGTTTGAGGGGGCGATGAAGGAGACCGGGCTGACCGTGGAGGCGGTGCGGAAGTTTGAGGCTAAGCATCCGGAGGTGCGGAAGGCTACTTATAAGGTGCCGCATCGGGGGAATGCGGGGATGGCGGCGAATTATGTGAGGCATTTGGCGGAGGATCGGGGAGTGAGGGTGTGAGGGGAGAAGAGTTGAAAGTTGAAAAAAAGAGAAGGGCGAAGAACTTACGCAGAGGGCACAGAGGACGCAGAGTTCGCAGAGAAGAGGAAGAGCGGAGAACTTTTGGCGTTTGATCGTCGGAGCCCACCCTTATAAGGCAAGGGTGGGGCACCCTCAAGTTCATTGGGGGGGAGGCGTAAGAGGGGAACGCAAGACCCAGGCACAAACTCCGTGCCTGGGGCAACCGGTTAAGGATGGAGTTAGGGGGGCTTGGTAGATATGGCCACTGAAGCGTTGGTGCAGATACGGCCGCTGGCGGGGACGTTGGGCGCTCGGAGTGCGCCGGTGCGGGCGTCGGTTGCTACTTTGGGGGCGGGGAAGATTTGCGGGATTGATGTGGGGAGTACGACTTGCAAATTTGTGCTGGTGGCTGAGGATGGGGAACTGCTGGCGCAGTCTTACGAGCGGCACAATACAAAGCAGGCGGAGAAGGTGCTGGATTTTCTTTCGCGGCTGGAGAGCGAATACAAGCTGACGCCGGAGCAGGACCGCGTGTTTTTTACGGGGTCGGGGTCGGGACTGATTGCGCCGCTGGTGGGAGGAAAGATTATTCAGGAAGTGGTGGCGGTGGCGGCGGCGGTGGAGAAAGTGCATCCTTCGGTGCGCTTCGTCAGCGAAATTGGCGGCGAAGACATGAAGACGATTTTCTTTAACGGGGATAGCACGAACAAAAGCAAACAGGTGTTGATGCAGGCGGCTTGTTCGGGAGGGACGGGAACGTTTATTGAGAAGACGGCGCGGAAATTGGAGATTGCGCCGGAGCGACTGGCGAAGATGCGGTACACGGGATACACGCTGCACAAGGTGAGCAGCAAGTGCGGGATCTTTGCAGAGGCGGATGCGAACACCCTGCTGAAGGCGGGAGTGCCGGTGGAGGAGATTATCGCTTCGCTGTTTGAGGCGGTGGTGTATCAGAATTTGGCGACTTTGACGCGGGGGAATACGCCGGTGCCGGAGATTTTGTTGTTGGGAGGGCCGAATCTGTTCTTTACGGGATTGCAGGAGGCCTGGCGGCATCATTTGTTGAAGGTGTGGAAGGAACGGAAGGTGGAGGTGACGAAGGGGATTGATCCGGCTTCGATGATTAAGGTGCCGGAGGATGCGCTTTATTATGCGGCGCAAGGTTGCGTGGAAGTGGCGAGAGGGGAGCCGCGGAGTTCGGGAATGTATTTGGGGATTGAGAAGCTGCGGTGGTGGATTGAAGAGGGTCAGCACGAAGAGAAGAAAAAGATGGGGCGGGGAGGATTGTGGAAGGACCCGGCGGAGTTGCAAACGTTCAAGGCGCGGTATGCGGGGGGAAATGGGAACGGGAAGACTAATGGGAACGGAAACGGCAATGGAAACGGGAATGGCAACGGAAATGGACATCACGCGACGGGGAGCGTAGAAGCGACCCGGAAGATTGGGAAGTTGGGGCGCGTGGTGGTGGGTTGCGATTTTGGATCGACGACGGCGAAAGCGGTGTGCTTGTCGCCGGCGAAGGAGTTGTTGTACTCGTGCTACGCGCTGAGCCGGGGGAATCCGATTGAAGATGCGAAGGTGCTGTTCCGGCAAATACGGGAGGCGATTGGCGAGGGCGAAATTGTGGGGTTGGCGATTACCGGGTACGGCAAGGATTTGTTGAAGGGGATTTTGGGAGCGGATTGCCCGGTGGTGGAGACGATTGCGCATGCGAGCGCGGGTTTGCACTATTTTCCAGACGCGGACTGCATCTGCGACGTGGGCGGCGTTGACGTAAAGATCATGATTTTGAATAACGGAGCCGTGACGGATTTCCGGCTGAATTCGCAATGCTCTTCGGGGAATGGGGCGTTTTTGCAGGGCGTGGCGGAACGGTTTGATATTCCGATGAACGAGATGGCGGATCGCGCGTTTCTGGCGGAAGCGATGCCGCAACTGTCGATGGGATGCGGTGTGTTTTTGCAGAGCGATATCGTCAACCAGCAGCGGAAAGGTTGGCAGGCGGATGAGATACTGGCGGCGTTGTGCGCGATTCTGCCGTTGAATGTGTGGATTTATGCGGGTGGGCTGAACAATTTGAAGCAGGTAGGGCGCAAGTACATTTTGCAGGGAGGGACGCACAAGAATCTGGCGGTGGTGAAGACGCAGGTGGATTTTATTTTGTCGAAGATTCCAGAGGCGGAAGTGGTGGTGCATCCGTATTCCGGAGAGGCGGGAGCGATTGGCGCGGGACTGGTGGCGCTGGAATGGTGGGAGCGTGGCGGGCAGACGAGTTTTCGAGGATTCGATGCGATTGAGAGGCTGGCTTATAAAACGGTGACGGCGGTGGAGACGGTGTGCCACTGGTGTCCGGTGAATTGCCAGCGGAGTTTCATTGACGTGGAACTGGATGGAGGAAAAGGGCGGGAGTGGAGCAAGGTGCCGCTGGGGACTGGTTGGGAACGGGTGATCGTGAATAATTCGTGTCCCAAGGGATTGGTGGAAGATTTGAACGAGATGAAAGTGATCAAGGCGGAGATTGAAAGGACGAAAGATGCCTATCCGAATGTTGCCGACATGGTTCGCAAAGAAGCGTTCCGCCGCGCCGGCGCGTAAAGACAGGTCGCAGGTACGCGTGGGAATTCCCAAGGTGCTGAACATCTGGACGACGCACCAGTTCTGGGTGGGATTCCTGAAGGCGCTGGGGATTCAGTCTGAGAACATTATTTTCAGCTCGGATACGTCCGAGGAGCAGGGACGCGAATTTGGAAAAGGGCGCGGGACGGTGGATTGCTGCTACCCGGTGAAATGCATCAGTGGGCATTACGGGGAATTGATTTTTGGGCAGAAGAAAAAGATCAATATTTTGTTGAGCCCGATGATTCATTCGCTGCCTTCGATTCTGTACGGGCATGTGGTGGATACGGTGACATGCACGCGCGTGATGGCGGGGCCGGAAAATATCAAGGCGGGGTTCATGAAGGAAAGCGACGTGTTCGCGGAGAATGGGATTGTGTATGCGTCGCCGTTTGTGAGCCTTGGGGATCGGCACATGGTGACCGAGCAGCTTTTCAGTTCGTTGAAAGATATTTTTGAATTGGATCGGGAGGAGACGGAGCGGGCAGTGCAGGCGGGATTTCTGGCGCTGGACAATTTCACCGCGAAGGCGCGGCAACACAGCCGGGAGATTCTGGAGTGGTGCGCGAAGAATGAGAAGCCTTGCATTCTGGTGCTGGCGCGGCCGTATCACATGGACACGGGGATTGGGCATGAGATTGAGGGAGAGCTGCAGGCGCACGGGTATCCGGTGCTTTGGCTGCAATACTTGCCGGACGATCTGGATTTGATGAACTGGTTGTTTGCGGCTGATTTGCGGGAGAAGCGGATCAAGAGTCCGTTTGATATTGGGGATGTGTGGATGTCGTCGTACAGCAGCAATACGAACGAGATTATGTGGGGAGCGAAATTCGCGGCGCGGTGCCCGTGGGTGACTTGCGTGGTGCGGTTGTCTAGTTATGAGTGCGGGATGGACCAGCCTACGTATACGCCTACGCAGAAGATTGTGGAGGCTACGGGGACGCTGTTTTTTAAATTTGGGGATTTGGATTCGACAAAGCCTAGCGGGAGTATCAAGATTCGCGTGGAGACGATTGTGCATTATATGGCGAAGTATTCGGAGGAGATTATACGGAAGAAGATGGGGTGGTTGGAGGGGGAAGGGCCGCTGGGATCGGCTGCGGCGGATCATGCAAACGAAAGTGTAGAGAAGAGACCGATGGTTAAGGTTGCTGCGGCGGGTTAGACACTGCGAGGGACAGAAAGAAGGAAAGAAGGGGGACTTTAACACAGAGGGCACAGAGGGAAGAACACAGAGGGCACAGAGAAAAGAAAGAGCAAGGGGAACGCAGAGGCGCAGAGTACGCAGAGGAAGAGAAGAGGGAAAGAGGGATTCATCGCACAAGAGACGTGCGATGCAAAACCGTCCCTCACTTCGCGGACTCCGTTCGGAATGACGGGGCTGGGCGATGGAGGGACTGTGCCGCGATTACTCCACTGCATGCCGCACAACTGCGTTGGGCAGTTCGCAATAACTGGATTAGCGGGAAATGAACTTCATGGCGAGGCCGCTCAGGGTGTCTTGCCAGGCGTGGGCCAGCATTCCGGGGCGCATGCTGCGGCGCCACTGCGCGAGAATTCCAAAAAGCAAACCGAAGACGGTGATGACGACGGCGGATTTGGCGCCTTGATAGAGGTGGCCGGCTCCGAAAGTGATGGCGGAGAGGAATATGCCAACGTGGACGCTATGCGTCCAGGCAATGAACTGTTTCTGTAGATAGCCGCGGAAGAGAGTTTCTTCGCAAAAGCCCGCCGTGATGGAGAGGGCGATCCACAAGACGAGTTCGAATGAGGTTTGAGGCGCGAGGAAACGAATGTTTTGCCCGCTGACGTGAAGGATGTGCGACACGATGCCGAGAACAACCAGCGCCGCGACCCAGAATGCCAGGGCAACGCCGATATCGCGGAAGACGTCTCTGGCTCCGTTCCATTTGGCGCCGATCACTTCGAGGAGGGAAGTGTGGTGGGAACGGGCGCCGAAAAGGACATAGCCCGTCACCAGCCATTCCCACACGATTGTGCCAACGTAGAGGAACACGCGGTTCGATTGCGGGCTGATGCGCATGCGTGCCGCCAGAAGGTAGAAGAACGTGGAGGAAACGAGAAGAAGCAAGAGGAGGCCAACAGTGTGAAGAGGACTGGCGACGGGAGTGCCGGGTTCGTGGGATGAGTGCTGGGTTGGGGGGATGGGTTGGGAGTCGATGAGAGCACCTCGGATGAGCAGAGATCGAGAACTTCAGAGAGAACCTATTCCCAACAAAGATACGCGGGATGGACCGGAAAAGTTACGGGAAAGGATTCTTTCTAGACCGGCTATTGGCGGAGAGGCAAGATTACCGGGCGGACGAAGGATTGTTTGTGGCTGTTGTGCCAGACATATTTGCAGGAAGCGCCATCGGATGACTCCTGCCAGTTTGACCCGTCTTCGAAGAGCACGCTGGTGAGAACGAAGGCCCCACCGCCTCCATGTTGGAAATCGAGATAGGCACGATCCCAGGAGAGCGTCTTTGCGGCATCGGTTTTGATTCGTTTGTTCCAACCAAAGTCGCGGATGGGTAGAGCGTCACTGAAGTCCCAGTGGAACCACTTCCAATGTTCGGTCGCGTCCGCAATGGCCGCATTGAAGTTCAGGCCGACGATGTTCTTGCCACTGACATTTTTGATGCGCACGTATACGGCGGAAGGATTGAAATGCAGGAATTGCACGGGGCAAGAGGGGGGAACTGAAGGACTGACGGCCGTGTTCTGTGCTTGAAGGAGCGATGAGGGCAGAAGAACGGCCAGGAGAAAGAGGAGAAAGCGAGTCCAAATGGCATGGCTGATTTGTTGTGAGCGGGGGTTGTGAGTTTGGGGTTGAGATCGAAGCATGTGAGAAACCCTCCAAAATTTGGACGGAGGATGGACGGAGCGGGTTACAGGTAAATTGATGAACTATTCAGTAAGAGAGGGCCTGGAGAGAGAAAAGCAAAAGCAATAGGGAAAAGATAACGCAGAGGCGTAGAGTTCGCGGAAATGAGTAAGAAGGAAAAAAGAGCAGAGGATTTGTGGCGTTCGATCGTAAGAGCCCACCCTTAGAAACCAAGGGTGGGGCACCCTCAAGTACGTTTTAGAAGGTGAGCTACAGATTAGGATTTTTGGCGTTGGCGGAAGGCTTCGTAGAAGAGGACGGCGGCAGCGGCGGCGGCGTTGAGGCTTTCGATGTTGGTGGCCATGGGGATGTGGATGCGGGCGTCGGCGGAGCGGACGATGTCTTCGGGGAGGCCAGCGCCTTCGTTGCCGACTAGAAGAGCGATGGGTTGGCACCAATCTACTTGCCAGGGGGAGAAGGCGGCAGCGGATTCATCGTGGACGCAGGAGGCGAGGGAATGGATGCCGTTGAGTTTGAGTTGAGTGAGGAGAATGGGGAGAGACATTCCGGCGACTACGGGGAGGTGGAGGGCGGCTCCAGCGGAGGCGCGGAGAGATTTGGGAGAGAAGGGGCTGGCGGTGCCGCTTTGGCCGGTGGCGGAAGTTACGGCGGCGGTGGCTCCGAAAGCGGCGGCGGTGCGGAGGACGGTGCCTACATTGCCGGGATCTTGAACGCCGGCGAGGACGACGATGAGGGGAGCGCAGGCGCCTTCGGGAGTGGTGAAAAGATCTTCAAGTTGGAATTTGCGGGGCTGAACCAGGGCGGCTACGCCTTGGGGATGCTCGGTGTCGGCTATGCCTTCAAAAAGGCGATCGGTGGTGCGGAGGACGGGGAAGCCGACGTCGGGGCGACCGATGAAGGGGGCGAGGCGTTCGCGATGGCGTTCGCCGGATTCGCTGAAGAGGATGGCTTCGACGCGGCAGGTGGAGCGGAGAGCTTCTTCGACGAGGCGGGCGCCTTCGACGCCGACGGAACCGTCTTCGGTGGGGAGACCGCCACGGAGAGCGATGCGGAATTGCTTGAGCCAGCGATTGGCGCGGCGGGTGAGGAGGTGGGGGGAGGGGGCGGGTTTGGGTGCGGGAGGCATTGGCGGAAGGGTAGCAAATGTCGGGGTGGAAATGCTATTGGGGCGAGAGTAACGAAACTCGAAAAACGAAAATCGAAAAGAAGCAAATGAGCCAAGACGCGTTGATTGTGCCGCGATCCCTCCGCTGCGTGGCCCGACGCGCCGAAATGCGGCGCGGAGGAAAAAGTCGGGCCACTCCGGTCGGGATGACATGGAAGAAAGAACTTACGCTGAGGTTACAGAGAGCGCAGAGTTCGCAGAGAAGAGGAAGGATGTAGAGCAGAGAATTCGTGGCGTTCGATCGTCAGAGCCCACCCTTGGAAAGCAAGGGTGTGGCACCCTCAGGTTCATTTGGCGGAGGCGTGACGAGGAGACCCCAAGACCAAGGCACCCGCCTACGGCGGGCCTGGGGCAACCGGGTGATGAATGCGGGAGACGGGCTTAGGCAAAGGGAGAGGCGGGAGGAGTTGTGCTCCATTCGGTCATCGGGTGGCGTGCGGCACAATCCAAGCAGGCGGTAACGGGGAACTGGGCTGCGCAGAACGGGCAGACCGCTTGCGATTGGAAAGTGTCGAACGGGTTTTTGCACTTTGGGCAGATCCAATACTCGCCAATGGGCGGAGATGTCCTGCAAGACGGACAGGCGAAACCGAGGCGGCGCGGAGCTTTTGCAAGACGCAACAAGGCGCGGGCGTGCTGCAGGCCGCTCCAGCAATTCAAGAGAATAAATACAGAGATAATTGCAAACCACGCAGATTGCATCGCGACGGCTAGGGCGAAGAGTCCTACTACGCCCATGAAACCGATGATGGTGGCAACCAAGAGGCTGCGGGCGCGGCCCAGCGGGAACCAGAGCAGCGAACGGAGAATCTGGCCGCCATCCAGGGGATAGATGGGCAGCATGTTGAAAAGTAACAGACCGATATCGATCCAGAGGACATTGTATAGAAATGAGTGAACATCCGGCAGGGACTGTGCCCAGCTTGCTGATCCGCTAGCAAAATAGAGCAGCCACAAAATCGGAGCAAGCACAACATTGACGAGTGGACCGGCGGCGATGCTCCAAAGAGTAGCGCCGGGGCGAGGAGGCGGGTTGACGTAGGCCACACCACCGAGAGGCCAGAGGACGATCTGGTTTGCGACACCGCCAACCTGGCGGCAGGCCAATGCGTGGCCGAATTCGTGAATGCATACGATCAGGAAAAGCGCGAGGTATTCGAGGACGTTCCAGGTTATCGAAGAATATCTCTTGGAACTGCTTTCGATTTCGTAGAACGCGACGAAGAACCACGACCAATGCAGGAAAAGATCGACTCCAGCGAGGCGGAAGAGGTGGATGGAGCCTTTGCGAGAAACGTTGGGCATGCGGATGCTTTCTTCCTGCGGGCATGTGGGTGAATGCCGGCCTGGAATGTTGTGATTGCTTTTATTGTCGCATAGTTGGTGGGGGTGAGGGAGTGGCGCACGGCGAGGAGGTTACAGTTCAGGAGTTCGGAAAAGAGTAAGAGGGACGGTAACACAGAGTTCACAGAGATAGGAACACAGAGGGCACAGAGTTAGGAGAAGAGAAACCCAACCAGAGGCGAGGGGCAGAGGGATGGTGATGTTCGATCGTAAGAGTCCACCCTTAGAAAGCAAGGGTTGGGCACCCTCAAGTTCATTGGGCGGAGGCGTGACGAAGATACCCCAAGACCCAGGTAGAAAACCGAACCTGGGGCAGCCTTTGTCGAAGTTAAGACAGTGAAAGAGTAGAAGGGTGAAAGAGTATAAGAGTGAAAGAGTGAAAGAATGTAAGAGTTTAGGAGTGGAGGACGGCTGCGTGCTGGGAGGTGTTTTGGACGGCCTCACCCCTGAAGGGGTGAGGTACAGGGGGGAGTTGTTTTGCGGGAGGGGCGCGGAGGAACGGGGAAAAGGGAGTGTTCCATTGCGGAAGGGCGGAGGCGTGTGATACGTTGCGAGACAGAGTGGCGCTGGGGGAAGGTGTCGCCGCTCACTACGAAGAGGTCAGGTACGGCCCTTGTCTGCTGAAGTTTTGCAAATTAGCGCGGAACATCCGGACCCACGGATGATCCGCTATGCCGCGGGATGGTTGAATCGCGGCTCTGTGATCGCAATTCCCACTGACACGTTGTATGCGCTGGCGGCCGATCCCGTGAACCTGGCGGCGATTGACGAGATATTTCGCGTGAAGGGGCGGCCGGAGACGCGGGCGCTGCCGATCCTGATCAATTCGCTGGAGCATGCCGCGATTCTGGCGCGGGAGTTGCCGGACAATTTTTACAAATTGGCGGAGGCTTGCTGGCCGGGACCGTTGACGATGGTGGTGGATGCCTCCAACCGGTTGCCGCTGAAGGTGACGGCAAATACGCGGAGGATTGCGCTGCGGTGGCCGAAGAATGAGATTGTGGGACAGTTGATTAAAGAGTTGGGAGTGCCGTTGACGGGGACTAGCGCGAATATGTCGGGATCGCCGACTTGTGCGAGCGGGGAAGAAGTGTTCCGGCAATTGGGGGATCGGATTCCGTTGATACTGAATTCGGGGGAGACGGAAGGGATCATGCCGAGCACGATTGTGGAATTGCGCGGGGATCATTGGTGCATCGGGAGAGAGGGAGCACTGACGAGCGATGAGATTCGGGAAGCGCTGGATGGGGATGAGGGGGTGCTGGCGTGAAGAGGAGAGAAGCAAGGAAGTAACGAAGCAAGGAAAGAAAAAGATTACGCAGAGAGCGCAGAGTTCGCAGAGGAAGAGAAGAGAAACCCAAGACCCAGGTAATAAATCGAACCTGGGGCACCCCGGCAAGAATAACCCAAGAACCCGGCACAGACGCCTTGCCTGGCGTATCCAGAGAAGTAAGAGAGTGTAAGAGTTTAAGAGTGGGAGACGGATACGACTGGGAGATTGTGATGGAAGGCCTCACCCCTGAAGGGGTGAGGTACAGGGCGGCGAGATGGAAGTCGAGGGATCAGGGAGTGGAGAGGAATTGGTAGTCGCCGGTGGGGGAGAGATCGAGATTGCCCAGGCGTTTCGCGTGGACGGAGATTACGTCGGTGTACCAAAGGGGGATGTAGGGGAGATCGTGGGCGGCTAGTTGTTGGGCCTGGTGGCAGAGTTGTTTGCGTTTGTCGCGATCCATTTCTACGCGGATTTGATCGGTTAGCGAGTCCATTTGAGGGCTGCGATAACGGCCACGGTTGGGGCCATCGGGCGGAATGCGTTTGGAATTGAAGACGAGTTCGAAGACATCGGGATCGTTGTTGGCTCCTACCCATTTTAGATACGAGATTTGAAAATTGCCTTTGGCTAGATCGGCGAAGAGCGTGGCGATTTCTAGAGGGCGAACTTCCAGGGAAATACCTACCTTTTTCCATTGATCCTGGAGGGCGGCGGCGATCAGGCGCGCTTGCTCTTCGGTGGAAACTTTCAACGAGACATTCAGACGAGTGCCATCGCGGCGGCGGGGATAGCCTGCGGCGCTTAGGAGTTTTTCCGCTTGCGCGGGATCGTAATCGTATTGCGGCGTGGTGGGATCGTAGGCCCAATGATTGGGAGGGAGGAGGCCGCTGGCTTTGCGGGCTTCATCGCGGAGGATGTAGTGGATGAGAGAGTCGCGATCGGTGGCGTAGGCGAGGGCTTGGCGGACCTCGGGCTTGGAGAGGATGGGATCTTCCATGTTGATGCCGAGGTAGGCGAAATTTGTGCCGGGGCGCTGGGAGATTTGCAGTTCGGGGCGGCGGGCTAGGACGGGAATCATGTCAGGGGAAAGTGAAGTGAGTTCTAAGTCGGCGCTGCCTTTGCGGAGTTCGAGGGCGCGGACGATGGTGTCGGGAACGATGCGGAAGATGACTTTGTGAATTTTGGGGGCGCCGCGGAAATACGCGGGATTGCTTTCGAGGACTACGGCGTCGTCTTGCGATTGGCTGACGAAACGGAACGGGCCGCTGCCGATGGGATGGCGGGAAAAATCGGAGGGGGCGTTGGCAGGGGCAATGCCTACGGCGGAACGCTCGAGATTCCAGAGGAAGGAGGCGGAGGGTTCGTTGAGATGAAAGATTACGGTTTGGGGATCGGGGGCTTCGATGGAGGCGATCATGCGGAAGGCGCCGCGCTTCGGAGAGCGGTTGGCGGGGTTACGCATGAAGTCGATGGTGGACTTGACGTCATTCGAGGAGACGGGACGGCCATCGTGGAAGAGGACACCTTTGCGGAGATGGAAGATGTAGGTGAGAGGAGTGGGGGTGTCCCAGGATTCGGCGAGATCGGGATGGAGATTCATTTCGTTGTCGCGCTGGACCAGGCCGTCGAAGATCAGAGAGCAGAGACGCTGGGATTGGGCGTCGGAGCCGAAACGGGGATCGAGATTGGCGGGATTGGATTCTAAAACGAAGACTACCGTGGAGGGGTCGGGGGTGGGATGGGAGCAGGAGGAGAGGAGAAAGACGAAGAAGAGAAGAGGGACGGTAACACAGAGTTCACAGAGATAAGAGCACAGAGGGCACAGAGAACGGCGAAGAGAAGAGAAGGAAGAGAAAAGATTAACGCAGAGGGAAGAAAGGAGGCGCAGAGTTCGCAGAGAAGAGAGGATGGGATTAACGGGGAGGGGCATAGGAGATTTTACCTAGGATGGCGGGTTGGTGGGCGCCGGTTGCGGAGGGGAGATTGGAGGGGCGATGGTGGAAAGTTTCGTTGGCTAGGAGGGCGAAGGCGAAGGCTTCTTTGGCGTCTTCTGGGATGCCGAATTCGGAAGAGGGAAGAACTTCGATGGGAGAGAGGGCTGCAGTCAGTTGAGCCA
>Ga0181523_10002486_pt1 | contig 17952 bp, 15 predicted proteins | sample PEATcosm2014_Bin_43_FD_119752 | JGI IMG/M metagenome (GOLD analysis project Ga0181523, IMG submission 119752) | Peatland microbial communities from MTU Mesocosm Facility, Houghton, MI, USA - PEATcosm2014_Bin05_30_metaG | ecosystem: Environmental > Terrestrial > Soil > Wetlands > Peat | place...
ATGACCACCGAGTCGTCCCGTGTCTCGATGTGAATATCGCTCGCCCGCCGCTGCAACGCCGTAAAAATCGTGGTGTCGACCAGCCGGATGATCGGGCTCATGTCCGTGCCCGCCGTCGCCGTCAACTTGTCGATGGAGATGGTCTCGTCGTTCCCGGCTTCGTCCTCGCGGATCACGTCAAGCGTGAATCCCTCGCTCGCGTCTTCCAGCACGCGTTTGGACTGCTCGGTCTTTTGCAGAATGTCGGAGATTTGCTTCAGCGTCGAAACTTTGGTGACGATCCGCTTGCCCAGCAGCAGGCTGATCTCGTCGATCATCATCAACTGGCTGGGATCGGCAATCGCAATCGCCAGCCGCCCGTCCGCCGTCTCATCCAGCGGCACAAACTTATAGCGGAACATCAGGTGTACGGGGATCTTCTCGAACAGATCGTGGTGCAGCTGGAAATCGGTCAGATCGATAAACTCGCAACGGTAGCGCCGCGCGATATCCCGCGCCCGTGCCAGTTCGTCCGCAACCGGCGTCACTTCCGGCACCAGCTTCCCGCCATTTCCGCCGGTCACCAGTACTGTTTTCTTATCCGCCATGCCCATTCCAGTGTACCGCTCTTCCAATGTCTTTCTGTCAAGGCCTTTCTGTAGAGACGCGGCTTGCCGCGTCTTGCCGCACGCTGAGATGGGGCAAGCCCCGCCTCTACCGCCGGCCCTGTGCCTCAGTGCATATTTGCTCCCAAAGTAAAGATCGGCATATAAAGCGAAATCAATATCCCACCGACAAACACCGCCATGATGATCAGGATCAAAGGCTCAATCAGCGCCATGGCCGCGCTCAGAGCCGTCTGCACGTCTTCTTCGTAAAATTCCGCCACCGAACCGAGCATCGCCGGCAGCGCCCCCGTCGATTCTCCGACCTCCAGCATTTCCACCGCAAGATCGGGAAACAACTTTTGTGTCTCCATGGCGTGCGCCAGGCTCTGTCCTTCTCGCACCCGCTCCGCTGCCGCCGTGACTCCGTTCAACATCTGCCGGCTGCTCATCGATGCGCCCGCCGTTTCCATGGCTGGCACCAAAGGCAACCCGCCCTGCAGCAGCGTCGCCAGAATACGAGAGAAATTAGCCACCTGGTATTTCAAGCGGATTTCCCCTATAAGCGGCAGCGACAGCAGAAACCGGTCAATCCGTTCGGCGCCCCGATCGCTCTGCTTCCACCGCCACAAAAGCACACCCGCCACGACCAAAACCAGTGCCACAATCCATCCGTACTTTTGCGCGTTCACGCCGAGCGCAAGCATGAACACCGTGATCGCTGGCAGCTCCGCTCCCATGTTGTTGAACAAGTCGGCAAACTTTGGCACCACGTAGGTGATCAGAAAAATCAGCATCACCGTCACCACCGATATCAGCAGCGCCGGATACACCAGCGACACCAGCAGCTTTTTGCGGAACGTCTGCACCATCCGCTGATACATGATGTAGCGGCTCAGAACCTCTTCCATGTTGCCGCTCTTCTCGCCGGCCATCAGCGTGGTCGTGTACATCTTCGGAAACGCCTGCTGCGCCGCGAACGCATCCGACAGCAACTCGCCGCCTTTTACCCGCTCGCGTACGTTTTCCAGCAACTGCAGCAAAGACTTGTCCCGCTGCCGCTTGATCAAAAGATCCAACGCCGTCAGGATCGGCAATCCCGCTTTAATCAGCGTCAGAAATTGCTGGTTGAAAATCAGAAACGTCGACTGCCGCAGCTTACCGCGCTGTCCGAAGCCGCCCCCGCCCGTGTTCAGGATGGTCCGGGGTTTGACCCAGTACACCAGGTATCCCTGCTGCGTGAAGCGGTCGTGGATTTCCGCTTCCGAATACCCATGCTCCACCTGCTGCCGCAGATGGCCCTGTTCGTCGGCGACTTTGACCAGGAATTGTGCCATTCGCTATCGTCTGCTTCCGAAGTTTCCAGTTTTGAGCAGCTGGTACCGAGCCTCTTAGCCTAAGTCTAACACTCTGTTCCCAAAGCGCTTATCGCAACCTGTCTATCTGTGTGGTACGCAAGTAACCCGCGTCAACCGCTACGTAGTGGAGCGACGGGCGTCTCGCGAGCCTGCCCTGAGCGCGCTGCCCTACGGTCCCAATTCGCCTTCCACCGTCTCCACCCCCCGCGGAGGGATAAACCGAAACCGGTCGTCGCTCATTTCCAAATTCTCTTTCCATCCCGAAAAGCGGAACTCCGTCGTCCCTCCATCCGCCTCCATGAGTACGATGCGGACAATCTGATCCGAGGGTGTGATCTCCAGTTGCACCTCGTTCACCTGCCCTCCCATGCCCTGGGGAACTCCGCGCAACAGCGTGTTACCCGCGCCCATCGGGACTTGATCCACAGCCTTCGAAAGCCCTCGTAATTCATTCTCCAGCTTCGTCTTGCCGAGTAAAAATGCCAACGGAGACCGCAGGTCGTCCAGCTTCCGAAATTCTGTTTTTCTGAGTTGCCGTTCCGCCGGCAGATAAAACCACACCGCCTCGCCGTCGCTGACAAACAACTTCTCTTTCGGAGAACGATATTCCCACCGCATCTTGCGCGGCTTTTTCAACCACAAGGTACCCGCTTCCACCCGCTCCGGCCCGTCGCCACGATATATTTCCGTGAAGTCCGCTTGCAAACTCCGCAGGTGGTTGTAATGCTCGTCAACCGCCCGAGCCAGCCGATGGATGTCCTCGGCCTGCGCGGGAATAGCGATCACCGGAAGCCAGCAAAACAGCAGGCAACAAAAACAAAAAAGGACATGACGATTCAATGTTTGGCTTTCCGTGACCAAATGTTCGCTTTTCCCCCTACCAATTCTACTGCGGAGCGTTCAAGTCCGCCGTCAAACCCTTATTGAATGTTCAGAGCGGATCCAGTGTTTGCCATATCGACAAGGCCGCGACCGCTCGTGGAGGGACGGGCGTCCCGCCCGTCCAGGGTTGCGTAGAGACAGCCGCCCCCGGCTGTCCAGGCGAGCGCAGCTCGGCAACCGTCCGCAGCTTCCGCAAGATCTGCGGGGGTTTCCTCCGCCAGCCGCCCCCTCCAAACTGTCATCCTGAGCGGAGCAGGGATTTCACGAAGTGAAGTCCCTGCGCAGTCGAAGGACCCCTGCATCTTTTCCCGCGGCAAGAACGCGGGAGTTCTCCCCGTGCATTGGCTATTAAGCGATTGGAGCTTCACCTCAGGCTGTTAGGGGGCGAGTGGGCCACTTTAACGGGGAAGTATAAAGCGGATTCGTGTTCTGCCATGAATCGAAATAACCGGGGGTGCGCCACTTCTCGCGCGTTTCGAGAAGTGGCCGCCACACCGCCGACACCCTCGTGGTCTCTCGCTTCTGCAATCTGACGCTCCGCCTTTTTTTCATCGACAAACTACCTGCGCGCGCAATCAAAGACATTCAACCCGTCGCCCGCGAAAACGAAAATCTGGTTGGACCACTGAAGAGCCGTGCCCGTCCGCGCCAACAGCCCAAGAAACCATGACACAAGAACGACGAAACACCCCCTTCTCCACGCACCGGTCTTGTCAAGCTTGACTTTTTTATCGGGACGAAATGGTGGTCCAACGCCCGGAGAAAGCCGGGTGCCCCACTCATTCGCCTACTTTGCGAATGAGTGGGCTCTCGACATCGGCAAAACTCTGGACGGAACCACCCTTGTCCCTCTTACGATTTCCACGCCATTTTTCGTCACCATCCGCCGGTGAGCGCCATCACCGACGCCCAATTCGCGCTATGCGACCATGATCTCTGGCCGGCAAAGCCGGAGCCAGTACTCTTTGATAAACAGAGCGTTTCAGCGGGAAACACAGGCGCAAAGCGAAGAAGCGGAATCCTCCCCAAAAACCGCCCCAAAACGGGAATTTAGGCCCAAAATCGAGCTTAAGTCCATATTCCGCCATATTTTACAAGTAAGTCATTTTAAATCAATATTTTGCAGGAAATCGGGCGGGGGGGGGGCGTAAAACACTTTATAATACCCTAACAGTAAACAGGCTTTCCCGCGAAATAAATCGAGTACTGCTCAGTCCCGCCGATCGTGGTAAACCCTGCGCTCTCGCCAATCACGTGTTCGAGCAGCGGATTGTGATACAGCACCCACACCGGACGCGGATTCGCCGCCAGGCTCTTTTCAAGCCGAGCCATCACGCGTCTCATGCCAGACTCTGGCAATGGATTGAAGAGGTAGAGTACGAGTGGCGCAGCCGGAAAATGAAACTCGCAAGCGTCCGCGCAAACCGCCTCAATCCGCGCACAGCGCTGCGTAGGGCTGCGATACGCGCGAATATTTTCCTCCGCCGCCCGATGCAATTCCGCAATCACTTCCACGCCCAAAATTTTCCGGAATGGATACTCCGAAGCCATCAGCAGCGTGCGTCCCTTGCCCGAACCAAGATCGATGAAAGTGAATTGATCGAACTCGAATTGCTGGGACTCGAACTGCTGGGACTCGAACTGCTGGGACTCGAACTGCTGGGACTCGAATTGCAGGGATAAGACAGGCAGGCTCGCCATCATCTCCCGAAACAGCGCAGGCTCGGTCGGCTGATAAGCAGAATGAAACAATCCCAGCAGCCGCGTTCGCCAGTCCACCGTGCCGCTGGTCGTGTTGACGCGATTCTCCCAGTCGTACTCCATGTCGCCGTAACGCCGCCGCCGGCGCTCAGGCGTCGACTCGAGCACGAAGGCCCACAGATTCCGGAGCAGCAGGGAACACGTGCTGGCAGCGCCTTTCTCGCGCGCCTGCTCGCGCCACCAGCCGCGTAGCCCGCTCCAGAATTGTCGGGGGAAGCTTGAGGACACGCCTGCATGCTAACAAAATTCCTGCGTCGCATCGGGTGCTCTGAACCGCAATTGCATTTGTCTTTGAATTTCGCTGACTCGCTGACCCGATCACCCAACGGCGTGGTTCTGCTCAATCAACTCGCGCCGGCTCTGGCGTTGGTACCCCCGGCGGAAGGCCCTTGGTGATGAAATAAATGCTCCCCGGATCCTGCACTTCGATCCGCCCATCCGGCATCAGCTTGTAAGGCCGCCCCTTCGGATCTGCAGGCGCTCCATGAACGAGCCCTGCAAGCTCCAGATCGCCCATACTGGCCGGCAATCGTCCGTTTTGTTCGTGGTACTTTTTGACCGCCTGCTCCAGTCGCGTCACGTCTTCGTCCACTTGCAGAGCAAGCAAATGTTGGACCGCGTTCTGCCGGATCAGTGGATCTTGGGTGCTCTGGTAGGTCGTAGACCACAACATGCGCGCCGTGTCGAACTCGCCCGCATGTTCCGCCATCCGTGCCGCCAGAACGGGCATGAATGGGTGAGTCACAGGAAGCTGCGCTCCCCGCGAAAAAGCATCCGCCGCCTTGGCATAGTCCTTGAGCTCGGTGTAGTACAGAAATCCCAGGTTGTAGTAGAGCCGCCACTGGTCGGGATTGTGCTCGATTCCGTACTTCGTCAAAGCGAGCGCCGCTCCCGGCAATCCCGCTCCGTAGGGCGGTTTCGGAGCCAGAAAGTTGGCGCCGAACTGGTACGCTGGCATAAGTCTTGGATCCAGTTCCGTCGTGAGTTCCAGCAGGGGCGCCAGTAAATGGTAATCGCGGGAACCAGCGCGATGCTTTTCCCCGAAATACTGCACTGCACGTGTCCAGTAAATGTCGGCGAGCAGGCCCGTGTAGCCCAGGCTCAACCGCCGCAGTACCGTGGGAGAACTCACATAAAGCGACTCCTGCGCCACCGATTCCCGCCGCAGCTGGTCGACGGCATAAAGCGCAGACATTGCGCCCGCCATTGAAAACAACAGCACCGCGACCGCTACCCGGTTGACCCGTCGCGGCGCACTCATTTCAGATTCCGGCGCTGGAAGATCAGCACCGCTCCCGAGATGGCCATCGCTGAATACAGCAGTGCGTAGACGCTGTCGTACACCATCAGGCGGCCGGATACCGCATCCCCGTGCGCCACTTGGCTGATCACGTTCAAAGCGGAAAAATTCGGCACCAGATAGGCGATCGCTGTCGCCAGCCAGCCCCCCACTCCGTGCGTGATTCTGGCAAAGCCGCGCAGATCTTCCGCCAGACTTCCCACTACGAACAGCGCGAAGGTGAAGACCGCCGACATAAGCGGGGTCGAGAAGGACGAGAAAAACAGTGCCAGCGCGCACACGATCAGAAACTGCAGCACGATGAAGTACAGCGCGACCAGCACCCACACGTCCATCATCTCGAATCTGTGCGCCACATAATGCAGTGCCAGAAACACGCCAATCGCCATGAGCAACGTGTTTACCACCAGCGTTCCCGTGAGCCCAACAAACTTGCCCACGACGAACTCCCAGCGGCACACCGGTCGCGATAGCACGGTGTAGAGCGTGCGTTTGTCGATCTCCTTCGAAACCAGGCCAATCCCTATGAAGATGGCGATCACCACCCCGAACAGTGACACCGCGGTCAGCCCCAGGTTCACCACCACCAGTCGCTCGATGTCGATCGAGATTTCTCCCACCAGAATCGCCGCCCCTGAAAGCAGCAGTGCGAACGCGATCAGGTTGTAGAGAACGCGGTCGCGCACCGCCTCGCGAAAAGTGTTGAAGGCGATGTACCCGATCCTCGCGTTCGTACCGCCGACGTTCATACCCCCACCCCTTTGCGGCTTTCTGTCTGTGCTTCCGGAGTCCGCAGTTTCTGAACGTAATATTCCTCCAGCGAACTGCGCACTGGCATCAGCGAAATCAGCTTGAGGCATTCACGCCGCAGCACATCGAGGGCCGCATCCTGCTGCTCCTCCGGCAACACCGCGTTTACCATATCGCCGCTGACCCGCGCCTCCGCCCCCAGGCTGATCAAACCCGTCGGCACCTTTTGTGCGCAAAAAATAATCTCGACTTTGCCTTGCGTCTCGGAAGTCAAATCCGCGACTGCTCCCACGCCGCGCAATTCACCCTGGTGGATGACTCCCACCCGGTCGCAAAGCGCTTCCGCATCCGAGAGAATGTGCGTCGAGAAGAAAACCGTCTTGCCCTCGTGCCGCAACTGCTGGATCAGATCCCGAACCTCGCGCCGCCCCATCGGGTCCAGTCCCGACATCGGTTCATCCAGAAACACCAGCTTCGGATCGTGCAGAATCGCTTGCGCCAGCCCCACCCGCTGCAACATGCCCTTCGAAAACTTCCGCAGCTGCACGCCCGACGAATCGCTCAATCCCACCCGCGCCAGCATCTGTTCCACTCGCGCCGAGCGCCCCTTTGCCGGCATTCCAGAAAGCTGCCCATAGTAATTGAGCAGTTCTCGCGCGCTCAGGTGGTCGTAGAAGTAGGGTTGCTCGGGCAGAAATCCCACCTGCGATTTCACCCGCGGGTCGTCCATCTCCATCCCCAGAATCCGCGCCGTTCCCGCTGTCGGGAACACCAACCCCATCAAGAGCTTGAGAGTCGTGGTTTTGCCCGCGCCGTTTGGACCGAGAAAGCCGAATACTTCACCCTCTTCGATCGTCAGCCGGAGCGGGCGCAGCGCCAGCTTCCGGCGCTTGCGCCAAAATCCGACTAAGTAGCTTTTTTCGAGGTCGAGAATTTCAATCGCAGCCATGGCTATGCGTGCAATACCAAACCCTTTGCGCGGATTTGACGTGGAGCCTAGTTCTAATGAAGAGAATTATAAGCAATGCTCGCGCGATTGGCTGGGTCTGGCTGCCCAGGCGGTTACGAAGGTAAACTGCCCGCTGGGATCAGGGTCGGCACTCTAAATCTTCTGCCGCCCTTCAACGCTATTGTTGCGGAGCGATCGTGCTGTCGCAGGTCGTGATCGCCGACTCGCTGGCGCGTATCACCGCGTCGGCGTTGGAGCAAAAATAGCGGACTCCCGTTAGGTTCACTGTCACCGGCGCAGCGATAACATTGTAGCTCGAACTCGGCACACTGCCGGTATTGCTGATCGTGAAGCTGTACCCGCTCTTTGTGCCCCCAGCCAGCACCGCATCAATCAAGCAAGCGCCAGCCGTGGTTGGTACGGACGTGCCGGTGCAGGTGCCCCCCAAAGCGGATAGGGCGCTAGCGTATCCCACCGTTGGATAAGAGGAATAGTACGAGATCTGCGCCGTGTTCACCGTTCGGACCCCTGCGGCTGCGGCCGACTCATTGGCAATCAGGCGTGAACGCAGGAAATTGGGGACCGCAATCGCCGCAATGATCAGAATGATGGCCACAACGATCAGCAGTTCGATGAGAGAGAATCCTTTTGCCCTTCGCATCGCATCTCCCTTCCCGGATGAGCACATCCGACCCGTTTCCATGGAAAACTATTGCACGTTTCGTGCCGGACCTATTCCATCCCGGCGACCTCGTCTAAGGCCTTGAGAATGCACATCGCAGCCCGTTCCTGCTCCCGCTGGATTCGTCTGCCAGCATCGAAAATGACATTTTGTGTCATTGGAAATCCGAACTTTGTAAGGAGCACTCGGTTCCCGGTAAGAACCCGCTCCAAAATAAAAAAAGCAGAGGATTTCTCCTCTGCTTCTTTCCGGCTTGTACCCTCCCCCAGGTACTTTGCCAAAGCCAAACTTTACTGCAACGGGGGTTCAGTTCCGGCGCAGCTGGTGATCGCAGAGGTACCGGTCTTGCGCACGACTGCATCCTGAACCGAGCAGAAGGAGTTCACGCCTGTCGTATTGGCGCTGATCGGGTTCGCCCACGCGGAGTAGCCGCTGGTCGAGCCCGTCACCCCGAACGAATAGCCGCTCTTGGTGCCCCCACCCAGTACTGAATCAATCATGCAAGAGCCGCCAGAGCTGGGCACAGAGGTACCGGTGCAGGTGCCCGACAGATAGCTCAGGGCCGACGCAAAGCCGATCGTCGGATAGTTGGAGTAGTACGAAATCTGCGCTGTGTTGATGGTGCGAAGCCCCGCCACTGCGGACGATTCATTGGCCGCAATACGTGCGCGCAACAGGTTCGGGATAGCAATTGCGGCGATGATCAGGATGATCGCCACCACAATCAGCAATTCGATCAGTGAGAAGCCCTTTTGTTTCCGCATTTAGATTGTCCTCGTCTCCGTTTGATTGTTCTGGTTGGATGACCAACTCGCTTGAACTATCGCACTCTTAGGGCCAGAGGCCCAAGTGACGAAAGTCAGATGTCCTTCCAGACGAAACCTTAGTGTTTTCAGCGCCGTTCTGCGGCATAGTAACCTCCTCATTCACCCTCCATTCTCCCAGTATGACATTTTCCGAGACCCAGATTGACAAATTCTGCCATTCTCACCTTCATCGCCATCTTCACCCGTAGATGCCCGCCGGCTGCCGCAACTGACATTTCTGAACGCTCCAATCTGCGTTTCTTGCGCCCCATTCGACGGTGCACGTTTCGACCGCCGTTCACACCTTCTCATTTCCCGGAGAGAAGTTCCTCCGCCGCTTTCTGCGCTTCGGGAAAATCTGTGGAGAAGCGGGCGGCGCGCTCGGAAATTTCTTTTGCCTCGTCCAAGTGTCCCTCCTGTTGCAACGCGTGAGCGAGCAACAGCGACACCACATCGTCCGGCTGCACCGCCAGCGCGCGCGCATACCAGCGAATGGCCTCGGGAACGTCGCCATTTTTCTCGGCGATCAAGCCCAGTCCGATCATTGGCCGCGTCCGATCGGGCATGGACTGCAGCCCCTTTTCGAAACACTCCTTCGCCTTGATCAAATCCCCCATTTGGCGATAAACAAATCCCAGATTGCCATAGCCTGTCGCACGTGTGCCCGGGTCGCGCGCGTGCTCGACCACCATCTCATAATGCTCAATGGCGGCGGACAAATTGCCGCGGCCCTCCTCATAGGCGCCAAGATTCAGGTTGGCCGTCAGCCCGTCGGGCTGGATGGCGAGTGCGGCACGGAAATGCACCGCGGCTTCATCCGCTCGGCCGGCGCCGAACAGAGAGTCTCCCAGGTTGACTTCTGCGATGTAGTTGTCCTGCGTCAGTGCTGCCGTGCGCCTCCAGAATGACTCGACATCTCGCCAGTAGCCAACCTGCCGGTAAGTGAGTGTCCCCAGCACCACCAGGCAGCAGACAGCGGGGATAACTAGCCATCGCGAGGAGATTTGGCGACCTTGGGCCCAGTCGGCCACCAGCCAGGTGACCATCAGAAACAAGCCAATGAACGGGATGTAGGCGTAGCGATCGGCCATCGCCTGAACCCCAACCTGCACCAGCCCAATCATCGGCACCAGGCTGCCCAGGAACCAGAACCATCCGACGGTAAGATATCGTCGCTCGCGCGCCCGCAACACCAAAGCGGTGACCAGCAGCAATAAAACCATGGCCGCCCATACTTGCCACGCAGGATAGAGTTTGGCGGGGTGCGGATACATGGCCACGAGTTTCGCTGGCCAGATCGCCTTCCCCAGATAGCGCGCATACGAGATCGTGGCCGTCTCCAGCCGCAAGAGCAGGCTGTACCGAAGAAGAGTCTGGACTGCTCCTCCGGCCTTCTGGGCCTTCATTGTCACCACCGCGCTCGCGGCGGACAACAGCAGGAGTGGCGCCTTTTCCAGCACCAGCCATCCGTGCCACCATCTGCGATCGTTCGCGCCTTCCGCTGTCGCGACGTCCATAGCCGGAGCGCCGATCCGGCAAAGCGGCCAGTAATCCCACAACAGGAGAAGAAATGGAAACGTGATCACCTGTGGCTTGCTGAGCAACGCGAGCGCAAAGAAGATCGTCACCGCGGCGTATCGCAGGAGCCCGGATTTACCAAGACCCGGGTTGCCGATTCCACCTCTGCGCGCGTACCCGACATAGGCATACATTGCGAGCAGAAAAAACAGCATGCTCAACACGTTTTTCCGCTCCGCTGCCCAGGCCACCGACTCGACGTTGATCGGATGAAGCGCAAACAGAGCGGCCACCATCAGGCTCCGCCAGCGGAATCCCGTGGCGCTCTGCAGCAACAGAAACAGAAGGACAGCGTTGGCCGCATGCAGCAGGACATTCACGTAGTGCGGTCCGGCAGGGTGCAGGCCGAAAAGTTGACAATCGAGCGCGTGCGAAAGCCATGTCAGGGGATGCCAGTTCGCCTGCTGATAAGTCGTGAAAGCCCATTTCACCGTCGCCCACGTCAGGCCGGCCCGCACGTGAGGGTTCTTCGTGATGTATCCATTGTCGTCATAGTTCAGAAACCCATTACGAGTCACCGGCTTGTAGGCCACAAGCACAGCCACGGTCAACAGCAGACACAACAGCAAAGTGCGTTGCCCGGCCGACCGAAATAACGACCGAAACAACCCAGAGGAAGCCGGCGCGGCCGCCGGTTCGACGCATCTTGCCACTGCGGCTGAAGAAGACGAACTCATAGACGAACCCATGGATTCAACCATTCTGAACCATGCGCGGATCATCGCGGGAAAGAACCGCGAAGCGTAAATGCCCATGGTAACCGCTGGCTGCTTCCGACCGCCGTGCCTCTGCGCTAAAATGGGGCTCGCCGGAGCGCCCATGCCGAATCTTCAAGTAAATGCCGACCGCGATATCGCTCGCGCTTCCACTCTGCCCGCCGCGCTCTATTTCAGCCCCGCAACCTACGAAGAAGAAAAGGCCAAGATCTTCGGCTCTACCTGGCAGGTAGTCGGCCACATTCACCAAGCCGCGAATCCCGGCGACTACTTTACTTTTGACCTCATCGGAGAGCCGCTCCTCATTGCCCGCGGCGAGGACGGCATCCTGCGCTGTTTTCATAATGTCTGCCGCCATCGCGCCGGCAATCCCGCCTCCGGCTGCGGAAACCGCAGACTCTTCCGCTGCGGCTACCACGGCTGGACCTACCGTCTAGACGGCGCTCTGCTCGTTACCCCCGAGTTCGATGGCGTCGAAGATTTCGACCCCCAGGACTTTGGCCTCGTCCCGGTTCGCCTGGAGGAATGGTTCAACCTCATCTTCGTCAATCTCGATCCCGAAGCCAGCTCGCTGCAGGAATTTTTGGGCGAACTGCCCGCCCAGGCCGAGAAGTTCGATTTCGCCAACATGAAGTTTTCCGAGCGCCGCACCTACGAGATGAATTGCAACTGGAAAACCTACATCGATAACTACCTTGAGGGATACCACGTGCCGAGCGTCCACCCCGCGCTCAACCGCGAAATCAACTACAGCGCGTACTCCGTCGAGCCTTATCACCAGCACGTTCGCCAGTGGACCCCCATCCGCGGCGGCCAGTCCGGTGATGACGCCGAGCGCCGCTACCCGCAATCCGGCAACGACAGCAACAGCAACCTCACCGCCGACTATTTCTGGGTCTTTCCTAATTGGATGCTCAACTGCTACCCCGATAATATCTCGCTCAATATCATCCTGCCGCTCGGCCCCGAGCGCACACGCGCGATCTTTGAATACTATTTGCCCGGGAAAGATCTAGGCAGCGATGCCGCCCGCAAAGCTTTCGCCTTCAGCGACGAAATTCAGGGCGAAGACGCCAGCATCTGCGAGATCGTGCAGAAAAATCTCCACTCCCGCAGCTATCACAGCGGCCGCTACAGCGTGAAGCAGGAAAAAGGCGTCCACGCCTTCCACCAGATGTACCGCGAGCTAATGCCCGCATAGGCTTTGTCGCTGGAGAGCCGGGCGCCCCGCCCGGCCGCCAAGACTGGCCGGCCAACACGCCCGTATGAAGCACCAAGCAGTCACAGTCCTGGTTACCATCGATTGATCCCGGCCCGCACAGAATCGGCGAAGCGAACCGGGATCGCGATAAAATTGTCATCGGCAGGCAGGAGCGGGTTCTTGCCCTGAGGCAAACCCAACCCGCAGTCAACGGAGCCGCATCCACCTCAACATGTCGTCGTCCCGCGAAAAGAACGTCGTCATCTACGCTCTCTTATTGGTAGCCGTCACGCTCGTTTTCTACAATCCCATCGTCCGTAACCAGTTCGTCGATTTCGATGACTTGTCTTACATTCTGAAGAATAACCACGTTGTGAGCGGGGTCACGTGGACCACCGTGAAATGGTCGTTCTCCACCTTTCGCGACGGAAACTGGCATCCCCTGACCTGGTTGTCGCATGCCTTGGACTGCCAGATCTTTCACCTCAATCCGGTTGGCCATCACTACACCGGTCTCCTGATCCACACCGCCAGCGCCGTGCTTCTCTTCATCTTATTGTGGCGGACAACCGGATTGATCTGGTCCAGTCTGATCGTGGCTGCATTGTTCGCCCTGCATCCAGTGAACGTTGAGTCTGTTGCCTGGGCCGCCGAACGTAAGAACGTGCTTAGCATGTTCTTCTTCATGCTCGCCCTCTATGCCTACGACCGGTATGCGCGTGGCGGCCGACGGTACCTCTATTGGCTGGTAACCGGTTTGTTTGCTCTTGGCCTGTTGGCGAAATCGCAGATCGTCACTCTGCCCTTCGTCCTGCTGCTGTGGGATTACTGGCCCCTGCAGCGCATAAGTGCTGAGTCTACGACAGCCGCATCCGCGACAAACGGATCTACGGCAGATGGCTCACCCGCGGCTCCCACTCCACGCTCGTTCCGCTTTCTAGTGTGGGAAAAGTGGCCTCTCTTCCTTCTCGCTGCGGCCGATTCGATCGTCACCGTGATGGCCCAGCGCGCTGGCTCCTCGGTACGCACGCTGGCGGAAGTTCCGATGTCCATACGATTGCAGAACGTTTTCGTCTCCTATGTGCGATACATCGGGAAAGCTTTTTGGCCCTCTCGGCTCATTCCCTTGTATCCGCGTCCCGTGGATTCACTACCCGCCTGGCAGGTCTTAGGAGCGGCCGCGCTACTCCTCGTAGTGTCCGCGCTCGTCATTCGCTACCGTGACCGCCGTTATTTGCCCGTGGGCTGGTTCTGGTTTCTGGGAACTCTAGTCCCGATGATCGGCATCATCACGGTTGGTGAGCAGGCAATGGCCGATCGCTACGGCTATCTGCCCTTTATCGGATTATTTGTCGCTGTCGTTTGGACTCTCGGCGACGTGGCCGCCAAGCGCGAAATCCACGGCGCCTGGCTCGCCGCTTCCGCCGTTGCCGTACTCTTCGTCCTGGGCAGTCTCACCTATCACCAGATTAGCTATTGGCACGACAACGAAACCTTGTGGCGCTATACCTTGACCGTCGCCTCCGACGGGAACTACACCGCGCACAGCAATCTCGCGCTGGCTTTAGCTAAGAAGGGCGAGCCCGACGAAGCCCTCCTTCATTTTCACATTGCCAAGGCCATGCACAAATATTCGGTCGACCAGATCCTCGCGCTCGGCGCCTATGAATTGCACGTCAGGCATTCCCAGGAAGCGCTCGCCGACAGTAATGAGGCGCTGCACGATTCCACCGATCCGAAGGTACAGGCCACCGCGTTGGCCGAGGCTGGTCAAGCTCAGTTGCAATTGCAACACTACGACTTGGCAAACGAGAGCTACCAGAATGCCCTGCGCTTCAATCCGGATGACGGCCAGGCGCTGACCGGTTTAGCCGTTCTGGCGCTCCGTCAGGGGAAGTCCGATGTGGCGATTGCTGAACTGGAGCACGCTGTGAAAGCCGATCCCAACGATGTAGATGTCCTGGTTTACGCGCAAGCCCTGCGCCGCGTCGGTCGTTCCGCGGAGGCCGATTCCGCAACCGAGCAAGTCCAGAAGATTTCCCAGGACCTGGGCCAGGCTCAGTTCGACGCCAGACAACTCCTCTTCTTTGCCGGTGTAAAGCCGCTGTAGGAAGTGCCCAGAAGAAATTCCACCGCCGAGACGCAGAGTGCGCCGAGTTCAATCAAGAAGAATCTAAACCCAAAACTCACTTACTCTGTGTACCCCTGTGTACCCCCGTGCTCCCCGTGGTTAAAGGTCTTGACGTTCCCAGCCCCCGGAGCCCTCAGCCTCTAGGCGGTGAACTTCATCCTCGCTTCAGCAACAAACAAGTGATGTCATCGTGCTGCGGAGTGTTCCCCACGTGCCGATCCAAATCCGCGAGCAAGCTGCGCAGCAATTCCGCTGGAGCCGCCCCTGACTCGCGATCCACCAGCCGTATCAAGGCCGGTTCGCCGTATTCTTCATAGTTCGCATTCTCTGCTTCCACCACGCCATCCGTAAAAATCACCAGCCAGTCTCCCGGCTCCAGGCGAGTCATTCCCACCTGGCAAGTCGAGTCCGCAAAAATTCCGATCGGGATGCCTCCCACCTCCAGCCGCTCCAAAGCGCCTGATTTCCTTCGCAGAATCGGAACATTATGTCCCGCGTTGACATAAACGATGTCTCCGCTCGCCGGGTCGAGTTCCGCGAAGAAAGCGGTGGTGAAGCGACCTCCGCCCATGCTGTTCGAACAGGCATAGCGATTCACGCTCGCCACCAGTTCCGCCAGCGCGATGCCGCTCGTCGACAGCGTCCGCAAACTGGCCTGGAAGGTCGCCATCAGCATCGCCGCCGGAATACTCTTTCCCGCCACGTCGGCCACCACAAATAGAATGCGGTCTTCATTAGATGTCCGGCCCGGCCGCAGAATCACATCGTAGTAATCGCCCGCCACCGTGTTTGCCGCACGCGTCACATACGCAATCTGGTATCCCGGAATCTGCAGCGGCGCGCCCGGCAGCAGCCACGCCTGAATATCCTTGGCAATCTCCAGGTCGCGCTTCATCACCACCCGATCCGCCAGCTCCAGCAGCAACACGACGAACATCAGCAGTCCGCCCCAGAAATGCAAATCCAGTCCCTCGACCTCGATATGTTTTCCGCCGTCGGTGTAAGTGGCTCCGCCGCCAGGGAAGAACAGCAGCACCAGCGCCACCACCAGTAGCACGCGCCGTGCCGGGGTCAGCTTTTCCAGAATCGCCCAGAACAGCGCCTTCGCCATCCTCCAGACCCGTCTAAACCTGGACGGCTCCGCCCGCACTTCATCCAGCCCCGCCGAGTACAGCCGGTAACTCGAGCGCGCGTCTTTTTCAAATTGCGACCAGAGTTGGTTAAGCGCCAGTCCATCGCTCAGCCGAAGCCAGAAGCCACGGGCACGGCCCTTGAGCCGGGGTGGTGGCGGCACCGTTTGCTGAGGGGAGGTCATGTCGGAGCAATCATTATAGGGCAGTTAAGCGGAAGACCCGGGCCAGCGGCCAGTCGCCGAGCGCGTGCGACACCGCGCTTCGGCAGGCCAGAAGCATATCTCATAAAGGTTTTCGGAAGACACGGCTTCACAGACAACGGAAAAATGCCGTGTAGAGACGGGGCTTGCCCCGTCTCGGGCTCATCCCAGGACTATGTCCGAGCACGAACGGGTAGGGCACGGCTTTAGCAGCTTGCGGAAAAAGTCAGGCTTCGTATCAGGGTATCGCTTGAGCGATAGCGTAGGTCCTTCGAAATTAGACGCCCCTTTAGGGGCTGAGAGAGCAAAATCCACTTTTTCCGCGGCCTCTTTAAGCCGTGCCGCCCAGGGCCAAGAAGAATATGGGCTTTAGCCCCCGACGGCCAGACAGTACGGCCATCGGTGGATTTCAACCCAAGCGCACGGCAAGCCCCGCATTTCCAATGATATGAACATGTTCAAAATTGTTCTTGACGCACCACTGCGCCGGCGTTATTGTTGTTTTGAACACGTTCAATATCGTCCGAGGAGGCTAACATGCCAGCGCAAGCCAACAACATCATCGTCGTCACCTACCTGGTCTATCTGCTGATCAGTGTCGCCCTCACCGTCTGGGTCGCTCGTACCCTCTACAAGCGTGGCGCCATCTTCCTGATCGACGCTTTTCATGGCAACTCGGAACTCGCCGATTCCGTCAACCATCTGCTCGTGGTGGGCTTTTACCTGATCAATATTGGCTATGTCTCGCTCGCGCTGAAGACCGGAGCCATCATCGTCACGTCACGCGCCGCAATCGAGTTGCTGAGCGACAAAATGGGAATGGTGCTTCTCGTTCTCGGCGGGATGCATTTTTTCAACCTATTCGTCTTCTCCCGCATCCGCAGCCACGCGCAAGCGCCTCGCCGTCCAGTGCCGCCTCCGCCACCGGTCGCGCCCGACGCTGTGCTCAACCTCGCCATACCTCGATAACCGGAGCGCGAACTATGACGTTAACGTTAAGGAGTGCTCATCATGCAAAAACTCTACGTGCTCTATGATCCCAAATGCGAGCTTTGCTGTCGTTTAAAGGATTGGCTCATGCAACAGCCGTCATGGATCGCTCTCGAGGTAATCCCAGCCGGCTGCGAAAAAGCCCGGAAGATGTTTCCCCAACTGCAACACATCGCCAGCCAGAATGATCTCGCCGTGATCAGCGATGAAGGCGCGGTGTATCTGAACGACCGCGCCTGGATCATGGTTCTCTACGCGCTGGAGGAATATCGCGACTGGGCGGCCCGCCTGACCCATCCGCTCCTGATGCCGCTGGCTCGACAAGCCTATGCCGCACTCTCCAGCAACCGCCATTTCCTCTCCCGCTGGCTGAGTTCGACCAAGCCGGAAGTGATAGCCGCCGAACTGCGTAACGTCGTGCTCGAACCTTGCGTTCTGCCCTCAAGCAACCTCCCGGAACCGGATATTAGGGACTACCTGCAATAACGACAATGACAATGACAATGACAAAGATAACGACAAAGACAAACATAAGGACGAAGACGGATCCGACCGTCAAGCCGCGGACCACCGCGCGCGCCGAAGACACCCGCCGCAGGATCTACGACGCCGCGCTCGAGTTGTTCCGCGAAAAGGGATTTGAACCGACCACCATGCGCGACATCGCCGCCAAAGCTGGCGTCGCGCTCGGTGGCGCCTACTATTACTATTCGGCCAAGGACGCGATCGTGCTGGATTTTTACCGGCAGATGCAGGCCAGCAGCCACGAGGTCATCCTCGAGGCTCTGGCCGGACACAAGAAACTCCGCGACCGGATTCGATGCGTGCTGGAGAAGCGGTTGGAACTTTTGGAACCGAACCGCAAGTTTTGCGCCGCGCTCTCGCGCCATGCACCCGACGGCGCCGATCCCCTCTCGCCCTTCAATGACGA
>Ga0181523_10002488_pt1 | contig 17943 bp, 17 predicted proteins | sample PEATcosm2014_Bin_43_FD_119752 | JGI IMG/M metagenome (GOLD analysis project Ga0181523, IMG submission 119752) | Peatland microbial communities from MTU Mesocosm Facility, Houghton, MI, USA - PEATcosm2014_Bin05_30_metaG | ecosystem: Environmental > Terrestrial > Soil > Wetlands > Peat | place...
CTTTGGCCATTGATTGAGATTGTGCCCGGATTTAAATCTCCCGACGGTGCCAAAACGCTTGCGCCTACATCCTGCACAGTATCGGAAGTCATTGAAGTCATTGGCGCTACGCCCGGCTGGAGTGCCAACAAGTCCGTAAAACTACGGCCGTTCAACGGGACCGCCGTCATCTGTGCGCTGGTAATCACCTCTCCCACCTGCGTGCTTGTCGTTTCCACGCTAAGTTGGTTCTCAATCACCGTGGCGACGTCCGACCTTTGGCCAAGCTCCAGCACCGCGTGTATCGTCAACGCACTGTTAGCATCGATCACAATTCCGGTGCGGCGGTAGGGCCGGAACCCTGGCGCAACGATTTCCAAGTCGTAGTGGCCAACCGCCAGACTGGGAAACGAATAGAAACCCTTACTATCCGAAACCACCGTCTGCTGGATTCCGGACTCGGCGTTTCTAACCGTAACCGTCGCCTTTGGCACCACCCCGCCGCTTGGATCCAGCGCCGTCCCCGAGATGCTTCCCCCGATTCCCGCCCACGACTCCGTGACAACAAGTGTGAGGAACAAGACCGCACAGCAGAAAACTCCCTTCGAACGCTTCAAAGTCACAGAGGAAAGTCCTTTAGCCAGCTTTTCCGAAAAACACCCTCTTATTGACACCTACCGTCTCCCCGTGTGAATGGTTTATGCAAATTATTTGCATCTAGAAAAATACGACACAAATAGTCCGATTTAAACTCTCCATCAGTGAACGGTCAAAATCCCCACCTCAATGTCGTGTGGAACAATCCAAATGGTTTAGATTGAGGTTTGCCGGACGGGTGCGGTCCAGTACTTTAATGTCCGCTTTGTGCGACTGGCGGATTCGATAGAGGCTCGCGCGATGAGAAGTGCCCCAGGAAGCTTAGTAATTGCCTTGCTTCAGCTTGTTGATTCTTGTCACCTCTTCGTCAGTAGGCTGAACGCACTCTTTAAGCTCCGAGTCCAGCAACCAAATATCCGGCAAGGTGGTGTCGTATCGAGAGTCCTGTTGAAACAGGAATCTGACCTCGCCTTGGTGAAAGCGTGCGGATTTGACAGTACCCATGTGTTGATTCAGCCTGAAATGGAAAGAAGGTGCTCTCCGTTAGTGAGTATTCCACCCTTCGGGCGGGGATTTTCAAGGCATCGATACGACCACCAGACTATCCCTCGGCATGGTTGCGTCCCCGCAGAGCCCGCGTCCGTTTCGCCCGGTCAGATCATTGTAGCTCCACCACGTCCATCCGTCTCAACTTCCGGGTAGCTCGTAATCCAAGCGAAATCGAAAGGAAATACGAAGCTATTGAAGACTGAGAGCCATATCCTTGAAATCGAAGGTCGTCTTGTGTGCTTCTTGTAAGAGGTCAATGCCGAGATTTCCTGCGAAGAATTTACTGGACTCAGTAGTGGGTTTCAGCAGCACGCCCGCCGATTTGAGCGTAACCGGAAATCTCCCGATGTTGAACTTCAAGGACTCTAGAGTGGCAGCCTCCACGTACTTGGCGCCACCCACGCCTTCCATCTTGTACGAATCCGTCTTTACCGCGGAATGGATGAGTTCAGGAAATGCGGCTGCAAAGGGTGGGTAGAGATCCGTATTGGAAGCGCCGGTATCTAACGTGAATGCCAGCGTGTGGTTATCGTATTGAACCTGCACGACCGGATGGTTTCCGTCGAAGCAGATATCTGCATGAGGCGTACTTTTGTTCGAAGATTCTGGGCCGATCTCGAATTTCTTGTCCACTCCCCAAGCAAACCTCTCCAGGGCGAGCAAAACCGGCATTCCGATAAGGCCGCGCGAGCCCAAGCTTTGTTCGTTAAATGGCGGCTGGTTGTCAGGCAACACCAGAAAAGCGACATGCTTCAGCTGGACGGAGCCGATTGAAAGTTCTTCCGCAACTGCGATCCGCGTGTTGACCTGAGTTCCACTCACGTCGCCTACTTTGATCGGTGCCGGTTGGATCCTTAGTCCGAACCGTTGGGCTTCTGATTCGGTAAGAACAGAAAGTTCTGCTCCTGTGTCAAACCAATAGGTCGCTTGGACCCCGTTGATTGAGAATGGCAGACCGCCATCCCGCAATTCCACCGTAGTGTGTCGTCTAACGACCTCTTGATCGGGAAACTCGGCAAGGACGGCGAACACAGGACGATCGCTTAAGGCATCGGGGTCAGTAGGCCTAAGCGCAAGGATGGCATCCACTTGGGCCAGAGCCTTGCTGTATTTCCCATGAGTGAAATAAGCGGAAGCCAGAATCCTGTGTGCTTCGACTGCTTCATCGGACCGCGGCGCGGAGTTGAAGGCGACTCGGAGATTCTTCTCGCAACGACGCAGATCATTAAATGCGCATGCGACAACGCCCAGATAGAAAGCCGAAACGTTTTGTTTCTCGACGGAATCGCGGAGCTCGAACCACCGATGGCCATCATAGAGCGGCTTCAGAGTTGCGTCATTCGCGCGCGCACTGGTGCAAAACGCGAAGAAAAGAAGAGAGCACAATACCACTGACAGCGCAGGCCCAATCCTTCGGCGCAGAGAACCCATGATCCCTCCAACAGGGCTCCTTTCTAGCTGACTGGGCGTTTGCTGAGACATTCAAACATGCCGGGGCAATGCAGGCTGGCTGCTCGATGGTAGCCAACCGGAAGTAATTCGTTTCATCCGTCACGCGGCCCGCTAGCGGCGATTCTTCCGTTGTTGTCGCGCCGCTTCCAACTTCCGATCCCGCTCGGCCTGAATCTCCTGCTGATGCCCGGCGATGTCTACGGTGACGGGCCTCGACGGAGCACGCTTTTGGCCCTCTTGTGCGAATGCCGCTGCACCCGAAAGTACGAGAATGAATATCGCAGTCACGATGGCCTTCATCATGTCTCTCCATCTGTCCGCTCGAATATCCGGCGCTCGCCGGGGCATTCTTTTGCTTTACTCAAGGTATTTTCCTTGGGCAAGACGGTGTGACGCTTGAGTCATCAGACTCGTCATCTGCGTTTAGCCTGCGAGTTATCGATGACAATTTGCGGGGAGCGAGAATCCCTAGGTAGCTGGACCCCGCGCAACAAACCTATTCTTGAGCACTGATTCCAGCATTCGTGCCTCCACAGAAGGGGCCTAAGTGTAGAACATTCAGGTAACTGGCGCCGCATGTGGAGGTTACAACTCTCTGGGCCTTATATTTTATTTCAGGTCACCAGAGACGACTTCGCGTGGCAGGAATGTATTTCCTCTTCAACCTGCATGATGTCATCGTGGAATAGGTAAAGACCAGCTCGACATTCCTCGTTTGCTTCTTCTTCGAATATCAGCAATATCGCGACCTCAACTCTCGGGTCGAGGCTCATCGTTGGGAACTGCTGCCCGGTGTAGTGGGCAGAGTGTTCTTTTAAAAGGCACTTGGCCTCTTCCGACGACAAGACCGCACGCAATATACCGCGACGATTCGAAGGATATGAATAGTAGACGTTGGCCAAAACGTAGTTAGTGTAAGAGCACAGTTCCTCCGAAACTGTGCTCTGCATCACATGTGACCAACCCGTTATCAACCGACACTGTAAGCGTCATGGTTAGACTTCGAGAGTTCGAGGCCACAGCTCACACAAGCGGATTTGTTGAGGAAATGAAATGCGATGAAGGTGCTGTTCTTTGGCTCAAACGAAAAACACCAGATACCGCTGCGTACATGTACCAGCGCATGTGTATAGACAGGCTGACAAACAGCGCCACCGTTTATTGGATAACCAGCCATGGGAACATGAATTCGAAGACATTTCGTTCTCCCTCTGAGCTACAGGAGTGGGTTGCGCCGAAACCAGTTCGATGACAAGCCGCGAAGCTTATCAGTAACTTGGATACCTACCCAAGGTTCCGGTTAGTATTGTCCACAATTGTACAGACTGACGATTGGATGCAATCGCATTCTGCGTTCATGAAAAAGAGCGAACTCACGCCTCAACAAATATCCTTTGTCCCCTGTCCAACATGTGCTGCCACCGTCGGGGGCCGTTGTGTGCTGAATACAGGCGCTCCGCGCTCATTACCACATGTGGTTTTTCTGGATGGAGATGTCTACGCGACTGCCGAATATCTGCATCTGACATCTCCCATTCGGATGGAGTAATATAAGCCCGTATGGATTCATACCGACCCGGCGACCAGCTTCAAAGATTGCGCATTCGCTTGGGGATTACGACACGAGATGTTGAGAACCTAAGTCAAAAAATTGCGGAAGATGAGAAAAACCCGGAATTTCAGATTTCCAACGCCTGGCTCACTCAATTAGAAAATTCTGATTCAGTCCCCAGCATTTTTAAACTTTATTCTTTAGCCGCGATCTATCACATCAAATTCACCGACCTCCTGCTTTACTTCGGAATCGACCTGCAGAAAGTGGCGCATCACCAACTTCTTGCGTCCCTGCCAAACACCCACCTGACTAGGCTGGAAGTATACGACTCGGAAAAGACCGTATCCTTCCCCGTGCGATTTGATCGCTCTTTCGATCTCGATAATACGAATCTCTTGGCCCGCATGGTGGAGATTTGGGGAGAAGTACCGATTGCCCTCCTTCAGCATCTTGACCTGCGCAATAGTTTGTATGGCTATATCGGGCTCCGAGATTTCACCCTTTACCCGCTTCTTCGGCCCGGTTCGTTTGTTCAAATCGATCAACAAGTGCGCAAGATTCAGCCATTCCGCTGGCGGACCGAGTTCGATCGGCCGGTTTATTTTGTGGAATTGCGCGAGGGATATGCTTGTTCTTGGTGCGAATTGCAAGAGGGGCACCTCTTACTCCTGCCGCATCCACTTTCACCCTGCAGTGTTCGCCGTCTGGATTATGGAAAAGAAGCTGAGATTATCGGTCAAGTAACGGCCATAGCGATGAGACTGATGGATGCACCCGACGCTACTCCTGGCGGAATCTCAAAACTTCCAAGGCAAGCCTGATGTTCGACAGAAATAGCTCGACCATCGTTGAATCTACTTCCATTGGAACCGCAACGCGATAGGGTTCCAATTCCTGCCAGGCGTGGATGAAGCCGCTTGGTTCCTCGCGCGACACTCGAACATAGGTTTCCAACTCGTTGACTAATTTCTTTATGGGTAGTGTTGCCAAGATGGAGAAAACCTCCCGATGAGCGGCCTCCAGTGCTCCGCGAGCCTGTTCCGCGCCATAACACGCTGAGAGGCCTTCGTGATGATACATCCCGCTATTGTAGTCTCGCGTCGAGGCAAGATAGATGAGGCGGGCGAGGTTACACTGCATGCCTGCGAGAGTACGATGCTGCAGGTCGTCATCAGCATTGTTCATGGTCACGAGCTTGGCGACATCGCTCAACATACACTCATAACGTTGCGGAGTTCCCTGACGATACAGCTCGGTCTATCGCCGCTGCACCAGGCAAGGCACCCCCAATCCGTTGATAGAGTTTACCTGCATAAAACGCCAGGTCCCTCAAGGCGTGGGGGCTGAAGAGCTGAATCAGGAAAAGAAGCAGCCCACAGAGAAACCGGAGTTGCACATACTGACAAAACAGCTTTGCCTCTGTACTCACCCTCAAATTAGGACTTTGGCGAGAATTTAGCCGGTGAGAGTGCATAATCATGCTGACTTCACGCGAAGTTCGCCGGACCCAATGTGACGCAACTTTTCGTCGCTCGGTTTGATACAGACTCTGCAACCGCGCCGAACGAGTGAGCGCGATGAACTCCCGGTCGTCCCGGGAGAATATTCTGATGGCTAATTCCGTGGGCTGAAGGGAGTCGTGAGATTCATGCCGAGCCTGATGGTGTGGTTCGCTGCTGGCAAATTCTTTGGCTTCGTCGCCCCTATTCATCAGCACGAGCAGTACAACAAGGAAGGCAGCAACGCTCCCAAAAACGAATGCAGCCATCATGCGCGAGCTGCCCATCTGAGGCGCGCAAGTGTCCTCCGGAATTGGCTTCGTGTAGTGGCCGCGAGCATCTCATAATTCGCTTCAAGTTGCGCAGCCGACTTTGCTTCGGGAACAGGCTGCGCGGACCACAAAGCAATTGTCCATATTCCCAGTACCAGATCGTATGAAACAGGTTGAACATACGGCCAGACGAGTTTGATCTCGCCCCACGAGTAGTACCACAAGGTGAACTGAATAATGCTCATGCCGACGAAGAGGCCGAAGCCCAATAAGATCCCTTTCAGATTCTTGCCAAACGGAATCGCATACCACAGGAAGAGGGAAACCAATGTCAGGAGAGCCAGTGCCTGCACAATTCGCAGGTTCCGTTCTAACCCTACCGAGGTTTCCGCGATCCACGCAAACAGGCCTCCTGAGGGATAAGCCAGCGTTTTCGCAAAGATCGCACCGAACACGATCAGGAGCAAATAGCGCGCCATCCTAGTCGCCCCCGGAAACGAACGGAGTGCAACTCGGTAAATTTCGAAGATCACTCCAGAGCCGACAGCCAGACCAAGGAACTGCGAAACCCAGTAGACATTGAAATAATGGCTTGGAGCCCAACGATATACCGAGAACCGGAGAAGTTCGTCAACAAAAACAAATAGAAGGTAGGCATAAAAGATCGGAAACTGGCGAACCAACTTCTCCTGAAATCCACGAACCAGCACGAGGACTTCTAGCAATATCCCCAACCACCAGATTGACATTGTGAGCATAACCGCAAAGTTCTCGCGCTGAAATTCTAGCCTATCGCCAGATATTAGCACGAGAAGAGGGGGGGGCCGATCTACATATCCCCCCAGCCTGAACCGCAAATTGCCTTCGGTGACAGAACGCTTATGCAAAGCTTGTGGAGCTTTGGAGGTTTCTTGGGGGCGGGGGCGGAGGTGGCGGAGGTGGTGCAGCTCCATCGGCCTGCAGTATCACTACCGCCCCAACTTGGCCGAGGGAAGCACCGGTCGAGATTTTGTCACCGCGAACCAGGGAATTGGCAAAGAAAGCTGTAACAAGAAGGGTAGCGATGACACTCAGATTGAAAGTCTTCTTCGAAAAAATCATGTGTTTCTCCTTTTAGAATTTGATCGACGTGAACGAGCCCTCTAATGCGCTGTTCATTCGTGATGTGCAGTGTAAGAACTTGGATTTCGAGACCGGAGAGGGACGCGAAAGTGATTGGGATCCCAAGCACTAGCCTCGCTCGATGCGATAGATCAACACCGCGATCCTCATTCCACCGATCTGAGGTACCGCAACAAAACACCACCATACGAGGGCCGTTTCCGCGCCCACTTAGCGCTTTTCAGCGAGCCAGTCGGTCACACAGATAACCCACCAAGAAAGAGCAAGTCCGGGTTCTTTCGTAAGCTCATTCGGCCGAGGCAGTTAGGTTCAGTTCTATACGGGCTGTATCCCGTATCTCATTGAGTCAGCAATCGCCTGATATCAACCGGTGGTCCACTACATGTCCCTTGCATCTGTTCGCCTTGGCTAGAGGCAGTCGTGTCTAAATCCAGGTCTGGCCTCACAACGGTTGCTTGGCTTACCAAGCAAATGATGTTTTTCTCACGAGTGAAAATTGCATGGACTGACACTTGAGCTACAAAGAAGGCTCGACAAGGAGGGCAGCAGGGGATGACCACGCGGTTGCGACTTGGCGATCGGTTGCGCTGTTCGAGTCCACAGTGTCGCCTCCAGGTGGTTGTGACGGACCTGGGCCGTGGAAAGGCGAGCGAGGCATTGTTGCGATGTTCTTGCGGCTCTTCGATGAGGAGATTTTATGAAAAGCCCGCCGCGCATAAGATCGATTTGCTCCCAGAAGTGCACGCGGTGGATAAATTGCGCAGCTCTAGGCAATGATGGAATCAAATGAACTGAAGGCGAAGCGAGCGGGTGTTGCTGCTGGTCCGCGTGATCGTGGAAACCAAGTCCGATAAAACAATACAGTGATATACGTAAGTAAGTGGCTTAAAGAGAAGTAAGCTACACAAGCAAGAATGTCCTTTCAGATGAATATATATACTTTATAGACTTGACTGTGACAGAACGTGGGAGCATCGTGACTACGAAAACATGGAGGGGTTTTACATGTTTTCCCTTAAGCGTTTGTCTGTACGGAGCCTTTCTCATACGAGGCGTTTCACGATCCCCCCTGTGCCAGAGCGTGGCCGGGTTTGTCTCCCTAGTTCGTGGAGCAGGGTATGGTTTATCTCAAGCCTCGTCTCTTTACACAAAATTACCGGTTTTCAGTGCTACCCACCTTCACTAAGAGTCAGTGCCCTCCGCCTGAAGTCTCCCGACCAAATTTCATCTTTCACGGAAATGCTGATTGGAAATGTAGAAAGAACTCGGCGAGATGGAGTCGAATCCCCTGAGGTGGACCCATGAAACAAGTACGGATTCTCATAGCCGGCGATAGCAAATTTTTTCGCCCCCGTACTCTATCACTCGTGAAGAAACACCATAGTTGGAAGATCGAGGGCGAAGCAGCTACTGAGTCCGAGCTTTTCTCGGAAGCAGAAGCACAAAAACCAGACGTCATTGTTTTGGATATCGATACGCCTGCCCTCGGAGGCATAGAAGGCGCGATGAAGATTCGAAGAATGCACCCCAATACGAAGATCATAATTGTGAGCGTGTGTGAGGAAGAAGAAGTGATTCGCAAGGCTCTCAACGCTGGTGTTCACGGATATCTATTGAGACGAGCATTTTCTCGAAGGATCATCTCTGCTGTACATGCTATCTGTAGCGGCCACCTTTTCTTGTGTGACCGAGTGGTAGAAATTGTGATGAGAGGCTATTTGAATGGAACCGCGAGAAGGTTTGATATGCCTCCCCCACGTTACGAACTGACAGTCCGTGAACTAGAAATTGTGCGCCTTCTTGCGCTGGGCCACGGAAACAATCAGATTGCAGGAGTGCTAGGAATTAGAGTGAGAACCGTCGAGACGCATCGCGCGCATATTATGCGTAAGCTGAATCTGCACTCATTGGTCGCACTCATTCACTATGCAATCTCAAAACAGATCATAAATATACAGTTGATTCCTAGTGTTCAGGGCGCAAGCAACAAGCAATCTGCTTGAGTCATTTCAACGAGATACTGATAGACGACAAAGAAAGGACGAACGGGCAGGACTAAAGCACTGGCTCGAGATGGTCAATTCAACTAAAGTTCGCAGGGAACACCGTGATTAAGACCAACGCGGTGAGGGCGCGTCCGAGCATCACCTTGAAGCTTCGCAATGCCCTCCCGGCGGGATGACTTAACTAGTTGCCGCTAGCAAACGGATTCCTTTCCAACTCTCAAGCTCAATCCTCAGAAAGACCTTTGCCACCTCCAAATCGTAACGAATTCCCGATCCACGCCGAATCTCTTCTTGAGCTTCTTCAAACGAGCGGGCCGGACGATAGGGACGGTCGGACGTCATTGCATCCAAAGTATCTGCGACGGCAAAGATCCGCGCGCCAAGTGGAATCTCCACACCCTTCAAGCCTTGCGGATAACCACTACCATCGCATCGTTCATGGTGGGTGAGAATAATTTCGGCGGCGTCAGCCAAAAAAGGTATGCGCTTGATCAGATCGTATCCGATTTGCGCATGGTTCCGCATTATTACCCATTCTTCCTCCGTGAGGGGGCCGGGTTTGAGCAATATCGCGTCGGGCGTTGCCAATTTCCCAATGTCATGGAGCCAAGCTCCCCAGGTTATGGTTTGGAGCTCGTGTTCCGTGGAGCACACTTCTCTCGCTATTCTTCTGGAGTACAGAGCCACTCGCTGTGAATGCCCGGCCGTTTGACTGTCGCGAAGATCGATGGCCGCACCGAGCGCCTTGAGCGTATCTTCGTAACTACGCTCGGTCTGACGAAGCGCAGATTCAAGCCTCAAAGTTCGCTCTCTGACCATCTCCTCGAGGCGCCGATGGTAGTTCTCCACTTCCTGCTGCAAGCGCTTTTTTTCCAGCGCGCGCTTAAGGCTCGCTAGCACGGAGTCAATCTGTAAAGGTTTGACGAGATAATCTTCCGCACCGCCCTGCATCGCCTTGATGCCCATTCGAACGTCATCTTCCCCGGTAACCATCAAAAAAGCCAATGAGGGATATCTGGAGCGAACTCGGGTCAAAAGCTCCATACCAGAGATTCCGGGCATGTTAAGGTCGGTCAACATTGCATCTACTGGCTCTGTCGCGAGGACTCTCAGAGCCTCTTCTCCGCAAGCAGTCACTCTGCATTGAACGCCAGCTTCCGTAAGCATTGCGGCGAGTAGCTTCCGAGCGGGGAATTCATCATCCACGACCAAAACCCGGGCTAGCCCAAAAACATGCGAACTGGTTTCATCCATTACCTTGAGTCTGCTACCGCTTCGGGCGGAGCAAAGTATATTCGTTAGTTGGTACCGTATATTAGTTAATGCCATGTACTACGTAACTATTTCGTGTTAGTCGAGAGCGGGGCGCGAAGAACCCCTGAGTGGATGGCGCGGAAGTCCGCCCATATTTCAAATTCCTAATGGGCAGTCTTTTAGGTAAGGCAAAGCATATGACGTATGTTAGTTACGTAGTATACGGTATTAACTCCTTATCATACCATTTTGATATTCACAATGATATCTGTAGCGGCCCCGTAGCAGACTTGAGCTAACAATGGCGCGACACTAAAGAAGAGTCGCTCAGGGGTTGGCGGGGATGAACAGAAATCTATGTTATTGGATCGGGCTATCGGTTCTTTGGTTCTCATTCGGGACCTATCTTCTCTTGCTCGATTCAAATCAACACCCTGGGGAGTTCGCGGAAGAACGGATCTTGCTGGGCGCCGCCTTGACTGCCCTTGGACTGGTAACTGTATGCATAGGGATCGAACAGCAACTCCAACGAGGAAGATTGGCGCGGCATATGAAAGGGAGTTCTCACAGCATAAGTTATTCGAGCCACGATTGAAGGGTATTCAAAGCGTCCGTATGAATCAGCCTACCCCACAATATAAAATCCTGGTTGTTGACGACTCACCTGTATATAGAAAACTCATCGACCATGTTCTCTCGGCGCAGCCCTTCACCCCAGTTTATGCGCAAGACGGGAAAGAAGCACTGCAACTTTATCGGGACATATCGCCTTCCATCGTGATCACCGACTGGATGATGCCGGATGTTTCGGGAGTTGAACTATGTCGTCAAATCCGGGCGGACAATTCTCGGCCTTACACCTATATCATTCTCATGACGGCTAAGAGCGAAAAGGCCAACATCGTGAAAGGGCTGGAAGCGGGCGCCGATGATTATCTGACGAAACCGTTTGACCACGGTGAAATGCTCGCACGCATCGGCGTCGGTCGCAGAATAGTCGAATTGAATCGCGAGCTTGCCGCGAAAAACCATAAACTCAAAGAGGCAGCGCAGACCGATTCCCTGACCGACCTTCCAAATCGACGTTCGCTTGAAGAGTGGGCGTCCAAACAGTTGGCAGGTGCGGCACGCCATGGATTTTTTGTCTGGATCATCCTCTGCGACATCGATTCATTCAAGACCATAAACGACACATTTGGGCACGAGGCCGGAGATTCAGTTTTGCTGGCGTTTGCGGACATTCTGAAGAATAACGTACGCGGCTCGGATTTTTGCGGGCGGTTGAGCGGTGACGAATTTTTGCTAATGATCACCCATGTAAATGCGGAAAATATTGAACTAACTGTCAACCGAGTTCGTGAAAAGTTCGCCGCACTGTCGTTCCCATTCGCCGGTCACAGCCTGGGTGTGACCGCAAGTTTTGGGGTGGCTGGGTATCAAGGCAGCGATATCCAAGATTTTAGGATTCTACTGCGAGAGGCGGACCAATTGCTATACGAGGCGAAGCGCAAGGGACGCAACTGCGTGCGCGTTCGCTCCCAAACGACTGTCCTAGTTCGAGGCAATACTGACTAGTGATGATGATTGAAGTGGGAAGGGGAAAACACGCGTATTTGGAAGCATGGGGAGGATCATGTTGAACAGGGGCGAAAAATGGCGATGTTTGAACCCTATGTGTTGCGCGGAGATTGTCGTCACCGAATCATCGCGGAAGAAGGACGTGACGAATCCTCTATGTGGCTGCGGCACTGTGATGAAAAGAGACTATCAGAAGCCAGCCGCTCGAACGATCGTGATGACCGCTAAGGAATCGGTCGGAGCGACGCGTACAGAGTGTTGACCGGGGGTCCGTGCATATGAGGCCAGCGAGGAATAGACATTTCTGTCGGTTGCTGGTTCCCCTTGTGGATGGGGAAGACCTTTCCCGCCCCCTATTTTCAACCCTAACCCCGTATCCGTGACGAGCCGATGGAGATTTGGCTATAAATCAAAATGCTCCCATATCGTAAAACGAGATCCAAGGGAATGAGCGCAGGGGGGCACCGGAATCAATTGGGAGTTTCAGGAGCTGCACCGAGTGACTATGAAGAATACTGGCTTTCAGAACATCGATGACTTCCGAGAATCTGGACGCGCCGCCCATGAGAATGGGTCGAGTCAAGTTGAGCGGCGCGAATGGTGGTTGTGGTCGACAGCTGTAGCGATCACGCTCTTACTCACTTCTGGGATTTCATCTTTTCTCCCGGTCCTCATGCATTCCCGGTATGACTTGGAGGCCGCATCCACCTTGCGCCAGGCGGTGTGGGGACTCTTGGGCCTGGTACTACTGTTTGACCTCTACACCATTTACCAGCAACTACAGATTCACCGAATACGTCAACAATTGACCGCTAGAGCAAGACTTTTCCGCCTGATTACCGAAAATGCCGCCGACATGATCGCAGTGGTGGACTCGGAAGGGAAGCAGATTTACAACAGTTTCTCTTATCAGAAAGTCCTGGGGTATTCACCCGCCGAACTCCAACGATCGTCGGCATTTGAGCAAATCCATCCTGACGACCGCGAACAAGTGATAGCGGCTGCGGAGGAGGCGCGCCGCAAAGGAGAGGGAGAGACTCTCGAGTACCGAATACGGCACAAAGACGGCACGTGGCGGGTTTTGGAATCCACCTCCAGTGCGATCCGTTTGGGCAAGGGCGAGACCGACATGGTCGTGATCGTGAATCGCGATATTACTGTGAGAAAGCAGGCGGAAGAAGCATTACAGCTGTCAGAAATTAGCTTCCGCTCCGTGGTTGAAGGCGCGCCCTACGGGATTTTTCGCGCGAGTGTGGAGGGCCGCTTCCTCCAAGTCAATTCGGCACTGCGAGAAATGTTGGGATACCGGACCTCGAAGGAACTGTTGGATGCCACGCTTGGGGAACATGTTTTTCGGAACCCAGAAGATTTTCAACATTTAGTCGTACTAATGGGTAGCCTCGACGAATTTACGGACGTGGAGATGGAGTGGAAACGCAAAGACGGCTTCCCCATCACGGTGCGATGCAGCGGCCGGAGTGTGCAAGGTGGAGATGAGGATTCCACTTATTATGAGGTGTTTGTCGAAGACATCACGGAGAGACGAGTCCTCGAGCGTCAACTGCGGATGGCAGCAAAGATGGAGGCTGTGGGTCGTCTTTCGGGTGGAATAGCCCACGATTTTAATAATCTTCTGGGAGTGATCATCGGTTACAGCCAAATTCTTGGGCGGAAAATGGATTGCGGTAATCCTTTACACGAATACATCGAGGAGATTGAGAAAGCGGGGCAGCGGGCGGCGTCGCTAACACGCCAATTGCTGGCATTTAGCCGACAACAGATTTTGAACCCCACTGTACTGAATTTGAATGAACTGGTGTCTGACATGGTGAAAATGCTTCCCCGGTTGATCGGTGAGGACATCACCGTAAGCACAAAACTTGAACCTGCGATAGCGAGTGTGAAAGCTGACCAAGGACAGATAGAACAGGTAGTGATGAACTTGGCAGTCAACGCCCGGGATGCAATGCCGAACGGCGGCAGGCTGACCATCGAGACATCAAATGTCGTGATGGATGAAATATATACGCGGCAGCACCCTGGAGCAAAACCGGGGAAGTACGCGATGCTTTCGGTCGCGGATTCGGGGATTGGGATGAATAGCGAGACTCTGCTACACATCTTTGAGCCGTTCTTCACGACGAAGGAAGCGGGCAAGGGGACGGGATTGGGGCTTGCGACAGTCTACGGTGTCGTGAAGCAAAGCGGTGGCTATATCTGGGTCGACAGCGAACTGGGCAACGGTTCTTGCTTCCAAGTCTTTCTTCCGCGCGTGGAGGCGTCGGTTACGCGCGTGCCGGAGGAGACCTTGGCCTCACCCAACTCCCAGGGCAAAGAGACGATACTCGTGGCGGAGGATGCCGAACCTTTGAGAAAGTTGGCACGGTCATTTCTGGAAGAGCGAGGTTTTCGAGTGCTAACAGCTTGCAGCGGAGAAGAGGCTCTCGAGGTTGCGGCGGACTTTTCTGAAAAGATTCATTTGCTGCTAACAGACGTAGTGATGCCCGGGATGAATGGAAGGGTCCTAGCCGAACAACTGCTTCCGAAGCGACCCGGAATGAAAGTTCTTTATATGTCAGGTTACACAGACAGTTTTATTGCAGGTCACGGAGTTCTCGAAGAGGGAACCCATTTACTCCATAAGCCGTTCACAGAAGAGATTTTGATCTCAAAAGTATGTGAAGTTCTGAAATCGGTTCACCTGATTGCAGGAAGGAAAGCACCGCTGATGGCAGAATTGCCGCAGCAGAAAGTGTAAGTGAAGCTCATTATGGCGAAACTTTTAGTTGTCGATGACGAAGAAGCCGTACGGCGCCTGATTCGACTCAATTTGATGGACTCTTACGAAATAGTCGACACGGGAGAGCCCGAACAAGCTCTAGCCCTGGCACTGGAGCATAAGCCAGATGCAATACTGCTTGACTTACGAATGCCAAGATACTCCGGATTCGGGCTGTGCCAAACCTTCACTTCGTTCAGCGCCACACAGTTGATTCCAGTATTTGTGATCAGTGGCGAAGCAGGATCCAAGACAAAAGAGTTTTGTCGCGATCTTGGCGTAGTGGCCTATTTTGAGAAACCCGTCGATTTTGATGCCTTACGCCAATCATTGGAAGCAGTCTTGAAAAATGGACGGAAGGAGCGCAGAAAAGAAGCCCGAGTTCGTCTTCGAGTGCCATTGAAGTTTTCTGGGACCGATCAAAACGACGAGGCCTTTACGGTCCTGACGACGTCGGAAAACATCAGCCGTAGCAGTTTCTTTTGTTCATGTGGTGTGGCACTCCGCATAAATTCAATCGTGGTCGTAAACCTTGTTGGCTCTGGGGAAGCATTGGTCGGGAAAGCAAGGGTCGTTCGCGCGGAATTGCCTGAGACATCGTATCCGCGTTACGCATTCCACTTTGTCGAAAAGACGGATCAATGGGTGTTGGAATGAGCGAGGCAGAGCGAAACAAATTCGCAAAAGCCTCTGCCAAGGAAGGCGGTATGCCTGCCTCAGGACGCCATGAAGGAATCATCCTTGTGGCTGATGACAACGACGCCAATCGCGATCTGCTTTCCGCTTTGCTGGGCCCAGAGGGCTACCAGGTCGTCTGTGCGGCAAACGGCCGGCAAGCGCTGGAGCATGTGAATAGCGGCTCGATTGATGTGGCGCTGCTGGATGTGGTGATGCCCCGCCCAACGGGATTTGAAGTTTGTCAGGCGATGAAATCTCAGCCGGAAACCCGATTGATCCCTGTCGTACTGATTACCAGCCTGAACAGCGATTCGGACCGCATCCACGGGATCATGTGCGGCGCCGATGATTTCCTCAGCCGGCCGGTGGATAAGCACGAGTTGCTAGCGCGCGTGCATTCCCTGCTGCGCTTGAAGCAATTCACCGATGAACTGGACAACGCCGAGACCGTGCTGTTTAGTCTTGCGCTTTCAATCGAGGCGAAGGACCCCTACACCGAAGGGCATTGCGATCGCCTTTCGAAATATTCGGTGGCGCTAGCGGAGAAGCTGGGTTTACCCGACCATCTGCGCGTCGCTCTGCGTCGAGGCGGTCTTATACACGATATCGGCAAGCTGGCCGTGCCGGAGCACATCCTACTGAAACCCGGACCCCTGACTCCCGAAGAACGTAAAATCATGGAACGGCACACCATAGAGGGCGAGCGGATCTGCGCTCCGCTGAGATCCTTCCACAATGTTCTGCCGATCATTCGCCACCACCACGAAAAACAGGACGGCTCCGGGTACCCAGATGGGCTGAAAGGGGAGGAAGTTCCGCTTACCGCCCGCATACTCCAAGTCACGGACATTTATGACGCGCTTACCACGGACCGGCCCTATCGCAAGGCGCTTCCCGTAGAAAAAGCCGTTGCCATCATGCGGGAAGAGGTAAAACGCGGTTGGTGGGATGGGTCTCTTTTGAACGAGCTGGAGGAATTGGTTATCGGCGCAAGGGCCCAAGTGGAAGGATAGAACTGAGCGCGTTGCCCCGAATCTGTAAGAGAATTGCTCACTATTTTCTTCTGGAGACACGCCACGAAAAAATTATCTGCATCCTATACGATGCCTAATTTCCAGGCTCTATTCCAATCAGGGCTGGACTTGTGTCTCGTCCTTACACCTGACTTGAAAATTGTCGCAGTCAACGACGCCTATCTCCGCGCAACCAAGACCAAACGTGAGGAAATTGTGGGGCGCGGGATCTTTGACGTCTTCCCGGATAACCCCGATGATCCCTCAGCCACTGGAGTCCGTAACTTGCGAGCCTCCTTGCACCACGTGCTCCAAGACAAGACGCCGAACACCATGGCAGTGCAGAAGTACGACATCCGAAGGCCGGAATCAGAAGGAGGCGGGTTCGAAGAAAGGTATTGGAGCCCAGTCAATGCGCCCGTCTTGGGGCCGGACAAGGAAGTCTCCTACATCATCCATCGCGTGGAAGATGTTACGGAATTCGTTCGCCTCAAGCAAAAGGGAATCGAGCAACAGAAACTGACGGAAGAACTCAGCACTCACGTAGGGCGAATCGAGGCTGAGGTCTACTTGCGAGCGGCAGAGATACAAGAGGCGAACTGCCGCCTGGCGGCCGTGAACGAAGAACTCGTCCGGGAGTTGTGCGAGCGCAAGCTAGTGCAACAAGCACTCGCAAAGAGTGAAAAATGGTTTTCGACCACGATTGCAAGCATTGGTGATGCAGTGATCGCCACGGACATGAACGGCGCTGTGAGCTTCATGAATTCCGTCGCCGAGTCCCTCACCGGATGGAGTCAGGCAGAAGCCATCGGTAAGTCCACGGATCTTGTGTTTAATATTGTGGACAAGGAAACTCGCCGCACGGTCGAGAACCCCGTCAAGAAAGTTTTCCGCGAAGGGAAGGTTGTCGGTCTGGCCGATCACTCTCTCTTACTCTCCAAAAGCGGCAGAGAATACGACATTGAAGACAGTGCCGCCCCTATTCTCACGGATACGGGGGAATGCTTCGGCGTCGTACTCGTTTTCCGGGACATAACGGGTAAGAAGCAGATAAAAGAGGAGACAAAACGACAAAAAGAACTCCTGCAATTGATTCTCGGAAGTATCGCCGATGGCGTGGTTGTGGCCGATTCGAACGGCAAGTTTCTGCTGTTCAATGCGGCCGCGGAACAGATCCTGGGCATCGGTGCGACAGAAACGACTCCCAATCACTGGTCCGATCAATATGGTGTTTACCTGCCGGATGCCGCGACTCCCTATCGATCCGACCAACTGCCCTTGGCGCGGGCGATCCGTGGTGAGAGTGTTGATGCCGTAGAGCTCTTCATCCGCAATGCGCATGTCCCGGATGGCCGTTTGATCCGTATTTCGGGCCGACCTCTCCGATGCGCGGATCGCGCTCTGCAGGGTGGCGTTGTTGTTTTCCACGACATTACCGAGAACAAGAAAGCCGAGGAGGGCCTCCGTCAAAGTGAAGAGCGGCTCCGTCTGCTGGTTTCAGAGGTGAAGGATTATGCGATTCTGATGTTGGATCCCGAAGGAGTCATTGCCAGTTGGAATGCGGGGGCCGAGCGCATCAAAGGCTATAAGGCTCAGGAAATCATCGGCCA
>Ga0181523_10002493_pt1 | contig 17920 bp, 16 predicted proteins | sample PEATcosm2014_Bin_43_FD_119752 | JGI IMG/M metagenome (GOLD analysis project Ga0181523, IMG submission 119752) | Peatland microbial communities from MTU Mesocosm Facility, Houghton, MI, USA - PEATcosm2014_Bin05_30_metaG | ecosystem: Environmental > Terrestrial > Soil > Wetlands > Peat | place...
AGACACGCCCTCCATGATCTCTTCCGTGTTCCATGCGGGCTACGGCTACATGGGGGCCGACGAGTACACTCCCGCAGGCGGCGACAATTACGAGATCAAGCCGGACTTTCCCGACTTTGCGATTCACGATGTGGATGGTCGGGGGCCGGCAGCAAACGCACGTGCGACACACTTCCACGCTGGCCCGTATCGCAAGCAGTTGACTGTGGAGTCTTCACAGCCAGTCGAGATCGTGCTTCGCCTGATGAACTATCCCGCATGGCGTGTGGAAGTCAACGGATCGGCAGTTGCGCCGCAGTCCGACGATCCCACGGGACGGATGGTGATCGCTGTTCCTGGCGGCCGCAGCGAAGTTGATGTTCGCTTCATCCGCACGCCAGACCGTTGGCTGGGCGACGGCCTCAGCCTTGCTGCTCTCCTGTTTCTGTGCGCATTCTGGTACGGTGAACGAAGGAAGGCACTTGCACTTGGCATTCAGCACTTAGCATTTAGCACTTAGCTTTCTGGTCAAAGCATCAAGTTGAGTGTGACAGCAGAAGCAATCATCACTTGGCGTTCGCATCGGTGAGGTGTAGCTAATTGCTAATTGCTGCTCACCCCTCTGTGGTGAAATGGATTCTCATGAAGCGTGTACTCGTAGCCACTTCAAATCCCGGCAAGATTCGCGACCTCGTCGGCGCAGCATGCCCTCATAATGTGCAGATCGAGATGCTGCCCGGCTTTGCTTTGCTGCCGTCTGTCGTTGAAGACGGCGCCACCTTCGAAGCTAATGCCCGCAAGAAAGCCGAGCACTACAGCAAGTATGCGAAAGGTGAAATCGTCCTCGCCGACGACTCCGGGCTGGAGGTCGATGCTCTAGCCGGCGCGCCGGGCGTGCGCTCCGCGCGTTACGCCGCCGACGAGCATCGTCCGTCCGAACCCCCTGCGCCCGAGCACGCCGGCAACTCCGACGACGAGGCGAACAATGCACGTCTGCTGCGTGAGCTGCACGACGTGCCGGACGAATTCCGAACCGGCCGATTCGTTTGCGTGATCGCCGCCGCGCGTAACGGCCACACTCTGGCGACATTTCATGGCAAGGCGGAGGGAATCATCCTGCGCGCGACGCGCGGCTCGAACGGCTTCGGCTACGATCCGCTATTTTATTTTCCTGAGATTGGGAAGACTTTTGCCGAGCTCACTGCCGAAGAGAAGGCGGGCTACAGTCACCGCGGCGCGGCCTTTCGCGCGTTTCTAAAGTGGGAAGACGAGAGCGCCGACCGCACGCGCAAGAGTGAAACTGGTGCGGGGAATCGTGAATTATCCTCCCCAAACTATCATGACCAATCGAATGACGCCCATTAATGCCGATAGGATTATCCCTACCAGAATGGTAACGCGAATCGTGAACGCCGCGGGATGATCGCTATAGATGATCCTTCGCACGACAAACAGCGCAGCTGCAAGCAAAAACCATTCCCACCACTGCAACACCCACGGCGACATAAGTGTCGAGATTATACCTCGCAAATCGTTGAATACTGCCTGCAAATAGGTGGTGGTTACCGAGCGATGTAACCTTAGTTACCATCACGGCCAGCTGTACTTCGCCTAGGTTTTTCTAAGGAGGGTCCTAGTATTCGTCGATGGATTCGTCAATGTCTGCCCGACCTATGCGTCCGGTTCGACTTCGGTCAGCACCGGGGCCGCTCTGCCACCCTCGTGCACTTTAGCTGTCGTGACCAGCGCCACCCCGGCGACGATAATCACCGTCCCAGCCAACATGAACGAGTCCAGCCGCTCGTTGAGCACCAGCCATCCCAGAGAGAGCGCCACCAGCGGATTGACATAGGCGTAGGTCGCCACCTTGGCCGACGGTACATGCTTCAGCAGCCAGATATATGCCGTGTATCCCACCCACGACCCGAAGACCACGAGATAGAGCACAGCGAGCATTCCGCGGCGAGTGATTACGACGCTATGCATCTCGCCGGTGGCGACAGCGACCAGTGCATTGCCGATGGCCGCAAACAGCATTTCCCAGCCAGTAGCGGTGAAGGGATCGACCTTCATTTGCCACTTGCGCGACAGCACGGAGCCCAGCGACCAACTGAACGACGACAGCAGTAAAGTACAAGCTCCCATCAGAGGCATGATGCCCAGGGTGGCGCGGTGCTCGAACCTTGGCCAGAACAACACGGCGACACCCGCGATGCCCAGCCCCACGCCGAACAGACCTCGGCCCGAGAGGCGGTCACCGCGAAAGGCAAATGTCTCAAGCAGCAGGAACCAGATAGGCGTCGCCGCGATGATCAGCGCGGCAAAGCCGGTTGGCACCCATTGCTCAGCCCATGCCAGACCGAAGTTGCCGCCTACCAGCAGCAGGCAGCCGATCGTCGCCAGGCGTACGGCCTCGTTCAATGTGATCCGTATGCGGCGGCCGATGAGGGCGCGGACCGCCAGCATCAGTGATCCGGCGATGGCAAAGCGCATGGCGCACATGACCGCCGGCGGCAGGCCTTCCTGATCGGCAATGCCAATGGCCAGATAGGTCGAGCCCCAGAAGATGTACACCAGGGCAAACGCAAAGATCACTTGCAGGCGATGATGGCGATCGGTGCTCACAGAAGGAAGTAGCCAGTAGTCAGTTGCCAGCAGCCGGTAGAAGTCACTTGTTGTACGTACTCAGCAGTCAAAATCATCCCTATCAGCAATCAACATCTCAGCGCCCGCTGATGCCCGCCAACTAACTACTGGCTACTGGCTACCGATTCTTTACGCAGGCGGTGTCCCGTTATCAGGACGTAGTGCACTCCGGAAACGGTAGCGAAGGTGAAGGTCGCATAAAGAAAAAAGTTGATGAGCAATTTTACCCAGTGTGCGTCAACCACTTGCGATAGCACGACGAAGAACACGGCAGAGATTTGACAGGCAGTATTCAGCTTGCCGTAGATGCTGGGACGGAAGTCGCGAAAGCCCACGGTGGCGTACAGCACAACCGCAGTGGCCACAATGCAGAGGTCGCGACTGAAAACCACGATCGTGAACTTCCACGGAATCTTCTTGACGAACGAGAGCACCAGAAATAATGAGCTCAGCAGCAGCTTGTCGGCCAGCGGATCCAGATACTGCCCCAACAGGGTCTGCTGATGCAGCGCCCGGGCCAGCAGGCCGTCAAGGGCGTCGCTCAAGGCGGCGGCCAGCAGCAACCCCAGCGCCCACGACCAGTGGCCGTCGAATACCGCGATAATCACGAAGGGGATGAAAATCAGCCTTAGCAGCGTTATCTGGTTGGGCGCTGTCCAGAAAGGATTTTTGACCCGCGTGCTGTCAAGTAGAGGCATGTCGTTCGCGCGCGCAATGCCGTGGCACTACTGTTACGACTCAGAAAGTTGCCAAGCCCTTGGGATGAGTACCGTTGTTGAATCTGCCAACAAATTTCTGATTCTTTGCAATCGCTACGGTTTGCGGTCGCGTCATTGATTGTGACGGGTTTGTTACCCGCTGGCAATCCTCTGATATTCTTTGGCGCAAAGCTCGGGGCGGCCGGGCGCCAATTGCGCAGGTCGGAGATCAACGGAGCAGGGAGGAACGATGGGCTCCAGGAACTCGAAAGTCGCAGGTAGGGCCTTGCTGGTCACCGCCGTCGTGTTGGGTCTGGTCCAGCTTTGTGCTCCACGGGCGTTGGCGCAGGACTTCGGAGCCGGGCGCATCTCGGGCGACTGGTGTGCCCAAGGCGACAAAACCAAGCGCTGCTCGATCAGCAGCAATGGGGCGTTCCTGACCTTCACCAACGAGAATGGCAGTACCTCGACGGGCCACTTCGTAAACATGCAACAAACGGTTTTCAGCGCGGACGAATGGCACTTCGTACAGGGAACGCTTAGCCCGGATGGGCTCCGCATCGACTGGACCAATGGCACCTACTGGATGCGATGCGGTTCCGGTGGCGGAAGCGGACGCCGCCCCAATCTCGATGGCACTTGGTATCGCGACGGCAATCGCTCGCAGGCTTGCTCCATCAGGCAGAAGAAAGGCAATCTGCGCCTGAAGAATGAAAGCGGCCAGACCGCGACCGGCTCCTTCAACGACCCACGTCACATCACCACCAACTGGCCTGAGGGTCAGATCGGGGGGACCATCAGCCCGGATGGCAACACCATCAATTGGGACAACGGCACATCATGGAGCAGGTAGGAACTTACGTCGCACTTTTGCGCGGCATCAATGTCGCCGGACAGCGCATCGTGCCGATGAAGCAGCTCGTCGAGATTTTCACCGGCGCCAAGTGCGGCAACGTGCGCACCTATATCCAGAGTGGCAACGTTGTGTTCACTGCTCCGCCGAAAGTTGCGAAGGCGCTTCCTGCTCTTCTTGCGAAGAAGATCGAAGAGCGCTTTGGATTTTCCGTTCCCATTGTCTTGCGCAGTCGTGAGGAACTTGCCAAAGCCGCACGCATCAACCCGTTTCTGGAGGCAGGGTTGCCGCATCCGACGTTGCATGTCTACTTCCTCGCTGACTTGCCAACCGCCGTTGCCGTCAAGTCTCTCGATTTGCAGCGGTCCGCGCCTGACGCCTTTCACGTTTCCGGCCGCGAAGTCTATCTACACCTGCCCAACGGAATGGGGCGCACCAAGTTGACCAACGCATATTTTGACTCCAGACTCAAGACGGTTTGCACGGCCAGGAACTGGAACACCGTTCTCAAGCTGTTGGAGATGATGGAAACGCCCTGATTGGTGCAGCTCTTTCCATTGCCGCCGCACGTCCGCGAACGGTACACTAGACCACTACAAGGGGTCTCCCAATGCTTATTGTCATGAAGGCGCACGCCACCGAAGAGGATGTGCGGCGCGTCTGCGAAAGAATCGAAGCTCTGGGTTTTCGCGCTCACTCCATGCCGGGCGCGCAGCGCACCGCCATCGGCATCACCGGCAACGAGACCGAGCTCGATCCCGGCACCTTCGACGAGATGGTGGGCGTGCAGGAGGTCATCCGCGTCAGCAAGCCCTACAAGCTTGTCAGCCGCGACCTGAAAGAAGAAGACACCGTTTTGCGCTTCCCGAACTCCGACGCGACCATCGGCGGCGGCGAAGTAGCCGTGATGGCCGGACCTTGCGCCATCGAAAGCCGCGAGCAGGCATTCGCCACGGCCGGGCATGTCGCCCGCGCGGGCGCCCGATTCTTCCGTGGCGGCGCATATAAACCCCGCACCTCGCCCTATGCCTTTCAGGGTCTGGGGGAAGACGGCCTGAAAATCCTGGCTGAAATTCGCGGTCAGTTTGGTCTGCTGATCGTTACCGAGGCGGTGGACAACGAATCTCTCGATCTGGTGGAGAAGTATGCCGACATGATTCAGATTGGCGCGCGCAACATGCAGAACTTCTCGCTGCTGAAGCGCGCCGGACGGGCCCGCAAGCCGGTGATGCTAAAGCGAGGCATGTCGGCCACGCTGGAAGAGTTTCTGATGGCTGCCGAGTACATCATGAGCGAAGGCAATTACAACGTCGTACTCTGCGAGCGCGGGGTGCGCACCTTCGCCGATCACACCCGTAATACGCTCGACCTCAGTGTGGTGCCGGCCGTGCAGCGGCTCAGCCATCTGCCTATCATCGTCGATCCCAGCCACGGCACCGGCAAGCGCAACAAGGTCACACCGCTATCGCGCGCTGCGGTTGCCGTTGGCGCCGACGGGCTGATCATCGAAGTCCATCCCGATCCCGATCGCGCGCTGAGCGATGGCAAGCAGTCACTGTATCCCGATCAGTTCGACCAACTGATGGTCGAGATTCGCCAGATCGCCAATGTGCTTGGTCGCTCCGTGGCTGATACTGTCACCAATCCCGAGGCCCGCCGTCCCAGCCCGGTTGGAGCAAGCGCCGGAACCGCCGCTCGATAATGCCTGCGAAAACGCCGTGGCGCAGCAGTGCCCGATCGGGCGCACCGCTGTCGCTGCTGGTCGTAGTCGCCATCCTGGCCGCGTGCCATCAGAGCAAAACCGTCGCTCCCGGCTATCACGAATACGCCTACGTCAGCAACGGCAAGGGCAACTCAGTCAGCGTTATCGATCTGTTGCAGCTTCGCAACGTGAAGACCATCCCCGTCGGCGCTGCTCCCACCGGCATTGCCACCAGTCCCACGCGCAACGAAATCTACGTTGCCAATGTCGATTCCAACAACATCAGCATCATCGATGCCGAACGCAATCAAGTGATCGCGACCATTGGTGTTCACGCCAAGCCGTATTATGTTTCAGTTTCGTCCGATGGCAAGCGTGCCTACGTCGCCAACTCCGGTTCGGCGAATGTTTCCGTAATCGATCTGGCGAAACGGGCGGTCATCGCGACCATTCGCGTTGGAGGCGCACCAGGCCTGGCCAAGGTTTCGACGGACGGCAAGCTGGTGGTTGCAAGCAATCGCGCCGACGATACGATCTCCATCATCGACGCGGAAAAGCTAGCTGTGCGCACTACCATCAAAGTCTGCAGTCAGCCGCAGGATCTGGCCATCGTGCCCGACAACAGCAAGGTCTTCGTGGCCTGCCCGGGATCGAGCCAGGTCGCTGCCGTCGATCTGAAGTCCGGTCGATTGCTGGCCTATCTCGACGTCGGACAGCTACCGGTTCAACTCGCTCTTAAACCCGATGGCGGCGAGCTGTTTGTCAGCAACTTCAACAGCAACAATTTTTCAATTATCGAGACAGGCACGAACGAAGTCGGCGGCAGCTACCTCATCGGCAACAATCCCTCGCATGGCATCGTTACTTCTGACAACACCTTGCTCTACGTGAGCAACTTCGGATCGGGTACGGTGAGCGTGTATGCCATCGATGAAGGCCGCGTCATTGGCGCCGTGCAGGTCGGCAACCATCCTGACGCGCTGGCGCTTACTCCCGATGAAGCGCATTTGTTGGTAGTGGATTCGGGATCGGGCGATGTCGCCGTCGTGCGTACGGTGAAGACTCGAGACAATTCGAAGATCAGCGCCGACCGCGCCTTGGTAACGCTGATTCCCGTCGGCAACCAGCCCAACGACATCGTGATCAAGGCGTTCAAAACCAGTGGCCAGTGACCAGTACCCAGTTTTCAGTGCTAGCCACTGGCAACTGGCTACTGTTTTCTCACTTCCTCTTCCATCGCACGCCGTCTTTCGTGTTCTCCAGAATCACGCCGTTCTCGCCTAATTGAGCGCGAATCGCGTCTGATCTCGCAAAGTCCCGCGCCTTCCGCGCTCGGGAATGCTCGCCGACCAGCTTTTCGATCTCTTCATCCGTCAGCGTCGCCGCCTTTGCCAGCTCGCCCGTTGCCGGACTGATCTTGTCCTGCAATCCCTCGGCTTGAGCCCACTCGACCGTCGCTCGCACCTTCGCTGCGTCGTCATCCTTCAGAACCGCGAAGATTTCCTCGAACTGTTCCAGCACCTTGAGCAGGGCCGGCACATCGTCTTTGTGGACATCACCCGCATCCGCCGCTGCATTCACGTCGCGCACCATATCGAAGATCGCGCCTAGAGCGCGCGCCGTGTTCAGATCATCGTTCAGCCCGGCCGTCATTTCCTCGGAAGTTTTCTTCGCGATCTCCGCAATCGCGGCGTTCGCCCCTTCCGGGAACTGCGAAGTCTCCAGCCGCAGCTTGAAATTGCGCAGCCGTTCGACTGAATTCGCCGCCTGGGTCAGGCCATCGAAGGTAAAGTTGAGCTGCTTGGTGTAGGGAACTGACATCAGAAGAAAGCGGATCGACGACGGCTTGTGTCCCATCAGGATCAGATCGCGGACAGTGAAGAAATTCCCCGCGCTCTTGGCCATCTTCTCGCCTTCCACCAGCAGAAAACGCGAGTGCACCCATACCTTTACGAATTGCTTGCCGGTCTCCGCCTCCGACTGCGCAATCTCATTCTCATGATGCGGAAAGATCAGGTCCTCGCCGCCGAGATGGATATCGAAAGTCTCACCCAGGTACTTCATCGACATGGTCGAGCACTCGATGTGCCAGCCCGGACGTCCCGGCCCGATCTCGGTATCCCATTGCGCCTCACCCGGCTTGGGAGCCTTCCAAAGCGCGAAGTCACGAGCGTTATCCTTGTCGTACTCGTCGACATCTACTCGCGCGCCATCCGCCATCCCGGCAAAATCTTTCTTCGACAGCTTGCCGTACTCGGGAAACTTGGCGATGCGAAAGTAGTACGAGCCATCATCCGTGCGGTACGCATAGCCTTTGTCCACCAGGACGGCGATGAAGTGCGCCATCTCCTGTATGTGGTCGGTGGCGTTTACGATCAGCTCAGGATGCTGGATGTTCAGGGTGTCGGCGTCCTCCAGAAACGCCTGGCGGTACTTCTTCGTGTACTCCTGCACGGTGACGCCGTCGCGCGCGGCGTTGCGGATGATCTTGTCATCCACGTCGGTGATGTTCATCACGTGCTTCAGTTTGAATCCGCTCTGCTTGAGGAAGCGGCGCAACGTATCGACCACGATGAAGGTGCGAAAGTTGCCGATATGGCCGTAGTCGTAGACCGTCGGCCCGCACGCGTACATGCGGACCAGGTTGTCTTCCAGGGGGTGAAACTCTTCGACCTTGCCAGACAGAGTATTGAAAAGCTCTAGCGCCATGAATTCTTCCTGTATGAGTACGGAATCCTCGATTGTAGGGAAGTGGGAGAATAAGGGTCAAACGAGGGGTGTGGCTGGCATGTCTAGGTCTACCACTCCCAACCCCTCGTTGCCTACGGCACAGCAGCCGCTTCAATCGGATGGGCCGGCAAAGAGAATGAGATTCCCATCGGGATCCAGCACGACGAACGTTCTGGCGCCCCAGGGTTCCTTTTTCAACGTTTGATGAAACCGTACTCCCGCGTCCTGGTAAGTCAAAAAGAGTTGTTCGATCTCGTCCGCGGTCGCGACTGTGAGCGAAGCGGAGAGCAGGTGCTCGCGCTCTCGAACATCGCCGGCGAACACGGGCTCACCGAGAACCCGCAGAGTCAGCTTCGCGCGGTCGCGGGTGATCTGGCCGTAGAAGGGCGGGTCGCCGTAAACGAAGTCGATCGCAAAGCCGAGCCTGGTGGTGTAGAAATCGCAAGCTACCTGGATGTCGGCAACGAACAGTTGTGCAGCGGTTGAGGTAAGAACGGGAAGTGGGGCAGGGGATTTTTGGGTCATGGCATAGGCTCCTGATTTGAGCGCCTGCCAGGATTCGAAACCTCTTTGCCGCGCTACGAGTTCCTGCGCGTCGGCGAGCTTGAAGTCCGCGTCCAGTACTTGCTCGTCGCTAAGGTTGCGGAACCGGGGCAGGCTCGCTCTGATCCCAGCGGCGACGGGATAGTACCGTTCGCGGTGCCAGCGCAGATACTGTTTCGCTTGCTTCTTGAGGTTTTCGATGTTCGGCATAGGCGCAGCGGTATTCCCATGTGGTAGGTGGGCGTTGCCCTTTCGCTTTGCACCGATGCGCCCTACGCAGCAGGAAAATAGTGCTCCGGACAGCGTCGAGCTGTCAACGGCTGCGCCAGGCGCAACAAAAGCGGGGAAGAGGGTCAAAGGCGCACCGGACCTGTTATCCGATGACGATGCTTAGACGACGATTCTCACCCGGCAGACACGGCAGCTCACATCGTAGAGGGTCTTCGATCGAATCGTTTTCGTGTAGCTTAACGTCCTGGCTATCCCCGATTGTTCGTGCGTCACCGAGCCCCCGGCGCCTGCGCGATTTACAATACCCATATGGATTCATTTGTCATTGCAGGCAGGCAGTTCCGCTCGCGTCTTATCGTCGGCACGGGGAAATACAAATCAGGCCAGGAAACGGCTCGCGCCATCGCGGCCAGCGGGGCCGAGATGGTCACCGTTGCAGTGCGCCGCGTGAACCTTGATCGCAGCAAGGAGTCGCTGCTCGACTTCATCGATCCCAAACAATATTTTCTCCTGCCCAACACCGCCGGCTGCTACACCGCCGACGAGGCTATCCGCGCGGCACGTCTAGGCCGTGAGGTCGGACTGTCTGATTGGGTAAAGGTTGAGGTCATCGGCGATCAGCAAACACTGTTCCCAGATGTGCAGGCGACCATCGAAGCCACCCGGGTACTGGTAAAGGAAGGCTTCACTGTTCTTCCGTATACTTCTGATGACATTGTGGTTGCGAAGCGCCTGATCGACGCCGGAGCGGCCGCGGTCATGCCCCTTGGTGCGCCGATCGGCAGCGGCATGGGCATTCAGAACCGCGCCAGCATCCGCATCCTGCGCGAGATCATCACGGACGTGCCGCTGATCGTCGACGCCGGAGTCGGCACTGCATCCGACGCGACCATTGCTATGGAGCTCGGTGTAGATGGCGTGCTGATGAATACCGGCATCGCCGGAGCGCAAGATCCCGTGCTGATGGCCGAGGCAATGAGGAACGCAGTGATCGCCGGCCGCCAGGCTTACCTCGCCGGCCGCATGACCAAGAAGCTCTACGCTACAGCCAGTTCGCCGCTGGAAGGCGTGGTTCGGTAGGAAGATTTCTTCTGCAATCGACAAAAACCCCACCCAGGCGAAAGAGGCTTGAGTGGGGCACCCGATGTGTTGCGATTGGTGCTTTTGAAGGGGTGCAGCTTTAGCTGCGCCGATATAACTGCTACTCAATCCGAGCCGGCTTCAGCCGGCGGCACAGCTTTGTCTATGGCACGGTTACCCTAACCTGCCCCGTCGTTTGCCCGTACTCATTCGTGGCGTATAGCGTGTACGTTGTCGTCACCGTTGGATACACCGTAACGTTATTGCCGCGAATCGCGCCGACCGCAGGTGACACAACGTAGTACTCCCCGTTTGTGACACTCCAGTTCAACGTGACCGGCTGACCCGAGCCGCCAGACGAGGTCGCCGTGAAGCTGTTAATCGTCGGATCCGGTCCGGTCGGAACATTCTGCGGCGTGTACAGCGGTGAAATCAGCACAACCTCGAAATCGGATGCGGTCACCGAATGCAGATTGCCGAGATCATCATTATTCCACCTCATATCGGGCGTACCGGTGAGGAACATCGATGAGCCGTTGTCGGCCATGATCGCCCCGTACTGCTTCAGTGCAGTCAGGATCACCTGGTTCGTATGCGAGAAACCGGAGATATTGAAGCTCGCCTTCAGCCGCAGCCGCATGCCCATCGGCGCAGCATATTGGTCATCGGAATTCGGAGCCCAGTGCGACGCCGGCGGCGTGAAGGCCTCCTGGCTGTTCTGCAGGGTCACACGAATGGCATGGTTGATGGCTCCCGCCTGCACCTCGTCAGCGCGAACTAGTCCCGGTAAGATGGGCAGTCCTGCCGCATCGGCCGAGGTCCAGGTGTAGGGCCGCATCTCATTCGCTTCCAGATCCCATACCGCACCCGAGCCGGCGTTCCATCCCAGCGGCCCGGCATTGAACGCGTAGTACAGCTCGTATAGCCAACAGTTGCCCTTGTCCACGATCAGCACATGGCGGTCGCCATTGCCCGGCTGAGGGAAGCCTTCAATCAGCGCGTTGGATGGGATCGGCATGGGGCCGGGATCGCTCTCGTCCCCGTATAAGGTGTAGATGATGTTCAGAAGCGGCTGTGTGGTGGGTACCACAATGTAGGGGATGCCGATGGTCTGTCCATCGTACAGCCCGGCGCCGAAGTCAGGATGCAACGGCGTGTTATTTCCGATCTCGCTGATGTAGTTGGCGGAGTTCGGATCCACCTGCGAGTTCGAGATGTTGGTGTTCCACAGGCTGTTGGAAGGGAAGGGAACGAACCCGTTAAAGCTGCCCATCGGCCCCAGTGACATTACGTTGCAGGGATTGTTCTGCGCAAATGCAAAGCTGGCGACCAGCAGCAAGCTGGCTGTCAGCAGCAGAAGGCATATTGATTTCCGGTGCATGGCGGTTCTCCTTGTTCTTGCATTCCCACGAAGTAGGAGACGCTGTTCGTGCGAAGGATATCACCGCCGAGCGACTTTAGTGCATATTGTGTGGGAAAAAAGTGAGAGTGGTAGTTGTCGGCGAGGGTCCCCTAAGTGGTGTGCGACAGGGTGGGAGTAAGAACAAATTAGGAAGGGAACAGGTGCCCCGTTCTAGCCTTTTTTGGCTAGGGCGGGGCACCTGTCACTGCAACGACAACCGACAACTACTTCATCACCAGCTTGGCGATGGTCTGCAACTGCATGTTCGACGTGCCCTCATAGATCTTGCCGATCTTGGAGTCGCGGAAGAACTTCTCCACCGGATAATCTTTCGTGAAGCCGTAGCCGCCATAGATCTCGATGCAAAGCGAGGCCACACGCTCGGCCACCTGCGAGGTGTACAGCTTGGTCATTGCTGCTTCCTTCACGAAGTTCATGCCGGCGTCCTTCATGCGGGCGCAGTTGTAGAGCAGCATGCGGGCAGCTTCAATCTCGGTCGCCATCTGCGCAATCTGGAACTGAATGCCCTGAAACTCGCCGATGGCGCGGCCAAACTGCTTGCGCTCCTGCGCGTATTTCATGGCGAACTCCCATGCGCCTCGCGCCAGTCCCACCATCTGCGCGCCAATGCCGATGCGGCCTTCGTTCAGCGTCTCGATTGCGATCTTGTATCCCTTGCCCACCTCGCCCAGCACGTTCTCCTTGGGCACTTTGCAATCTTCCAGAATCAGCTCGCAGGTGCTGGAGGCGCGAATCCCAAGCTTGTCTTCTTTCTTGCCGATGGTGAAGCCGGGGAAACTCTTCTCGACGATGAACGCCGTGATGCCCTTGTACCCCGCTGTGGGATCGACTGTCGCCAGCAGGATAAAGACGCCGGCTTCCTTAGCGTTGGTGATCCACAGCTTCTGGCCGTTCAGCACATAGTCGCTGCCCTTCAGTTCGGCGCGCGTCTGCAAAGCAAACGCATCCGATCCCGAGCCGGCTTCGCTCAGCGCGTAGGCGCCTACCGTGTCTTTGCACATGCGCGGCAGGTAGCGCTTCTTCTGCTCGGCCGTTGTCCAGCGCAGCAACGCGTTATTGACCAGCGTGTTCTGCACGTCGACGATGACCCCAGCCGAGGGATCGACACGCGACAGCTCCTCAACCGCGAGGATGGCTTCGAAGAACGTGCCCGCTCCGCCGCCGTATTCCTCGGGAACTTCGATGCCCATCAGGCCCAGTTGGAAGAACTGGTCGATGAGCGAGTGCTCGAAGACGCCCTTCTCGTCCATCTCCTTCACATGTGGCCGGATGCTTTCGTCGGCGAATTGGCGAACCGTATCGCGAAAGAGCACTTCGTCTTCGGTGAGGGCGACTAAAGGAGCGGGCGGATTGGCGACGGCAGGTGCGGTAGCTTCAGACATGATGGCAGTCCTTCTTGATAGGATAGGAAACCCTTGATTTTAGCATTGCGGCGAGGCGTCTGCGGATTGCGGCTGGGTCACGCCTTAATCGCCGCCCGCAGCTTGGGCGAGCCCGTCACCGCTGCCTTCAACTCCGCATCACCGGCAATCGCCTCCATCAGCATGCGAGCAATCTTGTCGTCAATTTCCGCAGCCCGAGGAATCTCCACCGGATAGCGCACGGTAAACTCCGCCCCAGTGTCGCCGAAGGACATCTGCGCCTTGGGTTCGGCGGCGGCGATTTTGGCATCGAGGGTCTGCTCGACCAGGGAATGTTGGCGATCAATGCTGTCCCGGTATTCCGAATACACGGAATTGACTACGTTCAAGAGCTTCTGCTCGACAGCTGCGTGGTTGCCCTCGGGCGCTAGCGTCACAGCCACCTCATGCCATGCGTACGCAGTGCCGGGCAACTGCTTGAAGAAGGGCGTAGCCTGAAACATCACCGAGTTCGAGAACACCACAACGCGCCCGGTGGGGTACAGGTCAATTCCCGTGCCTGACAATTCCATCAGGTACAACCGCACCAGCCCGATCTCGATTACATCGCCGGTAACGCCGGAAACCGTAAGACGGTCACCGACGCGGACGCCGTAGCGCCCGATGAGAAAGAAGTAGGCCGCCACGGAGAGGATGACCGTCTGCAGCGCCACGGCGATGCCGGCAGTGATGAATCCCGCAAAGGTCGCCAGCGAACTAAACTCGCTGATGAAGCCCAGGGCAACGACCACGGCCATAAGAAACAGAGTAACGAAGCGGCGAATCAACATCAGTTGACGCCGCCGCCGCGTATCGCGAACATAGCGGTAGGTGGCGCGCCGCCACACATCAGACAGGACGAACACGAACGTCAGTGCGATAAGAATGGCCGCTACTCGTTCCATCAGCGAGCGCAGAACGCGACCGTACTCGGTCTCGATGGAATGACGCCACTCCAACAGGTCGCCACGACACTCGTCGAGCAGAATCATCTCCTGCCGCAGAGGCACGGTGACGGCAGTGAGCTGCTTGAATTGAGTGGTCAGGCTCTCGAACTTCTGGCGCATGGCCGCGATTTGTGCGGCATCGGACGTGGCCGGCTGGTTAACAATTTCCCGCCCCTGCTGGATCAGGCTCTTTAGCGAATCGCGCAGAGGAGAGTCGAGCTTTTCAGCGGTATTGCGCAACTGTTCGATTTCCGACATCAGTTGATCGATGTCGTGAACGTCGCTCATTTGTCCGAAGAGAATGGTCGCCTGGCCGAACAAACCGGAGCCTTGTGCCCGGCTGGATTTCGAGACTTGGACGACCGAAGCGGACGTACCCTTCTTAACGACCGCGAAAACCTCTGGCACCGACTGCTTCAACTGATTGATCTGCCCCGGCAGGCCGCTGCCACCGTTTTCATTGAGCCGGGTACTCGAGATTTTTTGCAGGGCGTCAAGGATCATCTTGTCGAGATCCAGTTCGCCCTGTAGTGCGTCTCGTTGCGAAAGCAGTTGCTGCCGCTTGTCTCCACGCACCGAACCGAGCTGTTTGTTTATGTCGTCGAGCTGCGACTGCGTCTGGCCGATGCGATCGTTGGTGCTGGTAATGGAGTTCGCAATGCTGTCCTGCTGGTTTGCGGCGGCACTGGAGTTCGGCCCTGCTGCGCTTGCGTCATTGGCCTTTCGTTCCTGCTTAAGCAGCGCAGCTTCGGCTTGCGATGCCTCGAAAGCGAGTTGCAACGCCTGGCTGGCCGAGTTGCGCGCGTTTTCCAGATAGAGGGTGTCACTGGGCTGTCCCGCAGTTATGTCCAGACCGGCTACGTGACGATACCAACTGATGGCGGCATTCAGGTGACCGAGGATGTCGGCGCTGTCCGGCGCCGGCGCCGGTGAGGTGGCTGCCTGGGTCCATCCCACGGGAGCGGTTAGAGCCAGGGCAAGAAGAAAAATGGTCAGGCGCTGCCAGCCGAAGCGAGCCTCTCGGGCGAGTCTAGGCAAATCATTCCTCATTCACATTGCGAGTCTGATGTGTTGGATGCGCAAATTGGCGTTCGTGCCGGGTGGCGAGGTGAGGAGGCAATCGGCCAAAAAAAGAAAATAGCCGGCCACTGCCGGGGTATCACAACTTTAGTAAACCAAGTGGTTGACAATTTGTTTCCGCCGGTTATATATTCAACCACATGGTTGCACAACGCGCAGCATCGCTGGACAGTGTTTTTCGGGCTCTGGCCGATCCCACCCGGCGCGCGATGCTTCGCACCCTAGCCGCAGGGGAACGCAATATCGGCGAGCTCGCTGCGCCCTGCAAGATGTCGTTCGCCGCGGCTTCCAAGCATGTGAAAGTACTGGAGTCGGCCGGACTAGTGCGCCGCAGGGTGGAAGGACGAAGGCATATCTGCCACATTGAGCCATCGCCGCTGGCCGCTGCCGAAAAATGGCTGCGTTACTACGAACATTTCTGGAACAAGCGCCTGGATGCGCTGGAAGCCCTGCTGAAAGCCCAGGATGAAGAAGTGAAAGGACACTTGAAATGACCGTCGATTCTGACCGAGCGCTTCGTATTACCCGGCACTTCGATGCTTCTCCCGAGCGTGTGTTTGACGCCTGGCTCGACTCTGAGACTGCGGGGAAGTGGTTGTTCGCCACGCCCACCGGACAAATGACGTGCGTGCAAATTGACGCGCGCGTCGGTGGCAAGTTCCTGCTGAATCGGCGCGACGGCGACGACGTCGAACATATCGGCGAATATATCGAGCTTGATCGGCCTCGACGGCTGGTCTTCCTGTTCAAAGTTCCCAAATACTCTTCCGAAAACACTCGTGTGACTATCGACATTGTCCCCTCAGCAGGCGGATGCGACCTTACGTTGACGCATGAGGCCGTACTGCCCGAGTGGATCGATCGCACGCGGCAGGGTTGGACGATGATTCTCGACGGACTGGCCGGCTCGTTGCATCAGGCGAGCAGCGACTATGCCGCGGTTGTCGAGCCTGGTACGCTCCGCTTCGAGCGAGTATTGCCCGGCCCCATCGATCGCGTTTGGGCCTATCTGACCGAGTCGGACAAGCGCGCCAAGTGGCTTGCATCCGGCGAAATGGGGCAGCGCGTGGAAGGGACGGTCGAGTTTACGTTCTATCACTCGAGCCTGTCGAAAAATACCGCGCCTGTCCCAGAGCAGTTCAAAGGCGCAGAGGAGGGTCAGAAGACGCAGCACACTGTGACCCGCTTCGAACCGCCGCGGCTGTTGAGTCTTACCTGGGGAAGTGGCAAGGACGGACCATCAGAAGTCACGTTTGAATTGACTCCGCAAGGCGACAAGGTTCGACTGGTTCTAACTCATCGCCGCCTCCGCGATCGCAAGGCGATGCTCGCAGTCGGTCCTGGCTGGCACTCTCATCTTGCGGTGCTGGTCGATCGGCTGGGAGACCGCGAGCCGGCTGCCTTCTGGTCGATCTTTACCAACGCCAGGGATGAATACGAAAAACGGCTTCCCGCGGAATGATTATCAGGCTGGCTTGAATAGACTACTTCTGTTGCTTGTAGACGATCTTTAGGGGGTCCGATTCCAGGATGCGGGCGACCTGGTTCCGGGCATGAACCGCCCAAGGCCCGCTGCTATCGAGCTTGAGGTAAGTCTTCCAATGGAGCAGGGCGCGCCGCGCTTCGCCCAGACGTTCGTACGCCAAGGCCAGGTTGTAATGCGCGTCGGCGTAGGTAGGAGCAAGTTGGATTGCGCTTCGATAGGCGACGACGGCATCCTGAATCCTGTCGGTCTCGTCCAGCACATTGCCAAGGTCGAAGTAGGCTAGAGCGTAGCGCGCGTCAGCAGCGACCGCGGCCCGATAATGTTTTTCGGCGGAGACAAAATCCTGCCGGTTGTAGTAAAGAGTGCCGAGATTAATATGGGTGGCGGCGTGGTCGGGCTCAAGCTCCAGCACCCGCTGGTAAGTGCGAATAGCTTCGTCGTGGGTGCTGGGATGCTCCTCCATCGCGACGCCGCGGGTAAAGAGCTCAATGACATCGTCGTAGTTGGCGATCGGCCTCACCTTGCCGTTAGGGACGACCGAGCTCGTCGATACCACTGTCCCTACGGGGCCGAATTCCATAACAAACTGTCCCGCGATCGGCTCTACTATGTGGCCTTGATGGCGATAGGCCACACGCGAACCAACGCTGAAGGCGCTTGCCTCCAGCAGAGGGTTTTCCATGCCGGCCACCTGCTTCTGCATGGCCTGCAGGGATTCGCGAATTACCGCGGAGCGCACCCTTTTGGCGCGAAGGTCCCGAATCTTCTTAAGCTGGAGGAGATCGTAAAACGTGAACGTCTCGGAAATGGGAACAAGTCCTGCCCGTTGCCAGCCTACAAGTTGCTGGGCCGTGATGTGCAGGATCCGAAGGACGTCCGCTCGACAATATCGTTTCATGTAAGCTCGGAGTAGCCAGCTGAGCTTCCATTCATTATCCGGGGATGGCAGATGCGAAGCAAGTGGAAATCCCTGAAAACAGTGGAAAACCGGGCCTGATGTCCCTTTACGGTAACCTCCTACGACATTTACAATCGAGCCAGGCCGACGTAGCTCAGTTGGTAGAGCAGTCGATTCGTAATCGACAGGTCATCGGTTCAAGTCCGATCGTCGGCTCCACTAAG
>Ga0181523_10002496_pt1 | contig 17911 bp, 15 predicted proteins | sample PEATcosm2014_Bin_43_FD_119752 | JGI IMG/M metagenome (GOLD analysis project Ga0181523, IMG submission 119752) | Peatland microbial communities from MTU Mesocosm Facility, Houghton, MI, USA - PEATcosm2014_Bin05_30_metaG | ecosystem: Environmental > Terrestrial > Soil > Wetlands > Peat | place...
CACAAGTCAGTGCGACAGGATTTGGCTGAGGAAGAGCTTCAACCGATCGCTCTTCGGCTGCGCTACGCCACCATCAACGGCGCCAAGGGCCTGCGTCTCGACCGCAAGACCGGCTCGCTGACGTCGGGCAAGGAGGCCGACATCCTGATCCTCGACGCCACCAAGATCAACGTGGGGTCAACCAGGTGCCCGGCGTGGTGGTATCGTTGATGGATCGCAGCAACGTCGAGACCGTGATTTTCGCCGGCAAGGTGCGACACCGAACCCGTGCCATGTGAGCGCAGTGAGGATACTGAAGAGGCCTGAGCTACCGTGTGAGCGGTAGGTCAGCAGAGGCTCTGACCAAGAGGTAACGAGCGGCGACATGGAGTTTCGTTCCCCATATCAGGCCCCGTAGTAACTGTTATCTTGAGAAAGCTGGTCGGAGTGGCAGGATTTGAACCTGCGACCCCCACGTCCCGAACGAAGCAGCTTACGTACCCCGGCTTGAATTTTCATGGATTTTTGCTGCGTTTGCGGAGGGGCGTTCGCGATTTAGACCGCTTAACCTGTGGCGAACCTGTGGCGCGCGGCAAATCCCAGTAACTAGGTTGGGCGTCGGTTCGAACATGACTCCCACCCTGACAACGCAGTCCAGTACGAACCAGTCTCCGCCTCAAATTCCCTGCTGATAGGGAAAAATACAGGGAAATTCGCGCGATTTGCCCGCCGAGAGTTGTTTCCCTCAAGATGGGCCTAATCACGGGCGCTTCTGATGGATTACCCTAAGATTCACACAGGGAATTTTGCAGGAGAGAGCAGGGAAAACGGATTCATTATCAGGGAAATTCTTCAGCGCCCTCCCTTTCCGGTTCATGTCCGCTTAGAGGAGGATTGTGTTGCAAAACACTCGCTGAGACTGCGGTTGAACCGTGATTCCGTGGATCAGGACTGCGATTCGCGGGAGCGGTCGATGATGGGACGGCGAGAGCGAGGCCAACGTCTCAGCGGTCATGTTGCGTCCATGTTACGTCCGGCGGCGGGCACCTGAGTCCGGCGCGTATCGCCACGAAGTCTACGATCGGCATGAATTGCGATAGACCGTGAATATGGAGTTGTTTTTCAGTTTAGGCACCTTTGACGTATAGGCGAAAGCCGTCCTGGCCAAATCCTCGATGCTCGTCGCGCTCGAAGTCCTTGGCCATGGCATCAAATTCGTTCAGGAAACGACCCGCCTAAGCTTGGAAAGAGAAAAATCGCGGCCTATAGAGTTCCGGAAGCATGGACGAGAACCGCGTCATCATTCTAATTACCGCCCACAAGGAGGAATTGAGCCACCTCGAAGCAATTTCGCTCAAGCAGTGCGTCAAGGTTCTCGGCCGACACCCCATCCGATTGATCTGCCCTGAAGGGCTCGATGTCAGCGCGTACCGACGCGTTGCCGAGAATATCGAGGTCGATTTCATAAATCCGAAATGGCAGAAATCCCACACGACGTTCGCACGGTTGAGGATTGAACCATTTCTCTACAAAAGATATCGCGATTACGAATTCATTCTGTTTTACGAGCTGGACGCCTTCGTTTTCAGGGACGATCTCGAATACTGGTGCGATAGAAATTACGATTACATAGGAGCGCCATGGTTCGAAGGTCTTGAAGCGGGCAGCCCTGACACGAAATTGATCGGGGTTGGCAACGGCGGCTTTTCGCTCCGCAAACCGCGCTCGCTATTGAGAGCGCTGTATTCCTTCTCACACATCATAGATCCGAGGGGTCGTTTCAAACTGGACTTCCAGCGAAACAAAATCAAAGCGCTGTGGGACCTAGTCAAGAACAGTACGATCGCCAACAACTCGTTTTTTCTCTTCAATGATTATCCGGCAGCCGAAGACATATTCTGGGGCATCTGCATCAAGCGCAACTTTGATTGGTTCAAAGTCGCCCCCATCGACGAAGCGATCAAGTTCAGCTTCGAAACCCAGCCGAAATTACTCTACGACAAGAATAGTCACGAGCTTCCCTTTGGCTGCCACGCATGGTGGCGATATGACTTCGAGTTCTGGAAGCCTTTCATCGAAAGTGAGGGGCACACTTTCCCCCGAAACTGTGAGGCGCTGTTTGCCAGGATCATGAAGCTGCAGAATCTATGGCGCCTCGATCCGATGGCGACTGCCGCTCCCGTGATCAATCATGGCTATTATGAGGGCCAAGGCATGGGCCGGCTGTTCGAGCATGCGGTGCGCACCATGCTTGTCGCCGCCGCCCTTGACCGCCCGTTTTTGCTCGATCTGCATAATCGCGATCCATTCTACAATTTGCGGTCCTTCATCAATGTCGGCGACTACCGCTGGGACCCACCGGAAGATATGGAGGAATTACTGAAGACTCTGGCGTCGTTGCTTCCGTCACCGGAAGGCGGCGAGCTGCGCTCGAGCGAGATGCCCGCGACAGTGTTGCCGATGAATAATATCGCTGGATGGGACAAGGCGGACCACTTTGCCCGCTGGCACGGAAACAATCCCATCAACCGGCACAAATATTTATATTCGCCGAACTGGGGCCTCGGCTGGTTTCCTGACAAACACAATGATTTGCTGAAGCCGTTTCTTCAAGCGAGCGACTGCACCTTGGAGGAGGCGGTCAGCTATTTCACACGCAAGATGTTCCGGCTCACGGACCTTGCCGAACACCTGTTTGACGGCCTTAAACAACGCGTTCTGGGGGACCTTGGAGCGCGCTACGGCGCGATGCACATCCGCACGATGTTCTGGCCGGGAAGCAGTTCTGACTACGCCCCTCGCCTCGCCACCTGTTTTGACCAATTCCCTGACATTCCGGTCTGGTGGGTGGTGAGCGACAACGCCGGCCTCGTGATCGACCTCGGCCGAACATGCAGCGTTATTCGGCATGGCTACGCAGCGGGAGCCGCGTCGGGACACACGACGGAGGCCATGAATTCTCCTTACGGGCAAAAGCAACTGGAGGACGGCATTCTCGATTACATGGCGATCTGGAAAAGCGAAGTGGCGCTCGTCCAGCCTGGTTCGGCGTTTGGAAACACGGCAGCGAACGGAAATGGCAAGGTTCAACGAGGGGAAGTGGCCGGGTTTTCCGTGTACAGGTGATTACTTCTGATTTTCCGTTTGATCAGGCGCCGAAAACGCACCGAGCCAGCAACGGATCGATCTCCTGCATGACTGCAGCTGACCATCGCTGTGCGCTACTTGGGGCCAGATGCGATGCGTCAATCGTTTTTAAATCCTGGAGTTCCGGCAGCACCACGCGGAGCCCTGTGAGGTTGCCGAGCTCTTTGACATAGGGTTCGGCGTCGAGCGCGGTGCTTGGAGCGGCGGTGAGCACAACGCATTCACGCGGCAGCCGAAGGAGGTCCAAGAAATGGTTTGCGTTTGCCGCATCCGTGGGCAACGAACGTCCGCTGAGCGTGACCAGCTTTCTTCCGTTGACGGGGTAGCCGGCATCGTCGGGAAACCCGCTCATATTCAGCAGCCAGAACCCAGAATCGAATGACCGGTAGAACGTCGTGGAAATCCCGGTGCACAGCGAAGGACGCGCCCGACAAACCAGCGGTTGCAGAGAGTTGAACGCCTTCTTTGTCAGGTAGCCCCACCAATCTTTTGCCCAGTCGATCGGCCGTCCCCACCACGACGGACCGCCTGGCAGCATCGCCTTGGCGGGGACCGAGACGAATCCGGTGAAAAACGGATTGGTATCGACGATGACGAATCGAGGATGCAGACGATATTTCCTGATCAGCGCCGCTGCGAACGTGTCGCCATCCGAATACCCGAAGCCGAGAAGGTAGAAGGAAACGCCGCGGCCGGAGAAATAGCGCCGCACCGCATCGGTCGAGAAGCCAAACTGTGCCCTGCTGTTGCCGAAAATCAGGACCTGTGCGCGCCGCATTGCCTCGACGGCCCGCGGCTCGAGATCAAGATAGTAGGCGCCGTGCTCGTAATCGCCGTATTGCTCAGAGGTGCAGTACGCGAGGAACGCGCCAGGCGTGCGATTAAGGGTACAGCCGAGAACGTCCGCGCTCCAGTCGATGAAGCGAAAGGCGAAACCGCACAAGATAGCCGACGCGGCAAACACCGCGAGATATCCAACCAATCGCGAACCCGGTGGCACGTCTAGAACCTGAAATAGAGGAAAGCGGTCGATTTGGTGATCGTCCCAGCTACGGCGATGCCGAACGCGGCACCTGTCGCCGAAGCCCAAATCAGGTTGGGACGCCACCGCCACGCGGCCGCGACGGGTTTGTGCCAGTCGAGCGCAAGAATCTCCTGGGTATTCGGCGCGACGAGCGCGATTGCGGCGAGAATGGCGATCCTGATTACGGCATCGTGGATACCGGGAATCGTGGCGCCGCCAAATCCGTGCACGCCGATCATGCTCTGCCACATCGAAACGGTCGAGTTGAATGTGTCGGCGCGAAACGGAACCCAGGCGAACAAAACCCAAAGCATGGTTGCGCCCGCCGCAACCGCGCGGGGCAAGGCGAGCTTCGTACCGGCGGGCTGGTCGCGCCACAGATGATTGAGCGCCAAACCGACACCATGAATGCCGCCCCAGACCAAGAAATTCCAGCTCGCGCCATGCCACAGTCCGCCGATGAGCATTGTAATCATCAGATTCGCGTAGCGCCGCACCCGCCCCTTTCGATTGCCGCCGAGCGGAATGTAGAGGTCGTCCCGCAGGAAGCGCGACAGCGTCATGTGCCATCTGCGCCAGAACTCGATCATCGACGCGGCTCTGTACGGTGAATTGAAATTCAACGGAAAAGTGATGCCCATCACCAGCGCAAGTCCGATCGCCATATCGGAATAGCCGGAAAAATCGAAATAGATCTGCAAAGCATAACTGACGGTGCCAATCCAGGCATCGCCGAATCCGATCGGCGCACCAGCGTCTGCGAGCTTGAATGAGGCATCGGCGAATGCAGCCACACCATCGGCAAAAATCACCTTCTTGAACAAACCCGCGGCAAACCAGGCGAGGCCATGAACAAGCGAAGATGCCCGGAACTTAAACGTATCCGGCTCATCGAATTGCGGCATGATCTCCTTGTGATGCAGGATCGGACCGGCGACGAGGTGCGGGAAATAGGTGACGAACACACCGTAGTTGAGAGCTTTGTACTCGCGGGCTTGCTTCCGGTAAGCGTCCACCAAAAAAGCGATTTGGGTCAGGGTGTAGAATGAAATTCCGATCGGCGGCACCACCGTCATCGGCGAAAGATGTATACCCGAAACCGCCGCGAAGGTCTCGACCAGAAATGCCGCATATTTGAAATAGCCGAGCAACAACAGATTTCCGCCGATTCCTGCGGCAAGCAGGACTCTGCTGGGACGGCGAGTCAAAGCGCGGCCGACACAAAAGTTGAAGGACGCCGACGCCACGATCAGCGGAATCAGGCGAAACGGATCGCTCCATCCATAAAACACGAGCGAAGCGACAAGTGTCCACAGCAACGCCAGACGCTGACGTCCGAATACGCCGCACAGGAAAAACCCCGCCAAGGTGATGGGCAGAAACGCAAAAATGAATTGCGCGGAATTAAACAGCATGGAGGTGCCGGCCGTATTGCAAAGGGCGAGATTTTAAGCTGTCGGCGGTGGTCGGTCGAAACAAGGCGTTCCGATTCTCGCCAATGTATCGAGTTTGTTGATCACGGTCCACGCGCAATGCCAGAGTGTAAAGCCGTGACGGCGCAGGAAACTGTCTGCATGTTCTATTCGGTGTTCAGCACGGAGTTGGCGCCTCAGGCGCAGTGGCAGTCCGAACTACTGGAATATTCGCGGAAGCGGGTCGGGCAAAAGGGCGTTCTGATCCGGCTGGTGGCAACGGACGATCCCGGCAAGCTGCCCTTGCACAGATATGCCGAATGCATAGCGACTCAGCCGTGGGACAACCATTCCGATACGGATCACGCGGTGGCGAACAATCTTCAAGGATGAACTTCGCGTTTCAATACTGGTGCGCCGCCGCACGCTCTAGATTGTCGCGATAGGCTTCCCAGTCCGCCGCGGCGACCTTAGGGCGAATGCCCGCGAGAAAATCGCGCCACACCGCGGTCAAGTTCGCGGGGGCGAGGCAGCCGTCCTGCCGCACGTCGGTATTGCCTTTTGCCAACGCAGCCAGGGTGCTTTCCTGCAACGCGGGCCAATTGGAACCGCCGAAGGAGGCAACGTGCGACCAGCCATCGTACCAGCGATAAATGTACGACGCCCGCAAATCCGTGATCGCCAACAGGCCGGCTTGGCCCGTTTGTGTGTAGGCCGGGTGATCGATGTAGTGAGCGTGAGTCGAAAGCGGCGCCTTCAACACATAATCAGCGCGGAATACCCACGAGCCCTCAAAAGGATGGGCACATAAATCGTAGTCGGATCGGCTCGATGAGTACCAGCTCCGAAATGGCTTCCACGCTGCATGGCCTTTGATCCGATCGAGACAGTCCTCCAGATGCCACGGCAGATAGAGATCGTCGTCCTCCCACCAGTGAATGAGGTCCGCCCCGGGATTGGCAAGATCGAGCATGCGCTGCCTGATGTGACGCAATGAGCCGGCGCGGCCCGGCTCATTCACTACCCGCACCCTGGGGTGATTGAACTTGAGCGGAATCGGATGCTGGTTGTAGATCAGCAAGGTGCCATCTTCGATCGCCGATTGCTGAAGAAAACACGCCAGCGACTCGCAGGCGGGCGTGAAGCGTCCGCACGTCCCCATAAGGCAATCAATTTTCATTGGGATCGAGCTTCACCATCCATCCGACAAACTCCAGCAGACAATGTGCCGGTTATCGCCGTCGGCCAAAGTCAGCGTTCGAACAACAGATGAGCCAATTCGCTGCGAATGGAAGCTTCGGACTTCGCCGAATAGTACCAGCCAAGCGTCCGCGCCAAACCGTCGGCAAAACCGACTTCCGGCCGCCAACCCGTCCGGTTAAAGAGCTTCGCATTGTCGGCAATGCGGTAGTAGGGCCCGGTCGGCATCTCCGGCCGCTTGACGATGGCCGCGGGATGACGAGTGAGCCGAAGGACAAGCTCGGCGGCCTCGATTACCCTGGTGCCCTCCATCGTGCCGATGTTGACGGCGTCACCGTCGCCGAAATGCTCGGCCGCCAATAACGTGCCGTCGACGATGTCGGACACGTAGGTCCAATTGCGGATCTGCTCGCCGGTGCCCCAGACCTCGAAGGGATCCTGTTTGACGAAGGCGCGCGCGATCATCGCCATGACCGCATGGCTCTCGGTGGCGCGGGGTCCATAAGCAGTGAAATAGCGGCAGCTGACGGCCCTGAACTGATGTTCGCGGGCATATGCGGCGAGGACTTTTTCGCCCATCAGTTTGGCCCAACCATAGATGCCGTCCGCCTCAAAAGGAGGACCGACCTGACCTTCGCTGAGCTTGACGATGTGATCGCGACTGTTTTGCAACCGGCACGGATAAACACACCCGGACGATGCATAAACAATACTTTCGACGCCGTTTCTCACGCATGCGTCGAACACCACGCCATCCAGCATGAAGTTGGAGGCGCAGGCTGCCTCGTGAGTTTCCAGATAGCCGCGCCCGCCGTGGGCAGCCGCCAGATGGAAGACGCAATGTTGCCCGGAAACGGCGGAGGAAGCCGTATCCTGGCGCCGCAGATCGGCCTGGAGGAAACGAACGGCCCCGACCGAAAGGTGGGCTTGGAGATGCTCCAGCCGCCCGCTGCTGAGATCGTCAACGACGGTGACCCGCGCCTTTCGTTCGACCAGTGCGTCGACCAGATGGGAGCCAATGAACGAAGCACCGCCCGTCACCAATACCGGTACGCCAGCCCAATTCATGCGAATTGTCCGATGTTCTGCAGCCTGCGTTTCGCCTCACGCGGCCCTCATCAAATCGCACGGCGAAGCGGCACGTCAAGCCGGGGGCACGCCGCGTGGTTTCTCACCGTATCGACACAAATAGACAATATGCCTGTGGAGACTTCACACGAACTCCTTGTATCACCTTGACAAAAACGGAATTTCTCCGGTACGAATCCCGTTCCGGGACAGTGTTTGCAGTAGCGTATCGACATCTGTTCGTTCTGCCGTGAGCGCCTTGGGGGACACCGTGAAAAAACAAGGTTCCGATCGGCCGTCGAAGACCGACATAAAATCTGCGAAAAAGCGCAGCGTGGTCAAAAAGTCTGAGCGGTCGAAGAGCGACAGCGAACTCGAAGCCTTGCAGAGGCGAGCCATCGAGCTGGAAAGGGCTGCCGACGCTGCCGAAAGCCGCGGACCAAGTAAGCGAGACATTGCAACCTCCGCCGCCTGGGTCGCGCCTATCCTCCTCGCGGTCAACCTGCCGACAGCGGTGTTCGCCGCACCTGCGGTGAGCCCGGTATCGGCGCCAACAGCCGCGCCGACGTCGGCCCCAACTACCCCGCCCACTACGGTACCTACCGCTTCGCCGACCCCTGAGTAGTGAATGGAACTCGTGTCAGCCAAGGCACCAAACCTCGCAAAATCGTAGCGAGATACCTGAAAAGATTGACAAAGCTCGCCCGTTCGGCACTAATTCTGTGAGCGGCTGCGGTTAGCGCAAGAACAAAAGTGCTCCATTGAGTTACCGCTGAGCGGAGTGAGTAGTGCTATGAAGAAGCGCACTTCCAATCATCGATCCGGCGCTGAGAAGACGACGAAGGCGGACCCGCGGAAGTCCACGCGGCCGCGAGCGGCCAAGCCAATCAAACCAACCGACACCGACCTTGAATTGCTGCAGCGCCGCGCCATCGAGCTTGAAAAGGCTGCCGACGCTGCCGAGCGCCACGGGCCAAGCAAGCGCGACATTGCAACGTCCGCCGCCTGGGTCGCGCCCATCCTCCTTGCGGTCAACCTGCCAACGTCAGTCTTCGCCGCCCCGGCGGTGAGCCCAGTCTCCGCTCCAACTGCCGCCCCGACGTCCGCCCCAACCACCCCGCCCACTACGGTACCCACTGCCTCGCCGACCGGCTAAATCGGGCTCGACAGGCGGCCTCAGAGGGCGTCGGAAGGAATTGGGCTTGCCAAAAGACCCGTCGGCATCGAAGTGGGCGTGACGCAGATTGGTATAACGCGTGAGGCCGCCGCCTCAGGTACGCTCCGAATGTCGTTTCAAATCGAATTTCCGCGGCAGCACCCGGCTACCCGAAGGTTCGTCATCGATGACGAGATCGTTCTGATCTCGCCGCAGGGAACTCCAGACGATTCTACGTCCTCTGAATCAGCCGAGCGCCGGGCAATTGCTTTGAACAGTTCAGGGCGCGCGATTTGGGACCTCTGCGACGGCAGCCGGTCGGTTAACGACATCAGCGCGGCCCTGGCGTCTCGGTTTCACGTCGACCTTGAGGTTTTATCGCGCGAGGTGCGCGACACGCTAACGAAATTGTCTGACCTCAATCTCGTCGAGAGTGCGGAGCCCGAGGGCGAGAGTACAACCAGCAACGTCTTTGCAATTGGCCTCGAGGATAAGCCGTACTTCCGATGGCAGGCGGCGATCTTTCTGGAATCGCTTCGCGGCAAGCTCCCGCCCGGCTGGAGGACGCTTGTGGCGGTCTGCAACAACGGCGAACCGGTTTCGGACGAGCTCAAGCAGGTTCTGGACAAATACGACACGTTGACTGTCGAGGCATCCAACCACGCCAGAAAATTTCCCCTGGACGTAGGAACCGATGCGGGCGCGTATCATGGCGCGCTCAATCGCGTCGAAGCTCTCGCCGCGGCTGCACGCCATGCCTCCGACGACGGCATGATCTATTTGCTCGATAGCGATACTTTCTTGTACCGAGACTTGAATATCGCCATCATGCCGAAGCGAACCGCGCTGGCGTGGAACTGGCACATTGATCACAAGCCGTTCTTTTCTTCCACGCATCGAAATGAATCGGCCAAGGGTGTAGATCTTCAGAAATTGCTTCAAGCCATCGGCTGCAAGACGCCATTTCAACCCGGCGGCGTGAATGTTTTCGTCGAAGGCAAAGTTGCAAAAAACCAGAAATTCATCGGCGACTGTTTTCGGTTCGCCCAGGCACTTTTTATCCTCGGCCGAATTGTCGGCGTGAAAGATGCCTGGACTGCCGAGATGCCCTGCTTCGCGCTGGCCTTGACGGCGAACAGTATTACCTTCGATCTGTTGAGAAATGAGGAGTTCCTGGTCCCGTCATGCCGCGAGCAATCGGTCGCCGCCGGTTCGATCTATCATTATTACAGCGATCCGGGCGATTTCGGGTACGGGGCATTTCATAACTCGAGCTGGCACAAGCAGGCTTATCACGGCAAAGATTTCCTCCGCACAGATTTCCGGCATTTCGAAGCCGCCGCCCAATCGAAGCAGAATACGGATCACGAGAGATATTTTTTCGAGTTGGCAGAAAAGGCGAGAAAGCGCGTCCATTTTCGCAAGACACCCCAGTATTTGGAGGAAATGGACACCGAGAGGCGGGAAAAAGCACCACTCATCGGCGTCGGCTTCCGCAAGACCAGGCTCGATGGCAAGCTTTACGAACGTCTGCTTAATCACTTTCGTTCGAGCATCCACAAATTCAAATCCGAGCCTGCCAACGAATATCTGCTGACCGAGAACAAATCTGCTTACCCCTCCCTGCTCTATCAAGATGAAGAATTCAATTTAGGGCTGCTCAACGACTTGCAGGAGGCGCATGAAGCCTGGAGCGGCCTTCCGCTCATGTACGCCGCCTGTTACGGCATCCGCGTTTATCAGCCGGGAAGCTACCTCTACGCTCACACCGACCGCACGACGCACGTCGTCAGCTCCACAATTTGCGTTGATCATCGGCTGGCCAATCGCTGGCCGCTCTACATAGAAGATCTCGAGGGCCGACCCCATGAGGTCTCCGTCGAGCCCGGAGAAATGGTGTTCTTCGAAGGCGCCAGGCTCAGGCATGGCAGGCCATACCCGCTCGACGGCGAGTACTACGCCAACATTTTCGTGCACTACACACCAGTAGGCTCCGCGAGCGCCTCGCAGCATCGCAAGCAGCCGGGCTGACATTCGCCGTGCAGACCCTCATCTACAGTCTCTATCGGCTGGGCCATGCGGGTCTCACCAATACGATCATGTCGCTAGAGCTGGGTGTCGTCCTGGCGCGGTTGACCGATCGCCTGCTTATTCTTGAGGGCAACATTTCGCCCAAGGCCAATGTCGCCCGTTACGACGATCAGGTCCGCAATACCTACCCCAGCAAGGTGACTGATCTCATCGATTTGGGTGTTCCCTGGAAAAACGTCGAAGACATCAACCTGGCGGCTTTCGCGCCGCATGAACTTTGCGCTCAACCGGCCTGGGAGTGCGCGTTCTATTATCCGGCGTGCCTTGCCATCGATACAGACGACTTTCGCAGCTTTGCCGGCACGCGCCAATTATTCATCACGGCCGAAGAAGAGTTGCAAAATGTGCCGGCTCTGTCGTTTTCCTGCGGGACGGATCGTAACAGCTTGTCATTCTACTCTTACTTCTTCTACTTGGATCGCACCGCGCAAGCTGAGGCGTTTGACGCGCTGCACAGGATGCGGCCCAAGGCCGAATACGCGGCTTTCGCCGAACGGATGGCAAGGGATTTAGGCTCATTCAATGCCGTTCACGTCCGCCGCGGCGATTTCAAGGTTACCAAGGGCGTTACGACACTCAATCGCACACCCGAGCACGCCATCGAAGCGCTCGACGAGCAGTTTGACAGAGACGATCTGCTCGTTATCCTGACCGATGAGGCCGACGATCCATTTTTTGGACCTGTCAAATCAGCATTCAAAAACAATCTGTTCATCGATCAGCATATTTTATCGGATTATACGCAGGACTTTCTTGATCTCCCGGCTCACGACAGCATGGCGCTCGCCTATCTTTCGCAACTGATTGCCGCCGAAGCGCAAGGCTTCATTGGCAGCATGACGAGTACTTTTACTGCTCTGATCCAAAGGCTGCGGGGCAGCGGCGGCAAGGACGAGCAGTTCCAGTTTCTTTGGAACGAGCACCCAAATCCCGAAGACGTGCTCGAACCCGGCCGCCATGCGATCGGTGACGCTATTCGGCTCAAGCGCGGCATGATGGTTCCAGAACGCGAGGGACGCTATTCGTGGAATCGCTACTCGCAGCGGCTTAATCCCGCCTGGATGCGCGAATGGCCGGAAAGCTTTCTCAACCTTGAGGCCATGGTGGATCGAACACGCGGCAGATATCCCGCGTTCGACGAGACCCGTCCCAGTGCGCTCGCGGTTCAAAGCACTAAACAGCTGGCGGAAACCCGTGAAGCGGGCGGCGTTGTGACTATTTCATCCAAACAGCAGCGCGCCTCCGCAGATTCCGACGCCGGCGATTTCGTCATTTCGTTTAAGGGCGCGAGCATCGCAGCTAGTAGCAATCGTCCGGACGTCGCCAAGGGAATGCGTCATCTGTTCGAGATGATGGTGGCGCCGCGCACGGCGCAGGCCGGCGCCGAAATCCGCGTCGAACTCGACGGCGACAAGGTCGAATTCCTGCGGGATGGTAAGGTTATCCAAGCGAATATGCCGGGATCGAGCTTTATGCGAAGCTTCTATCGGCAGGTGATCTGCTATTTCATCGATCGCTACCCGAGCTATGTCTGGCTGCACGCCGGATGCGCCGCGTCGGCGATCGGCGCGCTGATTTTGCCTGGCGCTTGGGCCCGCGGCAAAACCTCGCTTGTGATCAAACTGTGTGAAAAGGGCTGGACGTTCTTGTCGGACGACATCGTTCCGCTGGACCCCGAAGGCTGCGTTTGGCCGTTTCCCGGCACTCCACAAATCCGATCAAAGCCGGACCGCGAATTGCCGCGCGCGGAGATTGGCGGACTGCCCAAATCGGCACTCCCCCTTGACCGCAACAAGCTCGCGGCAGACCGCCAGCCGTTGGCGATGATCGTGTTCCCGCAATTCGTCACTGGCGCCGCCGCAGAACTGACCCCGATTTCCGCCGCGCGGGCACTCGCCCAGTTGATCGAAAATTGCCTGAGCTTTGTGAAAAATGAAGATGCTACGATCAGCCGGCTCGGCGCGGCGGTGGCGAGGATACCGGCCTACGAATTGCGCTTTGGCGATGTTGCCGACGCTGCAATGATGCTGGACCACGTCTATGAATTGAAGCTGCGCGCAGGGCAACTCGCGGCGGCGGAGTGAGACTGAGGCCAGGCCGAGGGGACACCATGAACACGACCGGCGAAGCGCAAAGGGTCGAGGTGGAGATCGTGTTGCAGGGCGGACTTCGCCACGTTTCGGTGGTGCCGTCGACGTCGCCCATTTTGCATGATCTTTATGTTGCCCTTGCCCAGGGTAACAATCCGCAGCAGCCGCCCTTTGTCGTGCAATTCCCGCTCGATGGCGGACGGGTCGCCTGCTCGTTCCTATCGTCGTCGCTGATTTCGCTGCAGACCAAGCCGCCCGTTCTGATTCAAGTCCAGAACTCGCAAGTGGCGGGCGCCGCGCTTGCGGCCATCGCTCCGGTGGAAAAGGATCATGTCTTGATCGCGGACTTTCTGACGCCGGGAGAGAACCAGGCTTTATTGGAGTACGTGCTTGAGAACGAGCGCAATTTCGAAACCAGCGCCGTCGTTGAAACTGATGAGGACAAAAAGAAGCGTCGTAATCATCGAAGGTCGAAGGTGCTGTTCCAGATCAAAACGTCGAAATGGCTGAATGTCTTTCAGTCTCGCCTCAAGCTCTACCTGCCCCATATTCAATCTATCCTGAACATAGCCCCGTTCCGGCTCGGCAATTTCGAAATCCAGCTGACGGCGAGCAACGACGGCGATTATTTCAAGGCCCATGCCGACCACAGCCCGGAAGCGGAACGGCTCGCAACCAGAAAGATTACGTACGTGTACTATTTGAGCCGCGAGCCGGTGCCTTTCACCGGCGGCGGGCTATTGCTTTATCGCCATTGGCCGGACCCTTCGTCGTATCAAAACGTCAAGTCGGTGACGACGGTCACACCGCGCAACAACTGCCTGGTCGCATTCGCGAGCAATCGCTGGCACGAGTTGGACCTTGTCCGCTGCCCGTCGGGGAAATTCGCCGACAGTCGGTTTACCGTCAACGGCTGGCTCCATCCGGCGAAACCGGCGGCTTGATCGACGCATTCAACGGAGGGCGTGAGTGCTCGACAAGTCCTCGCCAACGATCTTCGTCGCGATCGCATCCTACGCCGATCCGGTTTTGCCATGGACGCTCGACAGCTGCATGGCGAATGCGCGCTGCCCGGAAAACCTGCGGTTTGGCATTTGCTGGCAATTCGACCATGACGCCGGCGCCGACTTGCGGCGATTCAAGGCCGATCCGCGATTTCATTTTGATGAATATTCATGCCACGACAGCGAGGGCGGGTCCTGGGCCAGGGCGATCGCGCAAAAATTCTGGGATGGGGAAACGTATGCGTTGCAGGTTGACTCCCATACGGCGTTCGCTCCCGGCTGGGACGAAAGCTTGATCCACATGATGCGGACGTTTCCCGCCGATAAGCCGCTGATTTCGATGATTGCCCCGCTGTTCTGGATCGATGAACAGTCGCGCCTGCGCAAGCAAACACGTGCCGGCGTCCGCACCACCAGGATCAGTGATTGGAAGGAGGCTGCCGGATGGTCGCCGTGGTTTGTCACCGCGGAACCGTGTCACGGCAGCCCGGCGCGGAACAGATTCTTGTCCGGCCAATTCGTCTTTACGCTCGGGTCATGGACGGAGGAGGTTCGCCAGGACCCGCAGCACTATTATTGGGGCGAAGAGTTCGCCCTGAGCGTACGTTCCTACACGCACGGCTACGATGTGTTCCTGCCCGGCGAAACCGTTGTCTATCATATGCTGCATCGGAGCACGCCACCACGACGTCACTGGGAGCACGGCGAAAGCGTGATCGAACGGAAAAACAAGATCGCATACGAGCGCCTTCGCCGGTTGGTCTATGCGGACAATGTCGGCGAGCAGAAAAGCCTCGGCCGGTATGGCCTGGGCAAGAATCGCTCGCTGAAGGAATTCGAACGTTTTGCCGGTATGGATTTGAAGAACAAGCGCGCGCATCCCGATGTCTATCTCGGCTGCAGTCCAGATCCCACGACCATCAAGCGGAAAGCCGATTGGGGAAAATGCGTGACCATCGAGGAATTTCACGCCACGGCAACAGCAACCTCAGCGATTGGGGCGGAGTGAGCCATGTTCTACACGGTCTTCAGCACCAACCTCGGCCCTAACATGCAGTGGCAGTCCGATCTGCTGGAATATTCGTGGAAGCAGGTCGGACAGGAAGGAATGCTTATTCGTCTAGTGGCGACAGACAATCCGACCAAGCTGCTGCAGCAGAAATACGCGCAATGTGTCGCGACAAAGCCTTGGGACGTTCATCCAGAAACCGGCGACAGCTATCCCATCTACAACAAGCCCGCCTCGTTGCTTGAGTGGCTGGTCAGGGACCAACCCGAAGGGACCGTCCTGTTGCTCGATCCCGATTGCATCTTCAGGCAGCCGGTAATCCGGCGAGTCGCGCCGGGATTTCCGGCATCGCAGAAGTGGATTAATCTCAACGTGCGCAAGCCGGACAGCAAGCATCCGTTCGGCCTCCCTCCTGGCTTCACCTTCTTGAGCGAGCATTGCGCGCGGGTCGACCTGACCACCGAGCCGGTGATGATCCCGACGCTTATCCACACCGACGATCTGCGGCGGATTTGCGCGCGCTGGCTCGAGCTTTGCGGCGTGGTCCGTCAGCACTGCCGGAACGCCCAGGGATTGCCGATCTGGGAATCGGACATGTTCGCCTACATCGCCACCTGCGCGGAGTATGGCCTGCGCCACGATCCCATCTCGCTCGGCATCTGCACCAACTGGCACCCGGACGAGGCGCCGGACGCTCCTATCGTGCATTACTGCCAGCCCATCCTGGCCAAGAATGGCCGCCAGCTGTTTGGCAAGTTCAACTACAAACCTTGGACGCGGATCGATACCTCGCTTGAGCCGGAATTCGATTACGGCGGAGATCTGATCGCCACGATCAACGAATACATCGACTGTGACGGCAAGGCCGCGGGCAAGCTGTCGCCGGAACAGCACCCGAAGCGAGGTGCATCGGTGATGGAGGGCCGCGTCAAAGACGATATCCTCCTCGAAGTCCCGGCGGATGGCCGAAGCGTGTGGCTCAACGTCTCCGGCAAGGCAACCTGGGATTTGTGCGATGGTTACAGGACCATTCGCGACATCACGTCCGAGCTCGATCGGAAGTTCGCTGTATCTGGGCGCGATATCAGCAGCGACGTCATGACGATCGTCGAGCAGTTGCACCGGCACGGCTTCCTAGAAGTCACGTGACGCCTTCGGCTTTTACGGCGCAGCCGCCGTTCCGCCGCGCTTGAACGCCGCCAAGTGACGCCGCCACCATTTGGCATCTACTAGGTTCCTGCCCAACCGCGAGCGCAGCTCACGGTCAGACAATTCACGCTGCAGCAAGACAAGGACGCGCAAAATCCGGTCGCTGAACCGGTGCGCCGCGAGATGACCGGTGAGGTACAACGCCCGCCGCAACAGCAGGCGCGTTGCGACGCTGGGACGGAATCTGCCAGCAGGCACAAAGCCCAGCAGCTCTTCCGCTGAAAGATACTGAAACTCTAGCGCCGTGCCACATCCGGCAGCCGTGAACCAATACTCGATCTCCTGCCAGTCGATCCGGTCGGCGAACTTCCGCGCGAGCAATACGAGGTCGAACAGCGACCGAAGCATGATGCGCCCGTAGATATAGTTCCGATTGTGATGCAGCTGAGCGTGGGCAATGTTGAGGACGACCTGATGGGTGGCGGAAGGCACGGCAAACGTGGCGGAGCCGCGCCACTCGACTGCGCCTGCGATGATGTCGCGGCTGGTAAGTAACCGCTCAAAAGGATAGACGATGGCGTCGCGGTGCAAGTCGAGAATAGCGACCCGCGACGCCGAGCTGAGCACCGCATAGCACTGATCGCGCGGATGGCGGGGCGCACCGTCGGCGAGATAGCCAACCGCATTCAGTCGGCGGATGCACTCGTCGCTGCGAGACTGCGACACCAGCACATCGAGATCGCTCATCACCCGCACGCCGGGATCGTCGTAGAGGCCAGCTAAGAGAGCGCCACCGCCCTTGAAATACAGCGGGATGGTGCCGGTTTCGTTGAGAGCGGCGGCGATCTCGATCGCCTCATCGGCAAGCCGTCGATTGCGCGCCCGATTAAGGCGAAGCATCGAATGGAGGTATCGGTCGACCGGTTCCGGCAACAGCTCGCGCAATCCAAAGCGTTCCAGCCGTTCGCCAAGCGCCGGCACCATCAATTGATCGGTCGCTAGATCGACGAATTCGGTCCAGCTGAAATCCGACACCGCGATCAGCTGCTGCAGGCGGCCCCTGAGCTCGTCCGGCGGCAACGCCGACAACATGGTGCACAGGCATTCAAAGGCCGCAAGTCGGCCGTTCGTCGCCGCACGCTCTTGAAGACGACTCAACACGCGTTCGTATCCGCATCCTGCTGATCAGGAAATACCCTTTCACGGTAGCACAAGTCCACTGGCGCAGCGGAAATATCTGAATTTCCCAAGATATTCGGAGATTAGCCCGATCAGCCGAAACGTTCGGCTAGACTCTTATGCGGATTTCACCAACGGGCTATTGCGGAACGCCTCCATCTCGAACGGAAAGTCGGTCATGTAATTGAGGCAGTTACGGCCGCCGTCCATCTAGAGAACCTGCCCGTAACATAGGCAGATCCAGAGGAGCGAACGGTAGTGCCTCCTCAACGCGCGCCGGCATCGGCGACGGGGAGAGCGACATGGAGTTTCGTTCCCCATATTAGGCCCCGTACCTGATTTCGTTGTAAGAAAAGCTGGTCGGAGTGGCAGGATTTGAACCTGCGACCCCCACGTCCCGAAC
>Ga0181523_10002499_pt1 | contig 17869 bp, 15 predicted proteins | sample PEATcosm2014_Bin_43_FD_119752 | JGI IMG/M metagenome (GOLD analysis project Ga0181523, IMG submission 119752) | Peatland microbial communities from MTU Mesocosm Facility, Houghton, MI, USA - PEATcosm2014_Bin05_30_metaG | ecosystem: Environmental > Terrestrial > Soil > Wetlands > Peat | place...
GCTTATGAACGGCAATAGCGCCGACCTGGTCTTCACGGACCCGCCCTACAACGTGGACTACGAGGGCTACACCGCGGACCGGCTCACCATCCAAGGCGACCGGATGACTGAAGAGCAGTTCTGCGAGTTCCTGGCGACCACCTTCGGGAACTATCGCAAGATCGTGAAGCCCGGCGCCTCGCTGTACGTCTGCCATCCATCGTCCTGGCAGCGCGAGTTTCAGAACGCGCTGGAGGCCACCGGCTTCGAGGTCCGTTGCCAGATTATCTGGGCCAAGAACACCTTCGCCTGGGGATTTGGCAGGTACAAATTCAAACACGAGCCGCTGTTTTATTGCCACGTCGCCGGGCAAAGCGATGCATGGTACGGCGACAAATCGCAGTCCACACTATGGGAAGAGAACAAGCCGGCGGCGAATCGTCTGCATCCTACGATGAAGCCCGTCGAACTGATCGAACGCGCGTTGCTGAATAGCAGCAAGGCCGGCGACCTGGTCGCGGACTTTTTCGGAGGATCTGGCAGCACGTTAATTGCCTGCGAGCGTCGCAACCGCAAAGCCCGCCTGATGGAGATTGACCCGCGCTACGCCGATGTCATTTGCCGGCGCTACCAGGAGTATGTTGGCAAGCCGGCCGCGCTCGAAGGCGACGGGCGTAACTTCGATGAGATCGCCCAGCAACGCCGGAAGGAGGCCGCATGAATCGACCGCTGCCGCGCGAAGATTGCCGCGGTGGAGGCCCAGATTCGGGCGGGGCATCCAGATCTGGAAGGGCTGTGCCTGGCGCTTGCGGACTGGGCCGAGGAGTTGCGGCTGTTGCGGGCGAGCCAGGGGTGGGCCCCCGCTGCGCCAGGAGCATGATGAACAGCATCCGAAGAAGGATTAAAGAGCTGGAAGCCCGATTCGCTTCCCAGGATGATCACCGGCTGTTGGCCGCACTCTGCCGTGCCATCCGAGGTGATCAGGAGGCACGGGCTGTGCTGGAGCGCCTGTGCGCAACGTGCCAGGGCTCGCCAGGCATGGTTAACCTAGCGGAGGTCTTTCTAATGGGTCCTGTGGAGACCGCGGGCCTGGGGCTAGCGGGAGGGGAGGAATTGGAGGCTTGACCCACCAGTGTGCAGGACTTGAAGTGGCGTTCCTGGGGGCGGCCATGGCGCGGCGGTTTGGCAGGGCATGCCCGGTTTGCCTTGGTCCTGAGCGGCGCGACGTGGGGCGTCGGGGCGCCACGACTGGCCAACGCGTAGGCAGAAGCAGAAAAGCCCGCCGCGGCAGTGCCCGGCGGGCTAGGAAGGGGTCGGAGAGCGATGCTACTTGACGATGCTGTAAACGCGGGTGCCATCTTCGCGCTTGGCGGAATTCACCGTGAGCCCCATCTTCTTCCCGATGGTACCGGACAAGAACCCGCGGACACTATGACGCTGCCAGGACGTGGCCTCCATCAGTTCGGCCAAGGTGGCGCCCTTGGCCCGATGAATCAAAGCCAGGACTGTGGCGGTTTTGCTGCCCTCGCGGACGCCCTCAGCTTTAGGAGCGGTGGCTTTCTTGGCCGATTTTGCGGCCTTCTTCGGCTTGGCGGCGGCCTTGGCCTTGGGCTTGCCGCCCTTGGCGCTTTTCTGGCCCTTGGGCGCGCCCGGCTTTTTGCTGGCACCCTTCTTCGAGGAAGCCTTCTCCGGCGCGACGTTGGCGCCCAGTTCCGCCACGGCGGCGGCTGTGTCGCTGGTTTCTGCGTTCTCGGTGGTCATTTTCGTCTAGTCTCCTTTTGCGGTAATCACCGCGTTCTTCACATCGATCACTCCTATCCACTTGAAAAGCAAGGCAATTGTGCAGTAAATCGACGATGGCGAAGGCCTGGCGATGGGCGGACGGGCGCGTCGCAGATGGCGTCAGGTGGCGTCAGATGAAGGGTCACGGCACAAAATTCGCACGGAAGATGGAGGCGGCCATTGCGGCTCTGCTCTCCCATCGCACTCTCGAAGAGGCGGCGCGCGCCGTCGGTGTATCGCCCAACGCTCTCCTGAGGTGGCAGCAGGATCCGGAGTTCGACGCGGCATTTCGCAAGGCCCGCCGCGCCGCATACGGGCAAACCACAGCGCGCTTGCACCAGGCGTCAAGCGCGGCGGTTTCCGCCGTGCTGAAAATCATGGTGGATGGGAGCGCGCCGGCGTCCACGCGGCTGCGCGCCGCGGATATCGTGTTGGCGCACACGGCTAAGGCTATCGAGATCGAAGATATCGAGGCGCGCGTGGCTGAACTGGAGCGCTCGCTGGGAGAATCGCCAGCACAGCGAGGCCAATGAGGTGCACCGACTGTCTCGTCGACTAAAGATGATCGAGCGGCGTCTGCCCGGCCCGTCGCAGCCAATCAAAACGATCGTGCCAGAGTGGCTGGTCGAGGAGTTGCGGGCGCAGGGGATCCCGGTCTCGGCCGATGGCATGCCCGACTTGAGTCGCGTTAACGTGGACCGAGAGGGCAACGTCTCGCGCGAATGTTGACGGCGATATGTGGCTATAATGCTTGCCAAAGTCGGACCGTGACGCCCCACCGCGATGGCCTCAACATTCTCCGAGTGACCGACGATCCGCTCGGAGCCTGCTAGACTCCACTTCCGCGCTAGGGCGTTTCCCGTCAAGTTGACGTCAGAGGACTTCACGAGAGCAGCGGTGCGTTTCTGCCGCAAGACTGCGACTGATCCCCCTGGTTGAGGATTGGCGGCTGCCGCCTCAAGGCCGCGCGAGTCGCGAGGCCATACACCGCATGGAGACACGTGTGTCTTTTGATATACTTCGTGCTAAACTCCGCTGAGGACGGTGATTCATGGGCCTCAGGTTCGACCTAAGAGTAGCGAATTGGTTGGCACATGTTCTCGATGAACGCGCACCTATTCCGAAATTGGGGCACGAGTCGGAAGAACGCGAGGCCCTTAATTTCTTTTTGCGCGGGTTAGAACAAGAAGATCGTTTCTACTCGTCTCCATGGAGCCGCCGCCATTTCTCGGATCTCGTGCACAGGGCACGGAATGCACTGCAAGCCGACGGGCTTCCAGTTCAGAGGGTGTTAGCAGACTTGCGCGAGTTTTTGAGTGATCGCCCATGGACTGCGCTTCTAATTCCCGCAGGGACCAATACGGAAGTCGACCGCGCACTCTGTTCGCGCGAGTTGTTGAGAGAGTTGGTTGGAGTTCGACCGGATGACCCTGGGCTGATATTGCAGATGGACGCCCCACCAGAGAGGATCTTCGCACTCACTGACGTGTTTCCAGCGTTTAGAGCGGCGCTTGCGGCATCCACGGAATGGCCCGGCATCCTTTTGTGGACGCGTGGGGGAGACTCTGTTTTTTTGGCCGTGTCCGGCGATTCGAGATCAGAGTTTCATCGTCAAACGCATTGGGTTTTCTCTCACCTTAGCACTAGCGTTGGGGTCGACTTGGGCCTTCTGAAGGAACAGTACTGCCGCGAGTTCCGACGAAATCTGAACCGGGCCGACTCTTGCGTGACCGTGTTACACCTCAGCGACATCCATTTGGGATGTCGGGAGGCTGGATTGCGCCTGCCGCGTGTGCAGGACCTGTTGTCCAACTTGATTTCGGACTTGGGCGAGTTCGGTGAATCGGTAATCCCGCTTGTTAGCGGAGATCTGATGGATTCACCCGACGAGGACAATCTTGATCGCGTTCGATCCTTCCTATCTGTTCTCGGAACCTTGGGAACCGAAAAGCCGGTGGTTCTCCTCGGCAATCACGACGTTAGGAAAGGCGGCATCCTGTCGGAGGATCTGCGGATGGCCATGCAGATCGAAACACGATCCAACCTTGTTCGGTGGTTCGAACAGTATCGCCTAGGCGTTGCTTGCTTCGACTCGGTTCGAGACGGCCGCCTTGCTCGCGGCTCAATCGGCGAACGGCAGTTTCTGGACATGGGTTCGGCTTTGGATGCGAAGTGCAGAGGGGACCACGACTATCTTGTCATTGCAGCCCTTCATCATCACCCGATCTCCGTCAAGGTCCCCGACTGGTATGCCCGCCCGTTCTATGAGCGCATTCTCGGCAGCGCGTTTGAGAAGACAGATGAACTCGAAGACGCCAACGCGTTTGTCGAGTTTGCAGAAGCACGCCAAGTGGCTGCTATTCTACACGGACACAAACACATACCTAGGCTCGACGCAACACCTGGCGGCATTCCCGTCATAGGCTGCGGAAGCAGCGTCGGGAAAGTAAATACCGTGGACCGGCGTCCTTTCATGTCCATCAACTTATTGACCATTAACCGTTCTACAGGTAAGCTGTCCGCGCGATTGTTGGCGGAGCGTATTGCCGGCGGCGGTCTGAGCGAATATCGGTCGCACGAGATCATTTTCAGCCCACAACCGGCGCGACACTATCAAGTGCCTGTCTAGCATGGCCATCTCGTTGATCTGATGGCAATCTTGAAGCTGAACACTTCGTTCGGTCGGGGCACCCCGCTCGCGTCAGTTGCAGCACCTCGGCGATTCACTTGACTGTATCGTCACTGTGCGCGCTCCTCCGGCCGGATGACGGGCTATTCGGAATCAGCGCGGCGGGCCGGTTTGCCTGCGGAGTTGGCTACCGATATTGGTACATATTGTTCCGGAGCCAGCCAGAGCCTCGCTCCGGCCAATCCACGAGTAGCGCGTTTTATGCCCTTGTGAGGCCGATAACTTGACGCTTGGGGCGACCGGCAGTAGGTGATCACCGATCAGGCGGCAGTCGGAGGCATTTCCGCGAGACGGCAAACCAGCCAACTGCGAGTTCCGACAGAATCGAGAAGTAGGAATTCCAGAGGAGCGCATAACCTAGATAGAGATTCGCCTAGCTGTGATCTCCTACCGTCCTGGGCCAATGATATGCCCATCATCAGCATTGGTGCCCCGCCAGATGTGAGCGGCGTTCTGGGACAGCGCGACGGCAGTGAACAGGCAGTTCAGGGCGTCAACGACATCGTCAAAGAGCTTTCCTGCGAGCAAGTCCACCTTGGCCTCGTCGAGCAAACGGGGATCGGTGAGCAACGTTGCTGCGGCGTTGAGTATCCACCGGTGCACGCTTGCTGCTGGGAGACCAATCGCGGGGCTGAACCCTGCTAGGTTATGGTGGACTGCCGCCGCCAAGACGTACCAGGGCTGAGAACGAGTTTTGAGATTCTTGCTCTTATACTGACAGGCCTGATCCGGCGTGATATCGCCATAGTGCTGGAGGCACCCGAGGGCCCAAATTGCTTCCGAGGGAAAACATTCGATGAGTAGGCGGTCTGGCATGCCCGGCGCGTCCGGGTCGTACAGACGGAATCCACATTTGGAAGTGAGTCCCCCAACGAGGGCAGTGACTCGCGGGCAAAGGGGCGCGCCGGGTTGGATGTGGCAGACCTGCCGCCATGCAGCTGGCCCGGCCGCCATCGCCGCCGCGAGGGCGTTTTCGGGCTGGCGCCGTGCCAGCGCGCCGCCGGTTGCAAGTTTGGAACGGGGCGGGAGGGATCTTGCCGCTGCGATCAACGGTGCATCGACCGCCAACACAACCTTGGACGCTGGGCGCTGCTCAATGACCTTCTCGATGGCGCCGAGAATCGCTGTTGCGTCCGGGTCACAGTTGGGGGCGAATTGATTGGGATGTGGGTTCGCGGACAGTGTCACGCGTTGGAATTGCGGGTTACCTCGCTCATCTCCTGGCACAACGGAGGTTAGCGCGTCATACTGAGAATCAGGATCACCACTGCTTCCGCCCCACCAAGCCAGATCTAGGCCCAAGCACAGCACGAGATCACCCTGGTACGACTTCGTCGGTGTAAAAACCACTTCGCCAGTAACATCAACGGGCCGCTCCAGCACTGCGGTGCGTGTGCTCGGGAACTTGCTCACCGACGTGAGCATGGCGGCTCCAGGTGCGGATGGCTGCCCCACGGGGGCTAGATCCAATGGGAACCAGTCGCCGATTCGTTGCGCTGTGGCCTGCCAGGAAGATTTAGCGCTGTGGTTGGCGGGTCGAATCGCGAGTGCGCCTTTGCGAAACCTCTCCCACCTTCCTCGCACGCCATCGAACAGGAGCGCGATCTGTTCGCCGCCCGCCAGCGCGTTGAGAGTGGCAAGCAGTGGGTCGCCCGCTTGCTCTCGATAGTTCTTGGCGGTGAACCAGATACTGTGATCGGCGGTTCTCCGGATTTCGGCCATGGTGACAGCACTGTTTGGGGCTCTCCTACGGTACCACCTTGCATCTTTACGAATCCACTTGGCCGCTTTGTCGCCGACCCGCGGATTGAGAACGACCGGCACTGTCCTGTCGTCAAAAGGAACCGTAGGGCGTTTCCCGGCAGTTTGACGCGGGAGTCCTACGCCCGGCTTCCGCGTCACCGGCTCGGAGCTACGGCTTAGCGCCGGGGATCGGAGGGTCGGACAGGGCGTCGTTCGGCAACAAGGTGCCGGCCAAGCTGTCGGTTGAGCTCAGACCCGCGTAGCGCTCTCCTAAGGCTCTGTAAAATAAGCCCGAATGACTTCGGGAAGGGAGTCGGCATCCTCAGGTGTGTATTGCGGAGATCGAGCTAAGAAGACGTGTGTAAATCCCCTGTCTGAGAAGGCATCCCCTTTGATGGCCCGGAAATCGACTGCCGGTTCAATAGCGATCGGCTCACTGTTATACCAGTTTGCCCCATCTCGGAACCGACGCAGTTCGATTTTCCCCGTGCTAAGGCGGTGGTCTCGGAAACACCATACAGGAAGGAAAGGCGCCGGCGATTCCGCCTCCTGGATTCCTTTTTGTCTACCTAGGAAACGTAGCAGTTTGTCCGTGGTCATCGGTTCGGATATATCTTCAGGAATAGGTAAAGGTGGGACAGGGTTGACTGGGTGAACATAAGTGAGATGGTGCAGCCACCGGTTGGCAACGGCGCCGATTAAGTAATTTCCAGAGTTGAGATGTTTCGGCCCAAATCTTGGATCTCGGCGGGCATCCAGCGGCAAGGCTAGAAGCTCGGTAGAAACAAACTGGTAGGTGTTGTTCAATCCCGATCCCAAGTCTGAGTGTGCGTCGATGTGAACAACGGCAAACGGCTCAGAAAGAAGTCCCCGGCGCAACCACTCGCGCCATGTAGTGAAGGCATCCACATGCTCTTGGGCTTCATGTCCCGGCAACGGATGTTCTATTGAAAGACCACACCTTACCTCAAGAAACTCGCGAACCTCGGCCTCGGCAGCGACATGACTGAACGAATCGCTGTCAGGACGCGGACGCGTTGAGAGATCATCCTCCCCGGTGTCATCGATGCTAGGCCAGACGAAGAAGTCAAGGTCAAGATCTAGGATCTTGTGCATTCACAATAATTGTATAGTGGCCGAAACAGAAGTTGGCAGACCGAGGGCCAAGAGCACAGTTCCGGCCGCGGCTGGTAAGCAGGGTCGGGGCCGTCGGCAACCCGGAGCGGTCCACATGAGCGAGAAGCCGCCGTTGCTGAGAAGTGGTCAGTTCCGCGTGAGGAAGGGCCATCGCGATCGTAAAACGGGGGTCAGTGGAAAGCTGGAGCCGTCCAATAAGGAAGCCCTTTGCGGGACACGCCGGGGAGTCTGCCTTGCCTACCGCGAGCCGATATGAGGTGATATCGCTCGCGCGTTTAGGGTGCCGTTCATGGCTGGACCACACCCTGTCGACGGTTTGGCGCCAGCCAAGTGGCCGCGACCTCAGGTGCTGCTGCTTGGACCGGTCGGTCCACGATGGATTGGCGAAACTTCTTGGCGACCTCCACGTTCTGACGCACCGCACATTTACTCTGGTTGTCGGTGCCCACCGGGGAGACAGGCCAAAAGGAAGGCGCGCCGGCTCAGAAGGAATAGCGGGCCGAAAGCTGAATCTGCCGCGAGGAAGTGGTGGTAGCCGTAATCTGCCCCACGCCACCCACTCGCCCGCCCGTGCTGTCGAACAGCGAGGTCCCGGAAGGGATTTGGAAGTTCGGATGATTGGCGACGTTGAACGCCTCCGCCCGCAGCCGGACGGACTGGCTCTCGCGCTTCCAAAATGTACGGTCCAGCGCAAGATTGAGAATCACCAGTCCCGGCCCGCTGAGCACGTTACGACCGAGGTTGCCCAAGGTTCCGGCGGCCGGCAGCGAATAGGCCAGCGGATTAAAATACTGCTGCACGCTGCCCGTAATCAAGGGCTGCCCGAGGATGAGATTGGGCCTTTCCCCCTGAGCGTTCGACGAGCTGCCCAGGTTGACATTGTCAAAACCGGTGAGTGGGTTGAACGGATTGCCGGATTGCGCTTGCAACGTTCCATCCAGTTGCCAGCCGCCGAACACCAGGTCCGCCGTGCGCGATCCTGTGCGGGGCAGATCGTAAATGAAGTTGCTGGCGAAGGCGAACGGGCAATTGAAGTCCGATGGGCCTCGGTTCTGTCGGAGGTCATACCCGCTGGGCACCGCCTCGTTAGCGTAGAAGTCGTCGAGGACGGCTATCGACTCGTCGTCGATGGACTTACTCCAGGTGAACTTGCTCTGCACGCGAAGGCCCTTGAGAACCGTCATCTGCAGTCCCGCGTTCAAGCTGTGATAGACAGAGTCGAAGGAAGGCGTCCGGATTGTGATCGCCGAGAACGCCGGGTTCACCAGCGGGCCGTTAGCCGGAAAGTAAAGCTGCCCGTTGGGGAGGAGCTGCGGCTGAGGCGTGTCGATGTTATTGACCAGTCCCATCAGGTGAAGGCCGCGTGAGCCGGCGTAGCCGATCTGGCCGACTAAGTTGCGCGCGAATTCATGCTCCACCACCAACTGATCTTGAATAACATAGGGCTGATTCGGGCGGTACGCGAGGATACTTAGGGCTGGCTGTCCGGAGGTCGCGCCGATCGCGTTCAGGGCATCGGGGAACACCGGCTTGCTGATCACATAGCGCGTATAGAACGGCGGTGTGTACAATCCGGCCACGATCAACTCTGGCGTTCCCAGCAAATCGTAAAAAATGCCGGCGCCGAGACGCACCACGGTGCGGCCGTTGCCCGCGGGATCCCAGGCGAGCGAGGCGCGCGGCGCAAAATTAAGTTTCGAAGGATTGATATAGAGCGGGCCGCCCACCGTGACGCTCGTGTCCGTGAGGGGATTGGGTAGCGAGGCGACTTTGCCGTCGCGCTCCACCGGCGTGGTCGCCATCTCGTAACGCAGTCCCACGCCGAAAGCCAGGCGCCGGCTGACGCGCACGTCATCCTGCGCGTACCCGGAGAACTGCAGCATGCGCCAATGCCGCAGCGTGCCTGAGTCCGGAGCCAGAATACTGAGCTTCGACGGCTGGGCGGCGAGAAAGCTCTCGAGTGAAGTGAACTGATAATAACCGGCGCGGTCAAGATCGCCATCCTCATCGAGCAGAATGCGGTCGAAGCTGGCGCCGGCGGTAAGTTTGTGCGCGCCCGCGATCCTGGTGAGCGAGTAACTGATCTGGCCGTCGCTTACGGTGAAAAAATTGGGCGTGGTACGGGCGGGGGTTCCTCCAAAACTGCCCAGGCCGGTGATCAGCATCGCACCCACGTTCTGGCCGGGAACGAAGGCGTCCGCGGCAACATCCGCCGCGGAGGAAGCCAGGCTCCCGTTGCGAATCTGGCTGAAGGCCGCATGGATTTCCTCCACCGTACTCGCCGATGGCAGATACTGGCCGGCGGCCTGCACGATGTTGTCGTGCGAGTCATTCCGGTAAGACCAGATGCGGTATATATCGCCCGTGGTGGAATCGGTATCGTCGAAAGCGTAGTGTGCATTAAAGCGCCAGCGCTCCGATTTGACGTAGTCGAGTTTTCCGGTGGCAAAGTCTTCGCGGGTGCCGGTGGGAACCGGCGCGCTGTAGTCGCCGGTTCCGTTTCCCAGATCGGGGCCGTTGGGCAGCGGATAAAAGGCCAGATACGGCAGGATCTTGGCGGACACGGTAACTTGCTGCGGGGCGCCGTTCACGGGCAACAGGCCGCTGCGGGCCTGGGCATCCGGCGTCACGATGGTATCTGTGGCGTTGGAGGCGAGCCGGATTCCTTCGTAGCTAATCAGGAAGAACAGCTTGTCCTTGAGAATTGGCCCGCCGATCAGGCCGCCGAACTGGTTCTGGTGAAACGCCGGAATCGGCCCACTGGCGGGATCGAAAAAGTTCTTAGCGTCGAAATCGTTGTTGCGAAGATACTCATAAAGCGCGCCGTGCAGCTCGTTGGTTCCCGATTTCGAAACCGCGATGAGAATGCCCCCATCGGTCCGGCCGTATTCGGCGCTGAACGGAGCGGTGACGAGGTTCAACTCGGCGATGGCTTCCAGACCGAGAAGATGGCCCGCGGCGCTGGCGGGGGCGGAGCCGCTGGAATCGTTGATGTAAATGCCATCGAGGCGGAAGGTGTTCTCGCTGGGGCGGGAACCATTCACGGACACGTGGACGCCGAGGCCCGTGTTGATGGTCGCGTTGGCGCTGGCCGGAGTCTCGACGCCAACCTGCTGCGAAGCGAGATCGAATACGTCGCGTCCGTTGAGCGGCAGCGCAGCAAGCTGCTGCTGGCTGACGGCGGCGGCCCACGCGCCCGGTTGCGTGTCCACGGGCTGGGCTTCGGCTGTCACCACGACGGTCTCCCGAGAGGCGCCGATCTTTAGCTCCACGTCGGCCCAGAGCGCGCGGCCCGCGGTCAGCTGCAATCCATCGATCCGGGAAACCTGAAACCCGCCGTGCGCGACCTCCAGAGAATAAGTGCCCGGCGGCAGGTCCGCTACCGTGTAGCGGCCCGCCCGGTCGGTGGTCACTTTGCGTTCCGCATTGGTGGAGGTTTCGAAGACGCGGATGCTGGCTTCGGCCACGGTTTGCCGAAAAGGATCGGTGACCGTTCCCGCGATGGAACCCGAGGGCTGGGCACACGCTGGCAGCGCTGCCATCAGCGACCCTAATAGGAGCGCGAAATGGGGCAGACTATGGCGTGGCGCTTTGATCGATCGCATGGTCACGTTGATTTCATCGTGCGGGCAGCCTCAAGAAATCTGGTGTCGACGAAGGCCGCAACATCCGCATTGGCTGGGCACAGGTTGTGCTCGGCCATCCATTGGGCATAGCGCCGCAAATCGTCCATGTGGATGGTTCCATCGCGCTCGAAGGTCGCGCGGCAAGCCTGGCGGAGCAGCTTGGCATCCAGATTATTCTGGTTCGCATAATCGTCCAGGAAACGCGGAGTGCGGCCACCCAGAAAGTCGCCCGCGCCCCGGAAGTACGCGTGCAGAAACCGTGCGCCGGTATCGACGCGGCCTTCCAGCAAACGGCGGCCAAACACGATGTAAGAATACTGGAAGTTTGGCAGCAAAGCTGCCACGCTGGGTCCGGCCAGTAATCCCAACGACCGCAGCTCGGCATTCAAGTCGGTCTCCGGCGATACGAAAGCGTCAATCCCGCCCGCATGCAGGGCGGCCACCTCTTCGTTATAGGGCATCTTCCGCGCCATCACGTCGCTCAGCCGCATCCCTTCGTGCTGCAACAGTGTATCCAGCCAGAACGTCGTCCGGGGCGACGAATCGCTGACGCCTATACGGGCACCCTTAAGCTGGCGCATGCTTCGCGCGCCTTGGGGAAAAACCTTGCGGCTGACGAAGACCGTGCCGGCGGTGCCGCAGGATAACGATATCAGTTCGCGGCCGGCGACCAGCCGCAGGCGCGCGCCGCGGGCCACTGCGTTTACCACGGCAGGCACGAGACCGGCGAATCCCGCATCCAGTTTGCCGCCCGCCAGCAGCGGCAGCGACTGCGGCGTTCCCATGTCCTTCACCAGTTCGACGTCGAAACCCGCATCCGAGAAGTATCCCAATTCGTAAGCCACATAAAACGGGCACATCGAAAGGTGGGTGGACGCCGATACCCGCAAATTCATCCGCGTTGCTCTCGACGCGGGCCTCGCGCAGGAGGCCAAGACGCCCGCCACGGAAAAAACGGGGACGGTCAGAAGAAGTGTTCTACGAAGCACGCACGGCCTCCACCTTCGGGCTCAGCAGGTGCAGCGGCAGCACTTTCCCGGTCCGCGTTGCGAGCGGTTCGGCGGCGACCGCTTCGAGACCGTCCGAATGCGTCCAGACGCGCGACGCCAGGGCGCCTCCGTAACAGCCGCGAATCTCGCGCAACAGAAAATCGCGCACGGCGGCGGGCGGTCCGGCGCCTGCGCGGGGACTGATGCGCAGCTCCACTTGCGCCTGGCGCGCGCCATCGTACTCGACAAGCTGGTAGTCGCCCGGCCCGCCGCCGAAGCGTTGCGGCAGCGCGCTTTCGAGTATGCGAACGATATCGCCGCCCATCAGCGTGATGCCCTGGCCAGTGAGCTTTCCGTAACTGTAAATGCCGCTAATCCGCAGATTCATCCCGGCGCGCGCGTATTCGCAGTCGCAATCCACCGGTTCCAGAATGCCCGCGTCGTCCATTTCGGCGTTGATCAGGAACCGGCCGGCGAACGGCAGCAGATTGGTGAACATCAGCGAGTTCACCTCCGCGTCCGAGAGTGGCGCACGCCGCCGACGCCCGATCACGGCCACCGCGTCGCTGTGCACGTGCACGCTATTGCCGGTGCGCATGCGGCGGCACGCGTTCCCGATCGACCCCACCTCGGAAATGGCGTACTTCGGATAGGCCTCGCAGCCTGCCGCCTCGATGGCCGCCCGTTTCGCGTCGGTCAGAGCCTCTCCGTCAACCAGAAATAGCGTTCCCGCGATGTCCAGCCCAGCGTCTCGCGCGGCGGACGCCACGCGCACGGCGGCGCTGGCGTAACTGAGCATCGCGCACGGAAGCCCTTCCCGCTTTCGCTGCGCGATCCACCGCGCCACCGGCGAAAAATCGTTCTCTGGCAAATAATCCGGCAGCGGCAGTGACGCGCCCATCCATCGCGCGGAGCGGACCATCCAATACGTCACCGCGCGGTAATGTCCCGCATCCAGCCAGTGGCCGCCTTGAGCGAACCATTTGGCCGTCTTCTGGCCGCAACGGATCGACCGCAGATTGTATCCGATGCCCAGCGTCGAGGGCAGAATCGGCCGCACCTGCACGCCGGTCCGTCCGGCCAGTTCGAATTCGCGCCATTGCAGGCGATGATAGGCTTCCCGGTAAACCTGGAGCGCCGTGCTTTTGGGAGTCATGGTGCCCCCGCTGCGGCTTCCGCCACTGGTGGTCGTCATGCGGCCGCAAACCAGCGGATTCAGCAGCGCTTCCGGCCCGCACGGAATCTCGCGACCAGCTCGGATCACCGGCGTCGTGCCTTTGATCTCGTCTTCGGTGAGATAAACCCCTGCCGCCGCGAGTCTACCGAGCGCCGCCTCGAGGCCGTGGCGTCCGACTTCCGCCGCCAGGTCCTCCCAGGCGCATCCCGCGATCCGGAACATCTCGCGATAGGGGTGTTGCGGATTCGAAAACACAACACGGCGCGCCAGGTCGAGAAAATGTTCCTCGCGATGCTCCATCTGCCATCGCAGCGCGGCCATCGGGTCCGCCGCCACCGGCTGCCGCAGGACGTCCCGGATGCCCAAAGTCATCCGCGAGTAATAGATCATTTCGCCGGTCATGCTTGGTCGCGTGTCCACGGCACGAGACGGCGCTCGATCAGATGAAACACGGGACCGGACAGCAATCCGAGCAGCGCCGAGACAATCACGCTCGCGTACAGCTTCTCGGTCGCGAAGGTCTGCCACGACATCCAGATCATGCTCCCGATTCCGTCGTTGCTGCTCAGCATCTCAATGGAGATCGTCATCACCAGGGCACGCCCGATCGACAGGCGCAGCGCGGTGAAAATCTGCGGCAGGCACGCCGGCAGATAGACCTTGCGAACGATGACGGCGCGGCTGGCGCCATAGTTCGCGGCAAGGTCCACGTAGTCCCGGCTGACGCCGCGCACCGCATCGGAGACCTGGATCACCATGACGAGGCCCACGCTCAGCGCCACCAGCGCCACTCGCGATGCTTCATTGACCCCAAATACCAGCATGACCATGGGCAACATGGTCAGCCGCGGCGTGGAATACAGCGCAGAGACCAGCGGCTGGACGGCCGCGCGTAACCACGGCGACACCGACAGCAGGATGCTTACCAGGCCGCCGCCAACTACGCCCACCAGCAGGCCGGCTCCGGCGCGCGCCAGCGTGGCGCCGGCTTCGCGTCCCAGTTCGCCGGTCGCGAGCATCGCCCAGAGGGTTTCACCGACCTTCGACGGTGGCGGAAAAAAGAGCGGGTCCAGAATGCGGCGCGCCGCCAGAACCTGCCAGCAGGCCAGCAACAGCGCCAGCAGCCAGAACCGCTCCCCGATGAACCGGACCAGTTTCATCGGGCGCAGGCGAAACGCCCGGTGCCCGCCGCCAGCCTCAGGGATCCAAGGATGCGTTGCTTGAGTTCCCACAGCTCTCCGTCCATTTCGAGCAGTGCACGACGCGGCCGTGGCACTGGGACTTGGTATTCGGCCACAACCGTTCCAGGCCCCTCGCTCAGAACCAGTATCCGGTCGCTGAGCAGGATGGCTTCTTCCACGTCGTGCGTAACGAAGACAACCGATTTCCGTTCCTGCTCCCAAAGATCCAACAATTCCTGCTGCAGGATCATGCGGGTCTGAAAATCGAGCGCCGCAAAAGGTTCGTCCATCAGCATCACGGCCGGATCGCTCAGGAAGCAGCGCGCCACCGCAACGCGCTGTTTCATCCCCACCGAAAGCTGGCACGGATAGGCGCGCTCCTTTCCCGCACAGCCGAGCCGCGCCAGAAGTTCCCCTGCGCGGGCCTCGCGTTCGGCGCGCGGCACGCCCTGCATTTCCAGGCCGAACGCCACGTTGGCGGAGGCCGTCATCCAGGGAAACAGATTGTGCTCCTGACTCACCAGCAAAACGCTGGAATTCCGGTCGCCGGGCCCCGCGATGCACTCGATTTCACCCGCGCCCGGCGCGAGCAGGCCGGCGAGCACGCGCAAGAGAGTGGTCTTGCCGCAGCCGCTAGGTCCGACGAAGGTCAGAAACTCGCCGTCTCGGCCGCCGAAAGTCAGATCGCGCAAAGCGGTCATGGAACCATTGGAGGATGGGAATGTAACGCGCAACTGTGAACAACTGAGGCGCATCCGCGTGACCTGCCCTTAATCAAGACGCGAGGCATTCGGCGCCGCTCTCTGCCCGGGGCGCCCTCTGCTAATACGATATCGGCTTACCCTTTTGAATTAGAATAACACGGGTTCCGCGACGGCAAGCCCACTGCTACACTGGTCTTTTTCTTGGTGCCGGTTTCGCGTGGCTATTAGTGTCGTCATCCCGGTTCTCAACGGTGCCGTATTTCCCGATCGATGTCTGAAATCCCTGACGCGTTCCGGGCACGTGATTGGAGACCTGCGATGCGGCGGTTCGTGGAGCATCGGCGGCGTGCGCGACTTTGGGCCTTCGGCGCACTGGCCTTCGTTTGGCGGCGGCTCATGTTCCGCACAACCTTTATCGCCGTCACCGGCAGCGTGGGAAAAACCACGGCGGTCGAATGCCTGAAGCAAATCCTGTCATCCTGTTTTGCCGTCAACGGAACCGAGCACGGCAACAACTCCGGCCGCGGGGTCGCGCTGACCGTATTGCGGACCAGGTGGCGCCATCGGTTCACTGCGATAGAAGTGGGCACCAGGAAACCGGGTGACTTGAGGAAGGCAGCCTGGATGATTGCGCCCGATACGGCAGTGCTGCTGGCGGTGGCTGCCGTCCACACGGACTGCTTTGCCAGCCTGGAGGAAATCGCCCTGGATAAGTCGCGTTTGGTTTCTCGGCTGGGGCGCGGGGGGCTAGCTGTTCTGAATGGCGACGACCCACGAGTGGCGGCCATGGCAGCGCGTTGCCGCGGCAAGGTGTTGACCTTCGGGCGTTCCCCGGAGTGCGATGTTTGGGCGAGCGAAGTTTCCTCCGTCTGGCCGGCGCGGCTGTCGTTTCGGTTCCACCGTGGCGCGCAGTCGCGCATGGTTAACACCCGGTTGGTGGGCGAGCATTGGCTCAATTCGGTAATGGCGGCGCTGGCAACCGCCCTGTGGCACGGCGTGGAATTGGAACGGGCGGCTGCCGCGGCGGAACGGGTAGAGCCAGCCCCGTGCCGGATGGAGCCGGTGCTGTTGCCCTCCGGGGCGTACGCGTTCCGGGACGAATTCAACCGTTCCTTGGCGGGTTTGCCCGCCGCGTTGCGAGTCCTGGAACAAGCCAACGGGCGCCGTGTCCTGGTGTTCCATGACGTGTACGATTCGGGTCTGGCATTTCGGGAACGGTTTCGGATGGTGGGGCGACTGGTAGCCCAATCCGCCGACTTGACGCTGCTTTACGGGAATGACGGCAGGCGGGCCCGGAACGCCATGATTGAAGGCGGCGTGCCGCACGAAAACGTGCAGAGTTTCCCCGATATTTGGAGCGTGGCGGCTTTCATGAAGGCCAGTCTCCGGGCCGGCGACGTAGTGTTGTTGCGAAGCGGCTATTCCGATGCGGCGGCGCGGATCTATTTCGCGCAGCTTGGCTCGGTCGGCTGCCGGATACCTGTTTGCAACAAGAATTTCCCATGCGACTATTGCAAGGAACTCCGGCCCGGGCTGGAGACTGTGAGCGGATTTCCTGCTCCCGCCCGGCCGTTCTGGCTGCCCATCTGGCGTTGAGGCGTCCGGCGGCTCCCTGTTTTACCTCGCCGGCTTTCTGGCGCATACGGCTGAGAAGCAGGCGGTGAACGGCGCGGCCGGCAGTCGTCCCAAGAACTCGAACAACCTCAGCAGCGTGCGAATAGGGCCATCGGCTGCGCGTCCCATGATCTTTCTCAGCCCCAAGAACAGCCCCGTGGACAGTAGTCGTGGGTTGTGGATGAGCCACCCGTTCTCCACCACTTCCATGCCAAGATCGTTGAGCCAGCCGTTCAGTTGCTGGCGAGAGGCGGTGTAGCCGAGGACATAAGGCGCCTGCCGGAGCCGCGTCGCCCAACGCAGCAGCGGGTAAAGCGGGTTCCAAGGGTTGTCGAGCGTGATGATCAGTAAACCGGACGGCCGCACCACGCGGACCAATTCCCGCAGCGCGGCTAACAGCTCCGCGCGGGTTTCGAAGTGATCCAACGTGGAATTGGAAAAAACCAGTTCGAAGCTGTCGGTCCGCAGAGCCAGTGCCCGGACGTCGCTCACCAGGAATGAGAATCCTGCAGCCGAACAATGCCTGCGCGCAGCGATGACGGTGGTGGCCGCGATGTCGATTCCCACGGTGTGTCTGGCATTTGGAGCCAGATCGAGCAGGACTCGATCCTCGCCGAACGCCTCTTCAAACAGGTCGGTTTTGAGAACGCTCTGTGGATTCAACCCCCGCAACCACCGCCGGACCAGTTGAAGGTGCGCTTCGCGTTTCTGGCGGGCCACCAGCGGGTCCAGGTATGCGGATGGATGAGGATCGCGCGCAACCGACTCCCAGGTTGAATTCATCTTGCGGTGTAAATGCCCATTCTAGGGGCAGGTGCGTAACACTGCAATCCTCAGCGCGACATCCCCAGCGCAACGCACCGGGTGGCGGCGTAAAGCCACAGAATAGAAATGCCTTCAATTAGATCAAGTACGACATTGAACACGACGAAGCCGGGCGAGGGTGTACCGAGGTGGTTATTGGGCAAAGCGGCGAAGTCCCGGCCAAGCAGCGCGGTGACCGTGGCGCCGAGTATGATCCAAGTGATTCCAGCTAGCAGTCCGCAGGAGAGCACGCGGGACCAATTGATTTTAATTGATTTTGCTCATGATGTCGAATTCTACGCGCAGATTGTAGCGCCTGACCGACCGGCTGTCGCCTTTAATGTAGAAACGTGGCGGACTCTATTGGCCGGATTACAATCCGGTTACTGAACGCCCGCCTACGGCCCCAGTCGCTGCGGGAATAGTGGTCGATAATAGCGAATA
>Ga0181523_10002500_pt1 | contig 17868 bp, 21 predicted proteins | sample PEATcosm2014_Bin_43_FD_119752 | JGI IMG/M metagenome (GOLD analysis project Ga0181523, IMG submission 119752) | Peatland microbial communities from MTU Mesocosm Facility, Houghton, MI, USA - PEATcosm2014_Bin05_30_metaG | ecosystem: Environmental > Terrestrial > Soil > Wetlands > Peat | place...
GCAGCGGCAGGGGCGCTGGCGGACGAGTCGTCTCCGTTGGATGTAAATGCGAGCCCGGGTGTGGCAGCAAGTGCGCGGACGTATACGGAACTGGAGGCGCGGTTGTTCAGTTCGAATGCAATTGAGGGTGTGGCATTGCGATACGGATTCTTCTATGGGCCTAAGACGTGGTATTACCCCGGCGAGGCGGCGGCGAATATGGTAATGCGGCAACAGAATGCGGTGGTGGGCAAGGGCGAAGGCGTGTCGTCATTTGTGCATATCCACGATGCGGCGATCGCAACGGTGGCGCTGCTAGCGGCGAAGCCGGGAGTGTACAACCTAGTGGATGATGACCCTTCGCCGCAGACCGTGTGGCTGCCGGCGTTTGCTAAGTTTGTGGGTGCTCCAGTGCCCCCGCACATGAGCGAGGCGGAAGTGACGGCAATTGCAGGGGAAGATGCGGTGTACTATGCGACGAAGCTAAGTGGGGCCTCGAATGCGAAAGCGAAGCGGATTCTCGGGTGGAAGCCGCGACGATTGGAGTGGCTGGAGGCGTAAGTGACTGTGGCGAATGCCGAAGGTTGTGCTGACATTATCGATAGATGCCCGATAGGCCGCTGCGTTCATTGATGCACGATTCGAAATTCTGTGGTGATCTTTTACATTTTCTGCACGACGGAGGTTTGTATGTCTCAGAAAGCCAGCGCCGTAAAGCGTGCTCAGCAAAGCGAAGTCCAGCCTCACCATCTCGGGCAGGAGGTTTTCAAAAGCATCTTGTCCGAGGATGTCGATTGGAAACCGTTCCCGGCGTTCCCACCTTCCATCCGGATGGCCGTCGTCATCATGGAGTAAGGTGACTAATGAGCGGCGGAGAGCGCCGAGGCTGTACCGAGTTCCTCACTCAGATACGCTATCACCAGCCCGATGGGGGTGCGCGTCGCGGGCGTACCCGCGATGGGATTCAGCATCGCGAAGTCATGAATGGTTTGCAGGCCGCGCACGGCCGTCACCCTGACGCCGGCCTCGGTGAGCTTTCGGCCGTAGGCCTCACCCTCGTCGCGCAGCACGTCGTTTTCGGCGGTGATGAGCAGCGCAGGCGGCAGACCCTTGAGTTGAGCAAGCGGCGCCTGAAGTGGCGACATGGTCGGCTTTTTGCGCGAAGCGACGCGAGGCTCGTACGTGTCCCAGAACCACTTCATGGCGTTTTTGGTATTCCAGGGGCCGTTCGCGGATTGCGTGTACGACGCCGTGTTCATGCCGGCGTCGGTGACGGGATAGAGCATCACCTGGTAAGGGAACTTCGGGCCGCCGCGATCTTTCGCAAGCAGCGTAACCGCTGCCACCATGTTGCCCCCGGCGCTGTCGCCACACATGGCAATCCGCTTGGTGTCGATGTTGTGCGCTGCTCCTTTTTCGGCGATGTATTTCGCGGTGCCGTAAGCCTGTTCGATGGCCGTCGGATACTTGGCTTCTGGCGAAGGCGTGTAATTCACGAACACGATGGCGGCGTTGATGCCGTTGGCGAGTTCGCGAACCAGACGATCGTGGCCAAAGGAAGTAGCTACCGTGCCAATCGAAAAGATCGCCAAAATAGCAGTCGAGGGCAATAACGACATCCTTCAAGTCTTCATTGAAAATCGAGAAGTACCCTTAACCGTCAGAATCACAGAACAGTTTCGCGCTCAGGTTATTGCTGCAGCAACGGAGTGTATGGTGAGACAGGCGCTCGGTCAGAGCGCGGTTAGCAAGAGCCGGTAGATCATCACCAGTAGCTACATTTACATGCATGACAGTCTTGTCGCTGCAGTCCAAATCGAAGCTGATTTGGCGACTTTCCGGCCATTTTCTGCAGCAGCTCTGCAGTCACTTCATGGTCAAGATTTCGCTCAGAATCTGCAATTTGTGGAATTTGTGGCGCTCTGCGCAGATCGCCGTTTTGCGTCGAGAAATGAGGGCTCCGCGGGACAAACTTGGGAGGCCCTTGCATATCCAAAATATTCCGCTACCGATGGATCTGGCACCGGCGACGTCTGCTCATCAATGTTTAGAGGACATTCGGAGCACTAGTAGCCACTCTTTGCCGGTTTACGCGACTCTCCAGGCGCTGACAAGGCTGTGGCACAGTTTCACCCAGAACTACTTCAGATTCGCGTACTCGGCTTTGGCTTGCTTCAGGATGGGAATGTCGGGGTCAGCGTCTTTCCACGTAGCAAAAAAATCCTCGTAGGCTTTTCGGCTCTTTTCGGAGTCGCCTTGTTTCGCGTAGGTCTGCGCCAGGCCGAGTTGCGAAAGCGGCTTAAACGATCCCCAGTCCGGCCCACCCGGGTGGTCAAGGACGGTCTGGAAAGCGGCGATAGCTTTGGCCTGATCTCCCGCGGCCATATAGGCGCGACCGCGATTGTAGGAAACTACGACATTCGGAAACTGCGTCACGGGAGAGAATAAGTCCGCTGCGGCCCCGAAATTTCCCCGCGCTCGCTGGATGGTGGAGTGAGTGACGGGAAGGTCGACCCTCTGCTCGATAGTGTTCTCGGGGAAGAGTTCATTCAGTTTCGCCGCGAGTGCTTCTGCGTGGGATGTGTCCGCGGACAGCCCGAGAGCGTGCGAGCACTTAAAAAGTCCGAGAGCGCTATTATTCCCCGCTTCGTCGGCCTGGGCGCACAGCCTACGGGCTAAGTGATAGTTCCCAAGGTAGGCCTCCACATCGGCATGATAGGCGAGCGCCTCGGCAACGTTTTCCATATGGTTGGCCTTCCTCTGCCGATTAACCAGAGCGTCGCTTAGGGAACGATGTTTCGCGATGTCACCGCGAATGAATGCCAGGTGCATTTGGAGATGGACCCAGAGCATATCCTCGCCGGAAGTTTCGCCAACAAGCCGGTCCATGGTAGCGGTATCGTTCAACTGAGCCCGCGACTTCGAACTTCGATTACAACGTGTACGTGGTTGTCGTTCGCGTGTATCCGGAGATTCTTCTTGGCCAACAGCAGGCAGATAAGGTACTGACGCGAAGACCATCTCGAAGGAGTGGTATCGTTCCATCGTAGACTTGAGGGAACATGTCACCGTAGCAGCACCCGGATCGTCAAGGGATGCCAAACCCACTTAAGCGATATGTCGCGAAGCGCTTCGGGGCCGAACATTTTTTGGAGATGAAGTCTGCTAGTAAGGCAAAACTTTAAAGGTAAAGTTTACGGTTTTGTTCTCTCCGCCGCTGATCGTTACTTCCTGGGACTGCGACCCGTACTCCTCTTGCCACGCCGTCACGGTGTATTTCCCGGGAGGAAGGTCCTTGAGCTCGAATGCTCCGTGCTGGTCGGAAACTGCGTAATGGGATGTATTCAGCACCACAAAATATCCATGCATCCACGGATGGATGTTGCACTTCACCGGGATGAACTCTGCCTTCGCCCACTTCGTATCGATGGGAGGTGAACCAGCGGGCTGAGACCTGTTCCATTCAGAATTCACTTTAGCAAGCGGGTGAATATTGTGCGAGGTCTGATCGTCATTGTAAATCTGAAGTTCCTGAGCAACCTGCATCGGCAGAACATGGGGGAGGTATTCGCAGCCCTTCTGATCGCATCTGGCTGCTCGAGAGGGCGTCGAAGATCCCTGGTCGCCGGCCGAAATATACACGACTACCCATTCGAGAGTGTTACCGGGTCCGGTAGTTACATTTTGCCCCAAGACTGGCGTCGGATGCTGCTTTGCACACGACGGTTCCTTCGACATGTCAATCGGCTTCATCTTGGGAGGTGTGCCGGTATAGGTAATCTTTCCGCTGATGGAACCTGAGCCCGCGGACGTGTTTGCAAATACCAATGTTCCGCTGCCCAGGACTGCTGCAATCGTTAGAACGAGAAAATACTTAGTTCGCATGAGATGAGTCCTCCAAGCCATTTTTCCATTCGACCTTCGACTTGAGCGAGTTTTCCCTTATCGAAGGCAAGAAACTGTTGACCACCGGCGAGCTTCATCCGCCGACCTGCTGCAGAGTTTGCAGGTATTTCACGATGTCGCCGGTCGAAAGCATCCCCACAAAGCGGTTCCCCTGCATGACCGGCATTTGACTGATCCCACCCCGCCCCATGGTTTCCATTGCGGTCCACAACTCTGCGTTGGGATCGAGTCTGCTTACTTTATCGAGGGGTACCATCGCTTGGGCCGCACTGGTCGTCGACCATGAGGCCCGGGGAATCTCCTTCACGTCGTGCAGGCTCAGCAATCCGGCGACTTGGTCTCCCCGGTCCACTAGAAAGCACTGTCGACCGTGAGCCAAAACCTCCTGATCGACTAGCTTCTGGAGGGAGACGTCCGCCGATACGTGAGTGCACGCTTCTCCCATTACCTCGGATACCTTGTGCCCGACCACCAGGCCTTGCACCATTTGCTGCTGGACTTGAGCTGCCGCCGCGCTTTCGAGGAACCAGCCGATGAAGGCGATCCATACTCCGTTGACAAGTCTCCCCCTCAGAACTTGCCAGACGCCCCAAACGATAAAAAGAAAACCAAAAAATCGGCCCGTGCTGGCGGCGACCAGGGTCGCCCTGCGGAAGTTCTTATTCACGCTCCAAACGATGGCCCGAAAAACGCGGCCTCCATCCAGGGGGAATCCAGGTATAAGGTTAAACAATCCAAGCATGCCGTTAATAAGTGCGAGGTATTTGGCTACCGCCAAGGCTGGAGTAATGTTCACAAGCAATGGCTCCGAAGCATAAAAGAGCGCCGCCAGTGCAAAGCTCGTGAGCGGCCCGACAATGGCAATTAAGAATTCGGCGCTGGCGCTCGGGGGTTCGCCTGCGATCTGAGATACGCCGCCAAAGATGAATAGAGTGATCCGGTGTACGGGGATTTTATAGCGAAGAGCGACCCATGAGTGGGCAAGTTCGTGTACGATGATGCTGCCAAAAAACAGGACCGCTGTCACAGCGCCCATCAGCCAGTATTCGATACTCGAGCCACCCTTGAATTCCACCGGATAGTAACTAGCGGCCAGGACCCAAGTGATCAGGGCAGCGATCAAGAACCAGGAGTAGTCCAAATCAATGGGTATTCCAAGGACGCGTCCAATCGGAATCGTATGGCGAAACACAACGCACCTGCCTTTCACTCGAGGTCGATCCTGCCGAGTTGTTCATCCGTCGGAGCGTGCCCGAGGTCAAAATTGTGTAACCACACCAAGATCGCCGTCGGTCAGCCTGCGGCCGCGGACCGCCACGCCCCTTCTTTGAGCGCATGTTATCCAGAACACATCCGACGTCCCCTTCGGCCTGTGCAGCATCCCAAACATAATTAGCACAGGACCTTATTCCAGGCATGGCAGCATAACCACATGGGTCTTCGATTAAAGCCGATTGTCGTGCGCCGCGTTAGTAGCGTCACGCTGTCCATCGACCCCCAGTTGACCGCGGTCGCAGTCCTCCGACCCGTTCACGCAATCGATGACATTGCGGTCCTGCGCAGCCGGCCCAGTACAAATAGACGGCAGGCAATGCACCTGGTTTACAGTCGCCGGGAACTATATATCGCATTACGATATAAAAAGCAAGAGCAACTTCTTGACAATATATCGCGTAACGATATAATGAGCGCGCCACGTTAAGTCGGCTGACAACGGCCGGCTCGCCTCACTAAATGACACTTCTCGAGTGGAAAGGAAAGCTTCAACTCATGCATTTGAACACGATTATATCGTAGTACGATATAGGCGTCGTAAGCTCCCTGCAATTCAGCCATGAACTAGATGTTTCGGGTGCGCCGCCCTCTTAGGAAGGCGCCAGCCTTGCGGACGTTCGCGCTACGAGCGGCGCGCTGGCCCCTTTGGGGTATGCTCTCGTCCAAAATAGCGGTTATCGCGGCTACGAGCGCATGGCCGGAGTCCCGTAACTCGTGAAGACGTTGCCGCACAACTTTTTCTAGGGCCCGCTTACCTCGGGGGAGCAGAATTACAGAAACCCGTCTGAGGTCGTGTCCGTTATGATCACGACGGATATAGCCCTTCGCCTCCAGGCGATCGATCAAGCCGACAGCGCTATGGTGGCGGAGCAGCAGGCGATCGGCGAGCTGACGGATGCTGACTCCATGATTTTGAGGGAGCGCACGAAGAGCGAGGAGCATCTGGTATTGTTGCGGCTCGAGTCCGGCCTTTTCGGCTGCGTGCTCGCTTCCTTGCAGGAATTGCCGGATGCGGTGCCGGAGTTCCGCTAGTGCAACGAATTTAGAATGGGGAATATCTCGCATCATGTCACCTATTATATCGCTATGCAAATCGGAGTGTCGTCGGCGTAGTAGGTTCGAACCATCTTCGTGCGATGGTCGTAGAGGTACACGACGGCCCAGGGCAACGCGTGGCCCCGGGTGTCGGCCACAGTGCCCCGGACATTTGGAAGCTCGATTTGCGCGGCAGGTGTGGCAAGTGCTCCGAACAGTAGAAACGACTGCATTAATCGAACACGCATGCTCGGCTCCTAATCCCAGTCCTAAAGCGAAATGTCCGACCTCGACGATGGAGGTCCCGGACCAACTCGTGCAATCAAGGGCAAAACGAACAAAGGCGATCTAGGCGGATTGCCGATCCGCAGGTGGCATCTAGTCTTGCCACAGGGGCTGTCCGGTCCGGTCGCGCAATTCCAGAAGTCTCCTGCCTTTCTTAAGTTCCTTGGCGATTAGGATGACGGGCAGGTCGCCTGCGAACTTGGAACCGGTAACTTCAAGCTCATCCCCTTTCAAAGGGATCAAGTCATGCTGCTTAAGAAACAAGGAAGGACCGAGATGCGCGTCCAGCACTCCATAGTCGGTCCTCAACATGACATGCGTTCCAAGCCAACTGGCCCGAGCAGGGTAGCCCTCCCAGCCCAAAGAGCATTGGTGCTGCTCGACAGTTTCGACGGTTCCAGACACGGTCACAACCGTAGCCGGATCATAGACAGGTGTGGCACGCTGCCTGGCCGTCACGGCTATGGCAAAGAGCACAACTCCGAAAAAGCATAGAAACACGTTCGAAGGTCTCACAAACCGTTCAAATGTCACTGTTCATGTCCTTTCTTCCACCAAAAGAGCTTTCAGCAACCCTGTGGTTCCACCACTCGCCTACGGCGGAGAGCTATCCTCGGAACGCCCAAGTTTTTGGACGTCATCGGGATGTTGCTCGTCCGCAAGGTCGCGCTGGATGAAGCGCTCGATAAGATCGAGGACATCGTGAGGCTGAATCAGTTGGGGTTCCCACCAGCGGTTCTGGCCTTTCTCGAGAACGTGGTGCCACACGCAATCATTTTCGAAAAGATGAGAGAAGAACATGTGTGTGCGTGCGCCCCGCAGGGGAGCCAAGAATTGATCAGCACAACCGTCCGGAAGCATGAATTGGCTCAGGACGAAGTCAAAACTGTGCTCCTTCAAGAGCGGCATGACCTCGGCGCAAGTTTCCGCAAAGTAAAAATCCCACGACCAAGTGTCAAGTCGTCTCAACAGACCACAGGCTCGTTGAGTGTTTTTCCCAACAATCAAAATACGCACAGTAGTCATCACAGTCGTCCCCGTCTTCCCTTTCCCCTCGTGGGTAATTTTGCCGTTTGACCTCCTCCATTCCTGCGTCATGGAAAAACAAGATCAAAGCTCTCGCCGACAGTTGACTCTCGATCAACGATGCACTTATTGGCGTCAGCCGGCCTCGAAGAAGTTCTCAGTTTGGTGGCTGCGGCTCGACGACCACAAAATGCGCGTTGCCGCCACGATTTACGAGAAGAAGTGCCGGCTGATTGCCGAGCGCAGCCGTCGCGCGGTTGTATTCGTCGATATTATGAACGGACTTGCGGTTTACTTCTTGGATGATGTCTCCACTCTCGAGATCCGCAGCCGCAGCGGCACTGGAGGGGTCCACCGACGTAACCACTACTCCCGCCAGTGAAGGCGCAACACCAAGCTGGCGCGCAGTGGCTGGAGTCAGATTTTCTACCTGAACACCCTCGAGCGCGGAGTTCTTAGGGGTGGCGGTGACGGCGTTCGGCTGTTTCTCGGCAAGCTCCGTAAGGGTAACCGAAACGTCGCGCGTTTGACCGTTGCGTGCGATTTTTAGGTGGACCGTTGTGCCAGGAGACGTTTGAGAGATATTGACGCTCAAATCGTCGGGGCCGCTGACGGGTTGTCCATTGAGAGCGAGAATAATGTCGCCGCGGTCGATCCCGGCCTTCGCGGCGGGACTTCCCGGCGTCACCTCGGAAACCAATGCACCACCCCCATGGGTCAGGCCGAAAGCCTTGGCCATGTCTGCATCGACGCTTTGGATAGCTATGCCGAGATGGCCGCGAATGACCTTTCCATGATCCACAATTTGTTCCATGACGTTGTGCGCCATGTTGATCGGAATCGCGAGTCCGACGCCCTGATTCCCGCCGCTACCGTTTCCAGTAATGATTGCGGTGTTGATGCCAACCAAGTCGCCGTGCAGGTCAAGGAGAGCGCCTCCCGAGTTGCCGGGGTTAATAGCCGCATCGGTCTGAATAAAATTCTCATAGTGCTCAATGGAGCCACCAAGTCCACGTCCGGTGGCACTCACTATGCCCATAGTGGCGGTTTCACCGATTCCAAAAGGATCGCCGATGGCAAAGACGACGTCGCCCACTTTAAGCCGGGAGGAGTCGCCCAAGGTCAGCGCCGGCAGGTCCGTTTCGTCGATTTTCAAAACGGCGATGTCCGTGAGGGAATCGGTTCCGATCAACTTGGCCTTGAATTTCTTTTTGTCCTGAGTGTAAACCTCGATGTCGGACGCTCCCGAAATGACGTGATCGTTTGTGAGGATGTAGCCGTCGGGGTTCACAATCACCCCAGAACCGAGACTGTATTCCCGGTCGGTTTGCGGAACATCAGACGGATTAAATTGATCGCCGAAGAATTGACGGAAGAAGGGGTCGTTAAACATGCTTGGGAAGTTGTTTTGTTGCTTGACGACCTTAGTAGAGGAAATATTCACTACGGCAGGCAAGGCCGGATCGATAACAGGGGCGTATCCGTTCTTGAAGTCGGCCAGGCTGACGGGAGAGGGATCCTTGTCGATTTTCAAGGGAACCTTGCTAGCGGCCGTAGCGCGACCTTCGAGCCCGGGACCGATCGCGGCGAGAAACACTCCTAGGACGAAGAAAACAAGAACAGAAATGATCACAGTATTCCACCGCCGAAAACTTGCGACGATACCGGGTCGCAGTTGCGTCGGAGACCAAAGTACAGGACCATCATTTGTCCTTCGCATGGGGCTTCTCCTTTTCTTGATCGATGCCTGAACCTCAAAAGTGGCCGATTGAACAGTACACTCCTGGTTCTGGGACTTGCTTCGATAGCTGGTCAATAGAATTTTGTCTAACAAGATCTTGAACTGTGCGGGCCGCATCCCTGGGTCTTGCGAACGATCCTGTCCTTCGTAGATGGCATTCATCCACCAGCATCCATCCTCGACCGCATTAAAAAAAAACATAGTGGTGGAGGAACCCAAAAGCTGATGCATTAGTTCGTAGGCGGTCCCATCGGAAAGCAAGAACTCGCTGAGAACTAGGTCGAAATGGCGGCGATCCAGGAACTTCAACGCTTCTTTTTTGGAAATTGCAAGGCAGAGTTCACATCCTCGTTTGAGGAGGTAGGACTCAAGGGCGGAGGTGCATCGCGCATCGCGTTCGACGAGAAGAACGGTTACTCTTCTTAGCTCCATATACGCCTCTTTAGTGACCGGTGCGGAGCCCGGGGTGGAAGCCTGGTCAGCGGAGAAGGGAGGCGGAGGTGAAAGTGCCCGACTTGGATTCCAAGGAAAGCCATTGCACAAAAGGCGAAACTGCATCTTCTGCCTCTGTTCCATTAGATGTATCGTAGTACGATATGGTTTGCTGACGACAAAGTAGCATCGATCCACAAGCGCCGAAGCGCGTGACTCTGGGATCGAAACGAAACACTCGGAAAAGCACCCCGCTTGTGCCATGCTGCGCACTGCGTTCCGATTCCGCACGCACTAGCTCCAAGGGTCTCGACATACCGGCTCTGTCCACGCCAAGACCAGAGCGCGCATGGATTTCCTCTCTCCCGGCCGCTTGTCCGGCGACACCTAACTCCCCACTGATAGACGGATCGTGAGGACAGATGGTAGCCGCAGCCACATGCATATATATCGCATCGCGATATAAAGTGCAAGGCAACAAATAGACGATGTATCGCATCACGATATGTGTAAGCAGCGGTCGCGTTTTCCGGCTGGGATGGCTGACTAGAGTCATGGGAGGCGCGCCGAAACGGGGCGAGGGGGTAAGCATCTTCCTGGTCCCGTCAACGAAATCCCAGAGACAGATGATTCGGACCAAGCCACGATCACCACCGTAAAGGAGGTTCCACCAAATGCGGAGGAAACTTGTTGTATTCGGGGTTTTGATTTCGGCCATGAGTTGCTTGTGGGCGTTCTCGGCGTTTGCGCAGTCGGCGCAAGAAACAGGAAAATTGAAAATGCATGTTGAACCGAAGCAGGCTTACGTTTTCGTCGACGGTAAGGCAGTCCGCGATGGCAGCCAGACGATCGAAGTTGCCGCGGGCGATCACAAGGTGGGAGTTTACAACTACGGGTACCTGCCCAAAATACAGGACGTCCACGTAGGTGCGGGCGAGACGACGGATTTACGAGTGAACCTGCAGTCGTCCGGAGATGTGGTGGCTGGACCATTTGCTGACATCGAGTTCAAGGGACATCCTCGCGCCGCCGTTCTCGTAAACGGCCAGACGCCGGCATATTTCGTCGGCCATGTCGACGAATTTGACTGGAACTGGATTTGGCATCAACGACTGCTCGTGAAGCCGGGAACATATCAAGTGACCGTGACTCGCGAAGGCAATACCATCTGGTCCAGTCCGATCACCGCGAAAGCGGGGCAACAAGTGACTGTGTATCTCAATCGCAACGGCGAGATGAAAACCAAGGAATGGAAAGAGGGATTGAACATGCCACCGCAGCCTCGATTCCATGCCGGAATTGCCAGCGCCACGGTGCCGATCGCGCCCGTGTCGGCGCAACTTGCAGCTCAATCCACTAATCTCAGTTGTGGGCAAGCGACACAACTCATCTGGAATTCCAGCGATGCAATAGATACTTCTATTGCAGGGATGGGCGAAGTGCCGGGTCAAGGAGACCAAACTGTCACGCCTACCCATAATATGACCTATGTGCTGACCGCGAAGGGTCCTGGCGGAGACACCACGCAGACCGTAACGGTGAAGGTTGACGCCACGCCAAGCGCCACAATTGCCCTCAGTGAGCCGGAAGTCCGTTACCACAAAATTGGGGACCGCGTCGTGGAGGATGGTTCCGCTACGTTGAATTGGTCGACCTCCAATGCAAACTCCGCCAGGGTCGAACCTCTTAATAGCGATGCAATGAGCGGCAGCCGAGTAGTGACCGCCCAGCCCAAACAGACGAGCAAGGGCCCAGTCAGCGAAGACGTTACGTACACGATTGCCGCGGCAAATGCTTGCGGAGGGACGACAACAAAGACAGCGACCTTACACCTAGTGGGTTCCATTGATCCCCCACCTTCGGCAACATTGGCTAGCCTCTTCTTCCCAACGGCTTATCCAACCAAACACCATCCGAAGATTGGTCTTGTAGCGAGTGAGAAAATGACTCTCGACAACATTGCGACAGAGTTCAGAAACTTCCGCATGTATGAACAGCACGCCAACCTGGTGGTTATTGGACACGCCGACGTGCGTGGGCCTAGCAGATACAACCAAGCACTTAGTGAACGCCGCGCAGCTCTCGTCAGAGACTACCTGATTTCCAAGGGTATTCCGGCTGATGAAATCAAGATGCGGGCCGAAGGAAAAGATAAACAAATGGATGTGAAAGCTGTAGAAACCCTCCAATCCAGAAACGATGAGACGCCGGATAAGTGGATGATCAAAAGTGAAAAAACAACCTGGCTCGCCTACAATCGCCGTGCGGATCTCGTTCTTGAGCCTACCGGTCGACAATCGGCAGTGATCTATCCTACAGACGCATCCGATACACGAATTGTTTGGCAGCGCCGTGAACCACAACTGAAGAAAGTCGAAATGGTGTCAAACGCGCCTGCGACAAGCGTCCAGCAAGCGCGGGCTACTAACGCGGCACATTGATCGCTATATTTCCGAAATTCTATCCCTGGGCAGGGCGATGTTCGCCGGGACTCACGTCGCGTCGGCTACGAGTCGGAGCGTCGAAGGAACACCGCCTTCCCAGGATGGGTGGGTAGACTCACTCCCGGCATTATTTTAAGAAATCATGGAGGAAGAAATGATGCAACTCTCTTTAAAGGCCACGGCAATTGCAACTGGACTCTTATGGGCTGCCGCCATCCTCTGCATCGGTTCGATTAATCTGGCAGATCCCAGCTATGGTGCTAGCTTCATTCAACTGACCAGTTCAGTATATCCGTGGTTCCACGCGTCAAGGACTATAGGAAGTGTCATCATTGGAACTGTCAACGGCCTGATTGATGGTGCTGTGACAGGACTGCTTTTCGCGCTCTTGTATAACGCGGTTACCAGCCTGCCAAAGCACGCGGGCCATTCGCACCAGCAAGCCTAGTCCCGTAAACAATAATCTTCACGATTGGTTCGCCTGAGAACTCTGCCAGCCGGACCGCGTAGTTGCGGTCCGGCTGGCATGATCGTGAAGCGCAGAACGTTTCAACTCCACACCACATATCACCCAAGCGATCTCTAGCGAGAATCCCAGCGATCTCTGGACTTGCCCCAAGTGTGCCGGCCCGATGGTGGTGATTGAAAGACTCACGGCAACTGAGATAAAACTCCGTTCCCCTCCTGCTCAGGATGCCGTTGCCGCATGAGATCAACTTCTCCATCACGAAACTTCCACATGTTTCGCGACACTCGTATTGCTGTGCCTTCTCGTCCTACAAATGTCTTCTACCTGTCTCAGGGCATCATCTTTGCATGGACATTTATCGATTGTTTCTCTCTCCCCGTTGGGTGCCGTACTCAGTCGGTGTACTTCAGGGTGTGGCCACACCGAATCTTCCCTCAATTGAATTTCCATAGCACCCGCGTCCGCCACAAGGCGAGCGACTTCCAGGAGTTAGGCCGATCACCTGAAGTTCACCCAAAGGTCACCTCCGGTGCATTGCTCGAAAAATGCACTTGCGGCAGAGCGTGCGTCGTTCGAGAACGACCCTAGCAAAGGAGAATGAAATGAGCGAAGAGACAGCCAAGAAAGAACAGCAAGTGGAATCGGCGAAGGTGGAATAATCCGCACCGTCGCTGACCGAGTCAGAGTTGGACAAGGTCGCAGGTGGCGAATCAGTCTGCAACGGGACGCACATTCCCAAAGACAAAGCGGCCCGGCGCCGTTGGTGCAGCGAGGAAAAACGTATGAAGAAAACGACGATTCAGTTGACAAGCGAGCAGCAGAAGCAGATCAAGGACGCCACAGGGAAGACGATAACGGAGCTGTATATGAGCGTTGTCCCACAGGGCGAACTCAGCGAGTCGGACCTCGGCCAAGTGCAGGGCGGAGCCGAATCAATCTCGTTTTCCTATGGGAAGATGGGATATATCTACACTCAGCAGAAGGCTAGTGACTAAAACTGGAAACTTCATCTAGTTAGAATCAGGGCCTCCAAAACAGGAAGCAACATGGGCAGGAGCGAGATACTGTAGCAATTCTCTAAATTCGCTGTCGTCTTTTGGTTCCCAAATCCGATTACCTCAGTAGAGGCCGTCCCAGTGTTGCGGCATGGGTTTCAGATGAGTGTCATGCGACGACACCGGGAACGGGTCAAAGCGGATACTTAAAAGGAGAATGAAATGAGCGACGAAAAACCCATCGAAGCAACCAACACCTCTGAAGTGATTCAGCAAAAACTAGAGCAGTTGGTGAAGCGAGCATGTTCTGACGGTCAACTCAAAAAAAGGCTCCTCAACGACCCGGAGCCACTGCTGCGAGAGAATGGCGTAGAAATACCCGCAGGAACAAAGCCGCGTGTGTTAGTAGACAAAGACTGCGTTTCCTTCGAATTCGTGCGCGAAACGACTGGAGATGACGCCGAACTCACCGAAAGCTCCATGAGCGCCGTCGTCGGAGGCCTAACGCGCCCCACAGGTAAAGCTCCGATGGTGTATATGAGGTATACGATGACAAACGTTAGCCTATAGAGTCCGCGGCGACAGGGAACGAAACACGGAGCAGAAAAATGAACCACGAAAACGAGGAACCAGTTGGAATGAGCGACGAAAAACAGAATCCCAAAGAGAGGGACCAGGAAACCGTGAAGCCTGCCGGAGGAAAGGATGAGTTCTCGGAGAAGGCCTTGGAGAAGGTGTCGGGCGGCATGCAATGGGAGTACACCAAGCAGGACGATACGGGCGCGGCAAAGGGCACGATGGCAACCAAGATAAACCTGGCCCAGGTGGACAAGGACCGCCCCCGCATCGTCAACTATTTGAAGACGGATGCCTCGTGGCGGCAGATCGACCTGCATCCTGATGTCGCCGACTATTTGCGAAAGTTCATGATCGGCCGGTCCGGACTCATCTTGCAGACGAAGAACGGCACTCCCTACCTGTATGGTAACCTCGCCGAAGATTGGCTCGACCAGAGACTCGCAAAGCTCGGGCTGTACGAGGCAGGAATGGGCTGGCACTCGTTCAAGCGGTTCCGCAATTCTTGGCTACGGGCACCAGCCCAGAGGTGCCAAGAAGACCTGCGGAAGTTCTGACTGGCCCACAAGCCGAAGGAGATGGGTGAACTGTATTCAGCGCTTAAAGAAGACCTCCCAACTCGGCTCGCCGAAGCCGAGCGTGTCGGCTACGGTTTTGTTTTGCCGAGGGAAGTTGTTCCAAATGTTCCAAGAAAAGGGCTGTTTGTCGTTACTCGCAAGGTTCCTGCAACTGGTATACTGGTCAACAGGATGAAGGAAACGGGGGCGTGTAGCTCAGCTGGGAGAGCACCTGCTTTGCAAGCAGGGGGTCAGGGGTTCGAATCCCCTCACGTCCACCAACTCACATTGGTTCAACAGGATAGTTTCGGAGTTTTTCTGGCGTACCATCTACTGCTCAAAGCAGGGGGTAGGCAGTTGCAATCTCCTCACGTCCACGAACTAAATTAATTCTCGTTCTCATATAGATATAAGCTGCTTTGCCCTCTGCACTGTTTTGGTGCAAATTCGGGACAATCCGTACTACAGATGGATCTGTTGAGACTGAAGGCAGGACTCCTCGCAGCGAGAACAAGACGAAGTCCATTTGGAACTGATCGGTCCGGTAAACACTGGCGCGTTTGTAGGTACTAATTCAAAAAATAGGTTGATTACTTCCGGATAGCCCGCTCGGTAGCGGATGAAGTTGCAGGAAGGCGGCCGCTGCGCCGCGGGCATGCCCCGCGATTTCGCGGGGGTTCGGTCGCTCGGCGACCCCAAGCAGCAGGCTGACCATCAAATCGCGCCAGAGCAGCCCGACGAACTGCGCGGCAAGTTCGGCAGGACGGCCTGTGAGTAGCCCGGACGCCTGGGCCTCGGCCATGATTTTACGCAAGGCGGCGCGGCTTGCTTCGCGTCCTATAGAGTCGAACGCATGCGCCACTTCGGGAGCCTGGACCGCCTCGGCGATCGCCAGTCGGAATACCGCAATGACCGTGGGATCGCTAACCTCGCGGACGAGCTTGGTCCCGAAAGACGCCAGCACCTGCGCTAGGGTCTCGCGATCGCGCAGCACGGGCAGGTCACCGGGCACGTCCAGTCGCTTGGAGCGCTCGCTGATGCAGGCGATCAGCATTTCCTGTTTGTTGCCAACTAGCGCGTAAAGCTCTCGCTTTGAAACGCGCGCGCGCGTCGCGATCTCAAGCGTGCTGGTCGTTGCGTAGCCGCCCTTCATAAACGCCGCAAAGGCCGCCTTAAGGATGCGCTCGCGCACCGCGGTTTCGTCGCCGCCCTTCTGGGGGCGTTTTGACATCGATGCCTTAGCCATCCCCCTCTCCTCGCGGACCCTGGTACCGTATAGTACCATCACGAGTGTAAGGGTGCAGGGAATTTTATGCCTGCGGATGCAACCTTTCTCTTGCAGCTACGTCTAAAGCGTATGGTACCCAGTGGTACCAATGCAAGATCCAGATTCCGTGAGGAATCAATGGAGCTGAACAATGAAGATTGAAATGTCCTACCTGCTGCTGGTGTTCGCGACGGTCCTGGCGCCCATGGCGCGAGCGCAGTCCACACCGCCGCAGCCCAAGATCACCGGCGTGCTGACGATCTATTCGCCAAAACCGGGGGTTACTCCCGAGCAACTCATGAAAATCATGCCCGCCGAAATTCGTGCGACCGCTCCACTTTATCTCGACCACAAGATTCAGCAGTGGTTTATGCGCGGCGACGGCCGGGGCGTCATCTTCCTACTGAACTGCAAGGACTTGGCGGAGGCTCGGGTCCTCATCGAAAGCCTACCTCTCCCGAAGGAAAACCTTATGGACGAACAGTTCATTCGGTCGGACCACTCTTGCCGCTCGGGACACTGTTGAGAGATAACTCAACCAATAAGTGAACAGGAGGCTATATGTCACCGGAAACCATCTTCAATCTGCATCTCATTCTAGGTTATGTCGCGTGGCTACTTTGCTTCGGCGTGTACATCCTGCCCCGGCTCAAATCGATGGACCTGGTCGCAGCGCAACGCGCCATCGCTACGCTGCACAGCTTCCGCTTCTTCGGGCTCGTCTTTATCCTTCCAGGCGTCGTCGGCCCGAATCTGCCCGCCGCCGGCTTCGCCACGTTCGCCGCCTACTGGGACCTGGCAACCGGGGTGCTCGCCATCCTGGCGCTTCTCACGGTAAGGATACGTCCGCTCTTCTGGCTTTTCGTCGTCGCCTTCAATCTCGTTGGGGCGATTGACCTCGTCCTCGACTATTATCACGCCATCCGGGTTGGCCTTCCTTCGCTGGCGGGGCAGTTGGGCGCGACGTACGCGATCCCGATCATCTATGTGCCCGTGCTGATGATCACGCACGTCGTCGCATTCTATTTGCTGCTGCGTCCTCAGCCCAAGGCGATTCTAGCCCTCGCCGGCGATGCGGCGGCATCTTAGATGGAGTTAGTCGCGAGTGGATTGTCGGCAATCCTTACCTAATCGCGTTACATCGGAGTTGTCCGTCATCCGTCCAACAAGCCATCGGGCACGGAAGTGAGCAGCGTTAGGGGAAAGCCGAAGTTCTAAATTAGGGTTCGATCGTTCCAGCACAGTGACCAACGGTTCATCGATATCCAGTATTTGCGAAAAGAATAAAAGAATATGCGAGAGGAGGGAATAATCCGTGAAAGACATCGAGGGAACCACGTTTTTTAGGTCGTGTCCTTCAATGCTTAAGTACTCCTTACGCGCTTCCGATCCGGCGTATAGGCGATCACACTAAGAACCGGCAGCCCCAGCCACCAGCTCACAATCGCCTGCGAGCTTCATTCAAGCAGTGAATGATCGTTGCTGGGCTCAATGCTTCTGCGCTGGGCGATGACAAAAGCTCGGCGGGTGACTTAGAGTCTGCTTACCTTCAAGTCCAACCGAGCGACCGCACTTGCGGGTTGGGATGGACGAGCTCGCTGGACTGCAACAAGTCGCTTCTAAGGAAGAGTCAGTCCCACCGATTTAAGTTCGTATGACCTCGCATCCGTGACAGTAGTCACATACTCACAGTGTCCATCGCCATACCGTCGCGGTTGAAGCCAAGGCCCGAAGTCTCCAAGACGTTTCTGACGACCATTCGGAGCGTCGGAAACATTACTCCTATGGTAGGCGCAACATGATTGGTCACTACGTCCTCATGGTCGCAGACCCGAATCGAATAGGGACCGTCAAAGCGGCCCGCTTCGATAAAGACCACGC
>Ga0181523_10002503_pt1 | contig 17850 bp, 10 predicted proteins | sample PEATcosm2014_Bin_43_FD_119752 | JGI IMG/M metagenome (GOLD analysis project Ga0181523, IMG submission 119752) | Peatland microbial communities from MTU Mesocosm Facility, Houghton, MI, USA - PEATcosm2014_Bin05_30_metaG | ecosystem: Environmental > Terrestrial > Soil > Wetlands > Peat | place...
CCCAGATCGGTTTTCGGGGTCCTTTGTAAACCATTCAAAAGAATGGCGGGGACGACGGGACTCGAACCCGCGGCCTCTGCCGTGACAGGGCAGCGTTCTAACCAACTGAACTACGTCCCCACTTCATACGGTTAGGGCCAAACCCGCATGTTTACTCTCTAATCTCACTGTCAACCGTTTCGCGCGCTTCAATCCATTTCACCGAATAGAACCAGTTTTCGGTACGAAATGGACAGTATGAAAGATCGCCAAAAACCGTCCGCAGGCTGGCGCGACGCCGAGCATCTGTCCATGCTCTCTGCTGAATTGTAACAGAGCATGGATTGATCCGTCAGGCTTTGACTCGAATCCGAGTGAGGTTCTGGGGCGGTTTCAGCTGTTCGAGCATAGTTGGTTTCAGATTCGGTGGTGGATATCAAACGCTCGATACGAACTTCCACACCTCGAATCACTGGAGAACTCCGTCGATCCCGATTTGCGCTCCAAAACTGAAAACACAGGTTCACCTAATGTCATGCATGAGAGACAACTTTGAGGCTGGGTTTGTGATCCGACTCGAGTCTCGAACGTTGTTGACTTCGAATCCACTTTGAGGGACCGCACAACTTCCGCGAACGCGGTTCGACCATTCGTTTACCGAACAGACAAACACTTAGATTTCAAAAGGATGCGAACGTCCGAGGTGGTCTACTCGAAGGACTTGTTCCATTTTCCGAACAAACGCCTTTTTGTAATTGACAACTTGGCATGCAGGTCTATTATCTAGCGATTATCTTGACTGGTTTTCTTCCCCCCTTGCAACGCAGCGCCTCAGGAATTGTGACCGCGATCGAGTCATCGAGACTCGGCGTCGCACCTCGCAGGTCGAGCAAATCAGTTGTGCCGAAGGAGTGCCGACACTGGCCTGCATTGCAATTGTCGGATGCAGTGACGTGCATCAGCAGCTGCTGGCGCAACTGACCAAGTTCGCGCTCACGGACGCTGAAATTCTAATCACTGGTGCTACCGGTACCGGCAAGGAAGTGTACGCCGCATTTGCGCATCAGCAGAGTCAGCGCGCGAAAGCAGCTTTCGTTCCGGTTAACTGCGGCGCCATCCCCGATCAACTGTTCGAGAATGAACTTTTCGGCCATGTTGGAGGTGCGTTTACCGGGGCGCAGCCGAGAGCGGAAGGGCTGGTCGCAGCCGCTGAGGGCGGAACACTGTTCCTCGATGAAGTCGACACACTTTCACTGTCGTGCCAGGTCAAGCTCCTGCGGTTCATCCAACAAAAGGAATACCGGCGGCTGGGTGAGACCCGTTTGCGCCGGGCAAACGTTCGCTTTATCGCGGCGACGAACGCGGACCTGTTGGTCGCCGTGAAAGCGGGCCGCTTTCGAGAGGATCTCTTCTTTCGCTTGCGGGTGATTCCCATTGAGGTTCCGCCACTGTGGAAAAGAAAGGTCGACATTGCACCTTTGCTCGATCATTATGCGGCCTACTACGCGGAACTTTATCGAGCCAATCCGATCACGTTTGATGCCAGCGCTCTGGAACGATTGGAGAACTATTCGTGGCCGGGCAATATACGTGAATTGGAGAATTGCGTGCAATACCTGACCTGCCTGCAACTCGATCACGCAATCCATGCCGAAGACCTTCCCCTCTTGAACGTTGAAGAGGAAGACGCTCCAAATGACGTTGCCTCTGGATTGTCGTTTCAAAAGGCCAAGCGGGAACTGGTGACGATGTTTGAACGTGAATATCTGGAGGAAGCTTTGCGGCGTAGCGGCGGAAACATTGCCGAGGCGGCCAGGGCTAGCGGCAAGGCGCGGCGCGCTTTCTTCGAACTCATGCGGAAACATGGAATCAGAGCGGTAAGTTCGGTCCAGCCAGCGGGTTCCGCCGAGAGCGATAACGGAGCGAATGAGGTGAGCCCCATCAGTCCGAAATCGAAAGAGCCGCCGCCGCTGCCCTTCCGGTCTAAATCCAAGGCAACTTGACGAAGCTGCCCTGCTCAGAGTGCTTTCCTTAGAAACGAACGCGTTATATGATGCTCCGGCGAACGGGATGGACGTTCGACTGGATGTTTCAGCGCCCTACTCCCAGCCATGAATCCGCTAGTCGGTCGTTGTTACCGGCAAGTGCATGGCCGCGCGTCGACCGACACGCGTTGGAGCAACTCCTGGCGATTGCCCGCACGGATTCCCACATTCTGATTAACGTCGCGAGAGAGATGGACAAAGCTGGCTGGGCAAGAATCGCTCATGAGCATAGCCGACGCGCCACGGCACCGATGGTGTCGGTTAACTGCGCCGAAATCGCAAGCCGGGGATGGGAAAACGCACTTTTTGGCCAGATGGAAATGCCGGGCAGTGCAGCCGACCCGGCGGTGGGGGACCCTCTTGCCGCGGCCGACGGGGGAACACTATTTCTGGATGAAGTACATGCGCTATCGCTGGCGAGCCAGGTGAAGCTGCTGCGCTTGCTTGAAGAGAAACAATACCGTCGCCTGGCAGAAACTTTTGTGCGGCGCGCCGATGTGCGAGTGATAGGCGCAACAAACACGGACATCTCAGCCGCGGTTCGAGCCGGGCGCTTTCGGGCGGATCTTTTCGCGCATTTCCAAATCGCTTCGCTAACACTTCCGTTTCTGTGGAGAATCATTGCCGCCGTCCAGGCCCTTTCTCGAACGATCCTGGCAGCGCTAAAACCATCGCGGCGGCATCACATCTACTTATCACGTTTGAAGAGTTTAACCGCGATCAACGGGTCTCGGTCTACTTCCCCTCTGATCTTCTTTAGTGTTTCTTCTCCGATACCCGGCACGCGATCGACCAAATCCTGGTAGTGCCGGAAGGGCGCTGCTTTGAAAATCCGGTCAGCCAACTCGGTGCCGACGCCCGGAATTTTGGCTAGGTCCGCCCGGCTTGCGGCACTAAGGTTGACCTCCATTCGGCGCTGACCCGACTCGGGGTTGTCCAACCCTTTGCTGTCCTTATCGACGACCTTTGCCTTAGGGGGGTTCCCCTTCTCTTCGAGAGAATATATCTCATACGAGCCGCGGACTGACGATGGTCGGTAGCTTTCGGGATCGGAGGCAACGTTCTTTGGGTACTTTGGGACAACATGCATCTTGATCAAGGCCGCGTGGCGATGTTTTTTCCAATTTTCATAGGCTGTAGCAATCTTGTTCTCAAAGATTTTGAATGTCGAAAGGTTTAGTACGGGACTCATAGGAACCAAATTCCCATCCACTACCTTCCCTCCAAAACGATCCCCGATGAGATGCCCCCGCTGGTCACCCTCCCGGTAGGCGCCAATGGCACCCCCCGGCAGGCTTGCGACGGGAGGTAGGGACAAGCGGTCACCCCCCAGCACCCGCTTGGGCGGAAAGCCTTCCGGACCTTCCGCTCTTCTTAGGCTATCGGTGGGGTACTCGGGGTTTTCGTGTTTAACCTGGCTCTCCAGTTCAGATTGGGGGTCCGCTCCTCTCGCTTTCGGTGCCCCGGTCTTTTTCTTGCCAGGACTCGCCGTATAGTCGTAGTCCCAGGTTTCCGGCCCCTCTACAACCTCGATGGATTTGAATACAGGATGCTGTTGCTTGACCGTGTGGGCCGCCTCCTCGGCACCCTCGCGGGTGATTTTCCCGTCCTTCTCGCGTTTCTGGTCCTCCTCGTCGAGGGCCGCCAAGCCGGCGGTGACCTTGGCATCATGCTCCGGGTCGCCCGTCTTTGCGACAGGTTCGTCCTTCTTCCCGAACCCCAGCAGCCCGCCAACTGCCTTAACCAGATCCACCGCCTTGTTGATGACCCAGTCGATGGCCGCGTTAATCGGTTCGCGGATGTCCTGGATAATCTCCTTAATTTTTTCGCTGATTCCGCCGACTCCGAGCAGGGCGGCCAGGAATCCGATAATGACGGGAATGGTTCGCGCCAGAGAGTTCTCCACAAACGCGGCCGCGGCACCGATGGCTCCCTTGGCGATAGCAGTAATCGAATCGATGATCGAATTCACCAGGTCGAGGATCTGCTGGCCATGGTCGACGAAGAACATGATGATGTCGTAGATCGCCTTGCACGCCTTGAAGAAGGCGGACGCGGGATTCAGCAGGCCGATGACCCAAGTGATCCCGGCCATGACGATCTCCTCGATGACGAACGACTTGATCTTTTCGATCACCATGGTCTTCAAGTCGCCAATTTTTTCCTTGATGTACTCCCACAGGCCTGCCGGACCCTTGGTGATCAGAATCTTGAAAATCTCGGCGCCAGTTTCAAGAGCCTTGACCACCTTTTCGCCCAAAATCTTTACCGCCCGCGAGCGGATGTTGGCGTAGGTGAGTCCCAGAACCTGCATCACCATACTCAGGATTCCGGGCATGTCGAATTTCTCGGGCAGGGTGATACCGGCTTCCGCGACGGCTCCAAACAACCACTCCATGAAGCCCTTCTCCAAGTGTTTGAGGATGTGATCTTTGAAGTTGAAGAACCCAAGTTTGCCCGCGTCCACCAGGTTGCCCAGGAACACGATGGGATGGGCGATGATGAGCCCGATCGCGCCCGCCGCCCGCGACAGAACATTCGAAAGCATGTCCTTGAAGGCCAGGATCTTCTTGACCAGACCGACGGTGGCGTCGTAAATCCGTTGCCAGATGGACTTGTTCTCTTCCCGTAGCTTCTCCTCCATCGCCGACATGCGCTCGTACGAGGCTTTGTACTCGTCGGTAAGCTTGCCCACCAGGGCGTCGCGCCGCTGGTCGATCTCGCCGGTCATCTGTTCGAAGTCCCCGGCAATCGCTTTCAACGCGGCTTCGCCGAAGCCTTTCACGCTATCGTCGAGTCCCTTGACGAAGGTTTCGACCTGTGTGTGTCCGTCGGTGACCCTGCGCTTGGCCGCGTCCAGCTTCGCGTCCACACCATCGGCGAGCTTGTCGATCGCTTCATTGACTGTGGCCAGATACTTTTCTCGCGCCTTGTTCAGCGAGTGTTCAATCAGGTCTTTCCAACTGTCGCCCCAAGTCGTCAGCCACGTCCCAATCCCGCCCTTCTCCTCCTTGAACGTGTCCTGGTAGGCCTGCTCGGCATCGGCGAGCCCCTTCTCAAAGATGGCGGAGGCGTCCGACTCCAGCGGTCTCAGAATTTCTCCGACCGCTTCCCGCGTCTCTTTCTTGATCTCGTTGATCCTGGCGGTGATGCGCTCGTGCTCCGCCGCGTGTTTTTCCCGAGTGGCATGCTGCTGCCCAACCACGCTTCCGATCTTCGCCGTACGTGCGGCGTGGATATTCGCCAGGCCGTGCGCGACTTGCCCTTGGGCCGATTGCTCCGCCTGCGCCCGAATTCCAGCTTCATTATCCCGATAGCCTTGCTGGGCGGCTGCTTCGTGCTTCTCTGCATCCGCTCGCGCGGCAACGTTCTGCTTGAACTCCGGTTCGTTGCCCTGCTCGAGTTGTTCCTTCGTGACTCCGGCATCCGCCATAGCTTTGTCGGTCGGAGCGCGGTCGGCAGAATAGTCGAGTTGTTGAGCGGGCAGGGGTGCGGGCACGGCTGGTCCGGCGGCGACTGGCGCAGGCGCCTCGCCCACGGGCTCGGGCTTAAGCCCGACTTCCGGCGCCACGGACTGCGAAGAAGCCAGCGCCTCCGTAGACGCCGCGGATTTGAGTTGCCCGGCCGCGGCTTGGTTCTGGGCCGAGAGTTCGTTCTTGACCGCATTGCTGGCATTCGAGGCCCCGGTCTTCATCACCTCGTCGGCTTCTTTTTCAGTCTTCGGCTTTTGCGTGGCCGCCTCAATTGCATTCTTGAGTTTCGTCTTGAAGTCGACGCGGTCGACTTGCTTGGTAGCGGTCTTGGCTGTACCGAGGTTCGACAGGGTCTGCATAGCCGCCTTGCGCGCTTGTTCGATACTCGGGCGAATGGCTGCAGCCTGCGCCGAGGCCACCGGCACACCGGGCGCGGAATGTATCCGCGCTTTCGAGGCACGATGGTGCAGCGCGGTGACTAGCGGTGCTAGTGCGTTTCGCGCAGAAGGAGCTGCGGCCTTGGTGGTCTCGGTCGCTGTCTCGGTCCCGCCTTTGCCGACCGCTGCGACCGCACCAGCGGTCTTGGGTGGAGCGCCACGAGAACCTCCGGGCCCGGACGGCGTTCCAACCGCCGCGGACGCCTTGGCCCCGGGCACCGCTGCCGTTGAGGGAGCAGCAGTTGCGACTTCCGCTTTTGCCGGTGCAGGTGCCGTCCCGGCCGCCGCGGGGTGCGTGGTGCTGGCTGCGGCGGTGGAAGGAAGAGCCGCAGCTGGCGGCTCATGGGCGGGCGACGAACCGGAATGAGCTGATGGATTCTGAATTGGCGGAACCAGGCTTTCCGTTCCTCTCGCCGGCGCTGCATCCATTGCCGGCGCAGATGCGGTCGGAACATGCGCGACCTCGCCCGTCATCGCCGCGCGCGCCACCGCAGCATTCCCGAACGCGGCGTGGAGAGTCATTACATCGGTCGTATGCGCGGGAGGTGCCGCGGTCGAGACGGAGGAAGCGACGAGCTTGTGGCCGTTGGCCGGCGAGGCTTCGGCTGGCGCGATTACATTCTGAGTTCGTCCATGTGTGGGACGCTTCTCGTTTGGGTGTACTGATGGTCTGGCCGTCTCCGCCCGAGGAGATTCGCGTTCGAGAACAGCGCCGCCGGATGGGCTCATGACACTTCCTGCAGAAGTGCCCCGTAGGGCCCCAGGTCGGTGCGGGTCAGGACCCGGGCTTCCCGCCGGAATTGCCGCGCCGTGGCGTAAACCACGTGAGCCGGGGTGATCATCTTCGCACCGGAATTCGCGGCAATGAGCGCTGCATTGCGCGCCGAATTCATGATGGCCGCACCGGTCATATCCAGTTGCGCAAGGGTGTCGAGATTCAAGTCCTGATCGACGGGCGCAGCGCCGGGAAATGCCCGTTGCCAAATACGCCTTCGTTCCGGGAAGGCTGGCCGAGGGAAATGCACCACCACTTGGAATCGGCGAATGAAGGCTGTGTCGATCTGGTCCTTCACGTTACTGGCGAGAATCACGAGGCCGCGGGAGGACTCCAGGCGCTGAAGCAGGTAGCTGACTTCCAGGTTCGCGTAGCGGTCGGTGCCATGTTGAACCTCAGCCCGCTTGCCGAATAGAGCTTCCGCCTCGTCGAAGAAGAGAATGGAATGGCTGTCTTCTGCGGCGGTAAACGCGGATTCGAGATTTCTCTCGGTTTCGCCAACCCACTTCGAGACCACGCGGGCGAGATCCACTTTGCACAGAGAGAGACCCACCACTCCAGCGATCACCTCCGCCGCCAGGGTCTTCCCTGTCCCTGGGTCCCCGGTGAAAAGAGCTTTCATGCCATGAGCACCGGCAAACTCACCATATCCCCAGTCGTCGTTCACCCGGGGCCGGAGATCGAAAAACCGGGCAACCTCCATGATCTGTTGGTGAAGGTTAGCTGGAAGCACGAGATCTTCCGGGCGCCGGTGTGGACGCACAATCGTAGAGAAACGATTTGCAGAGCGGAGCGTGATAATCGCGCAGGCATCGGCGATATGGTTTTTGACCGGGTCAGGCTGCCCGTTTCCCGCCAACCGCGCCCGCGTGCGAGCCAGATCGGAAACCGAGCGGACTTCGACCGGGCTGAGCCGATAACGGGAAGCCCACTGACGAATCTCATCCGGATCGAGGTCTGGAAAATTCTTGCGCCAGAGCGCGGCATGAGCCTGATTCGGCGGAACCTCGAGTTCGATGTCGGCGTACCCGTCCTTGCGCAGCAATGACAGTGGCCGCCAGGGATGACGCCCCGAGAGAAGCAGCGGAACCGGCGCAAATGACAAAGCGTTGGCCAATGTGTAGTTGAGCTTTTCCTGATGTGCATCGGCCAACGTGTCGGTGTCGAACCAAAGGATTGCGGCCAAGCTCGATGCGATCATGAACTGCTCGCGCAACATCGGCGCCGCGTCCTTTCCGTGCTGATCCAGATCCAGAGTGATCTTGCGCAGCGGGCGTTTCAAAGCACCGGCCAGAGCGATGACCAACTCCTGAGGTCCGCTCTGATCGGGTCCCCAGATTCCAACCGTGCAAACGCTTCTATCGGCCAGTGCCTGCACCAAGTGGGCAAACTGATTTTCACTGACTTGCGGCGCCTCGCTAGCAGCGGGTACAGAGACCTCAGCCGGGTCGTGACACAATCGCGACATATCCGGACCCGTGCCAGTCAGGTACTCGAACATCGCGGGCGCAAGGCGAAATTCCTGGCGCAGATCGGTGGGCGCGTCGCCGGTGGTCAGCAGAATGCCCGTGCGGCGCAGCCGGCCTGCGCTGGAGAGGACCCGTCGCCTCGACAACCGCTCGTCCAGACCACTGGCCGTCAGGGAGATCAATAACTCAACGCTGGGAAGGCGGCGATTCAGATCATCGTGGATGAATGCATAGATTCGCTCGTAAGAACGATCCAATTCCGGGGCCGCGCAGAGAAGCACGCACTCTTTTTCAAAGGCGGTTAGATGCAGTGAATCCGATAGCCGATCGAGCGGCAGATTTTCGCTGATTGCGGCACAACGTTCACGCAAGTCTTGCTCCGTTCGCAACTCGTCGGGAGAAAATTGTTTAGCGCACCCACCGGCATCCCGGTTCGGCTCCGTACCCGCCTGATTCGTACGTATCTGTTCGAGCAGAATCTTCACATGTTCGTCGGTGACACAGAGGGCTGGCAGATCGGGGCGGCTCAGTTGGGATGACGCGATTTTCTGGCGTTCGATGCCCGCTTCAAGCGCGCGATTCAGCGCGCCAAGATGCAGGAGCAGATGCGAAGTCGCGAGGGCAGCAAGAGAATCCAAGCTTATCCTCCCTCGTACTCGACCCGGCGATCACCGAACCACGGAATATCGCCGACGGAAGCGAGCAAACCGGCCTCATAGAGCGACGACCTGCGGCGACCGAGCGGCAAGCGCACAACGATCGAGTTCGGTCCGAAGCGCACATGCGCGTCAAAATCGTGGTAACCCTCCAGAGCCTGCTGCGGGCTGGTCCGTCCGCAAGCCTGCCAGAGCTGCCAGGAAATCGTCCCCAATGCGATCGAGGCAGCCAGGGTCAAGCTACGCTCGAATGCCGACGAGTACGTATTGACGACGCCGGGACGCGAAATCGCAAAAGTCTGCCATAGCGTCTGCGCTTCACCGGTCCCGGCGTCCAACTCTCGCGCCGCACGCTGCAGCAGTTCGAGGTCGCCCTTCTGTGAGTTTGTCCAGCCCAGCGTGGAAGGTCCCTGTTGAATGCGCCGCCATCGTTCATTCCGCGTGGGCGGCAGCTGGCTGATGAAGTTCACACCCGCGGCATTGAGATCGGCCAGCAAAGCGGCCTCAGCAGCTTCCTGCAGGACTAGAACAATGGGTCGACCAAGCCGGTCGAGCAGCGGGAGAAGGTTTTCCGATTGATCGAAGCAGGCGATTGGGAAACATCCGGGAGTGTCCACCAACAGCCAGCTTTTGGAGCCGGGCAAGTCGGCGCGGCACAATAGAACGGGAGAGTTCGCTGTATGACCTGCCATCAGGGCATCAGCCAGTATCAGGTCGAGTGCGCTGGTGTGCGAACTGATTTTGCGCGAGAACTCGACTAGCAATTCTTCATCGAGAAGTTCTCGACCTCCGGCAAAAACCGCTGCTGCCAGCCGAGATGCGGGAGTGTGTTGCCAGCCTCGCGTCGGCGCATCGAGAACTTTGAAGGCGAGCGCTGCCGCGAATAGCGGCGCTTCCTCTTCGAGTCCGCTTGCCTCTAACACCGCTGCGAGCGCAGTAAGATAGCCCATCTGAATGAGTGGTCCAAGAAGCAGAAATGGCAGAGCACAGCTGATTCTTACGTCCCATTCAGAGGACTCGGCCATGCTCGAAGCAGTGACTGAAGCTGGGCTGGGGACGCGCAATCTCTCCGCTGCGCCAGCTTCCGGAGTTTTCACTTCGAAGCGCTTGGAAGATTGTTCAGTGCCGGCCTCGGCCGTGTCCCGCTGGTTCACCCCATCGCTCTTACTGGCTGGCACCAGTCGGTCGAGGACCTGCCACAAGACTGGGTGAGAGATTTCAATTCGCAGCTCAGCCGCGATCGTAGCCACAATCAGCAGGCGCCGGCGCAACGGAGAGATTTCCTCGGAAGAATGGAGTAAGTCAGCGAATTCGCGCGCCCGGGATTCTATTTGGTCGGTCAAGGCAGAAGCAGAAGTGTCGGAGATGGCTGCAGGTTGCTGACTCTCAGCCTGCAGCGCGGCATGCCAGAGCTCGATTTCACTCGGCGGCAGCAGCGCGAGTCGACGCGGAAGGTTGCCTTCGGCATGCCAGGTCAGAAGCAATCGCTCTAACGCGCCGCCTTGGCGAGGGATTTGCTGGGATGTTTTCGGGGCGAGTCGAGAGTCTAACTTGGCACTTTTCTTGGTCTCGGGCTCCGCCGACTGAGGCGGAGCTGGAAGGCCAAGGGCCGCGCGCAGGGCAAACTCTACCCGCTGCTCGAACGCTGGCGAGACTTGCGGGCTTGGTGAAGCGTCAGAGACGCGACTGGCAGTGGATTCTGCGATCAATTCGTTCATCCCCAGGCGCAACCGAACCCGCAGTGGCGCGGCGAAATCCGCGTCTGCACTCGAAGCCAGCAACTCGGCCAGCTTCTGCGCCAGCAGCACCGGCAAAATGCGGACAACTTCCTGCACCAGTCGCTTGGGATCCGGTCCCCAGCTCCATCCTCCGCGCCGGACGACGCGTAGCGTGCAACGATGAATGAGAATATCGGCCACGCGCTCGTCACCTTAATTTAGCCCGGAAATACTCCGCTCACTGCAATCGGACAGTCGGGCACGAAGACGATTGCCCTGTAGCTCTTGCCGCCGGATAGGGAAGTCGGAGTTATCGTGATCGGCGATCCAGGTGTCGAAATCTGGAGCGGCGGAGGTTGAGTGATTGCCCCGGAACCCTGGTCCTGATAGAGAATTTGCAAGTTGCCATTGGCGCTCATAGGCGGAGTAATCGTGAGAGGCCCGACGCTGACGATCACCGGGTTCGGTAAAGTGGAGGAAAACTCTAAGACTCCGGTTGGCGTGCCTGTGGAAGGGGTGACATAGCACCCGCTTGGCTGAGTTAGCGCGAACAGACTAAAGTTGGTTTGGAGTAATCCGATCAAGCTCGCCGGAATAACGAAATCAATGATGATGGGATTCAGCACGATTACGATATCGCCGGCCGCTACGGCACCGGCTATCGTCGCGGTGGTGTAGGCCAAACTACCTGTTGAGGCGGTGGTAGGCGTGGCACTGGTGAGAGACGTCGCGCCGATCGTGGTACCGGAGGCGTTCTGAAGCAAAACTGCCGTGGGAGCGGCGGGAGTGCTCGTCGGAAAGTCTCCCTGCTGGACTTGAACGGTCAGGGTAGTTATAGCTCCGGCAGAAGAAGTGCTGCTGATTGACATTGTGGAGTACACGGGCATGCAAAGACGGAACCCATTGGCGAGAAAGGCAGACGCGCTGGATTCGATCAGTTCGGCATTACGAGTAAAAATCCCGAGCACTTGCAAGAAAGTCTGCATGTACAGAACATCCATCATCTGCGGCGGCGTACTCACGATCCACCTCCTGAGGCAGGCACGGCCACTATTACGGTGTAGTCACAAAGAGCGGGCAGGGTCTGACTGGAATTGGCATTCGACAAATCGATCCACCGTACCCGGCAGTGGACCTGAAGGCTCGAAGGGTCGACCCAACACTCGGAGGGCACCATTATCCATTGCGGGGGCGGTTGCGGCAGCAGCGGCGGTTGCATATCACTCATTCGGAGCGAAACATGAATGTGGAGAGTGTTGCTCCCGATTACGTTCCCCGCAACGATGCCGAGGGGCAGGGGCAGAGTCATGCCGTCGCAGGCGATGCCCGACTGCACCTGCACGCTGCCCGGGGTAACGGCGCTTTGCAGGATTCCGGCGGAGTTGATGAGAATGCTGGGCGTGACCGTGCCGTTAGGTTGAACCTGTCCGAAGACGAGTTGACCACCGTTGGCTTCGGTGATTTGTACACCCATTGCGCCCGTGTAGCCGGGTGGATGCGTGGAGAGCAGCAGAGATCCGCTGGGAGACTCCACTTCGGCGGCGTTGACCCCAACATACTGAGGGCCAACTCCACTCCCATTGGTTGCTGCAGCCTGGGTGAACGCTTCAGGGGAAGAACCGGTGAACTGGACGAAACCCAACAGCACCTGCCATCCACCACTCCCCGGGACGCTGGTGACTGCAGGTGGCGGTGGCGCCGACGCTAGCTCGGCGCCTGCCGGTCCGATCTGAAATTGGTAATACTCCTGGGTACGCGTTGATTGTGACGCTGCGCAGGCTCCGGTCAGGTTCGAACTTGGCGGCGCCGCCTGGTCGACCCCTACGATGAAAACGGGATACCAGACGTTAGCCTGAGGAGTCGCTAAAACGGTGGTGGGATCGAGCGCGAAGGGGCTGGGTACCACAATCTCGCGTCCGGTGCCATCGGTGACCATGCCGGCGGCGACCGTAACGCTTTTGGAGCTCGGATCGAAAGTGAGCCCGCAACCGTTGACGATACCCGGGATGTGGGCAAAACACTCGTGGCGCGCCATCTGCTGGCGCGCGTAATCCACCGTCGCCGTCAGGTCGGCCGAGGCCAGAATCTGTCCCTCGTAGAAGATGGGGCGGCGGGTCACGCTTGTGCTCGACATGTCTCAGCCCTCCGCCCTGGATTTCTTTTCTGCGCGCAAGTCTTTCCGCAACTTGGCGTTGTCAATCTTTAGAGCACTGATCTCCTCGCGGATTTCGTCGAGCGCGCTGGACAGCCCGTGGTCGGCCGGAATGTCGATGTTGCGTTCTGCTCCGAGCTTGCCGTTCCGGGCTCGCAGTTTAGTGAATACTTTCGAAATCTCGTCCATGCGCGTCCAAATTGTGGATGTTGTGTCCCCGCTAGTAGCCTGCATCCCCCCGAAGAGAGCGTCGCCGAAGTCGGGCAGTGAGCCGTACGCCACTTTAGCCGGAACAATTTGTTCGCACTCGCGCGATGGGCAGCACCACTTTTCGAGCTCGCGTCCCAGTCGCTGAATCTCCGGGAACCAGTAGCGCAAGTTCGGCCCAGTCAGGACAAACTTGCGGTCAAGATTGCAAATCTCGGTGACGCAGCAATCCTGCACCGTAACGCATGCCAGCAAGACACCGGTGTCGCTGCAGGTCGAGCATGGCGGCAGCAGCGCGTTGCAGCGGCAGTCGCGGATGAATTGGGTGCAGTTCTCTGCCACATGTACCGCGCTGACCGCAATCCTCTTGATCTCTTGCACACGCAACCCATCGGTGAGCGTGTAGTTAGCATCCCACTCGAGCGGCGGGTCCGCCGGGGTTCCGGTCTGGTCCATGCGGTCATGCAACCACTCCCGCACGGCGCGCATGGCGGCGATCGACGCCAGCATCAGGGTGCGATTCACCACCGCATCCCACTGCAGGAAGCGAATCTCCAGTGGGAGATCGCGCAGATCTGCGTCGTCGATCAGCCCTCTCTCGATAAACGTCCAGTATTTGGAGACGAGAATTTCAATGACGTCTGCCAGGGCCTGTGCATAGGTCCGCTCCAAATGCGTCGGAAGACGATCCTTACGCTGGCCGAGAATTTCGGCGGCCTTCCTCACCGAGACCTTCATCTCTTCCGTAACTTCCAGCCGGTGCTTCCCGACCGTCAGAAGCCGCGCCACGTTTGACGCGGCCTTCAGGGCAACGACCATCAGTTCCCGAAGCCGGGCAACGTCGAAGTCACCGGCCGCTTCGAGGCGCGTCAACTCCGCCATCGTCTCCTTGACGACGATCGGGTCATACTCGGGAGATATTCCTCGAAGGATTGGCTCTGTCGCCGACACAATGCGCTGCGCGATTTGTTTCTGGATCGCCGCTAGCGCATAGATCTGGTCGGCCTTCGTGCCGTCGCCGAGGCAGCACGACAGGCTCTGGCAAATGGCTGGCGTGCAGTCGCAGTCTTTGGTTGGGCAGCGCAGCTCGAAGCTGAAACCTTCCTGCACCCGCGTGGTCTGACACACCGATTGGCCACACGGAGTACTGGTGGCGTAGGGAGTGACCGGATCAGTTCCCTGCTCGCAGTAGTTGACGTAGAGGCAGTAGCGCTTCGGCCGGCCGGTCGGCTGACTGTTTGTTCCGGAAGCTGTCATTACTGGGCTCAAGCTCGCTGTTGCATCGGCGGCTTCCGTTTTCGCACAGGGGTCCCCGCAGTCATATCCCTTGCGCAGCTTGATCATGAGCGCGTTGATCATCTGGTTGATGTCCAGGGGCTGGGGACAGGAAACCACGATGTCGTTGCCACAGCAGTCGAGCGCATAGCCGGGCTCGACGATCACCTTGCCGCACTTGCACGGTTCGTGTTTCACCTTCAGTCCGCAGACAACTCCGGAACCGAACAGGTAACGCGCATGCAGCCGGTTCTTGGCAGCCACATAATTGACCAGCGATTGCAAATCGTCTTCGGTCAAGAGTTGGCCGGCGAAGAACTCGGGGCGGACGTAGGCCGGGCTCGGACAAGTCGTGCATGAGTCTTGGCCACAAGTGCACGGGGCCGATGACGAGGCTCCGGAGCAGCCACAACCACAGGGCGCTTTGCCGACGGATTGCGAGATTGCGCTGGTACTCATCGATTTTCCTCCCAACGTGTTCCGTGTTCTTCCTCTCCCCCGCGGACGAAAAACCAACTCTCGAACGTTCCTCCGGGCAATCCGTTTCCGGAAGTCCAGGGGCGATAGCCGACTGGAGGAGTGCAGCATTCTTCGGGATGAGGCGGATGTAAGTGATAACGTTCGGCGTACTCCCGGAGCAGTGGAACGCGGCCGCCGACGTTCGGGCCGGCTACCGGCCGGCAGCATTCATCGAGGATGAAATCTGCGCGGAGAATTACCAATACGCGATCTCCGGGTTCGAGAATTTCGCCTGTCGTGTCGCGGAAGAAGATATGGTTCACGGTGCCGTCTCTGGGCTTCTCCAGGAACTCTCCAAACTTGCAGTAGATTTCCGACCTTCTTCCCCGGCCCTCGCTGATGACCCACGTATCCATCACTCCGGGATGAATCGTGGAAGCCAGGACCGGCCTGGAGAACCGGATTTCGAGACCCTGGGTGCGATGTCGGTCAGGGTCGTGCTTGCCGATGCGATCGTGCGTTCCCATGAGCGTCCTCGCTTCGGCTTGGGTGTAATGATGCCCATGCCGCCAACTGATGCCGGCGATGGTGGTGGGAACGTAGCTGTTGACCAGCAATGGACGCCGGACTTCGTTGTGAATCTGGTCGTCATGCAGGGGATGTCCGGGGCAGAAACCGTCGATTCGCGCCAGCAATAAACAACACTCCGTGCACGGATGGCAACAGGTTTCACAACGTGTATCCGCGACGGGCGGATCGACCGTTACTTGTACCCGAAATGCATCCTGCAGTTTGCCGTAGGTACACCCGGGCGCCGCTCCACAAACCTCCGGCAGCACCGGCCGAACCGGGTCTACAGGCTGCTCGCAATAGCAGAGGCTGATGTAGATCGTGTCCGCTCCCTGCTTGACGCGGCGGCAGTCGTCCGAGCTCATTTGGGTCATCAAATCGACGAGGACCGGCTGTCTTACAACCAGTTCGTTCCCGTCGCAATCGATGGCCAGGCCGCAATGAATCTTCACCTGCGTGTGCGGTTCTTCTCGACAATGCCGTTTGTAGAAATCTCCCAGCTTGCGGCGAAGTTCTTCGATCTGACAGTCGATACTCGGTGCTGCGCCCGTGGCGGTGGTTGTCCCTCCCTCTGCTGGCGGTGCTGTCGGCGGGGGCGCGGCAGCGGCCGGCGGCGCCGCAGAAGCAGGTGTAGTTCCGGACGCAGCCGGCGCGGTCGGCGCAACCGCCGGAGTCGGAGCCGCAGCTTTCTGCTGCAGCAACGCCTGCAACTCGTCAAACAGCTTCTTCTCTTCCGCGTCTTCTTCGGCCGTGCAGCTTTTCGGAATCGGCACTGGCTCGACGAGCAATCCACAAACCACGCCATAGCCATGCAGGCATCGGTTGTGCAGTTTGAGTTTGTCGCGGAAATAATCTTGCTCGGCCTGGAAATCCTGGACTCCCAGCAATTGGCCGTAGAAATAGTTCAGCCGCTGCAACTTGCCAGGGTCGATGCAGGTGCCGCTTTTGTCATGATGCGAAACACTGTTTTTTGTGCTCATTGGTATCTCACCCCGCAATAAACTGCGTGCCTATGATGGTGTTACGGCCGATGCTGGACTGCGTACCGGTCGGCCCGGGCAAAATGCTCATACGATTCAACTGCGCCGTTCCGCTGCTTCCCAGAACCGGAGCCGGGAGTGGGAGAAATGCGCTATCGATTCCTACTGCCGACCACAAACCAACAATGAATCCGGTTCCGCCGAAGCGGATGGAAGCAATCGTGTGTGCCGGGCTTTGGGCTTGAACCAAATTCGAGAACCGTTGTTGCTGCTGTGATTGTGAGAGCGCTGCCGACGCCGGGACCAGAACCTGGAACCGGTAGGCGCCCGAAGCAAATGGGTCCTGATCCGGATTGCCGTAACCGCGCAAGGGAGCAACGCCGAGAGTCGAATGATCCAGCCGAAAGCGAGAACTGTTCCTGCCGAACAGCCGCGTCGATCCCAGGCAGACGGGCGGCGAAATCGAGGCGGTTGAACTCGACTGAGAGCAGCACGTCTTCTGGCACGACTGATTGCAGAGCAGCGCTCCCCAAGGCCCGGCAGCCGAGAATTCATTGATGGCAATGTTGACCCCAAATACCGTCTGAACCGCCAATTGCAGGCCGGCGGCGGTGCCGCGCTGGAGATAAAGCTGCGGAGCATTCTTCAGAATCGACCGGCGCAGGGTCGCGTCCCAGGTCGGGTCAAACGTGATGTCAAAGAAGCCGCCCAGCCACGGGAGCAGTTGTTCGGGCACGCCACCAGCATCAAGGAGTGCCGGGTACCGTTCGATGGTGCGATCCAGATCCGCGATGCTGGCGTCGAACAGGGAGAGGAAACGCTCGCTGAAATCTTCCGCCTTCGGATTCTCGCGATACACTTCCGGCAAATGATCGAGGCTGGTGACGCGCGGAAAATCAATTTGGATGGTCCGCACCATGGGCGTGGCGGTTCCGTTTCCGATCATTCGCAGCCGCAGATATAGATATCGCCCCGGAGGTTGGTCGATCAGAAAATCCGTTGAACCGGGCGGCCCCGTAGTCCAGTCGGAAAAGTGTGGAACGCCCGCAGGGAAAGTATTCCAAGGAGCAAGCTCGCGCGTTTGATCGCCCTGCGCAGGTGGATTGATCTGTTCGGTCGTCGCAACTGCGATGAGAAACGTAGTGCCCGGCGGCACATCTGCGTCCACGCGAATTCGATGCCACTGGCATCGCGGCACGCCGCTGTCGATCTCCTGGGTCATGAGCTGTCCGTACTGGTTCAGCGGCGGAAGCGGGTACGACCCCACGGCCGCGGCTTGCAGCGGACGCCCGTACCAGTTGAAGCCAGTGGTGGTTCCCAATCCCCGGCGGGTGTCTTCATTGAAGCCGAAGCCATCGGGGGATGCAGCGACCAAACCGGTCGGGGCGAACGCATTCTGCAATTGGCTGATGGTGGCAGGGACGAACGGATCCCGGGCGCCCGCCGACCAGAGGGTCCACGATCCGCTTTGCTGCATCACGACCCAGACATCATCGTTGCTGTCGACCGCGATGGCAAAAACCGATCCTGACGGAAGCGCGGCAGCGAAAGACCCACGCGAGCTACCCCCGGCGTCATACCGTGCGATCAAGGGTGAGTTGGCAGAAGTTACAAAGAACTCTCCCCGCTGGTTGCAGGCGAGTGGACCGGGAGCG
>Ga0181523_10002505_pt1 | contig 17838 bp, 21 predicted proteins | sample PEATcosm2014_Bin_43_FD_119752 | JGI IMG/M metagenome (GOLD analysis project Ga0181523, IMG submission 119752) | Peatland microbial communities from MTU Mesocosm Facility, Houghton, MI, USA - PEATcosm2014_Bin05_30_metaG | ecosystem: Environmental > Terrestrial > Soil > Wetlands > Peat | place...
CGCGGCTGGTGATGACCGCGATTACCCCGTACGGACTGACCGGGCCGCGCCGCGATTGGCGCGCCGAGGACCTGACATTGTGGTGCGCGGGCGGAATCTGCGCGATCAACGGGGGCGGCATGGACCATCCGGAGATGCCGCCGCTCAAGACCTTCGGCAATCAATCCGGTTTTCAGGGCGGCGTGCACGGGGCGGTCGCCACGATGGGCGCGGTGATGGCGGCGATGCGCGACGGCCAGGGGCAGCAGGTCGACGTGTCGATTCTGGAATCGCTAGCGTCACAGCTCGAACTGTTTTTCGAGTATTGGCCGTACATGGGGCTGATCGCCACCCGGCTCGGCCGTAAACCGATCCAGCCGCTCGAAGCGATGCAATGCAAGGACGGCTGGATTTACCTCTGCTGCGTGGAGGAGCATCAGTGGCGCGGTTTTGTCGAGGTGATGGGTAATCCCGAATGGGCCGACGAGGAGATCTTCAACGATCGCTTGAAGCGCGCCGACAACTGGGAGGCGCTCAAAATCTTGCTTGAAGAGTGGGTCTCGCAACAGACCGTGCTCGATCTTTACCGGAAGGTGCAGGCGAAGCGCGTCCCCTTCGCCCCGGTTTCGACGATGGGCGACCTGCTCAACTCGGAGCATTTGCAGGCACGCGGCTTTTTCGTCGAGATTGCGCATCCGGTGGCGGGCACCTTCAAATATCCTGGCGCGCCGCTCAAATTCGGCGCGACGCCGTGGGAAATCCGGCGGCCCGCCCCGGTGCTCGGTCAACATAACGACGAAATCTACGGGCAGCGGCTCGGCCTCGGCGCCGCGCGGCTGGCCGAATTCAAACGCACGGGGGTCATCTGATGCCCAAGCTCCCGCTCGACGGTATCCGCGTTGCGGACTTCACCTGGGTCTGGGCCGGACCCTACTGCACGCTTCAGCTCGCCCATATGGGAGCCGACGTCGTCAGGATCGAAACGCGCACCCGGCCGTGTATCACGCGGGTCATTCCGCCCTGGCCCGAAGGCAAGCCCGGAGGGCTCAACCGGTCCGGCTATTTCAACCAGTACAACCAGGGCAAGCGCTCGCTCTCGCTCAATTTCAAGGATCCGGCGGCGCACGAAGTGGCGCTCAAGCTGGTCGCCAAGAGCGATGTCGTGGTCAACAATTTCGCCCACGGCGTGATGGACAAGATGGGCTTCGGTTACGAAGTGCTGAAGAAGGTCAAGCCCGACATCATAATGATCACGCTTTCCGGCTATGGCGATACGGGTCCCTATCGCGACTATATCGCCTACGGTCCGGCGCAAGTGCCGCTCTCAGGTCTGTCGGCGCTGACCGGCTACAAGGGCTGGCCGCCGATGCATTCGGGTTTCAGCTACGCCGACCCCAATGCTGGAGTGCACGGGGCATTCGCGCTCCTCGCCGCACTGTTCCATCGCACAAAGACCGGCGAGGGCCAATATATCGACATGAGCCAGTGGGAATGCGCGATGGGGCTGCTGCCGGAGGGGATCCTCGAATACACCTTCAACGGCCGGGAGCCCGAACGAATCGGCAATGCGGACCCCATGATGGCGCCGCACGGGGTCTTCAAGTGTCTCGACCGGCCCGAGAAGATCATGGGTCTGACGGTTGACCAGTTCGTCGCGATCGCCTGTAACGACGACCTCGATTGGAGCCGCCTCGCGCGCGCGATGGGCCGTGCGGAGCTGGTGAGTGATCCGAAGTTTGCAACCCTGCAGGCGCGCAAGACCAACGAGGACGAGCTCGAGGCGCTGATCAATGCCTGGACTGGAACGCAGCGAGCGGCCGACGTCGCCGACGCTTTGCAGCACGCGGGCGTACCGGCCGCGGTGGTCGCGGATAACAAATACCTCGCGGACGAAGATCCGCACCTGCGGGAGCGCGGCTACTGGGTCTACAAGGAACATCCGGAAGTAGGGACACGGCAACATGCCGGCGTACCCTGGAAAATGAGTCGCACACCGACCGAGGTCCGCGCCGCCGCGCCGCTCATCGGGCAGCATACCGACGAGGTGCTCATCGGACTGCTCGGTTATACGGCGGAACAGGTCGCGGCACTGCGCGCGCAAGGCGCCCTGGAATAGGGCGGGAGGACGCCATGAACGAACTTAAACCACTACTTAAAGGTTTGATCTTCCCCGAAGGTCCGCGCTGGCATGATGGCAAGCTCTGGTTCTCCGACATGCACGCGCACACCGTATGCACGGTCGATCTCAATGGCCGGCAGCAGGTGGTCACCGAAGTGGCGGCCTGGCCGTCCGGCCTCGGCTGGCTGCACGACGGCCGCCTGCTGATCGTCTCGATGACCGACCGGAAGCTGCTCCGTCTGGAAGGCGGTCAACTCAAGGTGCACGCCGATATCAGCGGGCTGGCGTCCTTCCACTGCAACGATATGGTGGTCGATGGCGTGGGCCGCGCCTACGTCGGCAACTTCGGCTACGACCTGCTCTCCGACGCGCCCAAGAAGCCGGCGGAACTCGTGATGGTGAAGCCCGACGGCAGTGCACGGGTGGTCGCGGATGGGCTGGATTTCCCCAACGGCACGGTGGTGACGCCGGACGGCAAGACGCTGATCGTCGGCGAGTCGATGGGCCATCGGCTGACCGCGTTCGATGTCGCTGGCGACGGCGGGTTGAGCAACCGCCGGCTCTTCGCGGACCTGGGCGAGGGTGTCCCGGACGGCATCGCGCTCGACGCCGAGAATGCTATCTGGGTCGCGTCGCCGCTCAACAAGGAGTTGCTCCGGGTCAAGCAGGGTGGGGCGGTGACCGATCGCCTCAAGTGCGACTCGATGCCCATCGCATGCGCGCTCGGCGGCGCGTCGCGCAAGACGCTCTTCGTGCTCTTCGCCGACAGCATCCACCCCGAGGAATGCCGCGAGCGCAAGAGTTCGCGAATCGACACGATGCAGGTCGCGGTCGCCGGCACCGGCTGGCCGTAAGGCGGGACGAAATGGGCTACACAAAGACAATCGTTTGCTTGGCCAACTCTCGGAAGCCGCCGTCGGGTCGTTGCGTGGCAGGACGCGAGGTGGCTTCCGTGGGGTTCGGAGCTTGGATTAGGCCAATTAGCGAGCGGCCTACGCAGGAGATCTCCGAGGAGGAAAGGCGATATCAGGACGGCACGGATCCGAAGGTTCTCGACATCATAGCGATTGAAATGAAACGGGCACTGCCTGAGCATCACCAACAAGAGAATCATTTAATCGACGATGGCTACTACTGGGTGAAGCGAGGCGTCGTCTCATGGCGCGATCTGCAAGCGGCGGTCGAAGACCCTGCAGGCCCGCTTTGGCTCAATGGATACTCCAGCTCATACGGTCACAATGATCGAGTGCCTGAGGATCTTGCGAACGGCTTGCCCCGGTCGCTCTTTCTAGTTCGACCCGATGATTTCACCCTAGCCGTTGCGTCCGAGGGCGGCGATTTCGCTCCCGCCCGCCGCCGGGTACGTGCCGAGTTCGAGCTGTGTGGGCATTCCTACTGTATCGTCGTGACGGATCCTTGGATGGAGCGGCAGTGCCTCGCAGGTAGCGACGGAAGGACCAAGCTCGACGATGCGCTGCTCTGCGTGAGCCTCGGCGAGAGCTTTCACGGCTTCGCGTACAAGCTGGCGGCAGCGATCATCACACGTCAGCGGGCGGGGAGCTAAGCCGTGGTCGAACCTCTCTATACGATCGGACACTCTACGCACTCGACGAAGAGGCTGACCCAACTCCTCCGCGCACATGAGGTCACCGCCGTGGCCGACGTCCGTTCGCACCCCTACAGTCGCGTCAACCCTCAGTTCAATCGCGAGAGCTTGCGCGCCGAGCTGAAGGCCGCACGCATCACCTACGTGTTCTTAGGACGCGAGCTCGGTGCCCGTACTGAAGACAAGGCCTGTTATATCGATGGCAAGGTTCAGTACGATCTGCTCGCTCGCACGCCCCTCTTCCGGAAAGGCCTCGCGCGCATCGTGCACGGCATGGGCTCCCATCGAATTGCTCTGATGTGCGCGGAAAGGGATCCACTAACTTGCCACCGTGCCATCCTAGTGTGCAGACATCTAGCGGCGCAGGGGAAAAAGGCCCAGCACATTCTGGCGCAAGGGCAACTAGAGAGCCATGAAGATGCAATTACGCGCCTGCTGGGGGAGCTAGGGATAGCGGAGAACGAACTGTTTCGGAGTCGCGACGATTTGATTACCGAGGCGTACTCTCGGCGTGGGCAGCAGATCGCTTACAGCGAGAAGCAGCCGTTGCCCGAAGCGAACGTTGGAGTAGTTGACCGGTGAAGGTTTACACTATCGGATTCACCAAGTCGTCCGCCGAGTCGTTTTTCACGCGGCTTCAGAACGCCGGTGTCAAGACAGTAGTTGACGTCCGGCTGAACAACGTCTCGCAGCTTGCAGGCTTCGCGAAGAAGAATGATCTTCGCTACTTCTTGAAGGCCATCTGTAGGATCGATTACGCCCACCGGCAGGAGCTCGCGCCGACGCAAGAGATGCTGGATGCCTACAAGAAGAAGCGGGGACGGTGGGCCGACTACGAAAAGCAGTTCCTCGACCTAATGACCGCCCGCCGAATTGAGGACACGGTCCCACGCGATGCCATAGACGGGGCCTGCCTTCTGTGCAGCGAGGACAAGCCTCACCACTGTCACCGAAGGCTCGTAGCAGAGTACCTTAAAGACAAGTGGGGCGATCTGGAGATCGGTCATCTCTGAGGTTGGTTCCACCGGTCGCCTATGGGCGGGCTTTCGTTCGTAGGCGTTGATTGGATTCTCCACGAGACGACGCTCGCAGCCGACGCGATCGTTGAGTCCGCGTGCCTGCACAACCAGCTATTCGTGCCCAAAAAATCGGAGTGTTCAGCCCTCTGATTCGAAGGGATTCATACACCGAACGCCGCTTCGTTCGATGTCCTTTAGATTGCGCGTCACCAGGATAAGCCCATGCGCTTCAGCCGTTGCCGCCAATAGGGAATCTACGACTGGAAAGGTATCCAGGGCATTCAAACGTCCCCAGTTTTGCGCGACCCTCTCGTCCACCGCCAATACGCGCTCGCCGAAAGACTGCAACAGTTCTTCGAGCCATTGTTCGAGCGTGCGGGCGCGACGCGCATTGCGCGGCTTCAGGCGCTCGATTCCTTGACGTATTTCGCCAATAACGAGGACACTCAGGAACAATTCCTCATCACGGACCTGCCGATACCATTCGGCGACCTGTGGATCACAGAGACGGCCCTTGCGTACCTCCGAAATTATGTTGGTATCGATCAGATACATTCGAAATCCACTTTTCGCCCAGTGTCCCGCGAACGTGTAATCTCAACGCCTCGCAGGGGCGCCGCGGCGAGTAGCGCCTTGAGGCTCTTACCTCCGGTGCGCAGGCGACGGTACTCATCGACGGGAATCACGACGGCCACAGCTTTGCCGTGCCGGGTCACGGTTTGCGGCCCTTCTTTAAGAGTACGCTCGATCAGCTCGCTGAAACGTGCCTTAGCTTCCTGAAGTTGCCAGTTCATACGATTGAATCTAGTCAGACTAGACAGATCATTCAACAGCAGGTGGCCGGCGCCGGCTGGCCATAAGACAATTTCCGCGACGCGAAACCCAGGTGGGGACGCGTCCGTCCGTATCGCATAATACGCAACTCGATCAGTGAAACGGATTCCATCCAAGTGCCGGCGCGATTTGATCGTAGGAGACGCCCAGCAACCAGACGAAGGCGACGGCGCCGGTCCCCGACGCGGCTTGATTGAGGGCGACCTGGACGCCGAGATTTAGCTCGAAGGTTGAATCGAGCCAGGCGATAGCGGGGGTCAGCTCGAATTCCGGCGCCGGCGAATTGTGATGCCCGTCCAGGTACTGCGCGTAATCGAAATCGAGATGCGGAGTGAGATCGCGCAACGCGCGAGGTACGGCGGTGGGAGCGATGTTCGCGTCCAGGAAGCCGAGCGAATACTCCAGCTCGAGGTCGGCGGAGGTCAGATCGTCGCGGACGCCGGTCACCTTGCTTTGCCATCCCCAATCGCCCTCGAGGCCGGCGGGCCGCAGCAGCCGTAAGGAGTCGGGCAAATCGTCGAACCCTTTCTGCCAAAGCAGATCGACACCGGCGCGCGCGTGAGACTCCGATCCTTTGCTGCGGTTGCCAAGCGGGAGTTCGATTGCGGGATAGATCGAGCAGAGGAATTCGTGGTCAGGCAGCGAGATGAATTCGCGCTTGTAGGCGAGGTCGAGATTGCTCGACGTCGTGGTCTCCTCTTCTTGTTCGAAACGCTGGTAGCCGGCAAAGATTGAGAAGCTGGAAGCGGGCGAAATGGTTTTTTCGAGATATAGCGAGTCGGAGTTTTGGCCGCGATCGGCGCTGCCCGACACGCTGAGATAATTTTCCGGCTCCGCGCCGTTCCCGATGAAGTCACCAACGTACGATCGCGGAGCCGGGTCGGCGCGTGCCGCGCTGGCGCACAACGCCGATGCTATCCCGCATAGTAACAGCAATGCCGCGCTTGAACTGCGCATGGTCAGGGTGTCGACCGGCGGACCACGTGGCACATAGAATCGCGGTTGCCGGCGCCGGCTGGCCGTAAGGCGAGTTCCACCAGCGAAACCTGCTTAGCGCCGTCGCATCCCCTGCGAGCAGCCGGGTGGTTTTGCCCGTAACTCTGTCGGATAAGAATGCGAGAAGGGGGACTTGAACCCCCACGCCTTGCGGCACTGGATCCTAAGTTTGAGGAATTGTGTTCGCGCTGGTTCGCCGCCGTAAGAAATTCGCAATAATCCGTAGTGTTTGTTCGCGGTTGTGCGCCTCAACTCGTCGACGTGGCTGTCAGAATCCGGTCTTTCGTCGGTGCTCATCGTTGAAAAGTGGCGGCGACGACCACTACGAGGAGAGCGACGAGAGTTGCGGATAGGATCGCCCAACGCACCTTGAGCGAGCTTTGATTGAACCAATCGATGAACCTGTCAAAGGCTTCGTCCCAGCTTGAATCGAGCCGCTCTACAGTTCGCACTCGCGCGTAGACCACAGCCGCGCCCGAAACCGGGAGGTATGGTCGCCGAACGTGACTACAGGCCATAGCGAGCGAAATTATCCAGACGAGGCCGGTCCAGCCAAGGAACAAATTGAGGACGAAGATTGAACCCGCGTTGTGATGATGGCGCATCGCTGCGACGAGCGTTGGTAGGAAATAGAGAGCGAGCAGTATCGGAAGTGCTATCACTTGCTCGGCATATCATCGGCAGGATCGTGTGTCGTGCCGGTATAGATGGCGCCCCGGCTCGTGGAAGCCTGACCGGTTGTGACCGAGACCTCCGCCGGCGCTGGCTGGCTCAGGCTCGCGGACGGCGCCGCGGCCAAGGGCGCGCCATCGGGATGAAAAACCGTCTGCGGCCCGATTCCTTGACAGCTGATCTGAGGGAATAGTCCCATCGGTGCAATGCAAGGTCTCACCATGGCCTCGTAATCGATGCAGGCGCGTTGCATAGCTAGATTCAAGCCCGGTGCTGCGCGAATGGCAACGTTATTTCTCTAGGTAGACGTGCCTCTTGACGCGCTAATACGTTTTTCCTACTCGTTGACCTCATCAGTGATGGCCAAAGACGGCGCGCGGTGTCTATGTTTTGCCTACACGCGATATTGGGAGAAGACCCACATGCCGGAACCGAAGTATGCCGGGCGTCATGACGGTGCGGGAATTGTCGTCGTATTTGCGCGTGCATCCGTCGACGATCTACAAGCTTCTCCGCTGCGGCAAACTGCCGGGGCTTCCGGATCGGGACCGACTGGCGCTTCAATTTTGAAGCTATCGACCGCTGGCTTCGAAGGAGAGGAAAAGGTGGAGGACCGACACCATGTTTCTATCCCTATCCCGCGCCCGGACCGCTCGACCGCGGGCTCGGCGGCAGCCTTGGTTCCGTCCGAAGATTGACTGGCAACACGGGACCGTCGTTCTTCGGGTCGTTGATGGCGGCCAGGTCCAGACACCCTTTTGAACAATAGTGTATCAACTTTGAACGGGGAAGACATTGAATCAAGCTCAATTTAGATTATCAGGAAGTAACTGACGCTATTATTGATAAAATTGCCCCCCTATGGCCCGATATTTGCCATTCTTGAGATGTCGTAAGCTTTATCGCTCACAAAAGGAGATTGTATGAACATCTTTGCTGCAACGTACCCTAAACTCCGCGAGCGCCGTCGATACCTGAGCAGGGGTCAGACGATGACGGAATACGCTCTGATCATGGCAGCAATCGCGGTCGTCGTGTTCGTCACGTACAACACGATGGGCAACGACATCAATTCGGTGGTCAACGGGATCAATGTTGACCTCTCGTCGGCCAGCTGACACGAACCGGGCGGATACCTGGTGGCATCCGCCCGGTTTCAAGCACCCGCCAGTCCGCCGCGAGACCTTAATGGGCGTTTACTTGGACCGCTTACAATGCGGTCCTGCAGGCCAAACGCGACGGTAAGCAGCGACCGCCGAAATTGGATCGGGACTTGCGGCATGTCGGCAAGTTAGATCGCTCCGAAAACCGCTCGGCCGCTAACGCTCCCCGCCCCCGGCTCGCGCGCCCCGGCGCGCGTCAGAGCAGCAACTCCGGGCCGTCGTTCTTGGCGTCGTTGACGGCCATCGAGACGGCGCGGCGCTCGAGCAGCGCCGCGCGCGACGGACCGAGGCAGGCCCGCCAAGTCAACCAACGCCGTTCTGGGACCGAGCCAGAGCGCGAGGGTGTCGCCTTCGAGGATCGCCGGCATGGCAGGACTTGGGGCTCGTGTTCGCCTGAGGATGGCTCACCGATCGCGCGGAAATGGCTTCACAACGATTTCAAGCGCGTGCTGCGGAAAGCCTGACTGCCGGATTTCCGATTCCACGCTCTCCGCCACGCCGCTGCGTCCATGCTGCTCGGCCACAACCAGATCGGCACGACGATGAACATCTACGAGCACATCATGCCGACCGCGATGGGCGAGACCGCGAACACGATGGAATCGATCCTCAAGAATCTCGCGGAGACCAAAATCGGCTGATGCTCTTCCGATGGCTGTCAACGTGGCTGTCAAAAGCCCGGTTGGCTCAGGTTATGCCGTGCTTCTTTTTGTCAAAAGTGTAGGAAATCAAAGGGATTGCGAGAGGGGGGACTTGAACCCCCACGCCTTGCGGCACTGGATCCTAAGTTCTGTGCGGCCAGTTTTACCACACAATCTGAGGTCAGATAAGGCCGGAAATACTACATTTTTTGCCTGCGACCATCATCCTAGACCCTATGACAGCGGACCAAAGTGGGCACTATGTGGGCAGTAAAAATCAATTTCTGAACGCTCGAACCCGGCGCTCAGGGTAGAGCCCTGCCGCGCGTCGCATCTCGCAAAGCCCCATACTGTCGAGCGCGTCTCTGACAACCAGCCAACTGTAGCTCTCCCGCATTGCATGTCCCTGGAGCTAACGTGCTCACCCACACTCCAGAACTGCCTCGAAGTTAACATCAGGGGTGCTACGAGGCCGAGAGGGTTCAGCCCAGGGCCATAGCACCGTTCGACTTGTGCCTGGGGGCACGCTATTGCACATTCCAGAATGGACCGAACATAACGGCCATCAGAGGTTCGCAATGAACCCATTCTGGCGCTTCGCGCGGCTCCCTGTGTCAGTGCACAATCTTGGGGGATGCCCGATCGCCGACCCTCCCGACCATGGCGTCGCCAACGCATACGGCGAAGTCTTCCGGCTACCCGGGCATGTTTGTCTTGGACGGCGCAGCGATTCCGGTCGCTATCGGCGCGAACCCATCGCACACAATCATCGCCATGGCGGAGCGCAACGTTGAAGCGGCGATTCGTCGAATCGTCAACAACCCGGATTGGCACGCCCCCGAAGCACCAGCTCCATCAATCGTAGATCCGCTCTTGAACGTCGTCATCCCGCCAGAAGGTGTGCCAATACTGCCTCTGACAACGGGAGTATCAACGCAGGCTGCGGTAACTCTTGCATCAGGGCCAAGAAGGACTCGCATGAAGATCAACATAGATCCTGCAATTTCCAGCCGGATCGTGTCCGCCTGGAACGCTCTGAATCCCGATCAGCGAAGTCGCGTCGCGCCCATCTTAGCTAAAGCTAATCAGCGGGCGCTGACCGCCGCCCAGAGCAGAGTGGCGCCTATCTTCGACTCCTCTGTTCCGCATCAGGCCCTCTTGGCGCACAGTGCGATCAGTAATGATCGCGATGGGGTGCTGAGCAACCTCGAGGCGGGTATCGTGATCGATGTCGACGCAGGCGGCGAGATCTGGGGTACGGGCAAGTATCAACAGCTCGATCCGGGCTGGGCCGAGACCGTCGCGGTCTGGTTGGAGAACCTAACAAACAAACATCCTTGCAACAGCACCCCCGCCACCATCCAGATCCCGGACTCGCTTCAAATTGCAATCGCGGGCGATTGGGGTACTGGCGACTGGAGAATTGCCAGCAACCCGGCGCCGAGCACGGATGTGGTGCGCCACATCGCATTCTTGGAGCCGCCACTTAGCGAACAAGAAGCCGATCTGGTTCACTTTTTCAGAAGGTCAGGGCGACCTCGAATTCGGTCCATGGAACAGCTACGCGAACCAGCACGTGCCGCTCAACAACGCCGGGGTGACGGATCCGAAGCAACGCAAGGCGCTGATCATTGATCCCGGCCCGCGCACGCTCGACGCGCCGCTGCAGAGTGTTGAGTTCAGCCGCTACAACGTCCCGTCGGATTACCAGTACGGATCCTTCCCGCCGGACACGCTCAGCCCGCCGATCAATTCGCTCGGGACGATGAAAACCGATTCCAAGGCCCGGCTGCTGCTGGGCGGCTACGGGACGTCGTCTGGAACGTCGCCCATCACGTCGTTCCGCGGTGCCGGTGGCTGGTGGGACGACGTGTCGGATGGTTTCGTACAGGCCACGCTGCACATGGAGGACGGCAGCAGCATAGACCTAGAGCCGGCTTGGGTCATCGTTGGCAGTCCGAAATATGCACCGAGTTGACCAACATCGTCACCTTGGATGACACGCTCCACGACGTAGCGATTCGCTTCCTCGGATACGATCCGCAAATTTTTCCCACACCGCAGCCCGTCCGACTGGCCGCACAGGTCCGTACGACCCGTTGGCCGGCTACAATCTTGACTTTCGGCCGAACTATGAGCGCGACATCAGGCCGATCATCGAACGTCCGGCGGCGTATCGTTGGGTTGCCCAAGTACCGACGATGATTGAATTCACTCGCCCAGGCTTTAATACAGCAGATCCCGGCGAGGATAACCGCGCCAGCCGCGAGCGCTATTTCAGCTTCTACCGGGTTCCGGTGCCTCCGCAGAGCTACCGCTATATCAATCAGGTGAAATACGGACCGAACCAGCTGTTCGGTCCCGACAATGTGCCGCTGATGCCGCTGAACTCCGGCGACAATTCAGTGACAAATACACTAATCTACAAATTCTTGACCCTGACGCCGACGCAGTATTTTTTCATGCACCAGTGGGCAGTGGGCAAGTTCACGACCGATTCGACGCCATCCCTGCCGGCCGGCGACGTGTTACCGCTCGACCGTGAGGTGATCGGCAATTGCGTCGGTGGGCCCTTCTCGCCGGGGATCGAGACCACCTGGATCGTGCGCGACCCGCATGTCTATGTGCGGCCGTTCACCGTTAGGATCGCCCATTGGGATGGGACCAATCGCGATCTGGCCGCGTATTACGCCGGCAACGGGCTGTCCACCACCAGCGATCCTCAACACGGCGACGGCAGCGAACCTGGCGATCTGACCAAGCGGATGGCAATCCCGTGGCAGTCGGACTTCTTCGAGTGCACGCTCCAGACCCCAACATCACCGACCCGCTGATCAACCAGAGTCCGGCCGACGACGGCATCCAGATTCCGTGGTCTATTATGTCTATTGGTGGCCACCGCAGAGTCCGATGCAGGTGGTGACCGGCGATCTTGATCCCGGCAACCAACTGTTGGACGGCTATGTGAGCAATCCGCCGGCGATCTTCCCCGCTGGCGGCACCAGCGGCATGAGCGTAAACATCCAGTCGCAGTCAGGCTGTTCCGTCATCGCAGCTGGGCAGACTATGCCCTATGCGCGCGGCATCACCAGCTTTACACAGATGGTGGCCTCCTGGGCCGATCTCGGCTTCATCGTCAACCAGGGTGCCGCCGACTACCCTTATTTCGTCGAGAGCGAGCGCAACACCGGATTTCTTGCGCAAGGCACCGCTCTCGGTACTAAATAGGCCCCGGCGCGCCATGCCGGCCGAGGCGTTCGACGCTCTAGTGCCGGGTGGTGGCCCTGCCGGCCTAGCCTGTGCGTTGACGCTGAGGCGGCGCGGCGGTCGGTCGGTCGCGGTGGTCGAACGGACCGGTTACGAGGCCTCGCGGATCGGCGAGACGCTGGCGCCCGGGCTGCGCGGGGTGCTCGAATACCTTGGTGCCTGGGACAGTTTTGCGGCCGACTGCCACCGCCCCTCCTTCGGCACCTCGGCGTTGTGGGGCACTGACAATCTCGCCACACGCGATTTTATTATGACACCGTTCGGTGCCGGCTGGCACCTCGACCGACGACGCTTCGACGCGAGTCTGGCGCGGGAAGCCGAGGCCACCGGCGTCGTGCTACTGCGGCACGCTAGAGCAACGGTGATGCGGCAGGAAACCGGGGGCTGGCGTCTCTGCGTCAACCAGTATGCTGGACCCCGGGTGCTGGAGGCACCGATCCTGGTGGACGCGACCGGCACGGCCGCGTTGGTCGCTCGCCACGCCGGCGCGCAACGCCATGTGCTCGACCGCATGGTGGCGCTAACAGCGACATTGGATCTTGCGGCAGCGCAGACGGACGAGATGTTAACTCTGGTAGAGACTTTCGCCGGCGGCTGGTGGTACTCGGCGCGCCTGCCCGGACCGCACATGGTCGTTGCCCTGATGACTGATAGAGATTTTATGGAGGAGAACGGCTGGAGTGATGCCACGCGTTGGTGGCAGCTACTGCGGCAACAGCGTCATAGTTGGCAGCGCCTGGCCGCCGCGCTTCGGACGAAGCCGCTTCAGCTGTTTCCCGCGTTCTTCACCTGCGCGAGCCCCGCCGCAGGGGATGATTGGGTCGCGGTGGGGGATGCCGCATCCAGCCAAGATCCGCTGTCGGCGAGCGGCATCGCGCGGGCGCTGAACACGGGAATCCACGCTGCTCGTGCTATCGATATGCGACTGCGAAGCGGGAGTGCCGCGGCGCTGATGGCTTACGCGAAGTGGATCGCATCTAGCTTTGCAGCCTACTGGACCACACGGATGGCTTATTACGACTTGGAGCGCCGCTGGCCGAATGCTCCTTTCTGGCAACGGCGGCACCCTGTGCTGACGCTCGATCCGCACTGCTGGATCGAACGGGCGCCGCATGCCGGGCTGGCGGACGCCGACGGGGTACGAAAGGAGCGGCTGGTAGACCGCGCTCTGCTGGGCCGTCTATGCGCCGCCCCCTGCACCGCGCATCAGCTGGTTGCCCGCTACCAGGCGCACGCTGAGATACCCGCGCCGGATATAGAGATTATTTTGACGCTGCAGTCTCTGATAGAGGAGCGCGTGCTTACGGCCAGACAAGCGTGAGCGCGCGGCCGGTGTGCCGATCCCAACAATCGCTCGGAGCCCCAATCATGACCGCAATTAATGTTTATGCTTCAAAAGCCAATAATGGGGCATGAAAGGCCTTCGGGTTCTTGGCCTTGGATCATCCGTAGCTGGCCTTACCCCAAAGGCAGACCATCGTGGCCCCGACCGGTGTCCCTTGGTGGGCCGCTCTCTCAATTCATTTTCTGCTTTGCAGCCCGGTCGCCTTCCTCTACCGGATACGCTAGGGCGGTCAACGGTCGGTGGAGCCGCCCCGCGCGGCTGTTTCGTCAACCTGGGCTGTCATGGTGTCTGCTCATTGAGAGGCGGGCTGCAGCGCGCAATCAAATCGGCTTCTTCTTCTTTCCGAACTGCATCATTCTGTTTAGACAGATGTACATGGATATGAGTTGCGCCTCCTCGTGTTGCTGATAGCTCTTTCTCGTGGCTCGCGAGTCGCTGTCGTAGGCTCGTGGTTTGTCCGATGTACAGCGCCTTCCATCGGCCTGGGCTTATTTCTTTCGCATAGATGTAGTTCCCAGGTGCGTCCTTTAACTCCGTGTTGATTGGCAGTATCCAGTATTTATATTGGGTACCGGACGCTCCGCGCCAATTTATCGTGCGTTCGCTCGTCGTCACCTCTTCATAAACTGTCTCAGTATCCCGGGATAGCCAGGCGAAGATTGTAATATTCCGCCGATCCGCCCAAATCTGGAAACAGAGACAGGTGGTTGATATTCATCCTGTTCAGGGACCGCAGCACATCGAGTCGGTCCGCTGGTGATTCAGGTATTTCCATTTTGATCAGGACTGCCTTTCGTGTTTTGCCACGGAAATGCTGGCGAACCCACGTGCCAATATCCAAGTGTTCCACGGGTGAAGAGGCCGCGTTGGTTGATAAGTCGAGAGTTTTCGTCAGATTTCGGCACGATGAATTCGACAATGTTTTGTCTAGATGAGCTTCGGGCATGCGCCTTTGACAAATCGGCGGATCGCGCGATGACATAGTCTCTCGAAAGCGCGTATACGGCGCGTGTTCCTCTATCCTTCTCGTTCTTTTCCTTGAAGGCGAAATACAGTGCGACATGTGGTGACTCCGTCCAATCCAGAAGTGGTGTCCAGAGTCCGTAGTGCTGTCCCAGGGCCCAAGACTCTTCTTCGTTCAACAACTGGGGATTGGGTCCACGCCGTCCTCGGGTTGACAGAGAAAACTGTTCAAGGTGCCGCGTCGGGTTCACAGGTGACGGCAAGAATGATGAGGCACGGTCGAGCGATGTTTCGAGCTTCCACGCAGATAGTCGCTGACCGCGAAATATGTACGTGTGAGGATTTCGCAGTCGATTGTTGATGAATCCGTTGTAGGCCTTCCAGGAAGAGAACCGGATTATCTGATGTCCATTTCGAATCGGCGTCATTTCATAGCCATCTCCGGTTCTCGTGCTTCTTTTTCGAGGGCTGAAAGCCGATTTCCACAAAACACCCTAACGATGCGGGCGTCAGAACCGGCGTATCGCTCGTCGTAAGGGCTACAGAAAAGCTCGGGCGGGAGGTGAATCCGTGAAAAAGGATTTTCGTGAACTACCGCGCGGAGCCGAGAAAGAGAAAGGTCACATGCGGTTCCCTTCGCGCCTTGGATTTCCTTCAAAAATTCCGACACCTCGATTTTACGGCCTAGCTGCTTTTCTTTGCGCGTGACGGCCAGCTCGAATCTCTTCGTGCCGACCATGTACCGTTGCAAGACGAGTATTGCGCTGATTGTTCGGTTTTGCGGGGCTATAAGCTGGTGATCTAGTAGATAACGATACATTTTTCCACCACTCATATATTTGGTTTTTGTTTGCGACTCGTCCGCCATTCCGGTTTCGGTGTTGACCGGAGTGCCGAAGCCCAGATTCCCGAGCATGGCACCGTAAATGTATTCCCAACCAAGTTCGACCAAGGGTCGACCGTTGTTCTAGAGCACGAGGCAGCAGCAAAAGCGGTCAAGGTCTTTGAACTTTTTGCAGGCCGATTCGATTTTCTCCCGGATAGGTTTGTAGGGGTCATAAGCACCGGCCAGGAGGTTCGAGTCAGTCGCGGTTTGGTCGAATTGCTTGACCTCAAAGAGGATTTCCGTATTGAGAATCTTCAAACTATAATCAGGCCGCTTCGCTTTGCCGTCCTGTGTCGCCTCAAAACGAAAGTTGGGCAATCCTGACGCGTTGAGGTACGCTTCGAAAAGCTGCTCTGAAATAGTCTTGGTCGTCATCGCTTCATCGGTCGACCGCGTCACCTGAAAAGCGTAGGTCGGTGTGGCAGAGTTCGTCTAATCCAGGTTCGGCCTATTTCTTTCGCGTTTTCAAGATTCCATCGTAAAAAGCTTGTATTGTCACGGCGTAATATGCTTGCAATTATGCGGCATAATATGCTTGTATATTAGCAGCAGAAAATGCTTGTAACAACGCTGACTCTGCCGTGGCGGCATCATGTCCAAACCGAACGAAAAACTGGCGGAATCGCTCGGCGCACTCCAGGAGCTTCAGAAGGGCGGGCGCCGCGTCTTCCGGTCGCGCGAGCTGAGCCGCACGCACCGGGAACGGCTGCTCCGCAACGGTTTCCTGCGGGAAGTGATGAAGGGCTGGCTGATGTCCTCCAGCCCGAGCGTGAGCTATGGCGACAGCACACCTTGGTATGCGTCTTTCTGGGAATTCTGCGCCAGTTACTGCGAGGACCGGTTTGAAGACGCGTGGCATCTGTCACCCGAGCAATCGGTTCTTCTGCATGCAGAGAATACGGTGATTCCGACACAGGTGGTGGTGTACAGCCCGAAAGGCACGAATCACACCATGAACCTGCTTTTCGGGGCATCCCTTTACGATCTCAAACAGCCGGAGATTCCTGTTGGGGCCGACGTGTCACTAAAGGATCGACTCAGGCTGTTCTCTCCTGCGGCCGCCTTGGTGAAAATTCCAGAGGCTTTCTTTAGCCGAAACCCTATCGAGACTCAGGTCGTGCTGGCGAGCGTTCGCGAAGCGTCAGACATGCTACGGCTTCTCCTTGACGGAGGCCACTCGGCCAAAGCCGGGCAGATTGCCGGAGCGTTCCGCCACATAGGCCGACCGCAGGTCGCTGACGAGATCGTCAGTACGATGAAGTCCGCAGGATATGACGTGCGCGAAAGCGATCCATTCGCGGCGGAACAGACGTTCAACGGCTTGCGCACGGTCACAGCGCCCATTGTCGGCCGCATGCGTGCGATGTGGGAATCCATGCGGGGAGCGGTTGTCGAGATATTCCCGAAAGCGCCGGGCCTTCCGCGGGACAAGGCAGAGTATCTGCGCTTCGTGGAGGACATGTACAAGACCGACGCTTACCACTCGTTGTCGATCGAGGGGTACAGCGTCACGCCGGAACTGATCGAGAGGGTGCAGCGGGGAGACTGGGACCCGGATCATCACGAGGAAGACCGAAAGAGCCGTGATGCGCTGGCGGCGCGCGGCTACTGGCAAGCTTTCCAGAAGGTGAAGGAAACGGTTGGAGAAGTGATTGCCGGCGGCAATGCCGGAGCTCTGGTGCGCACGGCTCACAGGGAGTGGTACCTTGAATTGTTCCAGCCCTGTGTCGCGGTTGGCTTGATTAAGGCCAGTGCCCTTGCTGGCTATCGGAACAACCCGGTCTATCTGCGAACATTGCGATACGTGCCGCCTCGCTGGGAAGCGGTTCGTGACGCTATGCCTGAGCTCTTCGATCTGCTCGAGCACGAACAAGAGCCTGGCGTGCGCGCCGTGCTGGGGCACTGGCTGTTCGGTTATGTCCATCCCTACCCGGATGGCAACGGACGGATGGCGCGTTTTTTGATGAACGCGATGCTGGCCGCTGGTGGCTATCCGTGGACGGTCATCCAGGTTGAGGATCGTGACGTCTATTTGGCGGCGCTGGATGCTGCGAGCATCGACATGAAGATCGAGCCGTTCGCGGGATTCATCGCTGAACGGGTGCGGCGCTCGATGAAGCAGGCGACCGTGAAAGCGAGCGCGTGATTTCGAGGAGGTGTCTGGCGGGAAAGACCGGTATCCCTCCCCTCTCGACCTGAACAAAACGCTCTCCCGTTCCTGGGCAGTCAGAAGTGGATCCTAAAACAATAGCCGCCTGGATAGGCGTTGCCGTGACTACCGGTGGTGTAATCGCTGGCGCTGTCAAGTTCCTTTTCTGGGTCATGGATGAGTGGCAGAAGCGCAGTGC
>Ga0181523_10002508_pt1 | contig 17812 bp, 24 predicted proteins | sample PEATcosm2014_Bin_43_FD_119752 | JGI IMG/M metagenome (GOLD analysis project Ga0181523, IMG submission 119752) | Peatland microbial communities from MTU Mesocosm Facility, Houghton, MI, USA - PEATcosm2014_Bin05_30_metaG | ecosystem: Environmental > Terrestrial > Soil > Wetlands > Peat | place...
AGGAACAAGTCTTCTGGCGGTGAAGTCATGAGCCGCATCATTGTGCCATGGTCTATAAAGCACGAGCAGCAACCATTGTATCGAATGTACTTGTGGAAATGTTCGAACGCCAAGTATCTCGAGGAAGACATCGCGCCAGAAGAATGGGCCCGAGATCTTGTGAACGAGACCATAGAATATTGTCTAGAAACCAGCGAGCCCGCAGTCGGCACAGTTGTGCTCGAGGTTGAAGAAGACGACGAAGGCGAGCCAATCTTTGAGAACGGAAAACCAAGGCTCGTTGCTGATCGACGCTATGGCGTCGTCGCTGTTAACTGGACAAAATTTGACGCAGAGATGTGGCCGTTTAAAGGTCGCGAGCACCACATCTATGATGTTCGCCGGAAGCCAGAGATTTCTTTTGAAGACATCCTCAGCGGCAAGATTCCTTCGCTCTATCGAGATATTCCGTCGACCGCTTCCGAAGGCTATCCTGACGATGGCCTCGATGAAAATGGTGACATTATCGATACCGCAGATTTCCGGGTCGGGACAAAGCAATACGACCGGCAGTACATCGAGACGATGGCGGATCTGGTGATGGTCCGCTGGTTCAATGACGACGGCAGCCGAGACAGATCTGAATTCAATTCCGTCACTTGGCATCGCCGGGATTCTTTGGCCGAGGTTAGAGAATGACAACCGTATTTAATTTAGACGAGCGCCAGTCGGCTGCGTATCGCGAAGGCCAAGAGTATCTCGAGCAGCAGCGCAAGTATGATTTTGAACAGCGCAAGATTGAGGCGCTACGTAAACGGGCTATTGTTATCGCCGAGCAGAATCGCGCGATGAATCTTGGCTTTGTGGGCTCTGACGACGAAGTTCTGAAAGCCAAGTTCAAAGTCCTGTTAGACGCGATGAAGAACAGCGTCCATAACGTGAGCGCCAAGCAAGCCGTCGGCATTGCTCTGGACAGCCTAAAGAAACTGATCACCTTGGATGCAGAGTATCCCCGGCCTTTGACAAAGGCTTCATTGCACGGCCTGCTCGGAGAGTTTATCGACCTGGCGCACCCCCATGTCGTAGCGTCCAAAGAAATGTTGATATACGAAATGTTGCCTTTGCTCGGCGCGATGCTCGGAGACTCTTACTATTTGCCATACGGCGATGACCGGCATTACCCGGCCATCTTCACCTTGGCGATTGGTAATACTTCTGACGGCAAAGGCCAAGGCTTTCACGCTTGCGAAGCCGCGCTTATTGCGGTCGACTCGTTGTGGTGGAAAAATAATTTCCACTCAAACCCAGCTTCCGGCGAAGGCTTGATTCGAATGCTCGGTAATAGATTGATCATGGAGAATTCGCATAAGCACCGGGTTGCCATTTTTAACACGGAAATGGCCACGACCTTTACCGCCTCAAATCGTAAGGATTCGACGCTCGGAGGTTTTCTTCGCAAAGCCTATGACGGTGACAAGCTAGAGAACTACAAGAGCGAAAGCAAAAAGTCCACGACGGCAGACAATTATCTTCTAGGTTTTTGTGGAACTATTACGCCGCGCGAACTACGTGAAGTCATGCCCCAGATGGACTGGAGCAATGGCGCTCAGAACCGTTTTCTGTGGTCAGTTGCAACCAAGGATAAGACTTTGAGCCGTTCGACCCACCGCCCGAATTACACTGTCTGGGCAAAGAAAGTCCAGCAGATTTTGGCGTTGAATGAAAAGGTCATTCAGCAACCAATTTCGTATTCATCGGATGGCGCTGCAGCCTTCGATGACTGGCACAAAACTTTGCCGCCAGACGACGAATCGATTCTGTCTTTGTCCCAAGGCCGAGCACCGGCTAATTGTGCCCGTGTCGCCAATCTTTATGCTCAACTCGATCTTCGACGTTTCGAGGGATGGCGACCTGAAATTGAAAGAGTGCACGTTGAAGCCGCAATTGAAATAGTGAATCGCTCGCGGCAATCTGTCGAATGGTACTTGGCTCAAACAGCCGGGGCCTCGGGAATATCGCACAGCGATGTTCAAAAGGTCCGGATGTTGATGTTGACGAAGGCTAAGGAAGGCAAGCCGGAATTGACCCAAACAGAAGTCTATAAAGCCTTCTGCCACAAAACCGCCGAACAGCGAGACCGTATGTGTCTCGAGGCGGGTTTTAAGATGGTCGACCGCAAGTGGGTTCAAGAGTAGTAAACCAGGAGACACATGTTATTAAGCAGAAAGAAGAAAGACTGGCAGCAGCCAGGTAGCGACAAGCTTGTCTCGGCGCAACCCGCCATATCGGAAGAGACCGTTGCGGTCAGTATCCCCGCGCCCGTGCAAGCAACCAAAGATCTGAGTATGAAGCCCGACGCAATCTACCAAAGAGAACGTCGCGCTAGGAAGGCCCTCAGAGACGCCGCTGATTTGACTCCGGGCCAAGCCGCTGCCCGTATCCGCGCGGTCTGGGATAACAATCTAAGGAAGACTCCGAAGCAAGAGCGGCAGCAACTTCTAGAACTTCAACAGCGTTTCAATCAGTTCAATATCGAGACCAACGAAATTTTGGATGTGTTCTACCGGAAGAAAGAGGAGTTATCTGCTGACGAGATTGATTTCGCAAAAGCCGTGTTTGTCTCGGCCCATCAACTCGCTAAAGAGTATCCGCCGACCGAAGATCCAGTCTATATCGCGGCGCAATACTACGGCACCGGCAAAGGCTCCAAATTCGAATTCACGGAAGTTGATTTGTCAAAAATGCCGCATTATTTCCGGACTTACGGCCTAGCACTCGATCATGTGTACGGGCCGATTTACAACGATTTGTGTCGCCTTTTCCGGAAGTTTTATGGGAAATACCGCCAGACCCCAGATTCGACCGACGAATTCGCAACAACTTGGACTGAGATCGACGCCATCCAGAGTCAATCATGAGCGGGGATTACTATCCGCTCGAGCAGGACTGGTACAGCGGGACAATCAAAGAGAATTCGCGTAGCAGTCGAAGCCTTTTTATCGAGCTTGCCAACGGTGAAGAGGTTTACTGCCCCGACGACTGGTCAATAATCACTCTCTCGCCCGGCTCACACTATTGCAGGCTCGGGATGCCGCAGTTTCAGGAAGTGCAAGTCCGCATTGCCCTGAACGAGCCGGGGCGTTCGACCTCTTACATCGCCCTGGAATTGCGCTGCGACGCCGCGCCGATTCATCGGACAGAGATTTCGACCGTCACCCCACCGGTAAGTCAGGTCTTCCACTGTGCTGCCGCAACGTTCTTGAAACTCTTGCCAGGTCAAATAATCGACGCCGCCGGTGCGCGGGTCGTAGAATGCATATCCCCACCGGACGGATTTGTTTCCACAGATCGGCTGCGTGCTTATAGAGTTCATGGAGTGTGGACGGCATTTCAGTCCCTCCGCTTTCGGCCAGTATAGCACCACGAAGTTGACCGCTCGTCCTTCCCAATTGCCTCGTGGAAGGTATAATCCACTCAACTGATGAACAAAGAACACATCCTGCAAGAGATTAAGAGGACCGCCGAGGAAAACGGCGGAGTACCGCTCGGCAAAGCCAGATTTCTTGCGGAGACTGGCATCAGAGAGGCGGACTGGCTGGGAAGATTCTGGGCACGCTGGGGCGATGCTATTCGAGAGGCGGGATACTCTCCGAACCAACTCAATGCCGCCTATGATACTGAGTTCCTGTTAGAGGCCTACATTGGGTTGATTCGAGAACTGAAGAAGGTCCCGGCCTCTGGTGACCTGCGACTCAAGGCAGGCAACGACCCGCATTTTCCAAACTGGAAGACATTTGACCGTCTCGGCTCCAAGGCCGAGGTCGTGAAACGCATCCTTGAGCATTGCCGAGAGCGGAGCGGATACGAGGACGTGATTGCGCTCTGTGAGCAGTACTCACCGCGCCCGAGCAAGAAGACCGAGGGTGCGACGACGAAAGACAGTGAAGGTGTCGTCTATCTGATGAAGTCCGGGAGGTTCTACAAACTCGGGAGAAGCAACGCTGCCGGACGCAGAGAGTATGAGTTGGGCATTCAATTACCGGAGAAACTCAAGACCGTGCATGTCATCCGCACCGACGACCCGGTAGGCATCGAGGCTTACTGGCACAGGCGATTCGAGGAAAAGAGAAAGAACGGGGAGTGGTTCGATCTTGGTGCGGCGGAAATAGCCGCATTCAAGAGACGCAAATTCATGTGATGCGGATGCAGGCTCAGCGGTCGGAATTGCGAGAGGTGCAGGATGAACGTATGGGCTGCGGTTCTTCCCTTATTTGGCGTCGTGATTGGAGCCACTATCCAGTATTGGACCTCGCGCGCCGCTGAGTCTCGAAAGCAACTCCAGTTGCTACGGTCCCAGTGTTACGTCGATTATCTCCGTGCAGTCACGAAAGCGGCGCACGCATTGTCCGCTGATTCTGGTCGACAAGCGCGGGCTGAGGCAGCAGATGCTAAGGCCCGAATGGCAGTCTACGGCACGTCTCAAGCAATCGCTGCCCTTGCAAGATTTGAAGAAATAGGACCTGTGCTGGATACTCCGCGCTCCAAAGGCGTGTTTGCCACTCTCGTGATGGCAATGAGAGACGGAGACAGCCCACCCCAAATCGACTTGGAGTTAGTGCTCTTTGGAAAATGACAGTTGTGCCGTGCTTATTTTTTCACAGGAGCAACGACCCAGACGTACTCCAACGGCTCGTTTCCGGTATTCGTGACATTGTGTCGTGTTGCGGACGGAATGTATGCCAGCATCTTCTCGTGTAACGGCACATCCGGCTGGCCTTCGATCTTTGCCACGCCGTCGCCGTGCAGGATTGTGAGGGCCTCTTCGTTGTCATTCGTTGAATGCCAACCCACACTCTCACCCAGTTTCAACTTCACCGAGCCGCCTCGCATCCCGCCAGTCTGAGGTGCTCCCTTCAACAGCGCGCAGTCTCCGCCCGGACAGTCAAGCGGAAACGTCAAAGGCCCTCGACGAACCTGTTGAGGAAGGACACCGAGACCAAAGCAGCCTACCATTACTAAAAGAAGCGCGATTCTTCTGTTCATCCGCATCCCCCTATCATCCGTCCTTCGTTAGCCGGATGACACCCAACCCAATCGACTTACGCTGACGCTCTGGATATTTCAATCGAGCCTTCTCCGCTTGTTGCTTGGTCTTGAAAGGCTTCGACAATGGCGTGAACTCTCCGCCGATGTACTTGAAGAGAAGCCACTGCTCGGTTGTTTTGGGCATTGAAGATTTATAGCATGTACGGAAATGCTAGGAGCAACTCAGTTCCCTGCATGCGATGCTCGCCATGCTTGCTCTTTATCCCAAGCATGAACGGCCACGATACACCCGCTCTTCGTCTCATTGAAACCTATCTGGGCCACTTCCATATCAGCTAGCGCCTTATCATGTGCAACTCCGCTGACCTCTCCACGTCGCATCATATCTATCCAGACCTTAGTAGCGTCGACTGACTTTTGCTGTGAAGCATATAGCCTCTGCTCCCAGAGAGTCTTTTCAGGCCACGAGCGAAGGCCGTAGCACTGGAAACCAAGTTCCTCACTTGTCTTGCTTGCTGTCTCATTCAATGTTCTCTCTGCATCATCTACCGCAGAGCTTTTTGGGGGAGCAGCGGACGATTCAGTTTCAGACTGTTTTATTGGGTCTCCATGCTTGACATCATCGTCAGTGAAAACTCTCTGAGAAGTTATCTTGGCATCCTTGGGGCGGACCTTCCGAGCGATGTCCCCTAGCGGCTTGTCTGAATCCCCCGACGAGGGCGGATTCTGACCCGCGACAAGAGTGGCCGAAGATAGTAGGACAACCAAGATGGACAGTAGCGTGGGCACTCTTCTGTGGCCTATAGGTCTGCAAAGGGTATCGGTAGGCGGCTCCTGCTTTACGGCGAATGACATTTCTCTAATCCTGTTGCGTGCCCCGTTGTCTGCGGCGGCAAGGCGGAGGTCCCGGCGAAACTCCCACTACCAAGGGCATTGGCTTTTCAGATGATTGACATGGCCTGCTAATCCCCGTATGTCAAATTCGGCAATCGAAGCTCCCCCATTAAGGGGGCTATACTCAAGGTGAAAAACTTGAGCAGCGGCAAGTCGGTCCACAAACTCCACCGTGAACTGATGGCGCACATTGGAAGGGTCCACAGTTTCTTTGTGCACAAACATGGCTTGATGGTCATTTGAAGTTTCCCAAGAAAATCTTTCAGCCTTCTCCTGATCGAAGCGGTAACGGCCCACTGTGTACCAGCCTAGGTCGGTGAAGTCCCGGTCTTGGCTCAAGAGCGTCCGAGAGTCCACGTACACACGCAGGTTCCCTGTTGAGCATGCGATAACAAGCCTTGGCCGAACAGGAGCGTTTCCCTCCGCATCCAAGCTCAAGCTGTACGTAACCTTATCGTCCATCGGGGAGCGGCTTTGGGATTCCTTCCACTTGTCCGCTGTGACTTCGGCTTTTGGTGCTTCCTTTTGCAGTGAGCATGAAACCAGACTGGCGAAGGGAATAATCAAGGCAAGTAGGACTGTGGCTATTCGAACCATTCTTACTCCCTCCTGAGGATACCCAGCCGGATGCTACTTTACGTGTGACGAGCGACACAAGGGCTGGGGTTTAGTACCGAAACTTGCGACGTGGTAGATTACTTTCCACAACGACAAAGATGGCAAATTGCGTAGACAACCAACGCCAGCCAAGCTAAAACGAAAATTATTGGCACGAGTTTCGTGCCGAGACTGGGCTTTAAATTGCTTCCGGGATGCGTATTCGCAAAATCTAATTTCTTGTCTTGGAGGGAAAGCGCCTTTTCGCTGTCCTTGGCGCATTGCCACCAATACTCGATATATCGGTGGACTGCCACATTATTCCAGAATCATAGTAGAGTCAGTCCCGTTCCAAGCGCAGCGAAAACTAAGCCCATCACAAGTCTCTGGTGCTCCAGCAAATACCAGCATCCACCAATAGCTGCTGTTTCAAAGGCTGCGAAATAGATATTGCGCTGCCAATAAGAATCCACCTCGAAGCGCCATGTCTCGTAGACGTTGCGGTAGACTTCTAGCTCTGTGGAATAGTTTGTGGAATCACCCATGCTGCCTCACATTCCCTACATAGGCGACGGCTATTCAGAACACTTCATTGCCCCTTAACCCGGCATATCCTCTATCACTTGTGCATGATGATTCCGCAAGCCTCTGCGACCTCTGCCGAATCCGGTAGATCAAACTGCATCACAATCTCTCCACCGAGGAACTCAGGAACCCCGAGGACAACTTTCTTGATCTGCGGAGAAGTGTTCTCCTTGTGGTACAGATGATGACCGTAAAGTAGATTTGCAAAATGGTCGTATCCGCTGCCGCATAGTTGGCAGTCCGGGTGCGACATGAAAATCGCAGAAAAATTGGTGCTACGTCCCCACGATTCAGGTTGCAGTTTTCCATCGTCAAGTCTGTACTCAACCTTCACAACGCTGTTGCCACTCTCCGACACGGTGGTATCCAGAACGCCGCCCACAAAGATGTATCCCGAGGAGAACTTGCCGTTCGTCTTCCCGTGCATGTTCTTGCCGGGAATGCAACGAACGATCATGACGGGAGGGAGTTTTGCCGAGTCGCCGGAAGGGGCCGTCAGAAACTTGCCCATCAGGGAAAATTGAGAAAACGTTGTGCCGCGCAGCGGGTCGGTTACTTGTTCCCTCTTCCATCCCGTTGCGGGGTTGGTAGGTGGTTGGTCTTGGGGTAGCAATGCAGGGACAGACGATATGATTACAAACAATGTACCAAGGGCTGTGATACGCATATTCGGGAATCTCCGTCAAGCGAGTGAGTTCTATTCAGTGCCGTGCTTCGCTTCTTCGGCTCCCCTTTCTTCTGTTGGTAGTAGTGAACGACAAGATAAACGATGACGAACAGAAAAATGAAGCCCGCCAACCAGTTCTTGAAATAAATGAGGGCAGCGATGGCGACAATTAGCAAGGCATCATCGAATGTGAACTTTATCCGCCGCACGGGTGGAGTTTATCACCATCCAGGGGTGGTGGAATGCCTCCATGCCGAAGGATTCATACAGTTGTCTTCTCCTACGCGCAGTCAATGCCGCTGCGCGCATTTACAAGTTTAGTCGAGCTATATTGAGGTGATATTTCCGAAGGAGCCGCGCTATGAGCCGATACCCGTGGGAGGGCAAGGAAAGATCGAGAGAACTATCTGTAAAATCCGGCTGTGTCCCATACATCGTTTTGGGATTAGTGATTACACTGGCTGGTTGGCTCACCAAAGAATTTAATCCATCCTTTGGATGGCTGTTCGTAGCTTACGGCCTCGGATACTATTTTGGTGCGGATGCCGCGTTTGAAAGAATCGAGCAAGGTTGATGGTCCATCTCATTTGTTCAAATTTTGTTCGATGACTGGCTTTGTATCCTCCTTGTTATCTCCCGCCTCCAAGAAGAATCCCATCGTTGGAAGTTTAATCGATGCTCGAACGAACTTTTTCTTGTGGAGCGCGTATCCACACCCAACTATTGACAGAGAGACAATATAAATCCGACACTATACTTGAGCGGCAACCCGCTCGGGAGGTGAGCCATGAAGCTATGCTTCAAGGCACTCTTGAACGAGTCCCGCAGTCAGTTGTGCAGGTAGCCGGGGATTAAAGTCTTGGCGACGTTAAGACACAGGCTATCTTGCCGAAGTACTACGTAGGCTTCGCATCAATTGGCTTCGTTTGATCTCCCGAGTGTTTCATCGGGTCACTCTAAAAATCCGATGTCGACGTGGCCTTCGTCCACGCTAAAAACGATGCGGGAGGTAGTACAAATGAGGCGCATAGACCTTCTGGCAACCGTCGCCGTCGGGAAGGTTCTGGCTCGCGTCGATGCATCGACGTGAAAGAACCGCAGCCCTCCGACAAGGGGCTGGGATGTTCTCTCAGCCCTGAAACTTTTAAAGCGGCTCCGTCGTTTCTCCCTCCAAAACTGACGTCGAAAATTGTGCTAAATCTGTGCTCGCTTTCGGGAAAAGGGCTGATTTTATGAATTCTTTTGGACGTCAAGTCCAATAAACTCAATAGAACCAGTACCGCCTGCGGTTTCGATTCCCACCCGCGCCTCCAAAATATATCCGCTTAAGTTTGTTTCAGTTATACCTTCCATCTTTTCCGTGTACCTGTGGTGTACCCTTCCCTTCCATGAGCGCCACGGGGTCTTGATCCCAAGCGTGCTTCAAATCTCGCTCAAGCTGCTGTTGGCGACTATGCACCCACGGAGAGTAATGCTTCTCGGTGATCTGCACACTTTGGTGTCCGAGGAGGACGGAGACTGTTTCGATCGGCACACCCGCCAGCAATAGTTCAACTGCGCAGGTGTCCCTAAACCTATGGGCATGGCCTTTCGGTACCTCGGCAAGCTCAAAGAGCTTTGCGAGCCGCCTGCGCCAACTTCCGAAGATGGTGTCCAGCTTACCTGCGCCATTCCAGAAGAAATATACGCACGTCACTTTCGGAGACGCTTCGAGAGCTTGCAGGACAAAGTCTGGCAAAACCGTGTTTACCGGTGTGCCCGTCTTCGCGGTATACAAAAACAGCCGATTCAATTTGATCCGATCGCTCGTCAGGCTAACGGCATCTCCGATCCGCATGCCGGTGTAGCGTAGTAGCAGAACAAGAGCGCGCAGGCGCATCGCGTTTTCCTTACCGCGATTGGGAAACTCGTCCTGGTATCTTGTTATGGCTCCGAGAATCCGCATCGAGTCGAGAGGACTTGCGTGGCAGCCTTCTGCCAGGACTAGTTCCTGCTTCCTTATTCGGACGTTTCCTTCGCCCCCGGAAGGCGCCTTTTCAGGAATTTGATCTGGCCGTCGTGATTGGATTCGTGTTCGGCCACGTGAAACCACTTCGCGTAGTTGTTGGCTCCGAAATCGATGTCCACCGCCGCTAACCATTTATCGTCGCGCTTACGAAATTCGGCCAGCGTGGTCTCTCTGGCTTCATGTAAGGCATCCAGATAATAGTCCAGACTATTCCCTTTGATTGCTTTGCGTGCTGGCTCTCCCAGGTTCATGGGAATGTCCCACTTTTTCTTCACCTCGTCCGGCCAAGAACCCCACTTCATCCCGCCAAAGGTGTTCATCCGGTAGTAAGTGTCGGTGGCTGCGAGATGTAGGAGCATTGCGCCAATCGTGTTCGCTTTGTCATCCAGCAGAAAATCAAGTTCCTGCTGCGACAAGCCCTTCACGTTGTTCAGCACCTGCCGCCGGGTGAAGGCCAACATGGAGGTCAACGTTCCGATCTCAGGCGTAAAGCCCGGTTGCGGTCCGATAATCCACGCGTCCTCTGCAGCGGCGCCGGATACGGGGAAAGCGGCCAGAGTGGACAGAGCGACTGCCATTCCGACGCCGCCCTTCAGAAAGTTGCGTCGATTGGGAACACATTCGATTCTGAGCATAAGATTTTCCTCCTTCGGAGCTGCCATTCGCGCGAAGAATAATACCGCTGCCAATGTAAACTGGCGAGTAGATTATGGGACGACCGCAAGCACTGAGATCCGGCTGCGCTGGCAAGTGAATTGCCGCTGAGCAAAGTTGCTGGCTGAGTCGAAGCAATTAGGCTTGGACGTGCGCACGCTGGGAGGTTGTACTAACATCTTTTAATGCGGCCGCCCATTCTGATGCCTGCGTTCCTAGTCCTAGTCTTTGCTTCAGGCTTATCGACCCAGCAGCCTACCTTTGGCCAAGTTGTTATCGACCTTAATAAAATCGGATTCCCTCAGGAGACTTGCAATTGGGAAGAGGCGGCGCAGATTGAATTTCTTGATTCTGTACACTTGCTTATAGCGTTTCCAATCCACTCCTCACCGTGCGATGCACAGTCACAGGGCCACTCACAAAAATGGCGGGCGGCCGTAATTGATGCGTCCGGCAAGATTTTGCACACTTTGGACTTCGATTCTGGCCAAAAGGTTCGAGCGGGACCTGAAGGACACATACTTCTCTTAACTGAAAAAGATTTCAGCATGCTCGATTCCGATTTCACCGCCGTCCAGAGACTCTCGTGGCCAAAAGAAGCCGACCCAGCGCAGATTTCACACTGGTTATGGTCAGTGGCTACAACTATAGAATTGGCACCATCTCGTCAGGGTTTTGTTATTCGAGGACCGTATCCAAAAAACGGCGTCGCCTACTTCAACGGGAACCCAGTGAAGCTCAGTTCGGAAGCTGATTCCTGCTCGCTTGCTAGTGCCGTTACGGACAGCGGATTCGCGTGTCTTGAGATGAGTGCGTCTGCACAGCTCGTAGTTCATCGAATGAACGACGATTGGCATATAGAGAGCCCGCTATTTCAGAAGCGGGAATGGTTCGCTCTCCCTGCTTTCAATAGGGTCCTCCTTCTCACCAACAAATTCCAACTTTATCAGTTCATTCGTCCAGAGAACGCGGAGAAGGTCGCAGACCTGCACTGGCTCGCCCCAATATTGGGGTACCCCAGAACAAGCTATGCCTTAACTTCGAGCGTCGTCCATCGAATCCTTGTGTCTAGTTGGGGCTTCCTCATTCCATGGAGCGACATATCTGGGATTGGCGGTTACGATCGCGTTGTCGTTTTGGACTATTCATCGGGGCAGATAATTTATCGGAAACAATACGGCCTTGGGGCTGAGGTTGTCATTTCACCGGACGGCCATCTGTTGGCTGTACGTGAGAAGAACCGTTTGTCAGTAATTGACTTACAGTGACCTGGCACCAGTCTATGCGGATACGCCCGGCGCCATTGGCGGCGGGCTAACTCTTGTGTAGTCGGGATGGACTTGGGGCAGACTTGTGCCTCGATTGCCTTTGAGAAGAGTGCGATCAGTGCCTATTTCGTTTTTCCCGGTTTGGGGGCAATGTAACCACGGCGAGCCTGAATCGTTACCCTAGGCTGGTTCACCTTTACTTTCAAGTCGTGATAGGCCCCGTTTGGTTTCATGTTGGCGGTGGAATACGCTAGGAGATAAAGATATTCGGGCCCAACGAGAAGGGCGCTGAGTCCGGCTTCAAGATTGTTGTTATTGTGAAAGAACGTTCCCCCCGTGCCGTCGGCCAACTCGGCCATGACGTTCTCATCCGCAAGCATGGAAAACTGACGATATTGGTCTTCAACGGACGCTATTGTTGAAACGACCCCGGGCTGAGATGCATCCAGATTAGTTGTGTACAGTCCGCGTGCGTCGAGCGCATTGATGACCACATTCGCGCGAGCCGCTATGTCCAGAACTTCCGATTTCAGCGTCATCGCTTCCGCGTCCGGGGTCAGAAACCCCGGCGACACCAGAATAATTACATGTTGCCCCGGAAGCGGCCCCATTTTGCTCAGAACCAACCGCAGAAACTCCAGATTGCTTCGAGAGTTCTGTTCGCCTAGAGCCACCGCCCGTTGTGCTGCACCCCGTACAATCCCTTCCGCGGCCGAGCCTATATTCGGGTCTTGCGAACAAGCAATGAAATCGGCAATAGCAGCATGCAGCGCCATGTCGTCATTCCAATTGGCGATGCGGTCGCCCTGATAGTAGGTCATCCTTGGACATTCGTGCTCGTCGTGGCGGTAAATCGGAGTAACCTTCAACTTCATAATCGCTTGTTTCAGTTTTCGCGGTCGCGCGTCAAGCCACTGTTGCTTCCCGATGTGGCCAGCACGGCAACTGTATCTTCGGCCGCCAACGACGAGTCCAGGGCTTGGATGGCGGCTTGTTCTACGCGCGGCAGATCCTCGTTACTCAGATTCAAATCATCGAACAGGAACACCACGAATCGTTGAGTGGAAGTTGCGCCCCTGGGAGTCGCCGGAGTTGCAGGCGCACCCGGATTTGGAGAATTAGAATTGGTTGTCGCGGCACGCCGGATCAGCATAAATCCCGTGATGGCCTGTGGTTTGCCGTCATCAAAAACCTGAAAATCATCTTTTGTGAGGTTGCCGATGGCGTGCCCCTGGGTGTCGCGGACCACGGTGGGCACAATCACTTCGTTTACGAAAGACCGGACTACTGGAGGAGTGCTCGGGGCAGGTGCTTGTTGTAATTGCTGTCCCGGCAGGAAAGGGGTCATGAGTAAAGTGAGAGAGGAACAAAAAATTGCACGAAAGAGTGCTGGTCTCAAACGCATAAATTTGCGAATTACCTTTCGCACATGGCTACACTCTTTGTGATGTATAACCGACCTGAAATGGTACAGAAATGTTAACAAGCACCTGATCTAATGAGTACAACCGCTAAAGCAAAATGCCGAATTGTGCCTGATTAGTCGTTGCGGGTTCAGTGCATTCTGGTTTAGAGCAAGGGAATCTAACCATCCCATCCTCCTGGTTGGATTCTAACAGCGATTCGCCCAGTGAACTCAGGAAGGGCTTCCGGCAAACAAATAGTGAGCCGTTTGATTTCTCCTTGGCACAAAACCCAGTAAATATGGGGTGATTTGCACAGTGTGCAGAGTGTCCTCTGCTTTCTAACAATTTTTAACAATTGAATTGGAAGGCGGTTGGTAACACCTTCAAACGGTGAGACTTGAGAATTTTGATCTGCAAATTCGATCCCCACCGCCCCTACCAACCTCGCCGCATGCCTTACTCAAGTTGCCGCTGGTGCCGGGCACTGGTCAGCCGTTTTGCTAACCGATAAGAGGGCACCACCTTTTGGCTTAGTGGGCGCCTGTAAATCCAGAAGTTTTTCAGATTTCTACGCTTTGGTACGCAGGCGGCTCCTGGCCTGCGATGTCATTTTCGTGATCGTTCGCTTGTCGCGATCGCAAGGTTTACCTTCTTGATCTGAGCCTCCTCGAGCCTCGGTGATCCGCAGCCAACAGGATCCTTGTTCTCGCTCAGCTCAGCGACCAGCCAAAAAACGTCAGCGTCAGAAACAAGGCCAGCGCGGCCAGGCTAACGAGGGAGAGGGTTTTGCCTCGGCCCAGGAGGCAGTCGCGGGTCTCGGCCTTGGCGCAGAGAACAACTGCTACGATAAGAACGCCGCTCCAGGAAATTGCGCAAGGCAACCCGGGGTACCGCGAGAGCGCGGCAAGCGTCCTCTCTGATGGCTGATTGGCGGGTACCCACCAAGGAAGGATCGGTGCGAAGCCTGCCGCAAGCACAAAAGTCAGAATCTTTCGGCTGATCCATCCTTTAATCTTGGTGACCGGTTTCGCCTTGCGAATTTTGCGCCAGACAAGAAATTCCCAAAGCAGCAGCGCGGCGGCCAGCGGTATCCATCCATACAGCGAGCCTTCCCGGTCGGCCCACAGCCAGCCGTGAAATAAAAGGACTGACGGGTGTTTAGCAGATAGTTTCGGCAACAGAAACAGTCCGGCAGCAGAATTGCCAATCGTCGCCAGCAACAGTATAGCCAGACTGATCAGCTGAACCCACTCATGTGAAGCCGCTCGGCCACAGCGAGTGCATACGGGGCGTTCGGGGAATATCTTTAATCCGCAGTGCTCGCAATACACAGCGACCTCACCTCGTTCCCTAGTGACGACACCTCCCAGCCCACAAAGCCTATCGTAAGGGAAGAACGCGGCCTACTGGTCCGAAGTGTAGGACGTTGCACGTCAAAGGACGATGGACAAAGGGAGCGGTACTTTTTTCGAATGGAGATTTCTTTCTCATCGCTTCTATAAACACCTGGCCATGACTGACTATCTCCACCCTCGTTGCGCGTCGTGAACCCGCCGTGTACCTCACTTTCGCAATTTGAGCGTTTTTGGCGTTTGTGGCGTTACGTAAAATGAGCACTTACGTGTTTTCAACCCCCGCACGCGGTTCGATTCCCACTCGCGCCTCCATCAAATGGCCAGTGTTTATGCGGGTTCTATAGACATAAACGGATCATCTGCCGTATATCTGCCAAAGAGCCGACTGTGCATTAGGCCCAGTCACCGTTTCCACGAATCGCGTATAGAAGCCTCAAAAGCATCCTGCCGACCTTGACGCGCCCGGACTTAGTCCGTCTGCCGGAGACACGAACACCTACCGACTCAGAATAAATTCCTATGAATACGCGGCTACCCCGGACTACAAAGCAATATCATCTAGCTACGGTTTCTACGTACGACTCTCATGCCAGAAGACGGCGACCGGCTATGCTTTCGCCAACGATATACCTGGAGACAACGGGATAAACGACTCCTACAAGCTGCAGAGACCTTCAGGTGAGGCGTTATGGAAAAAGTGTCGGTCACTAGCGAGGCGTTCGGGGAGATGAGAACGCGGGGGACCGTCGACAAAACCTCGCTTCTCCCAACCCTAAGACTTCTGGCTCGCGACACAAGCTTGCAGCCAAGATCCGAGCGCGCTCAATTTGAAGGCCAACTTCCTAGCGTGCCGTAGGAAAAAACTGTCCAACTACGGTTTCCCAACCGAGTGTAGAAGGTCCAAGACCTAGGCGGCCTTTGCCTTCAGCATCTCCTACCGTCGCAAACCGTCCCCCCACGGATCCAACCAAATGGCCTGAAGCAATTCTAGCCAGGACAGGTTTTTCAGAAAGCTCTGAATCCGTGAAGACCGGGGATGAAAGCGAATCGAATAGTGGAGCCCTCCACTCACGGCCAGGGAAGGCAGCAGGTGTGTCTATAAAAGAGAGAAGGGAAGCGACTGGCCAGATACGGAATGCGGTGGGATTTCTACTGCGGCGCGCCCGGCGACCAAGGCGAGGGAGATTCTGCAGCGAGAATCCGTGAACCGGACGATCCCCTCGGCACCGCAATCCTGGCCGATCCAGAAGGTACTTCCGTTATTTGGATTTTGTGCGGCTCTGTTCCATCATCTGCCGCATCGCTGCCGTCGAGCCAGGGGCGCGCCTTTCCCGCCAAGTTTCTAAACGCTTGCAGGTTTCCTCAATGCCGGCAAAGAGAGTGGGGTTCTTAAAAGCAGCCCGCCAGGTAGGTACGATCGTACGCATGCGGTCCCAAACCACCCAGATTTCGCCGTTGCTTTCGAAAAAGAGTTCATCGTTGATCAGGCCGCGGTTGACGATACTTGCGACCATTTCCCAATAACTGATGACCATGCGGATGTACGTGTTTTCCTGGCTGCCTTGGGGGTATTTCATCATCAGTTCCTCTGGCGTGCCGGCATGGAAATGCTCCACAAACCAGGCACGGGCCTCGCGCAGCCGGGCTTCACGGCGGAGATCGTAGAGCCTCAACATCAGATTTACTTCTTCATAGTTAACCTGAGACATGAAGAATTCTCCTTAAACTAGTTCAGGCGGAGTGAGCAGGTGGTTCTGGCGGAGGCGTTTCGGAAACGTTCACCAGCTCCACACGCTGCACATTCGACAAGGGAATGCCCCGCCGTTGAAACTCGATCTGAATTCGTCTACGCAGTTCCCGCGAAACATCCTCATGGCGCGCGGGGGCTGTGCGCACCTGCAGCCTCACGGTTGAGGCGGTCTGATCGTAAGACTGCAAGCCGAGAATGCGAGGGCCATCGACCAACGCTTGGGACCAAGCGGGATCATTCCGCAATTCCGTAGCGGCTGCGTCCAGCGCTTGCAAGGCACGCTCCTGAGGAACCTCGGGAGACAAGGCGACATCCACAAAGGCTTGCGACCAGTCCCGGCTGAGATTCCCGACCGTCCGAATATCGCCATTGGACAGGGTCACCAGTGCCCCACGCGCATCGCGGACTACCGTGCGCCGTAGAGTTAGATGCTCTACGCGGCCAACGGTCTCAGCTACCTGGATGGTATCACCTACGGAGTATTGGTCTTCCAAGATGATGTAGAAACCGGAAATGACATCGCGTACGAGGTTTTGAGCGCCGAAGCCGATTGCCAGGCTAGCGAGCCCGGCGATGGCGGCTACCGGAGTGACGTTCACCCCGAACTCCTGCGCGGCCATCAGCAGCGCCAGCGCCCAGACCACGTTGCTGCCGCCGTGGTATACCACCCCGGCCAGCGTCCGAGTTTGCTGTTCGCGAGCCTGAGCTGCGCGTGTTTGCGAGGCAGCCGGTTTCACTATCAACTGGGTGATCAGGCGAAGGAGTCGGTTGATGAGGAGGGCGGCGACGACGATGCCGAGTATATGGAGCAGATTGGAGACCGAGAGCGTGGGAATTTCCGATAGGAGGCTGGACATAGTGTTATCGGGAGGCGAGTATAACATTGGTGAGGGCACCGTGCAGCCCGTGCACGGATGTTAGGCAGAGGAGCGAGGTCATGGAAACGCGACGAACTTTTCTGGCAGGACTGGTCCTGGTGGCAGTTTCCTCCGGGGTAGCAGCCGAGCCGACGATGCAGCAAACGCCGGTCGTCAAGCCGCCCCCCCCACAAAATCCTCGCGCCGGTCGAGATCCCGATACGGATTCTCCGACTCTTCCGGACCCGGAGAAGAAGATCCTGGAAAGCAACGACAAGGACATGAAGAAAAAGGTAGAACAACTGTATGAACTGGCTAGGGAGCTGAAAGACGAAGTGGAGAAAACGGATTCGAGCAAAGTCCTGAGTGTGAACCTGATGAAGAAAGCGGAAGAGATCGAGAAACTGGCACACGATATCAAGAATCGCTCGAAGGGATAGTGAAACGGTGAGCTGCCAAAGCGCCGGGTGGAGGACACTGGCGAAGGGGGCAAAGAAAGGCTAAACTGTTCCAATTAGTTGATTGTTGTTCGCTTTGTGCGCCCGTAGCTCAGCTGGATAGAGCGCTTGCCTCCGAAGCAAGAGGTCGGGAGTTCGAATCTCCCTGGGCGCACCACCTAAAATAGGTCCGGCCCGGACACATGGGTGACACAACGTACCTAAGACATAGGTAACACTTTTGGGCCGAACGGATTTTCGAGCGGTTCGAGCACCCGAGTCTCCAGATCGAAGTACCCCAGATCATAA
>Ga0181523_10002509_pt1 | contig 17805 bp, 14 predicted proteins | sample PEATcosm2014_Bin_43_FD_119752 | JGI IMG/M metagenome (GOLD analysis project Ga0181523, IMG submission 119752) | Peatland microbial communities from MTU Mesocosm Facility, Houghton, MI, USA - PEATcosm2014_Bin05_30_metaG | ecosystem: Environmental > Terrestrial > Soil > Wetlands > Peat | place...
CTCTCCGGCCGGGAGTTCGCCGATATTGCGAAGCATCGTGGCCTGGCGACCGAAGCCTGCTCCTACCTCGCCGAAGTCGCCAAAATGGAAGCCACGATCCGCAAGCATGGATGGGATGGCGAATGGTTCTTGCGCGCCTACGACGATTTCAGCCGCAAGATTGGTTCAAAAGAAAACGCCGAGGGCAAGATTTTTATCGAAACGCAGGGGTTCTGCACGCTGGCTGGCGTCGGTCTCGAGGACGGCTTGGCCGTCCGAGCCCTGGATTCCACACGCAAACTGTTAGCCACCAAGCATGGCATCGTCCTGCAGCAGCCGGCCTACTCGAAGTATTACCTCGAATATGGCGAGATCTCTTCCTATCCTCCGGGCTATAAGGAAAACGCCGGCATTTTTTGCCATAACAACCCCTGGGTGATCATCGGTGAAACTCGTGTCGGTCATGGAGACGTCGCCCACGACTATTACACGCGAATCAATCCTTCCGCTCGCGAAGAAATCAGCGAAGTCCACCGTTGTGAGCCCTATGTCTACGCCCAGATGATCGCAGGCCGCGATGCCCCCACGCACGGCGAGGCCAAAAACTCCTGGCTCACCGGCACCGCCGCCTGGAACTACTACGCCATCACCCAGTGGATTCTCGGCATCCGTACATCCTACGAGGGCCTGGTGATCGCGCCGGTCATCCCCAAGAGCTGGCAGGGCTTCAAGTCCTTCCGCAAGTTCCGCGGCGTGAACTATGACATTGAAGTGCAGCGCATTGGAGAGGGTAACCATGTTTGTCTCGAAGTTGATGGCAAACCGCTGCAGGGAAACTTGGTGCCACTCCCACCAGCAGACACCAGAACCGTAGTTGTAAGAGCAACCTTGCGCTAATCTCTCGAGAGTGGCAGGCGCCGGACGACGACGCGCCATCGGCTTAACTGGAGAGCAGACAAAAACACATGTCCTACACACCGGCTAGCTCTCGTTACAACAAGATGCAGTACCGCCGGAGCGGCCGAAGCGGACTACTTTTGCCTGCCATTTCTCTCGGTCTCTGGCACAATTTTGGCGGCGTGGATTCCTTTGAGAACTGTCAGGCCATGCTGCGGCGGGCTTTCGACTTGGGGATCACGCACTTCGACCTGGCGAACAACTACGGCCCTCCTCCGGGTTCCGCAGAGGAGAATTTTGGCCGCATCCTTCATCGGGATTTTGCCGCCCACCGCGACGAGCTGATCATCAGCACCAAAGCCGGCTGGGACATGTGGCCTGGGCCTTATGGTGATTGGGGCTCGCGCAAATACCTGCTTGCCAGCCTGGCTCAAAGCCTCCAGCGCATGAAACTCGATTACGTAGACATCTTCTACTCTCACCGTCCCGATCCGCAGACTCCTATCGAAGAGACCATGTCCGCGCTTGATCAAGCTGTGCGTTCTGGCAAAGCACTCTATGCGGGTATTTCCAGCTACGACGCGGGGCAGACCGAGGCCGCTTCCAGCACGCTCCGTCGACTGGGCACGCCTTGCCTCATCCATCAACCCAAATATTCCATGTTCGAAAGGGACATCGAACCCGCTTTACTCGAGGTGTTGGAGAAGCAAGGCATCGGTTGCATCGCCTTCTGTCCTCTGGCACAAGGCCTGCTGACCAATCGGTACCTGGACGGCATTCCTGGCGATTCCCGTGCCAATAAGCCACATGGGTTCTTGAAGAAAAACGATGTGAGCGAGCGCCGCCTAGAGAAGGTGCGCGCCCTCAACGAACTGGCGCGCTCACGCAGCCAGTCTGTCGCTCAACTGGCCCTCGCTTGGGTTTTGCGGGATCCCAGGATGACCAGCGCCCTCATTGGCGCAAGCCGAGTCGAACAGATTGAGCAAAACATCGCGGCTCTGAACAACCTGCAATTTTCTGCCGGTGAGCTTCAGCGCATCGAGCAGATCCTGGCACAGTAAGTAAAGAATAGAGTCTCTATTCCCGTGTTTCTATTTGCGCGATTTACCACGCTTGGCTGCCTCGGGCCGCAGCGCCTTCAATATCTCCAGATTTTTGCGGATCAGCGCATGGCGCTTCTCGATAGAGGCGTAACTCCTCAGCGGGTCTGCGGGCGTATTCATGGTGTAATCCAGTAACCTTTCCACCGTACTGCTTGCCACGTTCAGTCTGGTATCCGACGCCCCGTAGTAAATGTACACGTCCCCGTTCTTCGTCGAGATCCAGCCATTGCTGAAAACCACATTGGAGACGTCTCCCACTCGCTCTTCCCCCTGCGGCGCAAGAAAATATCCGCCCGGGCGGTGGGTCACCACATACGGCCTCCCGAGTTCGCTCAAGAAGGTGTACAGCACGTAGCGCAATCCCGCCGCCGTGTTCCTCACGCCATGCGCCAGGTGCAGCCAGCCTTTGGCGGTCTTGATTGGTCCCGGTCCCAATCCGTTTTTCACTTCTTTAATGGTGTGGTATTCGCGATTATCAAGAATGATTTCGTTCTCAACAATTGCTCCTGCCATGGTGCTGCACAGTCCCCAGCCAATTCCTCCACCTTTTCCCGCCTGAATGAATTCATCCTGCGGCCGTGTGTACAGCGCGTATTTCCCGTCCACAAATTCAGGATGTAGCACAACGTTCCGCTGCTGCGGCGATTTGGTGCGCAAATCCGGCAGCCGTTCCCAATTCCTTAGGTCCTTTGTCCGCGCAATCCCGCATTGAGCGACCGCCGCCGAAGTGTCCCATTCGGGCACTTTCGGATCCTTCCGCTCGGTGCAGAACAGGCCGTAAATCCACCCGTCCTCATGCCGCACCACACGTATGTCGTACACGTTGGTGTCCGGATCGCTCGTTTCCGGCATCAAGATCGGATAATCCCAGAATCGGAAGTTATCCACACCGTTCGGGCTCTCTGCGACCGCAAGAAAAGATTTCCGATCGACTCCTTCAACGCGCGCAAACACCAAGAATTTTTCTTCATGTTTCATCGCGCCGGCATTGAACGTCGCGTTCACCCCCAGGCGCTCCATCAGGTGCGGGTTGCTCTTGGAATCGAAGTCATAGCGCCAGGGCAAGGGAGTATGTTCGGCCGTCAACGCGGGATTTGCGTAACGCTCGTACACCCCGTTCCCGCCCTTGGCTTTTCGGTTCTTCCTGGTGATCAGCTTTTCGTGTTGCCGGAACAACTCTTGAATTTTCTTCCTATACGCAGCGGTCATTCGCATTCTCCGGTCGGGCATCTTCGGCTCGCGGCCACATTCCTCAAGCCCGGTCTTTCCCAGCCAACATGTCCAGTCGTTCCATCACTTCAAAGCAGGTTCGGCTGTTGTGATAAGGGCATTTCCACGGGTCCACTTTGTACTTTTCGTTACTCGGCGTACCGTTCCGCGACACCAGCCAGTACCATTCTCCATGCTGGTGATCCACGATGTATTTCTCAATGAACTCCCAACTTTTCTCCGAGGCCTTCAAGAAATAGTTCTTCCCCGAAAGCTCGTAGGCGTTGAGGAATCCCACGACAGCCTCCGCCTGCGGCCACCAATGTTTGTCTGTATCGATGATTTCCTTCCCCCTGCCTTCGTACAGAAGCCCCCCATCCTGGTCGAGCGCCTGTTCCCACACCGCCTGCGCCATGTTCACCGCCGCTTTCCGCGCCTCCTCGACGATCACCTGGTCGCCCAAAACTTCGGCAGCCGCGCAGATCAACCAGCTGCCCTCAATGTCGTGGCCAAACGAGATCCATTTCGAGCGGTCCCGCCACTGTTCGTCGAAAAACATCCGGAAATGGTGTGTCATCGGATCAATGATATGGTCCAGGAAAATACGAAGCAGTTCTTCCAGGCGTTTCCGAACTCCGTCGTCCTTCCAAACTCGCAGCAGATTGGCATACGCTTCGAGCATGTGCAGGTGCGTATTCATGGATTTCTTTTCGTCCATGTCCACTTCGCTCAAGCGCTGCTCGGCCGCAAGTTTCCAGTCCCGTTCATAGGTCTCGAAGTATCCGCCATGCTTTCCGTCGTGGCTGGCCTCTTCAATCAAATGGTGAAGCGCCATGGCCATCTCGATGGGTTCCCGTTCGGCGCTCGCGGAGGCATATTCCGCCAGGGCGTACACGGTGAAAGCCTGCCCGTAAATCCGCTTCTTCTGGTCCACTGGGTTTCCCCGATAGTCCACCATCCAATAGACGCCCCCAAATTCCTGGTCCCAGAAATGTCTCTGCAGATATTCATACGCCCGGGACGCCGTCCGCAGATACACCTCCTCGCGGTACACCCGGTAGGCTTTCGCAAATGTCCAAAGGATGCGTGCGTTCAGGATCAACCCTTTGGGGGCTAGCGGATCGATCGTCAGATCGTTCGCAATCTGTCCGCGAAATCCCCCATACTCATCGTCCAGCGCATATTTCAGCCAAAACGGCAGAATGTCGCCGCGCAACTCCCGCTCAACTCGCTCGCGCATTTCAACCACGCCCACTCACCCTCTTCCAGTGCCATCAGGAACCCGTCCGCTGCATCCGTGCCTCTACGGCGTGCTTGACGGCCTTAGGCATGCGTCTCGAGCCCCGGTCAGGCTGCTCCGAGGCAAAGTCTCAAATGGACCCGTTGCGGAGAAGGAGGTCGCTTCACTCGCGCTGAGTCTGGAATAGGCACCGCAACCTTGTCAAGGTTAGATAAACGTTAATGTAAAGGGAATTTGCATCATTCGGCCGGTTGCCATGGCAGGTCTCGGAGAGGCTATCAGGCGATGACAAAAGCTCAGAACCAAGGGGGTAGTCGAAGCAAGTGCGCCCTGGCCACCTCCCTTCGCATCGGGAGCAGCTGACTCGACTCTCTGGCGTGAGGGATTGTGGTTCTAAAAGAAGAGCTTGCGCGCGGGTCGAAGGGCTAGTCGTCTCTTCCCAACCGAGATGGCACGCCGGAAGAAGATGCTGCGCCACGCGGAGTTGCTTGACGTGAGATGAAACCCGCGTCATGAATCTTATAAATCAAGGTTCGGTAGCTTATCTTTAGCTCCTGTGCCGTCTTCCGCCGGTTCCACTGGTTCGCGCGCAGGGCCTCTAGGATAACGTTACATTCTAGTTCTCGGATCGCTTCCTTAGTCATGCGCTTCAGCGTTAGTTGCGTTCCATCCGGCCCATCCTTCTGTCGCGCTCTTTTCCCCCAAGGGGCGCCCTCTGACTGGATTATTGCTTCGGGCCCGATCAGAACATAACGCGCCACGACATTGGAAAGCTCCCTGATGTTTCCTGGCCATCGCAGATTCCGCAAGTAGTCGAGCGTTTCCGGCGGAAACGGTTCTGCTTGCAACCCAAATTGCATTTGAAAATGCTGACGGAAAAATTCTGCCAGCACCGGGATGTCATCACGGCGCTCGCGAAGCAAAGGCAAGCTTAATCGGAAACCGTGGATTCTGTAATACAGGTCTGTCCGGAATCTTCCCGCGCTCATTTCTTTCTGCAGGTCCTTGTTGGTCGCGCAGAGCAAACGAACATCAATCTTGCGTTCACCGGAATCTCCAATGCGGCAAAAAGTGCCGTCTTGCAAGAAATGTAGCAGTTTGCTTTGGAGATTCATGTCCAGATCTGCGATCTCGTCGAGGAACAGCGTTCCCCGGTGGGCCAGCTCTACGCGCCCTGGCTTGCTGAGATTGGCGCCGGTAAATGCCCCTTTCTCATAGCCAAACAATTCACTTTCAAGAAGAGACCCCGGGATGGCCGCGCAATTGACCTTTACAAACTCTCCAGTCGAATACTCCGAGTTCTTGTGGATCCACCGGGCCAGTGTCTCTTTACCTGTACCGCCGGGCCCAACCAACAGGATGGGGACGTTGGTTCGGGTAATTCTCCGGGCTTGTCTCGACAGCTCGGCCATCGCCGCTGAGCTTCCAAACAGCACATCCTCGCCTGGAAGCGGATTCCAAGCTTCAGGGTAACTCTGTCGGTTTGGGCTTGCAGTAGGCATGGGTGCTCGGACTGGGGGAAGCACATTGCCGACCAAAACTCTCATTCTGCTATCGAGCATGGAGGCAAAGACATAAGAAACAACCTATTTGAATTCAATACTATACGGGACCAATGGCGTATTGTGTCTAGTACTTAGGTTTGGTTTGTCTTCCTGTCAATGGAGCAAAAAGGGAAAATTCAGTGTCTTTTCGGGGAAGCTGAGTTCCTATCTACGGCGATCGGGCGACCAGAAACCATCCAACGGGGTTGTTCGGTTGACTCGTCTGCAGGCAACTGCGGGGGGCGTTTGGGAAGACGCGACCCGTGATGGAAGCCGGAGTCATCTGAACCGGGAAGCAGTCGCACGCGGCAGATCGATCTGATGGAGCACAATCGCTCCTTTCGAAGGACTTGCGTCACTGGCATGGACGTCTGTGTGGGGTTCACGCTCGAAAGTGGCAAATCATAGCCAACGATTCAGTGCAGCAACTGAATTCCACCTGCCCGTTGCTGATCTCCAGTTCGGACATCCATCGTTCAGGCCCGCGGTGTGTTTCCACGAATGATGTCATAGCGCTCGATAACGGCAGCAATTCCCATTCGCGTTGCTCCGTCCTCCAACCGAGGCTCGATTCTGACAACCTTCGCTCTGGCCCTTACGAGGACGTCCGTTCCGTGGGTGATCTCAGCCGGCAGGGTCAATGTGATGTCCAGTTCGGAACCCGCCTGCAGTTCTTGGTTCACCACAAAATACAAACCTCGTGTCGAGATATCTCTTGTCTTGCCCTCCTGCCTGTTGAGAAGGCTTTCGACTGCAAACCGTATGCTGACCGGAAGGGTCAGGTCATATCGTCGTGCTGTACGGCGTTCCGTGGTCACCGACATCCTCGACTCCGTTCACGGCCACTCGTCCCCGGCCATTTCATTTTTTGCCTCGAACCAACTTCATTGTGACGCACCACTCGGCAGGCTTCCTGTTCCGGATGATCGGCTGCCCAAGAGCAATACGGCACTCTCAAAACCCGAGTCATCCGGCGCTGTGGGGCAATTTTCAACAGACACTTCACGCGCCATCGGCTAGGGATACCAGCGCTGGCGGGGAAATCCCGTTGACTTTAGCGTCGCTTAGAGAGTTGATACTCGCAACTTGCCTGATCCCGATTTCCTATCACGGAAATTATTGCTAACTCGGGAAGGTCCGGCGCGCTCCCTCAAACGCGGCCCCGTTTTTCTTTGCGAACAATACCTTGCCCAAGAGTTTCAAGGCAAGTCTTCTTTCACCGCAGTGTGTTCCGTGCGAACCACCACGTACTAGAACGCCCCTCATGCTTCCTTTGTGCCGAGCACTACGGGCGTTCCTTCTTCCGGCTTCTGCTTCTGGACCGTCCGCCTATTCTTCGGGTTATCCAGATTGAACTGTCTCATCTTATAAAGGAGTGCCTTATAACTGATACCCAGCATCGCTGCGGCATCCTTCCGGCACCAACGCGTTTTCTCTAAGGCGTCGGCAATTGCCTCCATCTCCGCCTCATCTTTCAATCCTCTCACCAGTGCCTTCAATCCTTGTTCGCGTGGCAGGGGAGTTTCTGGCCGAGGGGAAGTTCTCTGGCGGGTCGCGGACATCTCGACAAGCTCTCGCAAGCTCCCTTCATCGTCCTGCAGAATCACATAGCGCTTCACAAAGTTCTCCAACTCCCGTAAATTCCCTGGCCACGGATAATTCACCGCCGCGTCGAGCAAGTGTTCCGATGGGGTCAGAATTGTCTTCCCGAACTTCTCGCCATATTTTTCCAGGAAGTGGCGGAACAGGAGTGGTATCTCCGAAGTCCGCTCCCGAAGTGGCGGTACATTGATCGACAAAACATTCAACCGATAGTAGAGATCTTCCCGGAACCGGCCATCCTTCATCGCTTCTTGAACGTCGACATTGGTCGCTGCCAGAACGCGCACGTCAGTCTCGACCAGATGACGCCCACCGAGTCGCGAATACTGGTGGTCCTGAAGTACGTGAAGGAGTTTTGCCTGCAAATGCACCGACATTTCCGCAATCTCGTCCAAGAATATCGTACCCTTATTGGCCAGTTCGAATTTTCCTGGCTTGGCGCGCAGTGCACCGGTGAATGCGCCCTGTTCAAATCCAAATAACTCCGATTCAAGCAGTTCTCCCGGCAATGCAGCGCAATTCACCTTCACAAACGCCTGATTTCTTCTCTTGGACCGCAAATGTATCATTCTCGCTACGACTTCCTTGCCTACGCCGCTTTCCCCGCAAATAAAAACCGGGACATCCACCGGCGCGATTTGCAGTATCTGCTGCCGGATCCTCACCATCTGCGGGCTGGCAACGAGAAAGCTGAGATCTTCCGTTACCTGGTCACAGTAATCCTTGAGAACTTGGTTCTCCTGTGCCAGCTGCTTCTTTTGTCGCGACTTCAACATCGCCGCATCCAGTTCGGTCTTCTCAAAAGGCTTTGTCAGATAGTCATGGGCCCCCAGCCGGATGGCCTCGACCACGGTCCCGACTTCATTGGAGCATGAGAGCATGATCACGTTCAAACTTCGGTCCAGGAGCATCAGCTCTTGCAAGGTATCTAGCCCGCTCATTTCCGGCATCAACACGTCGAGAATGATAAAGTCCGGGCGCTCTCCGCGGTTGATTTTCGCAATGGCTTCTTTTCCGCCGCTCACCGTGTCCACGCTGAAGCCATCCACTTCGAGCAGTGTCTGGAGATACTTTCGTATGCTCGGTTCATCATCCACAACCAGGATTTTTTCTTTTACGGCCATCGCTCATTCCTCTTTTCGCTCGTTGACGTCTAGCTTTGATCCATCGGAAGCAGGAATGCGAAAGTGCTTCCCTGCTCCGTTTCGCTTTCGACCCAGATTTTTCCCCGGTGCGCCTGGACTAATCTTTTTGCGATTGCCAGCCCAAGACCCATGCCCGAAGTGTTTTTGTCCACGCGCATGAAGTCTTCAAAAATTTCCTGGTGGTGCTCCGGAGCGATCCCCGGACCCGAATCGGTTACACTGATTTCCACGCTGTTGGGTCGCGGTAACCGAAACCGCCTGCGCTCCTCGCTCGGTGCCATCTGCGTCACGCGTCGTTCCCAGAAATGTGGGTGAGCTCGGAAAGTCACAGTTCCGCCTGCCGGGGTGTGCTTTAGCGCGTTATCCAGAAGATTGAAAGCAACCTGCTGAATTTTTTGATAGTCGAACGCGAAAGTCGGTATCGATGGATCGACTAAACTCTCGAGCTTTACACCCTTGCGCTGGTACAGATCCGTCCATCGACTGGTGATCTCCGCGAGGCAGTCTCGCAAATCGTTTTCCCGCATCTGCAGAACCAACTTACCGCTCTCTAGAGCGGAATAATTCAGAAACATCGATACCAGTCTGACGAGCCGTTCACAGCTTTCCTTCGATTCCTCGAGAATGTCCCGTTGTTTCTCTGTCAGCCTTCCCAACGAACCAGTGAGGAGCAAGTCGTAATAGCCCTTGATGACCGCCAGCGGTGTCTTCAATTCGTGGGCAGCAGATGCGAGGAAAACAGTCTTCTGACGATTCACTTCCTGCAATTTCAAATACGCAGCCAGAAGATTTCGATAGGTGATCTCGCGTTCCTGCAGCAATTCTTGAACAGTTGGTTGGACAATCCGCTCGACGACCTCTGGCCCCTTGTCGCATTCTTCAAGCTCAAGGGCCAGCCACTCCGAGTCACGAATCCACCGCACGCGCGAACGGTAGGGCTTGCCAGCGAGGATGCCCTGCACGGCAATCTCGCCCTCACCCTGCTGCATCCGATGAACCATGTCTTGCGGACTCACTTGAAACAGATCTTGGAATACATTGAAAGGTCGCTGGCCATCGAAGCCGAACCGCTCTAGATTTTCGTTGGCTTGGCTGTTTAGGGTGAGCAGGTGGCCATCCCGGTCCGCCAAAATGATTCCCCGATTCACGGTCTCAAGGACGGCCCGAACATGTTCCAACGGAATGCTCCCGAGATTGCGCAGCCGTTCAGTCGAAGAGTTTGAGGAAGTGGCTTCCATTTCCGTTAGTCCAACCCCTTTGATGATGGAAAATATTTTCCCATACGTAAGATGATCATCGTTTCAGACCCTTCCTTACCTGTCAATGGCAAATGCGTTCCATTTGCCCATTTAGGGAAATACTGTGGACAAAGCGCTCCTCGCTCGAGTCTCCCGCTCTCTAAACTCCCCTTTTGCAATTGTAACAACATGATTATAAATACGTTAAGTCTTGACCCTGAGTTGAAAACTGGCATTCAAACTGCACATGCTGTACTAGAGCCTAGGTACTATGAACATGGATTCCAGCCTTAGACAACTGAAGCAAGAGCGAAGCACTGAGTATCACGGTACGCGCGACTCCTCTAGGATTCGAATCCAGTTCCCGGTCTTCTTGCGAGCGCGGGACGCGACAGGTTCCGAATTCATTGAGCTTACCAAAACCCTCAATATAAGCGCTTGCGGGGCGTGTATCGCCTCTACCCACCTGTTGAGTATTAATCAGACCGTCCATCTTACGATTCCCGCGCCGTCGGCATCTTCTTCGAGTTTGGTACCAAGCGAGACTCCTCCCATCACCGCCAAAGTGCGGCGCCAAGAAGTCCTGGGTGGCATGCGGATTTTCGGACTGGAATTTGTTCACCCACTAGAGTAACTGTACTTCCTGCCTCGGACCACCCTTCGGAACTCGCCCAAAAGGGCACTTCTTGCCGTTCCGCGGATGCGTGCCGTTTCCCTCGCATATCTGCCCGATTTGTATTAACATACCGCCGTCCCGAAGGCCTTTGGCGCCATTGGTCCGGGGCTAGTCATAATGGCCTGATTGGCATATGGCTTGCTCCCTAATGGCATAGCCATGTGCGTGCGCCTGCCCCAAACCCCGCGGGGAAGGCAGAATGTGGGAACACCCGGTCATGCCCAGCCCCGGAGCCTCTGCGGCCCCGCGCTTGCCCATAGAAGATGTGTACCTCGAGCTTCTAGCAGACACGCTAGAAGGCATGGATATTCCCGCGCGCAGTCAGTTCCTAAAGCGCTATTTCAAGACCACCACTCAACTCGACTTGCGCGAGAGCCAATCCTTGCAGCTCTGGGAAGAGACCCTCACGCGCCGCCGCGAACTCACCGAAAAACTCGGCCGCCCCTTTTCCCTGAAAACGGTCCTCATGGATGTTTTATCGTCCACAGGGATGATCCGTGTCCCCGTTGTTCTCGAATATGACGAGTTCAAGAAACTTCAGGTCAATGCGGTCACTGATCCTCTAACCGGTCTTTACAATCGCCGTTTGTTTGCAGAATCTTTTGAGAAGGAACTGAATCGCGCCCGTCGTTATGGACTTCCGTTGGGCATCGTTATGCTGGACCTTCACCGGTTCAAAGAAGTGAATGATAAGTACGGTCATCCGCGAGGCGATGACGTGCTTCGTGCTGCGGCGGCGACTCTGCAGAAGGCATTGCGCACTTCCGATTCCGCTTTCCGTATCGGCGGCGACGAATTCGCTCTTTTGCTGCCCCAGACAGACGCTGCCCAGGGCTTGGCTCTCAGCCGGCGTGTCGAAACCGTATTTGCAGAAGTTCTGCGCCCGCTGCAACTGGCTTTTTCTGTCACCATGGACCACGGTGTCGCCACTTTCCCTCAAGACGGCGACCAGTCCGATCAACTGATTCATGTTGCCGATGAGCGCTTGTACCGCTGGAAGCAAGCCAATCACAAGCACGCTTCCAATGGTAGTTTTCAACCCGCGACCCAGGCGATTGCACCTCAGCCACCTCCCCACCCTGAACCAACCTCCATCCTGCCTGGCCGTCCGCTGGAAATGATCGCTTCTGAATTCGGCGAGGCTTCCTCGGCCGCGGCTCAATCGATCAGTGGCCAGACAGTTCCACAGAGTCCCGTCGCGGCTAGTTATGCCGTGCAACGAAAGGCAGAACGAGTCTCAATGACAGGCACGAACGCCTATGCAGTGATCGGTGAGAAGGGCACCCGCAGGGCGCGTGTTCTGGACTTGGGATTCGGGGGCGTGGCGCTCGAATTGGAGCAGGCCGAAGATGTTCCGGAAAGCATCCTGGCTGTGCTTCACGTTCCCATCCTGCCCCCCGTCCGGGTCTACCTCCGGCCGGTATGGTCCCGCCTTACGAAAGAGGGAACTTTCCGCTTGGGATGCCACTTCGTGTCCTAAAGCCAACCCCTGTCTATAGCGGCATCTCCTCATTAGCCAGGATGTGTTTGTCGCATTTTCGGAAGTCCTCGTGATCTGCATTCGAATACCCGCCGCAATATCTCTGCTTCCCTCTCGATAATCTGGCTTGTTTGACGGATGGTTCACGCGTACAGGTACCTCTAGTACAAGGCCTGTCCAACAACTGTACTAGGACCAGGTTGTCCCTCCTTTTGGACGCAAGGTACCGTGGTCCTTCAAGCATTTACGGAGGTTCTGAACCGTGTTCTCGGATCCATCTTTTATTCTTACCCGCCGCCGAGCCGTTTCTGTTGCTTGCCTTCTGATATTCGGACTCACACTGATCGGTTGTGCCGGTATGACCACATCCAAGCTGCCGCACGACGGCCTATCGGTTACGCCGGGTAGTATCGACTTCAAATCCGTTACCGTGGGCCAAACCCTTGATCAAACTCTGACAATCTCCAACACCGGTAAAGCCCCAATCCATATATCCTCCATGGCCTTGTCCAACAAGGAGTTCAGCTTTACCGGGCCGTCCGTTCCCCGAACTATCCTTCCTGGCGTCAGCTTGAGCTATACCATAGCTTTTTCGCCCACGACCTCGGGTAGTTCCACGGCGTCGCTGGCCATCGGCGATACTCTGGCCACGGCTCCCATTTCCGTTTCTCTGGCGGGAACCGGAGAGAAGGTCATCGGTTCTGCCAAAGTCTCTCCGGTTTCCGTTAACTTCGGCAATACCCCGCTGCAAATCACCAACGCGCAGAACGTCACTCTGGAAAACACGAGCGACGTCCCGCTCTCGATTAGCGGTGTTACTGTCGTCGGTTCCGGTTTTGGGTTTTCAGACCTTTCGCCCGGCTATGTACTTCCGGCAAGTCAAAAGGTCAACTTTCAGGTTTGGTTCCGGCCCACTCTAAAAGGTGCGACCACTGGGACCGTGTCCATCCTCAGTGCCAATCTTGCCTCTCCGGCACAGCTGTCCTTGAGTGGCGATGGCATAAGTTCAACGATCACTCCCACCCCGTCGCCAACCACGCCCACCGCTCCAACTCCTGTCCAGCACACCGTAAGTCTCACCTGGAACGCCAGCAGCAGTACCGTTATTGGCTATCGCGTCTATCGCAGCGAGACTTCGGGCGGTTCCTATAATACTTTGACAGGCTCCTCACTGAATGCTCTCACTTACGCTGACTCGACGGTTGCTTCCGGGACCACTTACTACTACGTTGTGACCGCCGTCGACGCTGCTGGCAACGAGAGTGTGTACTCGAATCAAGCCACGGCCGTAGTCCCTTCTCCCTAATTTGCCGCTTGGTTTGGTGTTGCGAATTTGACCCAAAGGCATCCTGGTTGATTACCCGGTCCTTCCCGCCATTTTCTATCTACAGCAGTGGGTTAGATCGAAGGCATCACTGGCAGGCGCGCCAGACCTGAGCGCAGGCCGCAGCCGGTGGTCACCCGGTTGCACGCACCTTGATCGCTGTCTCGTTGAATGCACCTGCATTGCAAACCAACGAAAAGACTTATTTACCTGGTCTTGATGGAAGGGTAGATCAGATCACTCGAGGTAATTGGAATTGTTAGGCGATTCCGTTATACTTGGAGTTTCGCTCGTGACCTAGCGACGCGGCTGAAGTTCCCCGACCCGCTCGGGGTGCCGTGCAGATCGGACACGACAGAATGGAGAACCATGAAACCCGGTATTCATCCCGACTATCACGCCGTGACTGTGCACTGCGCCTGCGGGCATACCTTCCAGACCCGCTCGACCATGAAGGGCGAAATGCTGCGCGTCGAGATCTGCTCCAGTTGCCACCCGTTCTTTACCGGCAAGCAGAAACTGGTTGACACCGCCGGCCGTGTGGAGCGCTTCCAGAAGAAGTACGCCAACGTTCCCGCTGCTCCAAGCAAGAGATAACTTCAGTCATATTTTTGTTTTCCAAGCGGACCGGTTCTTGCCGGTCCGCTTTTTTTCTACCTTTTGTCCATTCCGCTGACTCCGTGTAGAATCAAATTCCAACGTGGCCACACAATCCCGAATGTTTGATGGCATTCCCGCTCCGGATGCGGTGGAAACGGCTCCCCCGCGCGTAACCTTGCGCAATGCCTTCTCCCACCCATTTGATTCCGCTATCGCCGCGGCCCGCACGTGTTATTCCTCCCGGCTGATCAATCCGGACGAAATAACAGATAAGCAACGATTGAACATCGGCGCTGCCACTTTTTATAGCGGCCATCATACGGTGTACCAGCACGCGCACTTTGAATTCGGCCTGGAGAATATCAGCCGCCAGTTTGTGTGGTCCTTCCTTCACGCGCATCCTTTCTACAATTCCGAGCAGCAGAGCCAGCGTTATGTACGCATGGAACGGGCCCAGGCTTACATTCCTCCCCTTTCGCTCTTCTTTGACGAGGCCTCGCGCGGCATCTACGAGGCGGCCATCGCCCGGGCCTGGGCTTATTACCGTGAGCTTTCCACGCTGCTGGTAGGCGATGCCCGAACCATTCTCAGTGACATTTGGCATATTGGCCCGATGTCTCATCCCAAGCGGATTCAGAAAATCGAGCGGTCCTCGGAAAAGCGCGCCATCGAAATTGCACGTTACGTGCTTCCGGTCGCCGCGTTCACCACGATGGTTCACACAGTTTCTGGGATCGTCCTGCACCGCCTTTGGCGCATGTGCTCGGCTTCGGACACTCCGAGCGAAGCCCGGGCCGTCATCGGCGAAATGGTGGCCTTGGTGCGCCAGCAAGACCCACAGTTTTTCGATCGCTTCGGCACCGCTCCGCTTGAAGAGTTACCCGAGTGGAAGGAAATCTCACCAACTCAGCCGCACGCGGAGGCCTTTGCGCGTGAGTTTGACACCCAGCTCCAGGGCAAAACTTCGGCACTGATCGACTATTCCCCGAACGCTCCGCGGGTGATGGCTGCGTCGTATCGCGCCGTGGTGGGTCTTCCCGAATCCGCATGCTCCGACAGAGAAGCCCTCGACCGGCTTCTCAATCCAGCGCGTAATCTCTACCGCTTGGAAACTCTGAACATCGGCGTCCACGCCCCTCTAATGCGCGCTTTGCAGCATCCCACCTACACTTTTGCCAAAAAGATCAGCCACACCGCAGACAGCCAGGACCAGCGCCACCGCATGATCCCCGGCTCGCGCCCGCTTCTCACTCTTGCCGACATGCGCGAGCCTGACTTCATCACCCCCCTGCTTCTCGAGGAGAACCCCAGGGCCAAGGAAGTTTACGAGCGCGCGATGCAAGATGCCTGGTCCGCCAAGAACCAGCTTCTTGATCGCGGCGTGCCTCCGGAAATGGCCTTGTATCTCCTCCCGAACGCCAAGTCCATACGCCTCGTTGAGACCGGCTCCCTGCTCCATCTCCTTCACAAATGGACCATGCGCACCTGCTTCAACGCGCAGGAAGAAATCTACACCGCATCCATGGATGAAATCACCCAGCTCCGCGAAGTCCATCCGGAACTTTCACACTATGTCGGCCCGCCATGCCATCTTCGGGCAGGCATTACCACCCCCATCTGCACCGAAGGCTCCCACTTCTGCGGCGTCAAGGTCTGGCTGGATTTCCCCAACATCCAACGGCGCATTTGAAACGGCAACCCTCCTCCACAACGTCCTATGGGTGAGAGGTGCCCCATGGTCCTTACCCGGCTCCGTACTCTTGCTTGCCTCTTCGCCGTGCTACTTGGTTTTTCCACACCATCGCCGGCCTTTGACACGCCCCTCTCGGACACCGCCGTCCGGGAAGCATATTTCCTCGGTCAGCATCGCGATCAGATCATGGGCCGCTTTCTCGAAAAATACACCAAACATCTACCTGCTCCGATGGCCGGCCCGTACGTCTCAACCATCACTTTCCTCACACCCTTCGCCCAAGTGGTTCAGAGCTCAAGCCAGCACCCCAACGGTTACAGTGCGCAGCAAGCAGAACTCGACCATCGTGGCCAAGCCGAATCTGTCAAAGTCGTGATTGAGATACAGTTCACGGATTCCTACGGCCCCTATATTCCACGGCCGACGGGCAGAACCGCTGATTCTCCCGTGGGCCTGGTTCCTCGACCGTTGGACTTCTGGAAGAACTTTCAAGTGCAATTATTTGAGGTGGACAAACTGCTCAGACCGTTCAGCTCATCCGGCCAGCCCAAGCTTTCTTGCAACGATTACGGAGGTTGCTTGTTGGTGCAACCCTTGAATTCGAGTTCCTTGCCGAAAACCTCCCAACGGACTCCGTTACCGTTCAGGTCGATCCACCGGAAGGTGATCAAGTCGTCGTTGATATCGATCTGGCTGCCGTTCGCTGAGCTGCGCTATTCAGCTCGGTTACGACTAATCACGTATCCCTCCTTCTCTTCTCAGGCTAAAATCTCCGTGCGCTCTAACTAGGTACATCAGAATTTCCGAGGTTCGTCGCATGCGCGTCTTGTGCAATCGTTCCAGCAGATTTCCTAAACTATGGTTTCTGGCCTGCTTGCTGCTGACCTTCACGGCGGCTGGTGTTTTCGCACAGCAGTCGTTTGTACCATCGAACAACAATGATCGGGTTATTGCTTCGACGTCTTCTTCTGCGACAAAGGCCGATTACGTCGTTATCAAACCGGTGGCCAATATGTACCGAAAGCCAGACACCCGGTCGGATGTCGTGTCTCAGGCTCCCTATTCGACCAACGTGACTCGAGTGAAATCAAAATGGGGATGGGCCAATATCCGCACCGCCGACGATTACACAGGATGGATGCGGCTCTCCGACCTAAGAAAACTCGATGGTCATCCTTACGCGGTCAGTGGCCCAGTGGTTCGTATTTCGCAAGTCGCCGCCAACATTTACCGCGAACCGGATGTCACCAAGCACGCGCCAATTGTTACCATCCCTTGGGAATCCCGCTTGGAGGTCCTTCCCGGCAAAGTCGATGACGGGAATCGCTGGATCAAGGTTCGCCTTCCCGATGGCTCTCCATCCTTTGTCCAAGCGGGCGACGTCAGCTCGGATTTCGCCGCTCTGACGGTGGACCAGGTGATTGCCGTGGCCAACAGATTTATCGGTGTGACCTACACCTGGGGAGGCTCCTCTGCCTTTGGTTTTGATTGTTCCGGCTTTACACAAATGTTGACGCGTCAACGCGGTATCGTCATGCCACGCGACGCCGATCTTCAGGCTGCTTGGAGTGGAGTAACACCCGTCGAGCGCCAGGACTTGCAGCCGGGGGACCTGCTCTTTTTCGGCGACCGGCCCGAGCACATCACCCACACCGGTTTATACATTGGCAACGGTCAGTTCATTCATGACACCACCCATGATCATCCCGGAGTTCAGATTAGCTCGCTCGATGACAAGCCATGGACCACTCTGCTGGTGGCCGCAAGGAGACTGAAGTCATGAACCGCCGTGAATGGCTGAAAATTTCCAGTGTGGCCGGAGTCGCATCCGCCTGGCCTCTCTCAGGTATTGCCGCATCGACGGAAGGTTCGGCGAGCCCGACGGTTTCCCAAGTTGAAGTTGAACTGAAGCGGCTTAACTTGCGCCACACCTGGACGACGACCATGTCCTCCAGCAGTTATCGGGATACGGTCAACGTTCGTTACACCCGGGGAGGAATAACCGGATATGGCGAAGGCGCACCCATCATTCGCTACCAGGAACTCCCCGCCGAGGCAAAACAGGCAATCGATGC
>Ga0181523_10002511_pt1 | contig 17794 bp, 17 predicted proteins | sample PEATcosm2014_Bin_43_FD_119752 | JGI IMG/M metagenome (GOLD analysis project Ga0181523, IMG submission 119752) | Peatland microbial communities from MTU Mesocosm Facility, Houghton, MI, USA - PEATcosm2014_Bin05_30_metaG | ecosystem: Environmental > Terrestrial > Soil > Wetlands > Peat | place...
ATCGTTCAGGATGTTCCAGACATCCTTGCAGATGTAAGAAGTCTGCCATAGCGTTGCCATAGAAGATTGCGACGGCTGAAGTCGAACCAGATGCGTTAGATACAAACCCTACTCTCCATATCGATATTATACCATGAAAGGTGAACATTAGTTCACCACAGGGGCAAGATACAGTTAAGACACGCTTTCATCTCGGGATTGAAATGCCCGAGGATTCCCGCGCATTGTTCCTAAAACCTCCGTAAATAAGGGCATTCCTGCCTAAGATGGAAATAAGCAAGGTATAAAATCTGACAATATATTCAGAGAATATTATTTTAGAAGGCAATAGCTGAAGGATTGCCTAAGATGAAGGCATTAATGGCGACTTCTCACAAACTGATCAGAGTTAACTTCTAAATGCTTACACACAGAATGCCGTTTAAAAAGGAGGTGGCTGCCGTATAGTTTGCTTAAAGTCATTGTCGTAGCGACATGGCTCATTACGCAAGCTTTCTTCCCGCTAGACCGCCGCTCTTCACCTGGAAATATTATCTGCACCTAATAACCTCAACTGCGGACGTTGAACCAAGAACGATGATCCGATTATAACCGTCGAATCTTTAACGTGCATGCTAAGCTCAACTTTAAGGCACTGAGAGTAAAAGTATCAAGTCTTATCGCAAGTAATTTAAAGGTGCCTCCTAGCAGGCTCGGACTTTGAACAAACCTGTTTTATAGGGATAATGGGAATACGGTTAATATTTATATGATTTAACAAAGGAGAAATAGAATGAAGAGTAAATACGTGGCTGTTGTGATCTGTATGTTGTTTCTGGCCGTGTTTTTTTTGTCCGGGCTTGTAAGAAATGTCCAAGGAGAAGAAGGAAAGACTACGATCAAGGATGGATACTATCAAGAGAAGGAAGAATATAAAGAGAAAGCGAAAGAGAAACTAGACGAGTTCGACAAAAAGATTGCAGAACTCGAAGTAAAAGCAAAGGAGGGCGGCTCAAAGACCAAGGCTGAGGTTAACAAGGGGCTACGGGAACTGAAGGAGAAACGCGCTAGGCTGAAGGACGATATGGCAGGACTCGAAGCATCAAGTAAAAAATCATGGGAAGCCGCAAAGAAAAAGTTCAATGAGGCGATGGATGATCTAGAAAAGACATACAAAAAGGTGCGTTCCCATTTTGAATAGAGCACCTGTATGGGATCAAGTGAGGCAAAGGAAAAAGAAATATTATAAAGCGGATCAAGGAGGTTAATATCAGAACCTATCCTTCTATTTGCGAAATAAAAGAATGAAATTTAGACTCGTGCTTAAGCTAGGGATATCCTCTCGTAGTCAGAGACTACGAGCATCCTGGTAGTTCAGGATACAGGTTCGTGAGGACACCCTTCGTTTTTTGCTCGATGAAGGATTCAACAAGAGTCGGGCAATACTGAGGCATTGATATTATACCATGGATGGTGAACATTAGTTCACCAAAGAGCAAGGTGCTGTTAAGACACGCTTTCATCTCGGGATTGAAATGCCCGAGGATTCCCGCGCATTGTTCCTAAAACGACTGAAAAGAGGACACTGATGCCGGTTGTTCCGGTACAAAAATAGCGGCCATTCTTTTCATCGATGGTTCTTCTCTTCTTCTGGTACTCCCTGCAAGGCTAATAAAAGCGGCGGATTTCCGCTAGTTGGGCAATCCCAATTATTTCATTTGCTCAAGAGACAATTTCTTTTAGAAGTCACTCAAATTATTATAGTAAATTACCATTGTCCATCAGCAGGAATATTCGAAGTATATCCATACGTAAAGCAGGCATCTTTGGTTAAGTCACCGGGTGCTCCACATCCGTCCCACGTGTTGTTGCCATTATAGTCCAGATAACATGCACCGTTTCTAAAGACCCCAATTTTGGACTGTTTTGAAGCAGCCTGTGCGATGGTGACCTGCTCCCCAGCAATGGTGATAGTCCCTGTACGCTTAATACTCCTCGGATTCTTTAATACGGTAAACGTCACAACACCATTGCCATTTCCAGTACTAGCTGTTGTTAAGGACAACCAGGATGGATCGCCGCTTGTCGCAGTCCATGCACACGAACTGTCCGCAGCTGTGATCGATATGTTAGCCCTGCCGCCGGTGCATAGTGCCGACTGGACTTTTATATCCGCACCAAACCGCGTAGACATGGTGCACGACCCGATTCGCAATTTCCTCTATATCACTTCGGGAGGCCAGGTCTTGCAGTACGATCTCAAGGCCCAGCAATTTCTCTCCCCTTATCAATTAGGCGGGAATCTGAAGGGTATAGATGTTTCGCCCGATGCCCAAACCCTTGCCGTAGCCGATAACGGTCAGACCGGTATAGTTCTGATCGACCTCAGCACGGGATACACAAAACGGGTTGCCTTTACTCCGGCATCTTCTTATGAAGAAGGCACTTTTTCAGTAGCCTACGGCAACGATGGTAATATCTTTCAGTCAATTATAACCAGCAACCGCGATAGAAAGATTCACCGGATAGTTTGCAGAACTCTTAAAGTCATCGTCGAAGAGACGTGGCTCATTACACAAGCTTCTTTCCCTAAGTGGAGACCAGCGCACGTCGATGGAGATTGTTGGTGCCACTTGCAACCCTCAACGCGGACATTTCGCCAGAGGTGTTTATTTTCGAAAGACGTATCACAAGTGTTCTTCCGGTGCGTGAAATAAAGCATGAGCTTGCGATTGCTGAGTTCTCGAGCGTTTTAGCTGTTGGCGCTTTGTGCTTTCCGCGAATATACAGGTGATGTGTGTCACTAAATATGCAATTTGTCCCCATTTTGTGTTCTATGGCACTGGAAAATAATTTCATTTCTGTGATAATGAAATTACTAGTAGATATCGGGAATGGAGGATCAAATATGCCTATCGGAAGCATCACTAATAGCGCAATTAGTGGAATAAACGCTTTCAGCGCCGGGTTGTCGGTAACGGCAAACAATATTGCCAATATGCAAACAAATGATTTCAAGCCATCTAATGCGGTGATGAATGAGGATCCCAACGGCGGTGTTAGAGTGACTTTGAGCCAAAGCCAGAATACAGGTGTTGATCCTGCACAGGAAATGACTGAGATGATGATCGAGAAGATGGGTGTTCAGGCAAATATCAAATCTATGCAGACGGGCAATCAAGTTATGAAGAGCTTGGTTGATTTGAAAATATAGGGACGTCGTGCCAATAAGTGTAAATCGGCGCAGTAAGTGCTGAAGCTCTTTGCATAAGCATTAAAAGCTTTTGTAAGAACGCTTTACAATATCGCACAAAGGAGGAATTTATGGCGATTAATTCTGTAACAGACTCAACAACGGAACCAAGAATAACACCAACAACCATCCCGACAACGACACACAAGGCTGCCAAAAAAAACAAGCATAAGCATGCCAGTCAATCATCACAAACGGCAACTTCACCACAAACAAAAGGCACCGTCGGGGTTAACATCGATACCAGTAAAGTGCCGGAAACAACAAAACAGGAAAGCTCAACAGCAGCGAGGCCGTCAATCGACAAATACGTATAAAGACCCTGCAATAATCCATTTCATCGCGGCAGTAGCCGAGATGATTGTGGCTCCCGTGATCTACTCAGACGGTCTTTGATGTGGCGACATAGTTCGCCAGTTTGTCATACCCTAGTTTGACCATTGCATCCATAGCAAGTAAATCCGGCCCCCTGATCAAATCGTACGATGTCGAGTATGTATTATTACTTATGGCCGTATTAGTAAAATGATTCAGGAAGCTGTTGTGTGAGTTCTCTTCGTAATATCTCCAGCGACATCATTGCAAACCAGCGTTTAATTCTCATTCTGGTTTCCTGAGATGATCCAAGCTGACGGTTTGCTGTTTTTCTGCGTTTTGTAATTGTTTTTACGGGGGTTGCAAGCCCAATGCATACTGTACCAACAGGTTTTTCGTCTGTGCCGCCATCAGGGCCTGCAATGCCGCTTGTTGCCAGTGCATAATCTGCTCCGGAAATTCTCCGTGCTCCCTCTGCCATTTCGCGCACAGTTTCTTCGCTTACGGCTCCGAATTTTTCTAGCGTTTCTTGCCTTACTCCAAGCACATTCATCTTTGCATTATTGGAATAGGTCACCCCTGAGAACAGGAAATATTCCGAGCTGCCAGGAACATTTGTTATTAAATCAGATATCATACCGCCTGTGCAGCTTTCCGCAAGAGCAAGAGTAGCATTTCTCGATAATAGTATGTCACCTATGACTTTTTCCATTGAAAGACCGTCCATTGAGAAAACATATTCCCCTAACTGTTCCTTTATCCATGCAGACGCTTCTGAAAGTACTGAGGCCACTTCATTGCCGTTGCTACCCTGTGCATACAGCTTTACCTGTACTTCGGGAAATGTTGCGCGCAGTCCGAGTTTAACATTAAACTTATCGGTCACGGCTGCTGTTTTCTCGCCGACTGTTGACTCTCCAAGTCCAAACGTGCTAATAGTTTTTACTGTAATTATCTGCTTATTATCCTGCAGTTTTACAATATCCGGAAGGACATAATCTTCCAGCATTATTTTCATTTCAAAAGGAACACCTGGAACAAAATAGAATCTGCATTTCCCAATTTTCATGCTGAAGCCGGGAGCAGTGCCAGAGAAATTTTTTAATATACTGGCTCCAACAGGAAACATGGCCTGCTTCCTGTTGGATGAGCTCATCTCCCAGCCGGCTTTTTTAAAAATTGCTTTAATATCCTCCAGGGCCGATTCATTTAATTCAAGTTTTACTCCGGCTGTTTCTGCAGCAGCCTCAGCTGTTATATCATCCGTAGTGGGGCCGAGTCCGCCTGTAACGACCGCAATATCAGCGCGGGAACCGATATCTCTAAGAGTATTGGTCAGTATTGTCATTTCATCGCCAACGCATTGATGACGCAGCACTTCAATACCTGCTTCCTCAAGTTTTTGTGAAATATATGCTGAGTTGGTATCAACCAGTGTTCCTGATCTAATCTCGTCGCCTGTTGCTAATATTTCGGCAAACATGATGTTCTCCTGATGAGCATATATTTAGTTTTCTAATGTTATTTTATATCCTTTACGTGGTGGCATCAAGGACATACCACTGGATGTTGCTACTTATAATCGACCGAAGATGTCGGGACATTTTCTCAATGTTTCTTCCCGCTATACGTAACCCTTTCTTTTGGCATGGTGAAGCTGTGCGATGGTTCTATAAATAATGATTACTTTCCCGACACAATCTCTAGATAGCACGGAGCACTGCGGATGTTATCCAAGGTGTTATAGGTCGGAGTCGGTCTTGTTCACCCAGTCTCTTATATATCTGGTATGTTCATTATTGCTCTGTAACGCTCACAATCGTTGCTGTAAAACGGCACCTGTATGTATTGATACAATCATTGAGAACTCAAATAAGATACGCAGCCGCAATTGGAATTGGCTCGATAAGCGCCTATCTGATCATTCTCTTTGCCTTCAGGCAAGGGCCTTTAAGTTATATCGCAGCGGTCCGGGAGTTTTCTGTCGCCATCGGTGCAGTGATGGGATTCTTGTTCCAAAATAACGGTTAACAGCTAAGAAGGTCGTCGGTATTACAGCGATAACCCTGGGGCGGATCCTTATAAAAATTGCCTAGTTGGCTATTCACTGCCATTTACGGAGTGCGCCTGTTATGCTCGATAGTCGCGCCAGTTACGGTGTCACATACTGTTGACTATTCTGAGGGAGGCAGTAGAATTTAGAGTAAGTCTTATCAAGGAGGATATCATGAGCAAAGAAAACAAGCAAAAGCCAAATGCAAATAAAAAATCTCTGCACACTGAAAACTATGCTTACCGCAGATTTATTTAAAGCATTCACGGAGGCATGACCCATGAGGGAGTCGAAGACATGCTGAAGCTCTGGTCTCCGGATGGCGAGTCGGTGATTATGACCACTGGAGAAACGTTCAAAGGGCTCGATGGGATACGGGAGCTAGCGACACGGTCCGTGGCCGCACGGACACAAGGGTCCACCGAAGGGCTTTTACCTTTTAATACCAGTGCTCTAATATCACATCGACACAAGCTGCGCCCCGAAATTATTGTTTATAACATCGCAGCATATCAGTGCGCTGAGACAGTTGGTTTGAAATGAAAAAATACTCAAAGGAATCGGTTGTCGGTATTTTTGTGGTCATTGGCCTTCTTTGCGTGGGATACATGACTGTGAAACTCGGCAAAGTCTCCCTTCCCGGAGAGGATTATTACCCACTATATGCCCGTTTTGGTTCGGTATCGGGACTGCGGACCGATAGCACGGTTGAGATTGACGGAATTGAAGTAGGGCGGGTAGAACGACTGACCTTAGACCAGGATAAACAGATGGCGTCAGTCCAATTGAAGATCAAGAAAGGCATTAAGGTCTACGACGACGGTTCTGCATCGATCAAAATTGCCGGTCTCCTCGGTGACAAGTTCGTAGTGATTTACCCTGGGAAAGGCGGCGAAATTCTAAAGCCGGGAGGAACGATTACTGAAACTACCACACCCACAGATATCGAGGACCTGATCAGCAAATACGTATTAGGAGATGTCAAGAAGGACGATAAAGATTACTCGGTACATACAGGACGTGAATTTCTTATAAACAAACACCATGCGATTGAAAAAGATCTGGAGAAAAGTCCTTCAGCTGTTCCTTTCTATATAGAATCATCAGTAAACAACGATGCCTCCGTTGTCGACGTCTACGGCACTATGGAATATCCTTTCGTTAGTGTACAAAGTGAGTTTCTGGTCCCGACTAACTGGTGCAAGATTCTCTTGTCTAATATGAATGTGCGAGCATGTACGTATACGAAGGTGAATGATACATGGCTGCTCAATGACTATAAAGTGAACGAATTTGCCGAGCCTCTTAAGGACGCATATCAGATGAAATTCGAGTATCACGTCAGCGAACTGCAATCAAGATATTTTCATATTTTACTCACTGCACCTGAGGGTCCCTTTAATTCAAAGGACCACCGGGTCGAACTCGAAGCAATACCTTTAGACCAAGGCCGGACGTTTATTCATTTCCGATATTCCTTTCGCTACAGTGGTGTGGTATACCTGGCTTTAAACCTCTTCGGCGTCGGTAAGACCGGTTTTACTGTAGTCGGTAAGGATAGCGACGGTAATCCTGTTTATGTGGGGGGGCTAAGGGGAGAAGTCGAGCGTACTGTTGTGTGCTATTATCTCGCAAATCTGGCATACATGGATACACTTAAGGTCCCCGCTGAGCAACGATTTGAGAAACGAATCGGCCGATGGTATGATTTGGCCAGCCGATACAAAAAACAACTTATCGAAATGGATAAGGAAGAGTATTTTACGTCCAAGAGACAGGATCAAACTGCCTCGCTAATACTTCAGGATGAATTGAACAGATAAGAGATATACATCATAATACGCCACCAAATCAGAGGCAACGCCAGAGGTCCAACAGAGAGGAGTGCTAAGATTGTGAAAGCTTTTCGAAAATACCATGGCATTTGTTCTTCTGCAAGCGTGGTCGGGTGGAGGAGGCATCCAGAAACTCGCCGCAGTGTTTACATTTTATGGCGTCGTCTTGAATTTCTTCAGCGCAGAAGCAACATTTCTTCATTCTGAACACGAGCGGCGATGTTAAACGTACAGGCTATGTCCCATTTCGCCAGCGTAATTTCTATTAGTCGCTTATTTCACCGCCGGTCAATTCGACAGCATTATATTCCCTACACATCTCTATGATCGCCTTTCGCTTGGCTTCGTCTTTGAGTTCGTAGGCATAGCTCAATACACTGGCGTCTTCTCCGTTCGTTGCGTTAACATCAGCGCCAGCTTCAAGAAGTAGCTTCACCATCTCAGTACTGCCTTCATAAGCCGCAAACAGTAGTGCTGTGTTGCCATGACGGTTATCTCTATTTACATCTGCGCCTTTTTCGAGAAGGAACTTTACTGTTTCAGTGTGGCCATAACGGGCTGCCCACATTAGAGCAGTCCAGCCATAATTATTGTTAGCATTAACATCAGCGCTTGATTCAAGAAGGAGCTTTACTGTTTCAGTGTGCCCATAACGGGCTGCCCACATCAATGGGGTATCCCCAAAATTATTCTTTGCATTCACATCAGTGCCCGCTTCAAGAAGCTGCTTAACCACCTCAGTATTGCCATTTCGGGACTCAGCTAACATCATATTTTTATATTCCATAACGTATGTCATACCAGCATGCTGTATTACTCAGCTGATATGCCTCCTTATTATGTTTAAGCGTTTTACAACACATAATGTGTCGATCAAGTTTATACCTCAGACTACCTCCCGTGAACTGTAGCCCCGATTATGGGCTATCCGTTGTTCCCATCAAGCCTGTCATTTTAGGAACCTGTGTCTTGAACTACCAGGATGCTCGTAGTCTCTGACTACGAGAGGAATATCACTAATGGCAATGCCCATCAGACTATTATTCAGATTTTTACCACGATCTTGCCTTTTTGTTGGTTGGATTCCATGTATCGGTGCGCTTCAACAATGTTTTCCAGCTGGAAAGTGCTATCGATAATTGGGTTCAGAGCACCGGATTCGAGGCCGTTGTAAATAAACTGTTTGCCGCGAGCAAGCCTCTCATGGTTCTTTACAATCTCAAATAGGGTGTACCCTCGCACTGTTAGACCTTTGGCTAACGCTGAGAACAAAGGGTAGGTGGTAAGTGTCGGCGACAATGCTCCATATTCGAAGATAGTCGCACCAGGAGCTGCAGCATCGGCAAGTTTTCCGAGTAAGGGACCGGCTATAGGATCAAAGACCAAGCTTACGCCTTTCCCTGAAGTGATAACTTTCACGTTTTCAACCAGATCTTCTTCATCAGTCACTATGACGTGATTTGCCCCTGCGCTCAGGAGAAATGATTTCTTTTCGGGACCGCGAGTGGTGGCGATAGCAAGCGCCCCGACAGACTTTGTGATCTGAATTGCGGCCAGTGCCACGCTGCTGCTCCCCGCAGTTATCAATACGAGATCATTCCTTTGTAGTCGACCGAATTCAATAAGTGCACCGAAAGCTGTTAGATACTGCATCCAGATCGCAGCTGCTTGGACTGACGATAGACCCACAGGATAATGGGCTACAGCGTAGGCCGGAACGATTGCGCTTTCGCCGTAGACACCATAAGTACCCATTGAAAAGGAGGGAATGGTGTTCACTCGGTCGCCAATTTGGATACCGCTGGTGCCTGGTCCCACTGCGTCTACGATCCCTGCTGCTTCATAGCCGAGTCGTGAGGGCAGTTCGGGGTTTTCCAGATACTCTCCCCGCCTGAACATAACATCGGCGCGGTTTAGGCCAATTGCTTCAACCGCCAGACGAACTTCGCCCTCACCCGGCTCCACTAGAGGTAACTCTTCGACCTTGAGTACCTCGGCTCCTCCTGTCTTGTAAAAGCGTACGATCTTTGGCATAGCGCTTCTCCTTGATTGTTCATTATTTATTTGTCTCATCAAGCAACTTAGAGGCCCTGAGTCGCCTCAGGGCCAGACGCTTTATTTTATCCTCGCTTTTCTCAATCCATTTAATACCGCCGTCGGTTAGCCTGATGGTTATCTGCCCCGTCCATTTTTCGGGGATAATGCCTATCTTGATCAGGGCAAGCGATAATAGGTTAGTCGTCGTTGCGTCACTCATAATGCTTTTCCTCTTCTTTGCCACTATTACGTTGCATGGTTAGAAGCTTCATTTGTTCATTTATATGCTGAACACTTATTTTACCGCCCTTAAAGTCGCGAAGCAGAGTCTTCATTCCCGCAATTTGCTTGTCCAGTGCTCTGCTCTCCACGGCGACTTCGCCTTTGTTATAATTGCCGATCATTATCTTTTCTAGTCTTGAATTGCCCTCCATTAGCATTTGTGCAAATTGCTTCTCAATAGTAGCTATATCGATAGCATCATTGACAATCTTTCTCATATTTCCCTTTCCCCTTTTCCCTTTCTCGCCTTCCTTTCTCTGGCCTCAATTCTTAGAGCCCAGATACGGCCGGATCAGCAAGCGGATCCTCTCGATTTCGCTATCACGAAATTCTATAGAGGTAGGTCCATTATATACCTTCTCACAAAGATCCTCTAACAGATATCGCAGCATCTTGTTGATATAATCACCAACAGGTGATTGAATACGCGATCGCATTGCTTTTAATGAAGCTAGAGAAGAGCAATTAGATTGGATATCGGGGATAACGTTCACTATAGTCGCAAAGCTTCATTTCAACCTTGAGAATTCCTATTATTATCATCTCCGCAGTGACATGGTTCACTACACGATCTAGACCAACGCTGGCTTTGTTTATAACACGTCTTGGTCTGCATCGCGGTGGAATGAGGTGTTACGGTGGCCGCAGCATTCCGTCCTCACATCACGAAAGGTTTAGTTTTATCGGGATTTTTCCGCTTTTAATTTTGTGGTGCCGATGATCGAAAGATCTATCTTCTCACTTCCAGAGCTAACCGAGCTTGTGAGCCCGTTTTTTTCAAGGGCTCTGCCCATCAAGTTGAAAATTCTTCTGGCATCGCTTTCACAGCAGGTGTCCTCCACCCCAAAATACTTTTCGTTCTCTGTCTTCCCGAAGAATATGAGACCGGTGCTCATCTGCCTGAATTCATCAGCCGAGATACCGACAGCCTTAGCTATGAGTTTTGCGCTTTCATCAGGATGGTCCCTAAGGTATGCAACTGCCATGGTCCAGCCTTCGTAAATTTTCTCCAAATCCTCTCTTCTAGCTGAGATTACGTCCTCCTTCACTATCGCGACATCCACGGCCACCCCGGGGGAATCCAAACTCGATAACAGAAGATGCACACTGGAGCGCGCCTTCAGGGATGAGGAGATGTGAGGCTCGTAGGTGCAGAGTGCGTCTGCTCTTCCGGAGACGAAGGCGGAAACCGCCTCCGGAAGAGGCGTGTCAAGGAAATTGAGATCAGTTATCCGCATGCCCTGTCTTGCGAGCGAAGCGGTCAGAAGGAGATAAGAAGGCATGCCGTACTGCCCTGCCACTGTTTTGCCTTTCAGATCGCCAGCAGAATTTACTCCGTTTGCCGCCAGCACAGCGTCTGCCCCTCGGGATTCATCAAGGGCGAAAATGAGCTTTCCTGGATAATCTGGTGTATTCCTGCCCGTCTGGAACATCCCCATTGTTTCACAAATCATCTGAAGACGGCCGGAGGCGAGACCATCCCTACGTTGATCCTCTTTAGTAACGCGATTGAACCTGACATCCACTCCGTGGTAAAAACCTTTCTCCCCAGCCACAAAGAACGGAGCGAAACCTATGCGGTCGTCAATGCCGATATCGAATGGTTGGGCCCAGAGGGCAGGGGTAGATTGAAGAATGCCTGCAACTAACATAAATAAGACGATCCGGCTCATATCTCCTTCCTCCTTGCGTCTTGCGTGATGGTCAATATGAGGCCTTGAGAGACCGCTCGGCTCTCCGGTCATGGATAGTTAATAAAAAGTCGAGTTGACCTGGTAAAGAACTTTATTCGCAAAATAACAGCTCTTTTCCCGGAAATAAAGTGTTTTTTTCTTTTCCTTCTAATTTCACTATTCATTACTGCATCAAGTGTACTCCGAAATCTGTTGCAACAATATAGGTTATTGTCTGATAGCAATGTAGGAAGTGGCGAACTTGGCCATCGGTGTTTGTCTGTCGGTGCAGATGTTAATCGGAATGAAGAGTGTGACTAGAGCTAAACACTTAGTGGTCGGTTCTCGATGTCACCTGATACTAAATACTTCGTGCATCTCACCAAATAGATTGAATCTAAAAAAGTGGCTAGAAGAACCATATTCTAGATAGCTACTTGTAATCGTGATAGCGCCACTCGCAGCGAAGGCTCTTGATTACGATAATTGTTAAGCGCCAAAAAGGGAAGATATAAACGACTTTGTCGACAGGATCTTGGAGAAAATCTTGTACAACCTTTCTTACAGAAACAAACATCTTCAGCACACGATCTAATAACGTGGACTTAAAAATGGGATCAGACAGCTTTTTTTAGAACATTCCTCTGGGGATACGTACGAGTAAGAAAGCTATGGTTATTGTGATAAAATAAGTCGGTAGTGATAGATAGTGCGATTTTTGTACAGAACGGAATCATAACTCGTTGGCCAGAAAGGATACTGTATTGATGCCACGCATTGAAGGGGAGTCCCACAGAGCAGGTCGCATCGGCTGGCTTCGCGCTGCCGTTCTTGGTGCGAATGATGGAACAATCTCGGTAGCAGGCCTTGTCGTCGGCGTAGCCGCTGCTGGTGCTTCTCATAGCAGTATCCTACTAACAGGTGTGGCAGGGCTGATAGCTGGAGCCGTGGCTATGGCAGCAGGCGAGTATGTATCGGTTCAGTCACAAGCCGACACCGAAGAGGCGGACATAAAGACGGAAAAACACGGACTAGAAAGTGAACCAGAGCGCGAATTGGCGGAGTTAACCTCAATTTATGTAAGCCGAGGACTTGATCAACCACTGGCACGGATCGTAGCAGAAAAACTGATGTCGAGGGATGCCCTTGGAGCACATGCACGTGATGAACTTGGGATTACGGAGACTCGGCGGGCACGCCCAATCCAAGCCGCATTTGCCTCCGCAATTTCTTTTGTTGCGGGTGCGATTATTCCGATTGCAGCGGCGTTGCTGGCGCCCTCAGCCCATGTTGCCGAAGTCTCATCTGCAACAGCACTCCTTGCTTTAGTTATTCTGGGGGGGATAGCGGCATATGCCGGTGGTGCATCTATTGCAAAGGGTGCGATGCGTGTTGCCTTCTGGGGAGCACTCGCAATGGTACTAACGGCTGGCATTGGCAGGCTCTTCGGCTCCGTGGTGTAGTGATGTAGTACAATCGAGTATCCTCATTCAGTGTCCTTTTTTTAATTTATTTAGGAACAATGCGCGGGAATCCTCGCGCATTTATCTTTGGACAAGATGATAAATGTTTATCCCTTAATAATCTTCCCCAACTTGCTCCATTAAGCCCAGGAATTTTTCTTATAATCCACAGCCAGAGGATACCGTTCGTTAGTCAAGCTTTCTTCCGGCTATCATCGTGTTGGTGATGCCTGAGCTGGTAATGACTACATTGAGTTCATCACAAAAACCAAGATCTTGTCGTATAGTGGCGCCAGGTCAGTATGTGAATAATAGTTGAGAAGTGAAGAGATGTCTTTACAATTCCTGTAAACGCATTAGTTACCACGACGGTTAAATTGTTGACAACCGCTCTGAGCATCCATTAATCTATGGGGCGGTAAGTAATGAAAATATTTTCCCCTAAATCAATCGATTTTTTTGAGCTATTCGACAATGCGTCTCACAATGTAATTAAGGCCGCTTCGCTCCTGGTTGCTGTCTTTCAGGACATGGATAATATCGAGATGATCTCAAGGGAGATAAGAAAGTGTGAAAAAGAGGGCGATATGATGACTCGCGACATAATCAAGAAGCTCAATCAGACCTTCAGCCCGCCGCTCGAACACGAAGACCTTCATTCCCTGGCTATCAAGGTTGACGATGTCGTAGACATGATATGGGCAAGCGTAAATAAGCTCACTATATTTAGGCTGTCCTTTCCTACGAAAGAAGCCATCGCTATGGCTAACGAGATCCTGAAGACATGTGAAGTTATGAGCAAGGCGCTCATAGCTCTCAGGGACAAGAAATATTCATTCGTGGAGGAGTACTGCATCGATATCCATAGCCTAGAAAACAGGGTCGACAGACTCTACCGGGATGCTTTGGGAAAGCTCTTCGACGAGAATAAAGACCCCATAGAGATTATCAAGTGGAAGGAGGTTTACGAATATCTCGAAAAAGCTGCAAATGCTTGTGAAGGCGTAGCGAACAGCTTACAGACAATAGTCCTTAAGTATGCATGACTCCTGTGCTTTGCTCATCTTCTGTCCCCAAGGCATGATCCCGCTCTCACCTATTGTTTTCGGCGGTACTCCTTCGGTACAGCGAGTACCCGACTTTTGTCGTCCTTATTGTCCGTATTCCCACGTATTAAATATCTCAGCTGTTATTCTTGCAGTGCCCTTTGGTATTTGCCGGCTGAACCCGAATTGTTTCCGAATCGGACCTGCTTGATAAAAGCGGCTCCTACCAATATATTCATCTGAATCATTCCAGAAATAAACCATAACTGTGATATTAAATGCAGGATCTCCTGAAAGGTTTTCCACAAGGAAGTTTGCCTTTTCTCCGGATATCGCATATCATGTCTAATAGTCCAGTCTTCTGACATACAAATGTTTTCACTTAAGGCAAGACAATTAATTGGGATGAGGCAAAAGAGCGCAAGAAGCACAAAAGTTGTCTTTTTTTTTAATTGACTTGTTCATTGTCACACCTCCAAAGTTGTCTCTGGTGCCCAATGATTATATTTATTGATTCATTGTATCCCAAGCGTCATAGTTGACATTGCCTTCACCGCATCACCCCGTCACGCGACCTCATTTAATCCATAATTGCAAGAATCCTGAGTCTATTCTAGCTTCAGATCCTTCACGTTGTCACCCCTTTGATTATGAGACGGTTAGGTCAGGTAAAGGTTACAATATGAGCTTGAGATCATGCAGAGTCTAACGGGTGCCCCCGTGATTAGCACCACTGCAATGTTCTACTTAAAATCGACACTTGAGTGCTTCCTGACTATTCTGGTGAGTCCGATCGGCGATCATCAAGGGTCGAATCACTTGGAGGTCAACCGTACTGGCGATTATCGCCAGATTCATATTGATCACCAATGCCGGACTCAGGGAGAGCCACGAGCACGATGTCATCATAACAAAGGAGGCTCCAAATTACCAGATAGAACAGTAGTAGGGTTAGTGTCTTATTATAAACTGAAAGGTGAGAGGTATTCCCCAAAGGCAGACCAATAAAATCATGCGGGCTGCTTTTATTTAGCAGAGCTATCTATTTGTGAGATCTGACTATACCGGAAACAGTAGACCATGTGATCGTTAACCATCCCTACGGCCTGCATGAAGGCATAGCAAATCGTAGAGCCTACAAACTTAAAACCCCTATTCTTTAAATCTTTGCTCATCGCATCTGATATCGCAGTTGAAGCCGGCATATCACTCATTTTAGTCCAATGATTCTGAATGGGGTCACCTTCGACAAATTGCCAGATATAATTGTCGAAGGTGCCGAACTCCCGCTGTACTGAAAGGAACGCCTTGGCGTTTATAATAGCGCTATTGATCTTAAGCCTGTTTCTGACAATGCCGGAATTTTGAAGCAGGCGAGTGACATCGTTTTCGTCATAAGCGGCAACCTTAGAGGGATCGAAGTTGTCAAAGGCCTTTCTGTATCCTATCCGCTTATTTAAGATGGTTGACCAGCTTAACCCTGCCTGAGCTCCTTCTAATACTAAAAATTCAAAAAGTAAGCGGTCATCGTGCACTGGCACGCCCCATTCATTGTCGTGGTAGTCCCTGTATTCTGTGCTACTGGGCCAGTCACAACGACGATTTAAGGCTGGGTCTTGACTGGAATGGTTCTGATTAGAATCGGTTGGCATAGTGTTTTTTGCTTGCAGACATGACCGGATCAATGGGATGCTGTAATGTTACCAGATCCTTTATGAGCCGTTCTTTTGAAAGATCTTCAGGTGTCTCCATGCGCTCTCCCAATTAACTCCTATATCGTTTCTTATAGTAGTAATTCGGCCCGATGTGACACCACTAGTTGCCCCGGACGACAAATTAGCATACTAAATAAATAGTAGGCACATTTCTAACTCGCCGCAAGTGGAGCGCCAGTTTACAAGATTGCCCGACAACTAAATATTCCTTCAGAAACAAATGTATTTGATGACATGGTGCTGATGAGGACATATATGTATCGTTCATTTAACACACATCCGGAAGAAGTTGGACGCACTGATGATTTCTCGGTGGGATCAAGATCATACAACTAATACTAGCTACTTTTAACCTCCATTGCGGCACATTGGGGCGGAGGTCGAGATTATTTTTGGAAGTCTTCACCTGTGACATGTCACCAGGACTTGCGACTACCGCAACCGCGGCGCGGGAGGCTATCCTCCGTTGTCGTATCCAACAAACTTGTGATCACTGGAGCAGGTACAGTTTCCTCATAATATTAAGATAATAACTAGAGGACTAGATGTTGGGGTATGCAAATTCTTGAGGCCGAATCTTTAGACTTGTTTGCAACTGTTGCCACATTAAGAACCAGCAACGAGCTCCTTGAATGGACAAAATAGAATCGTCCGGAGGGCTTAAATAGAGCTGGCTATTTTGCTAACAATAAAAAAGCGGGGTATACAGTAGAATTATGATTGTATGGGCACAAGATCTTGCTGTTGGTGTTAAGACGATAGACAGTCAGCATCGCTAGCTGTTTACTCACATCAACCGTCTGCTGGCAGCCCTTGACGACAAGATGGCTGCGGAAAGGATATATACGCTATTCTCGTTTCTTGATTCATACATCGGTAATCACTTTGGAGTTGAGCAACGATATATGGGTGAATATTCAAACCTTGGCTATACAGACGTGGAATACCACAAGTCAGCACATAAGGCCTTTGTGCTAGATTTCCGTCAGTTCAGGGTAGATCTCGAGACAGCGGAGCCCAGTGCGCAGTTTATCGCAGAGTTTTTCAAGTGGATTACTAACTGGTGGATAATGCACATACAGCGCATAGACAAGGGGCTGGGCTCATTTTTGAATAGTGTATTACAAAAGCATAGCAATAAGCATAGTTAGAGTTGCATTCATCACATGCCATTATTCGTGTAGTCTCCTGACGCGCCGGTACTTTATTTTTACCTGATCATCTCCAGTTGCCGGGCGGCACACTTTTGCGTCGCCCAGCTTGACTGCAGTGTTAGGCGGATCTCATGACCACTTTTTGCCTATCTCTTCTAGGTCAGCCTTTTGTAAATCCTCCGGGCTCATTAGAATGCGGAATTTACAAGTGGCCTGGAAGTTAAGAAAGAAGGGTTCTGCAAAGAAAGGCACATCTGATGGCGTTGTTACGTTAACCACGAAGATTCCACCGCGTTTTCCATCTTGCTCCGTGAAATAGGCTGTCTCTGGCTTGATTGATTCGAGGATACGCCCAATGATCTCGCCCACCTTCCCGCTTCTGACAAGGGAGTTGAAAGGCTCAATTGGGAATTCGACTGTAAGTAGCATTTTCATTTGATGACCTCCTTTTGTTGCGGCATTTGAAGGCGGTGCCGCAAACGCCTAACCAGTGAGTAAACAGTTTAGTAGTCATTCATTAAAGTTTATCAGAATGTTTTGTCCTTTCAATGGCGTTGCAAGAATATTGTCATATTTAATTGATAACAATATACTTGTCCGATAACTACTATTCCGATGGATATTAATCAAATCCTGTGCACCCTATAGCATGTGATATTTTGATTCGGTTTGAAGCCGCCCTGTGGATAAGTGCGGCGCCTGTTTCCCCCTGAGTGCCTCGCTCACAGGGGTTTGAAGAGCAATGATTTTCCGCTCGAAAGTGACACTCCTCATGCTTGACTGGAAGGTGTTACTTTCAGGAAGGACTATTTTCCACTCATCTCCACCGACTAACAAACGCGTTTCAATGTATTGCAACAGAGAAAATTTTAGTAGCGTTGTCAAGTAGAGACCTGACAATGCCTTCCATTTCATATCGCTCTATGCATCGAAGCCATTATAGTAATAAGCCAGTCGAATTTTAGTAATATTAAGGGCGCCGGCCTCAC
>Ga0181523_10002512_pt1 | contig 17783 bp, 17 predicted proteins | sample PEATcosm2014_Bin_43_FD_119752 | JGI IMG/M metagenome (GOLD analysis project Ga0181523, IMG submission 119752) | Peatland microbial communities from MTU Mesocosm Facility, Houghton, MI, USA - PEATcosm2014_Bin05_30_metaG | ecosystem: Environmental > Terrestrial > Soil > Wetlands > Peat | place...
CCGAATGTCTCTTCGGCCGGCATGGGTGGATCCTCAGGGTGGTCCCATAACTGGCAACGGGGGTGGTCCCATGTCACTGGCAAAACCAGCGGCTAGCTGGTCCCATGTGACTGGCAAACGACAAAGGCCAAAGTGGTCGCCTCCCCGATCTCAACTTTGGAGGGTTCCGAACAAAGGCCGCTCTCGATGCGAGCAAAGAGCGTTTCGAGTTCCCAGTTGGCCCCAGTTTGAGGCCGTGTGCTCATTTCGGCGTGAAAGCTTGAAATCAATATCTTCTTCGGGGGCGGGTTCAAGGGGTGAGCGCACGATCTCGGTGAGTCACCGACACTGGTCGGGGCGCACTCGCGGAGGTTAGGTCCTGGTAACCACTCTCGACAGGGACTGTGCGTCACCTGAGCCTGATGGCCGGACCGGGGACAGTTGGACTCCGGTTCTTATTGTGTGACCTCACCTCCACCGGACTGGGCTCGAACCACCGACTTGCTCGTCTCGGTCCATCAATTACGGCAAGCGTGATGTCATGGAAAACCCAACATTTCACCCAACAACTCCGTTCCAGGGTGTGCCGAGGCGACCCAGCTGGTGCCGTCGGTCGTCGAAGGTGGCCGTTCTGAGGTGCAGAAATGCGACTAGGTGAGACCGGCCGGGTCCCGATGCCATGAACCGGTTCGCCCTCTCAAGGTGGAGACACGGGTTCGAACCCCGTTGGGACTGCTCAGTTCGGAGTCAACCGGCCTGCACGTACTGGCGTAGTGCTTCCCGGATCGCTTCCGACACACTGATTCCGTGCTCGGATGCCCGAAGCAACAAATCCCGCTTCAGTTCGGGGTCGAGTCGGACCGATTCGACCGATGAGGGAGAAGAGCCCATCGTCGGTCGTCCGCCGCGTCGACGACGGAGTTCGTCGACGTCGTAGCCACGTTCGGCCTCGTCTGCCATCACCTCGACCATCTTGTCGGTGATCGGTGTCCCGTCTGCTCTCGTTCCGTGTGTCGTCACTGTGGCTTCCATCCCTTTGGCAAGAGGTGTCGGTACTGCTCTGTCATGGCCATCGCGTGGATGACCGCAGGACCCTGCGGCCGATCCATCACCACCAGTTCGAGGAGGTTCCCCGATCGGTCGGGCCCGAGCACCAGATACCGGATCGGATCGTCGGCGACCTCTTCGATGACCAAGGCGTTCTTCAGGACGTGCTGCATGTCGTCGGCCTGGACGCCGTGGCGAAAGGCCGAATGGAGAATCTCCACGGGAGAAGTGTACTACGAAACCGGATCGCGGGTGCCGACTGGACTGACCCAGCGGTGGTGCGGCGCGGAGCGACGTCGGCGCCCACCGGAAAACCCAACATTCCACCCAACAAGTCTGTTCCAGGGCGTCCCGGGATGGCGCAGATGGTGCCACCGGTCGTCGAAGGTGGCCGTTTCGAGCTGCGGAAATGCGACTTCGTGAGACCGGCCGGGTCCCGGTGCGTTGATCCGGCTCACCCTCTCAAGGTGGAGACACGGGTTCGAACCCCGTTGGGACTGCCAGTAAAAGACCAGGTCAAAGGGCATACCCTCCAACCATACCCGTCGGTTCCTGGCTGTTGTCCATCCATTTGTCCATCTATTCAGGTACACTCGGATGGACAACGGTGGACCCACCGGACGGAGGGACGTCATGCCGGGCTCGATGCGCCAGCGGGGAGAGGAGTCGTGGCAACTCCGCGTACACGCCGGGCGTGATCCGATCACCAGCCGAAAGCGGTACGTCGAGCGCACATTCCGTGGGAACAAGCGCCAAGCGTCCAAGGCGCTCGCGGCATTGGTCACCGAGACCGACCAGCGGGTGCCCCGGTCAACCAAGGAGGGCACCGTCGGCGCCCTCTTGAATCAGTGGCTCGACCACGCCACGCCGAGCTTCTCGCCGAAAACCGTGGCGACCACCCGCATGTACTTGGACGCCCCGATCATCCCGGCGGTCGGGTCACTTTCGGCAAGCAAGCTGACTGCAGCCGACCTCGACCGGTTCTACCGGCACCTACTGGTGGTGGGCGGTGCCCGCGGCCCCTACTCTCCGGCCACCATCCGGAGAGTGCACGGGATCATCCGCCGGGCTTTGACCCAAGGGGTGCGGTGGGGATGGATTGTCCACAACCCCGCCATCGACGCCTCTCCTCCTCGGGTGCCGCTTCGGGACCTGAAACCACCCAGTCCCGCAGAGGTGGTCCGGCTTTTCCGTTTGGCTGAGGAGGTGGACCCAGATCTGGCCACCTTCATCATGCTGGCCGCATCTTCGGGTGCCCGCCGGGGCGAGATGGTGGCACTTCGATGGAAGGACCTCGATCTTGACGGTGGAACCCTGTCGATCGAGCGGGGTGTGGTCCTTGTCGACGGACAGCTGATCGAACAGGGGACCAAGTCCCACCAGAGCCGCAGAATCACCCTGGATGCAGCGACCGTCAACAGTCTCCGCCAGCACAGGTCTCGAGCTACCGAAATCGCCGATTCGGCGGCCAGTGCCTTCAACCCGGGATCGTTTGTGTTCAGCAATGTCGCCGACGGAAGCGTCCCCTGGCGTCCCGATTCGACGACCAGAGCGTTCCGCTCCCTCTGCGGCCGGGCTGGCGTCACCGGGGTCCGGCTCCACGACCTCCGGCACTATGTAGCCACTCGGCTCTTGACGGCCGGAGTGGATGTGCGAACCGTTGCCGGGCGACTCGGCCATCGGAACCCCAGCACCACGCTAAACGTGTACTCGCACTTCGTGCCCGAGTCAGACCAGGAAGCTGCTGTCGCCCTTGGCCAGATCTTTGACGATGCCATGGTCCTCAACAAGGTGGCGAACGAGAGAGCGACAAAGGACCCCTCGTGAAAGCGCACGCTTCTGCGATACTTCGCCATCACAACATCGTTGATCGCCGGCGCCAATCCAGTCGCACCATAGAAGGGTGACGCCTACATTGCGGACCATCAGAGACTTCGTGGAAGCGCTGACGTTGGAACCAGTTGACGAAATGCGCGTCACGAACATGTACGCCATCGCTGATCCGTCAAACCTTGATCGAACTTACAATCTGACCCAATACCTGGATCACCTGTACGAAAATCGCCCACCGTTCATGATGGTGGGGGAGGCCCCGGGCAAGCACGGATGTCTCAAGACCGGCCTCCCCTTCACAAGTGAACGGGCGACCATCGACTTTCCGTTCTTCGAGCAGTGAGGACTCCGAGGGATCGTTGGCGACAAATGGGAGCAGGCCGCCGGAAATGTCTGGACATACTTCACTGAAATGAACGTCTTTCCCATCTTGTGGAACGCCTATCCGTTTCACCCCCACGGAAATTCCACTCCCAGATCGGCAGATCTGAAAGTGGGGCAGACCTATTTTCAGGGACTTGTGGAAATCTTCGATGGATTTCCTATCGTGACTGCGGGAAAGACGGCGCAAGGATTATTGGATCGGATTGGAATGGAGCACGTTTCGGTGCCATACCCGAACAATGCTCAGCAGTCACGGTTCAGGGAGCGGATGGATCTTCTTATCGCTGGCTAGGTGATCGTGATCGGGGGATTAAAAGTGTCAACTGACCTGGCCATTTGGTCCATGGAGTAGCAAACGAGCTGGTCAAGTCGGGGGAAGATTCCAGAGAGTCCACCGAATTGGGCCTAGTCCGTTGATCTGAGTAGTGAGGGAGTAGCAGGTGTTTCAACCCGCTTTCGGAAACGCACCCGCGGTCCGTGGTCACGCCCTCAGCACGAAGTTTGTGAGTCGTCCTGAGCGGGCACCTCACTCGGGCGAGTACGCGATCTATGTCCGCAAGCGCATTGATGCCACCATCGTGCGGTGAACCAGCAAGGGTGCCCTCGGCTGTACCGATTGCCCACAGTTCGGCTGGCCCAGCAGGCGCCGTCGATCTTCATGGACGACACGGAGTTGTCTCCTACTAATCCGCATTGTGCAACTAGCCGTCCAAGACTCCAACCAGTCCGCCCCTCACGATTGGATACTCAATCCGCGCAACGTTGATGGAAAGCATCGATCTCTCATGACACTGCAGATTGCGAGCAGGTCCCAACCGCGACCCACTCGCTCAAGGTAGAGGTTTGGCGGACGCCGATGATGCGGGGCACACTCCCAGCCTGGTGATGTTGCGAAGTACTCGTCATACTCGGACCGCAGTTCCAAGAAGACTCCATCTCGCGTATCACGATAGAGAGCAGCATCGTCGTTGCACTCGACTACCTGTACGTCCGCATTTACCGCGAGGAACTCGTTCCTGATTGCATCGTAGGTTGGCTGGAGTTCTAATGACGCGGCGAGGTCAAGTACAACTGAGGCTAGAAAGGAGCCCGTGCGCCGCCGGAGAGCGCTCGACTCCAAGGCGGCACCGACCAGGTGATCGATCTCTTCTCGCGGCGTCGACCACGGTCCGGCCAGACCACTCTGGTTCGGTCCGTAGAAGTCTGCTGTCCAAACGCAGATCTCTTCCAGCCATCGACCCACCAACTCAGGGTCGAATTCGGCGATCAGAAGCGCGGCAGGAACAATCGAGACGGCCCAATTGTCGGATGGCGGGTGGGAGGCACCAGGCTGCGACCGGATGAAGGCTATACATGCCTCCGCGACCTCCCGCCGCCGATCGAGGATCCCTTCCGAGAGTCCGGCAAGTCCAAATAGTTCTACAAATCGCATGCACCTGACGGGATACGTAATCATTGCTGCGACGTCCTGCGTGGCTCCCACGAATTCGACGGATCCCCCGCCGAGCAATTGCAGTTCGGTGCGCAGCTCATCGACATATTGGAGAAGGATTCCCCGACCAACTTCAGCAACCGAAAGGGCAATCGGAGGAACCGGTTCCATCGCATGGACCGACGCCCATGTGGCTCGGATCAAGTGGGGGCCGACGAGTGCGGCAAGGTCCTTCCGGTTCGACCGCGCCAATCGAGCGGAGACGACGAGCGCGACGAGCGCCGCTCTCCAGAGGTCTGATCCACCGGGGGAGATCCACCCAAGGCTGAGTTCGTCAAGGTGTTCCTCACGAAACGCTCGCACGTGAATCGCAGCGACTGCTCCGAGGACCGCAGCATCTGGAGTTCCTGCGAGTCCGATCTCGGGTGCATCAACCATCATCGTGATCAGGCGTTCCAGCGGCCAGACATCGAAAATGAAAGTTTCAGTGTCGTACTCCGATTTGTACCCGTGAGCGCTTGACGGTGCAGTTGCGCCAACGAGTCGTCCGGTCAGCGCGAGAATTGCCCTACGCGGAAGGTCCGCGTCGAAGCCTGGCATTGAGTGAGGGCCGAGCCGGATATCTTCGATCTGATTGCGAGCCTCCCTCCAGTCGTGTACTCGCATGTTCCCTGCCTTCGTCTGGATGGCGTACTGCCAGACGAAACCGTTCTCAGATCGTTTAGCGATGAAATCGCGGCCTAGCTCACCGGGGCCGTGGGTCCGTTCAACGTCATAGAAACCGTTTGCGTTCAGAACTGCAGCGAAGGCATCGAAGAACTCAACTTCCGAGAGGGTGGCGAGATAGCTCGCGATGACGTCGTCGAGCAAGGTGTGCGATGCGCTTGGGCTCAAGGATCTCCTCCAGTCGTGCTTGTTGCGCGGACGAAAACTCGGGAAGCGGAATCTCCACGCCGTCATTGCTTCGCACGGTCGGCAAGACAGGGTTGTCGTCGTCGTCGAACGCGACCTCCATCTGACTCAAAACCTGGAGGTAGAGATCGACGGTGAGCGGTTGGCCTCCTCCATCATGGGTATTGCCGAAAGCGTCTGTCACTGACGAGAGGCTCTCGAAGATCTGGGAGGTCACTGCCGTGGCATATTGGCCCGCAATTTCGTCCACCGTGCTGAGCAGCCCTTCCGCGTCACAATTCACGATGGTGTCGTGGTTAATGATGTATGAGCTCCGCGTCGCCAGTGGCGGGGTCTCGACGGCTCCCGAGGTGCCGATGCTGTTTCGACCGCGATACGTTCTGCGCACTCTTACTCGGGGCATCTCGGCAAGCATCGAGTTTCGTGCTGCTGCGAGAGCGTGCATTGTGTCGTTGAGCCACTCGCCAAATGCTGAGTCGTATTCGGGTAGCTCGAAAAAGGCGACGCGGAAGGTGGGGACCTTCGGGCCTAGGGCATCGGTTACCTCATCATCTGCCACCTCTGAAGACTACGAGAGCGGAGTATCAATGGCCCAAGGCGAACTGCTGCCGTCGAGCTGGCCGTACGTGCAGGTTGATGTTCAGCGAGACGCGGAAAAAGCCCGTGGACTTGTATGCTCCCTTTTCAAGTGCGACCCGGGGAGTCCAGTGGGTACGACTGAGTGCCCCTGAACTGGACTTATGCCGATGTGCATTCCATGGTGTTGGTCTCCGTGGGGCCCAATTCTCCTGACTTTATGGCTAGAATTATGGCTAGCAGTAGGCGGGATTCACGGGTGGCCCAAGCAGGTAGCGCTCGTCTCGGTGCAAAGTCTCGCCTCGTCACTGACGTGCAAGCGGCGCTCCATCGTCCGGCACTCGCCGGCCGGCGTCACGGGTGGTCGCGGATCCACTCGTCGAGGTGGGGTGATTCTGCTCCGATGGTGGTCTCCTCCCCGTGTCCGGTGAGGACCCGGGTCTCGCCGGGGAGCACGAACAGTCGCGTGCGGATCGACTCGATGATGGTGGGGAAGTCCGAGAAGCTTCGTCCGGTTGCCCCTGGCCCGCCGTGGAAGAGGGTGTCGCCGGAGAAGACGACGCCTCCCGTCGAGTCGTGCAGGCAGCACCCGCCGGGGGAGTGCCCGGGCGTATGAAGGACCTCGAGGGTCACACCGCCGACGGCGACGGTCATCCCGTCGTGGAGTGTCCCGTCTGGTGCGCGGTCGGGGTAGACCATCTCCCATAGCATCAGGTCGTCGGGGTGCAGCCACACCGGAGCGCCGAGTACGTCGGCTAGGGCGCCCGCCGCGTTGATGTGATCGTTGTGGCCGTGGGTGGCGATGATGGCGATGGTCGCCCGGTCGCCGACCATGTCAGCGATAGGCCGGTGGTCGTGGGCGGCATCGATGACGACCACCTGGCGCTCGTCGCCGACGATCCAGATGTTGTTTTCGACCTCGAAGTCGGACCCGTCCAGGGAGAAGATGCCCGAAGTGACCACCCGCTCGATCATCAGATGATCACCACCGAGCGCAGGACCTCGCCCCGTTCCATGCGGTGGAACGCCGCCTCCACGTCACCGAGGCCGATGGTCTCAGTGACGAAGCGGTCGAGGTCGAGCCGGCCCTGGAGGTAAAGGTCGACCAGCATCGGGAAGTCCCGCGATGGCAAGCAGTCGCCGTACCAGCTCGGTCGCAGCTGGCCGCCCCGGCCGAAGAACTCGATCATCGGCAAGTCGATCCGCATGTCCGGAGTGGGCACCCCCACCTGGACCAGCGTACCCGCCAGGTCCCGGGCGAAGAAGGCCTGCTCCATCACCGTGGGGTTGCCGACCGCCTCGATACAGACGTCGGCCCCGTTCCCACCGGTCAGGGCCCGCACCGCCTCGACGACCTCCTCACTGGAGGCGTTCACCACGTTGGTGGCCCCGAACTGGCGGGCCAGGTCCAGCTTGCCCGGGTCGAGGTCGACGGCGATCACCGTCGAGGCCCCGGCCAGCACGGCGCCGGCGATGGCCGCACAGCCCACCCCACCGCACCCGAACACGGCCACTGAGTCACCCAGTCCGACCTCACCGGTGAAGATGGCCGATCCCAGGCCGGCCATCACTCCGCACCCGAGGAGCCCGACCGCCTCGGGCCGGGCGGCCGGGTCGACCTTGGTGCACTGTCCGGCGGCCACCAGCGTCTTCTCGGCGAAGGCGCCGATGCCGAGGGCGGGGGAGAGCGGCGTCCCGTTCTCGAGGGTCATCGACTGGGTGGCGTTGTGGGTGGCGAAGCAGTACTGGGGACGACCCCTCCGGCACGAGCGGCACTCGCCGCACACGGCACGCCAGTTGAGGACGACAAAGTCACCGGACACGACCGAGGTGACGCCTGGTCCCACCACCTCGACGACCCCGGCCGCCTCGTGGCCGAGGAGGAACGGGAACTCGTCGTTGATCCCACCCTCCCGGTAGTGGAGGTCAGTGTGGCAGACGCCGCAGGCCTGCACCTTCACCACCACCTCTCCGGGGCCCGGGTCGGGAACCACGATGGTGACCAGCGAGACGGGCTCGCCCTTGGCCAGTGCTACGACGCCTCGTACCTCAGTTGCCATGTGTCCAATCTCCTGGGAATAGGCCAAAAGTGATTCAAGAAGAGTCACTTTGGGGTTACTGGTCAGTACTGCTGATCTCTCCGCGTCTCAATTCACAAGATTATGCCCAACAGTCTCAGACCTCCGGGGATAGCTGCTCCCAACATGGACAATCGCGGGTCCAATTTCGACCCGTTTTGACCGCGTTTCAGGTCCTCGGGCGATGCGCTCCTGGCTGCGCTCAGGACTTCGGATGAGGACGTCGTCAAGTCGATGGAAATACCGGTTGTGCTGGCAGCTGCCGGGAGATCGGACGAGGCGCGCCAGGCTCTGGCAGATGCCTTGTTGTTGCGCAGGGATGCGGCTGACAAACGGTACATGGATCGTTTCGCGGCCAGATTCCGGACTTGGCTCGCTTCCGGCGCTCCGGCTTCTCCCCCGGATAACGTCCCCTAATACTCAGAAGTCGGGGCCACGGGGGTCGCACCTACCACCGGTTACGCGCCGCGATATCTCGGGCTCAGCTGACGGCACGCTTGCTACCGCGAGCACCCCGACGGCGTCACCACACCCGCAGGTGACTGCCCAACTAGACCGGAGCAGAACTGGCCCATCGGCACCCTGAACTGTGGTTTCACGCCTCGAAGCGGTGTTTCGTGCCGTGCGAAGGAACCCTGGTGTAACTGATTGCTGAGCAACCTCGGGTCCCTTCCCATGGTTGATGGGGACATCGCACTACCTCTGCCGAGAACGGCCGGGGATATCCCCACTGACCTCCGCAGGCGTCATTGACTGGTGAGTGGTCGCCCTCGGTAGCCCTCCGATACCGAACTTGACGGGGCCGCCTGGGTAGTGGACGGATGCTGGCCTGGAATGAGAGGCTTCCCTCGGCGTGCCCGGCTTAGCCGGTGGTGGCGGCGAACAGCAGCGGGGCAAACAGCTTGGTCTCTGACCTTCCAATTACCCGAACAGCGGTGAAGGTGCCAGGGCGAGGGTAGTACGGGGTTCTTGCTCACTAGTGGGAACGGGTGCTCAACGCTCCGCCCAACGAGGACTGGAACGAAGAATCTGCGCTAATCATTACAAAAAGGACTGACGCCGACCTGAGTGATGGACTGACCACCAGACTCCGTCGTGCGGTTCTCCTACTCCTCCGCGACCAGCATGAGTTCAGTCGGCGTCAGTTCGGTGGCGATACCGGATCACCGTCCCGACGATCGGCGTTCGTGAGCACGTAGCTGCCGTACCCTGGCCCATGGCCAGTGTCCCCCACCCGGCTGCGACCGGCCTACCGGTCGAAGAGGTCATCGACGAACTCCGCACCGCGCTCGCCGGGGTCGGCGCTGCGGTCCTCCAGGCTGAGCCGGGCGCAGGCAAGACGACGGTCGTTCCCCTCCGCCTGTTGGGCGAGCCGTGGATGGTTGGCGGCCGCATGCTCCTGCTCGAACCCCGTCGGGTCGCGGCCCGCGCTGCTGCCGCGCGGATGGCGGCACTCCTCGGCGAGCGCGTCGGGGAGACCGTCGGCATCTCGACGCGTGACGAACGCCGGGTCTCGAAGGTGACCCGGATTGAGGTCGTCACCGACGGCATTCTCACCCGACGCCTTCAGCGAGACCCCACGCTCGACGGCGTCGCGCTCGTCATCTTCGACGAGTTCCACGAGCGTCACCTCCAGGCGGATCTCGGCCTGGCACTCACGCTCGACGCCCGCGAAGGCCTCCGGCCGGAGCTTCGCGTCCTCGTCATGTCTGCGACTCTCGACTCGGGCGCGGTCTCGGTCCTCCTCGGGGATGCGCCAGTCGTGTCGAGCCGGGGACGGTCGTTCCCGATCGATCTGCATTGGATGCCGCGGCGACCCAACATCCGTCTGGAACACGGTGTCGCCGCAGCGGTGCATCATGCGCTCGAGCGTGACCCTGGGGATGTCCTCGTCTTCCTCCCCGGGACCGGGGAGATTCGAACCGCGATCCGCGCGCTCGGCGGTCTCGGTGGCGTCGACGTTCTCCCGCTTCACGGCACGCTGCCGGCCGCGGAGCAGGACCGGGCGTTGCGCGCGGGTGCGCGTCGCCGGGTCGTCGTCGCCACCGATCTCGCGGAGTCGAGTGTGACCGTGGAGTGGGTTACGATCGTCATCGACAGCGGTTTGGCCCGGCGACCCGCGTTCGACCCCGCGAGCGGCCTCAGTCGGGTGCGGACGATCACGACCTCCCGTGCCTCAGCCGACCAACGTGCCGGTCGCGCAGGTCGTACCGCACCCGGCGTCGCCTACCGGCTGTGGTCCGAATCCGAGCACCTCGGACGGCGGGCGTGGCCCAATCCCGAGATCGCCGGTGCGGACCTCGCTACCCTCGCGCTCGAACTCGCCGCCTGGGGCGCGCCTGCCGAGGCGCTCCGGTGGCTCGACTCGCCGCCGCCGGGAGCGCTCGCGGTCGCGGCCTCCCTGTTGATCGAGCTCGGCGCGCTCGCCGACGGCCGCCCGACCGATCTCGGGCGTCGGATGCTCGAGCTTCCACTTCACCCGAGACTCGCCCGGATGGTGATCGAGGCACCTGCCGACGGCCGCCGGGCGGCCGCGCTCCTCGCCGCGATGCTCTCGGAACGGGACATCGCCCGGCGCGGTGGGCGGGACTCCCCGGTGAGCGCGGACGTCGCGGAGCGCCTCGCCGCGCTCACGGGCGACGGCTCGGGCTCGCTCGAGGTCGACGGCGCGGCCGTCGCAACGGTGCGCCGCCGTGCCGATGAGCTGCTCCGACGCGCCAAGTTGTCGGCAGGCAGCAGTCTGCCGGCCGATCCCGGTCCGCTGCTCGCTCTCGGTTACCCCGACCGGATCGCGCAGTCGAGCGGCGGTGCCCGCTACCGGTTGCGCCACGGCTCGGGCGCAACGCTCCCCGAGCACGACCCACTGACCGGTGCCGGGTGGCTCGTCGCGGCCGAGATCGAGGGCGCGGACCGCGCCACTGGTGCCGACGGCCGGATCCGTCTCGCCGCGGTGCTCGACCGTGAGGACGTCGAGTCGATCGGCGGGGAGGGGATCGCGACCGTCGTCCGGGTTGCGTGGGACGACGGGGTCGACGATCTGCGGGCGACGACCGAACGTGTCCTCGACGCGCTCGTCCTCGGCGCCGTGCGAACCTCCGCGCCGGCAGGGCCGGAGACTGCCGCGGTGCTCGTCGCCCACGCTGTTTCGACCGGCCTGGCGCCTCTCGGGTGGTCAAGTGCAGCGCGAATCCTCCAGGCACGCGTCGGCTGGGCGCGTACCGCGTTCGGTGAGGCGTGGCCGGCGTGCACCGACGATGCGCTCGCTGCCGACGTTGGCGCGTGGCTCGCCCCGCTTCTCGGGCGGGCGACGGGCAGAGCGGACCTCCAGCGCGTCGACATGGCCAGCGTCATCCGTTCGCGCCTCGGCGGCCTGGTCGCGGACCTCGACCGACTCGTGCCGAACGCGGTCCTCCTCGCCAGCGGCAAGAGCGCCCCGGTCGCCTACGACGGTGAGCATCCCCGGATCGCGGTGCGCGCCCAGGACCTCTACGGCACCGCCGTTCACCCAACGATCGGGAACGGTCGGATCCCGGTCACGGTCGAGGTGCTCTCGCCCGCCGGGCGGCCGATCCAGGTCACCGGCGACCTCCCGGGGTTCTGGAACGGGAGCTGGGCGGCGGTCCGCCGGGAGATGGCGACGCGCTATCCGCGCCACCACTGGCCCGACGATCCGGCGGCCGCGGCCCCTGGGCAGCGCCCGCGTCCGCGTCGCTGATCCAGTCCCATTAGGAAATCCCGACCATGGCGAGAAGCGCCACTTTCGGGACCACCACCCGCCGCCCGAGACGGATGGTCGGAAGCTCCCCCCGAGCGGCCAGCTTGTAGGCGAATGCGCGGGACACACCGAGCAACTGCCCGGCCTCGGCCACCGAGACGACGAGTCGGTCGCCGGAGAGCAGAGCAGAGACGGTGGTTGTCGCTGAGCTCGCTTCCGGGTCCTGTTCCGCCTCCGATTCGCCCGCGGCCAGGCGTTGACGGGCGGTGGTTGATGCCGAAGCAGTCCCTGAAGCCTGACGTTCCGTTTGGAGCTGGTGGGTTGTGGGGGTGACCATGCCCGCCACGATGACGATCGGGGCTCATCAAAACCCTCATCAAACCCCTCATCGTTGGAAGAAATCCGAGAAATCTTCGATGGCCCGCGAACTACCAGGTCAAGGCGTTGTCGCTGGGAATGGCGGGAAGAATCCCTGCTCAGAGGTCTCATCACTTTCATCATGAGGGGGTTCATGATGACGGAATCAGATCACCTGTCCCAAGTCTGTAATGGAACCGGAACGGCGATGAAGTGGCCATCGTCGCAGCTCACGGGGTTCATCATTCGGGTTGTGAACCCCTCACAAAGGCTGCTGGGCGTCATCGACGCCGGGGTGGTCGTGTTGGTGCTCCTTCAGGTGCTCTCGGTGATCCACGACGCCGACGCCGTTCGGCGCTCGGCGAGATCGGAGTTGGTGCGGTGGCCCACGCCGTTGACCGGTTCAGGTCGGCGGTTGGTGTCACGCCATCGCCTGCCGTCAAGGGCCGCTGCGGGATACGGCTCGACCCGGAAGTCGCCGGCACGCCGGCGGCAGGGTCGGCCTTGATGTCCTCGCTCGGCCGTTGGCCGTCCCTTGACCGCTAGCTCCGGCGTGGCAGGTTGGCTCCCAAGGCTTGATGGCGGACCAGGCGGGGCAAGAGGCGCCCCACCAGCCATCAACCAAATGACCATGAACGACTGGGCGGTACTACACCGCGTTGTCGCCGACGAGGACGCGGGCGAGGTGGCCTCAGCGCGGTCGGCTCCGAGCATCAGGAACGACTGATTCCTTCCGGGTGCCCCTGGCTTCATCGCGCACGATCTCCCGGTTGGCCGTCGAACTGGCGCCGTCCCGACCCAGTTCTAGAGATGAGCCAACGAACAGAATCCCGACCGGGCGCGTCGCGTGCCGGAGACAGCGCCGATCTTCTGACCGAAGGGTCCAGGATCAGGGGCCCGGTGAACGCCCTGCTCAGAGGTCTCATCACTCCAACCATGAGACCGATGATGAGCCCGGGCCGGGACTCACAGATCCGATCGACCCGTCCGATCGTTGGGGCACCTGAATCGGCATCGTCCCTGCTCAGGGGTCTCATCATTTCGATCATGAACCCGATGATGAGTGTCGGGCAGGGTTCACACACTCGGCCGAGATCCGGGCGGAACAGGGCACCTGAATCGGCATCGTCCCAGCCCAGAGGTCTCATCATTTCCGTGCCAGGGGTTCACGACTGTCGAACCAGCCCGTCGATCCGTTGTCCCTCCTCTCCTTCGGTGCGAACCATCTCGGGCTGCTCCGTCTCCTGTCCGATGCCGGCCCGTGCAGTCGACCGCCCGGCAACGGTCTCGATCCCCGTCAACGCCGTGATCGACGACGACATACGGCCTGGTCACAGCGCGAACGAGCCGACGACATCACCAGCACCGGCTTGCCGCCGCCGCTCGACACTCGCGCGCTCGCGCGCTCGCGTCGCCATGATTCCGAACGAGAACGAAGAACGGCGAGCCCGGAGGGCTCACGCTCGAATGCCCCGTCGCTCGGACTGCACTCGTTCACGGGACTGCAGAAGAGCGGGAGCAAGATGGTCAAACAGGTGCCCTGTTTGAGACGGCGTTGCCGTCGGCACCGCTCGGGACCTGTCCCCGAGGGCTTCTCGGGTTCGCTGCGCTGGGCGTCATGAAGCGTCCAGTGGCCGACCGGACGGCAACGACTCCGGTGTCGAGACGCACGTCGAGGATGGCGACGGTGAACGGTGGCCGCCAAAACGTCGTGAAGGTGCGGCTGTCCGACCGTGAGCTCGGTCAGCTCCGGGAGAGAGCGGAGAGGGCGTGCGTGTCGCTCCAGCGGTTCCTTTTCGAAGCGGCCATGTCCGGGTCGGCGGCCCAGTCGGCCGAACGGCGGCGAGCGACCGAAGATGCGGAGCGGGCCCGGATCGTCCTGACCGGTTTGGCGAACAACGTGAACCAGTTGGCCAAGTGGGCAAACACCAACCACGTCCTTCCCGAAGGTATCAGCGATGTCCTCGAGGATGTGCGCCGGGCCACGACGGTGCTGGCCGAGACGACCGAGCGGCTCCAGGCCGGGTTCATGTCTCCCCGATGATCGGGAAGATCACCACGGGATCGTCGGGCCGGAGGCTCATCCGGTACCTGTTCGGCCCGGGCAAGGCGAACGAGCACACCGACCAGCGCGTCATCACCTCCGGCCTCGTGATGGGTGGTGAGGCGCTGGCCGGTGGCAACCTGTCCAACGGCCAGATCGCAAAGCTCGGTACCGGTCTCGACGCCGCCCACGAGACTTACGGCACGGACCCCAAGGGTGGTCACATCCTCCACCTGTCGCTGTCCCTTCCCCCCGGAGACCGCCACCTGAGCGACGACCAGTGGGGAGAGATCGCCAACAAGGCGATGACAGCTCTCGGTTTCGAGTCCGACGGCGTGCAACCCGCCGCCTGGGTGGCGGTCGGCCACGGGACCAGTGAGCGCGGCAACCAGCACGTCCACATCGCGGCGTCGCTGGTCCGGATCAACGGTGGTCGGGTCAACACCTGGCAGTCCAAGAAGGTACTCTCCCGGGTCTGTGCCGAGATCGAGGCCTCTCACGATCTGACCGTCGTCGAGGGCCGAGAGAGCAGAGGGATGCCCGGGCTGACCAGAGCCGAACTGGAGCGGACCGTACGGGAGCAGCGGGTAGAACCACCACGGACGACCCTTGCTCGGATGGTGCGGGAAGTGTCGGTCGTCTCAAGAGACGAAGCCGAGTTCATCCGGCGCCTCCGGGGGAGTGGGGTGCTCCTGCGCCCACGATTCGAGACCGGGGGACAGGATGCCGTGGTCGGCTACTCGGTCGCGATGAGGACCCAGGATGGAGAGACGCCGATCTGGTTCGGCGGCGGGAAGCTGGCAAAGGATCTGACATTGCCCAACATGCGGCAGTTCTGGGAGCAATCAGCCGGGGATCGGGCCGCAGCGGTCGTCGAATGGCGTGCTACCAAGGCGGTCGCCCCAGGCCGGGAAACGATACGCGGCGACTCGGATGATTGGATGCGGGCAGTGGCCGGCGTCGAGCGGTCGGTCGAGAGGCTGCGGGCCGTCCCGGCATCGGACCTCGCTGCGTGGCGGGGGGTGGCGAGGGAGACCGCCGGAGTGTTTGCCGCGTGGTCGAGACGTTTCGAAGGGGACAGCCCCGGGCCTATGGCGGAGGTTGCAGATGCCTTGGCCCGATCGGCGCAGAACCGGCCAGACGATCCCGTCCCGGACCGAGCAGCGGTTCGTGACTCCCGGGGGGTGGCGGCGATCGCGGCCCGATCCGCGGTGGACAAGAGCTCGCCGATGATCTGGGCCTCGTTGGTCGACCAACTGGGGCGGACCCTCCGGGCCATCGGTGATGCCCATCACGCCCGAGGGGAAGCGGAGATGGCCAAAGCACTCTGCGGCCGGCTGTCCGACGAGCTCAGCGAGCTCCACGACCGCTTCACGACGAGCACGTCCGAGGGGCTGGTTCCGGGTGAGCAGATCCACGTGGACTGGATCCCTTTAGCGCTTCTCGATCTCGATCTCGATGATCACCAATCGGCAGTCAGCGGGAGACATGGGTTGAGTCAGGATCATGGCTTCGAACGCTGACCATCCGCGCACGGCAACGAATTGTTCGTTGCCGTGGCGGAGCAGTGCCCATGGCCACGAGAAAGCTCTCGGTTATGGCCAGCTGGGGTCCCTGCTGGTGGCCGCGAAAGTCCCCGCGTGTGGCCACGGACACACCCGGAGCATTGGCTGGGTCTGCGGCCTCTGTGATGCCAATGTGTGCCCACATTGTGCCAATCCTGATCCAGCGGCGGCAGTGGCCAGAACCGTCCACACCGGCTCGGCCAATCCGTGACTCCAATGGCCGCACCGAACGATCCTCCCTGCCGGTTCGGCGTGCGCTGGGAGCCGGGTAGGTGGTCGTGCGGGGCGTCATTATGCGTGGCCGCCTGTGGGTCCTTTGGCTGGCGGAAGCAAATGCCCAAGGTCTGCGTCAACTCGCCCCCCGTCCCGATTGACGCCCGACATACGAGAATCTTCCACGGGCGGGGCCTACGGGACGCCTCCGGGCAGCGACACTGCCTTACCTGAGCCGTCACCGTACGAGGTTCGGCTAGCGGGACGAGCTATTAACCCCCGCATGCTGACTTCACGGGGATAGCCGTCTGATCTGCCGACTCGGGCACCGCTCTCATTTTGGGATCCGACCGCTCGGATGGAGCGATCCGAACCGCTTGCTGGAGTAAGCAGGGTGTCCAGCGCCGTGCCAGATATCGATCTCCGAGCCGGCAGCATTAGGCGGCAGCAACAAACCTTTGATCTTGTAGCTGCTGAAGGCCAGTCTCGAGATCGCGGCGACCGAACAGAGAAGCAACGTCTAGCGCTCGAATCTCTTGGCGGCGGCTGTGCTCAGTGGAGCAAAAAAGTTGACCAGATTGCCGTCAGGATCGCGGAACAGCAAAGACCGGTTGCCCCACGGCATCGTCGTCGGCTCTTGGACAAACTCGCTCGCGACACTCTTCAGCCTGTCGTACTCCTGTCGACATCAATCCATACTGTCGACCCCTTGTTTGGGGTGCGATTACTCTGATCCTCCCTGGGCCGAGAGCCCGAGCTTCTCAACGACGGGCAGAAGCGAAGGATCGACCACCTTGGTCACTCCTGCCATGGTCAGGTGGACACCATCAGACGTCCTGGCGTCAATCCCATCCACGCTGGAGCCAAACGAGCCGTTCGGGTCGAGCACTGAATTGAGGTCGAGCACGGTCGCTCCCGACGCGGTCCCTACCGACCTGACGATCGAGTTCCATGCATCCACTTGAACATTGGAGGTTCCGTCCGCGTAGTAGGGGGAAGTGAGGAGGACGGGCCCCGCCCCTTCGGACTTGATCAGAGCCACGACGCTGGCGAGATTGGATCTCACCGCTGCGGCGTACGCGGGATTATCGGTGAGCGTCGCCCACGTTCCGTCCCACAGATGAGCCTGCGATTCCCAATAACCCAGCTCAACCACGACGACGTCAGGATGTTCGGAGGCGAGCGCTTGCTCAAGGCGCTGGTACCAATCCGAACAGGCGGCGGGCGGATCGGCAGCCCCTGACTCGGATGTGGAGAGCTCCCCGCCGCCGGTGATGCCGCATCCGGGAGTGGCGGCATCCGCCACCGACTCGTCGTAGGTCTCAGCATCCGTGCTCGAGTAGATCTCGTCGAGCCACGCCAGCGAGTCGCCGAAGTACGTGACCTTTACCGTTCCGGTCGTGCTCTGTTGTTGCCCAGACGCAAGGTAGACCACTCCGACCACCGCCGGGTCGGCGTCGGTGAAACCAGATGGCTCATTGGGAGACTCTGCGGGATTCACGTCAGATCCCTTACTGGCCGCGCTGATAGGTGAGTGATGCTTTGAACAGGAACTTCTTCCTTCGAAGCTAGGTGACCATCCACCGGTCGTTGTCTTGTCCCGACTGTGCTGTCGGGTGCACCCAAGACCGACGACCAAGTGGAGGTC
>Ga0181523_10002516_pt1 | contig 17766 bp, 12 predicted proteins | sample PEATcosm2014_Bin_43_FD_119752 | JGI IMG/M metagenome (GOLD analysis project Ga0181523, IMG submission 119752) | Peatland microbial communities from MTU Mesocosm Facility, Houghton, MI, USA - PEATcosm2014_Bin05_30_metaG | ecosystem: Environmental > Terrestrial > Soil > Wetlands > Peat | place...
GCGCGGTAGACCAGCATGTCGCCCTGCCCGCGCACGGTGATGGCATTGTGATCGCCGAACACGCGGCGCACGACGCTGGCAATGGCGCCGGGCTGCGAAGTCAGACCCTCGGATTCGATGTCGCCGGCAATGGAGTGCGTCGCCCCGGCGGGTAGCAGGCGCGCCAGCACCTGCCGCGCGGAATATTTTCCGTAGCCAATGCCCGACATCAGGTCGTCGGCTTTGCCCAGGCCATAGCCGGTAGCAACCTTCAGCAGATCTTCGTCTTTAATTTCCTTCAGCGCGATGCGATACTTGCGCGCCTCTTTCTCGATCAGCTTTCGTCCGATCTCGATGGCGCGCTCGCGCTGGTGAACGTTGAGCCAGTGCTTGATCTTATTTCGCGAGCGCGAAGACTTGACCAGCCCCAGCCAGTCGCGGCTGGGCTTGTGGCCGGGCTGAGTAAGAATCTCGACGATGTCGCCGGAGTGCAGTTTGTGGCGCAGCGGCACCATGCGCCCGTTGACCTTCGCGCCCACGCAGGTATGGCCGACCTCGGTGTGCACGCTGTAGGCGAAGTCGACTGGAGTGGCGTCGCGCGGCAGCACCACCACTTTTCCCTTGGGAGTGAAGGTGTACACCTCTTCGGGATAGAGATCGACCTTCAGCGTGGAAAGAAATTCATTGGGATCGCTGACGTCGCGCTGCCACTCGACCACCTGCCGCAACCAGGCCAGCCGCTGCTCGTCCTGGGCCGAGACTGGGCCGTCTTTGTATTTCCAGTGGGCGGCGATTCCTTCCTCCGCCATCTTGTGCATTTCTTCGGTGCGGATCTGGATTTCGAACGGCGTGCCGTCTTCCGTGATCACCGAAGTGTGCAGCGACTGGTAGAAATTCGGCCGCGGCATGGCAATGAAATCCTTGATGCGCCCTGGCACCGGCCGCCACAGGTTGTGAATGATGCCCAGCACCGCGTAACAATCCTGCAAGGAACGGGTGATGACGCGCATGGCACAAAGGTCGTAAACCTGGTCGACGGAGATGTGCTGGCGCTGCAGCTTCTTGTGAATGCTGTAGAGTCGCTTGATGCGGCTTTCGACCCGCGCCTGGATGCCGGCCTCTTTCAGCTTGTCAGCAATCGTCTCCTGCATTTTGGCGATGAAGGCTTCGCCCTGCTTGCGCCGGGCATTGACCGATTTTTCTACCTGCTCGTAACCCAGAGGATCGAGAAAGCGGAAGCCCAGGTCTTCCAGTTCGCCGCGAATCTTGCCCATGCCCAACCGGTGCGCGATTGGGGCATAGATCTCCAGCGTTTCCTCGGCGATTTTGCGCTGACGATCAGGCGGCAGGTGTTCGAGCGTGCGCATGTTGTGCAACCGGTCCGCGAGTTTGATGAGGATGACGCGGATGTCGTCGACCATGGCGAGCATCATCTTGCGCAGGTTCTCGGCTTGCTGCTCTTCGCGGGTCGCGAAATCAATTTTGCTGATCTTGGTAACGCCTTCGACGATGTGAGCCACCTGCTCGCCGAACTCTTTGCGGATGTCGACGATCGTGACCGAGGTATCTTCGACGGAATCGTGCAGAAGGCCAGCAGCAACCGCGACCGGGTCCATTTTCATTTCGGCGAGCACGAGCGCGACTTCCAGCGGATGGACCAAGTAAGGCTCGCCGGATGCGCGAGTCTGGCCTTCATGATGTTTCAGGGAGTAATCGTAGGCCTTCTTGATGATGGTGAGATCGTCCTGCGGACGGTTCTCCTGCATCCGCTTCATCAAGTCGCGAAACTTGGTGAGAGTCAGGGCAGTGGTAGCAATCTGTTGGCGCAAGCTCGCCATGTTCGATTATAGCCTGCAGCGCCCGCGTGGAGCGGGCGCTCCTGCCGGCTCTCTTGGCCAACGCCAGCAAGACTTTGGGGACCCCATGTCTCGCGTACTTTGCGAGACGTGGGGATTTTGAGGCTTGACCTTCCCGCATTTCACCAGTTTCGACGCTTTCAAATCCGTCTATGGTTTGTTTGCGCGCTTGGCGGCTGATACAGTGGCGCTTGTCAGCCATGATCTCGCGAATTCTAGTCAGCGGCGTTTCCGGACCCATCGGGGCCGCGCTCCTTCCGTCCTTCAAGACCCGCGGATATGAAGTCACGCGCCTGGTGCGCGGAGGCGCTGCGGGCAAGGACCAGATTTTCTGGGATCCTGCGAAGCCGGTTGCGCCCGAGGCGGTGTCCGGCTTCGATGCCGTCATTCATCTAGCCGGCGAGAGCATTGTTGGCCGCTGGACCGCCGAGAAAAAACGGAAGATCCGCGACAGCCGGGTCGTGGGCACCAGCAATCTGGCGCACGCCCTCGCGCAGGCAAAAGACAAGCCGCAGGTATTCGTCTGCAGCTCGGCGATTGGGCTTTACGGCGACCGCGGCGACGAAGTCTTGAATGAGGAAAGTAAGCCGGGTGTAGGTTTTCTGCCAGATGTTTGCCGCGAGTGGGAAGCGGCTGCGCAGCCAGCAGTGGATGCAGGCATTCGCACGGTGCGGATGCGCACCGGCGTGGTGCTCAGCCCCGCCGGCGGCGCACTCGGAAAAATGCTGACCCCGTTCAAAATGGGCGTGGGCGGCAAGATCGGAAACGGGCGGCAGTGGATGAGTTGGATCGATGTGCAGGATATGGTCGGCGCGATTCACCACATCCTGAAAAGCGATCTGCTGCACGGCCCGGTGAACCTGGTCGCGCCCAAGCCGGTGACGAACTCGGAATTCACTCAAACGCTGGCCAGCGTCTTATCGCGGCCCGCCATTTTTCCGGTGCCGGCCTTCGTGGTAAAGCTAGCCTTTGGCGAAATGGGAGAAACGGTGCTGCTGGGCAGCCAGCGCGTCGAACCCGCCCAACTCGTCGCCAGCGGATATCCCTTCCGCTTCAGCGATCTGCGCGCCTCGCTGGAGGCTATGCTCAAAGGCTAGCCGCGGCTCACGGCGGCCTGTGACCCCGATCACTGACTCCTAGTCGCTCGGCCTGTCAGGCTGCAGGCAGGCTGGGAATGAAGAAGAGATTCATCGCCGGGGTTGTGCTCGCCTCGCTGGCCCTGTCGAGCGCGCCTGCATTGTTTGCATCTGCGCGGCCACCCAGTCCCACTATCGCGGAAAATCCGGCTCGGCAAACTGCTTCCACACATGACCATTCCTGCTGTCCGGGCGCTCACTCGCGATTTGTGCCCCCACTCTTCGTGGTGCCCGCACCGGCCGCCATGCCCTGCGGCGAGCAGCATCCATGCTGTGCTAAACCAGCGCCTCAAAGTTCGCCTGCTCTGCCCGCGACAAGTACAAGGGTGCGGCCTGGTTTCGAGGGCGTGCACGTTGTGATCGCGGACCAACACCCCGACAGGCGAAACCGCACGACTGCCGGAGATTCCAGCAGCAATCCGTTCCAGTCATACTCCATACGAAGCGCGGTCCTTCGCATCTGAGTTCTTCCTCGCGCCCCACGCTCAATCCCTCGATGAGGCAGGCATCCACCTTGATTGGTTCGGCCTGCTTGGACCGGGGTAAGCCCACAATGCGAATTTCAGACAAAACTACGGAGACTTCAATCATGAAATACAAAATGTTTGCCCTGACCATAATCTTTGCCCTCGCCGTCGCGACTTGGGCCCAAACCTCAACCCAATCCACGCCCGCCACGCCGCAACAGATCACCGTACCCGCAGATAAGGCAAAGTGTGCATGTTGTGACAAGATGGCCGCAGCCGACACGAAAGGCGCGCCCGGGTGCTGCACCCATCACGACATGAAAGCCGCCGACGGCAAGGAAATGACGTGCTGCGCCGGCAAGGACGCCAAGTCCAGCGGCAAAGATGCCATGGCCTGCATGAAGGACAGTAAGGACAAGGCAGCCTCTTGCTGCAAAGATGGCTGCTCCAAAGATGGTTGCAGCAAAGACGGTTGCGGAAAAGACAAGACCGCCGCTGCCTGCTGCGCTGGCAAATGTGGCAAGGACGAAAAAAGCTGCTGCTCTGGCGCGAAGGTCGAGAAGACCGCGAAGAATTGCTGCGAAGATGACCTTCGCAGCGAGAACGAAACTCCTCAAACCTTTGCCAGAGCCGGCAAATAGCCGACTCGCGAATCATTCCAGCCCCAGCCGCCTCGGCTGGGGCTTTTTCTGCTTTCGTAGCGCCGGCGTACCACCCAGACGGCGGCGCTACGGTCCGTCGCCTGCCCGAACCGGCAAGGCGCAAACCGCCCCCTCGGCGAAATTCTCCGCTTCAATTCCAAAGGCGTGATCGAACCGGGCGCGGTAGTTCTCCCACGCAATCGCGGAAGTAAGCTCCACGAGTTCGGCTTCCGTGAATTTCTCGCGCAGACGGGCAAACAAAGCATCCGGCACTTCCACCGGAGTCCGGGTCATGCCGTCGGCATACTCAAGCACCAGCCGCTCCAGTTCGGAGAAATTGAAATCGCTGCGGTAGTTGTTCAAATTGGCGATCTGCGCGCTGGTGATGCCGCTCGCCCTGCCCACGGCAGAGCCGATATCAATTCAAAACGGGCAACCGACCAGAGTCGCAACGCGAAGCTCGGCGAGTCCCTTCAGCTTGTGATTGATCAGCTTGCTGCCGGCCTGCGATTGCTCCATCTGCACGTATCCCCACAAGATCTTGGGATGATGCGCAGTCACCTGGATGGGCATGATGATCTTGCCGAGTCTGCGCCGGGTCAGGGAGTAGACGGCGCCGACAAACAGGCGCCGGATCAGACCGCCCTGATTGCTGGGAGCGCCCGCAATGCGCGCCATGGGAGCCTCCTTACGAATCCAATTCTTTTTCGGTGCCGGCCGCGGCATTCATTTCGTCCTGGAGTTTTTGCAGGAGTTGGGCACGTTGTTCGGTGCTCAACTCGCGCTGCAGTTCCTCCAGCGCGAGCGCCACGATGTGGTAATGGTGCGCCCCGGCGAACTTCGGGTCGGCAGTGATGTTGAGCCAGAGCCGGTGCATCAGTTCAACGTCCTGCGGGCGCATGCGGGGGGTGTGCGGGCCCAGGGCAAATTCGCGAATCGTGCCGTCGGGAGCGCAGACTTCCAGAATCAGCCGTGGACGCGGCTCCGGCAGGCGCTCCCACGCGTCGCCGGTCAACTTGGCCTGCTCGTCGGCGGTGAGCTTGTTGGAGAGCCCGCAGATCACTCGGCTGGAATCGAGCCGCTGCGCCGTCACCATGATGGCCTCGAACACATCGGTCGCGGGCACAACCAGCAGCGAGATGGGCTTGCCTTCTTTTTCGGCGACGGCCACGGCGGCGGTGAAAAGCTCCTGCTCGTAGTGGTCGAATACCTGGCTGGCTTCAAACACCTCACTGCCGCCGAAACTATGCTCGCGATGATACAGGCGCGCACTCATGACCACGACGTCCTGCTTGCCGGTGTGAGTGTGGCCGAGCACGTGCCGCAAGTAGTACAAATTGCGCGGATCGCGCACCGCCACCAGAATGTTGCCCGCGCGCACTCCCATGGCCCCGCTGCCCAGCTCCTGATTGCCATAAACGCGGAACTGGTCGAGTTGCTCGGGCTTGCCGTGGCGCTCTTTCGCGACGTGACGCTCGGACAATGTGAAAATCGTGAAGAACACTCCGCTGAAGATCAGACCGGCGATTGTAGCCTCGTACTTGGTGAACAGATTCACGATCGCTGTGATGAACAGCACGGCCGTGATGAGAACGAGGCCCACGGGAAGTTCCGTTTTCCCAATGTGCAGGTTGCCCGGCACTTTCCATTCGCGGTTCCCCGGCTCGGTAAACCGCAACACCAGCACAGCCAGGGACTTCATGGTGAAGCTCCAGATCACGCCGAAGGCATACAGCGCGGCCAGCACATACACGTTGCCCAGGCTGAGAAACACGGTCAGCAGCTGCATGCAGACGATCAGGTTGATGATGCGGAAGCTGGTGCCATAGCGGTGATGCGGCTTCTGAAACCAGCTGGTCAGCACACCGTCTTCAGCCACGCGGTTCAACACGCCGTTCGCGCCCACGATGGAAGTGTTCTGCGCCCCCGCCAGAATCAGCACGCCCACCAGTACGACGAAACCGTGGAACAGCAGCTTCAGGCTGGTCGGCCCCACTAGATACACGGCGATGCCGCCGATGAGGTTGGCAAAATAATCGGGGCGGACGTTGTCCGGAATAATCATCACCGCAAAAAACGAAACCAGCGAGGTAAACAGCAGGCTGTATAAGAAAATCACCAGCCCCGTCTTCTCCAGATTCTTCAGCTTCGGGTGTTCGATTTCGCGATTGACCTGGGCCAGCGTTTCCTCGCCGCTCATGGCCAGCACGGAGTGCCCGAAGCCGACGAACAGGATGATCCACGTAATGTGGCCGAACCAGCTTCCGTTGAGCCAGCCCAGCGACTCTTTGTTCAGGGGAACCACGCCCGGGTGTAGCGGGTTGGGCGGCAACGGCATCGGGACCGGAGACCGCAAAACCGTGATCGTGCACCAGATAATCAGAATCACCACCATCACCGTGGTGATGGCCATAATCTGCAGCGCCTTCTGGCTCGATTCGTGGATGCCCTGGGTATTCTTCCACCAGAAGTAGCCGATGATGATGACGGCCAGCCCCGCCGCGAAGTGGTCGTCGGAAAAGTTCAGCGGACGGTTGTGGTCGATGACCAACGCAATGTCTTTGATGAATCCCGCCAGGTATTGCCCGGCAGAAACCGCGCTGATGGGCCCGGTAAGGACGTAGTCAAACAGCAGCGCCGAGACCGAGAACTTGGCCAGCGTTCCGCCCATCGCCTCTTTAACCACGCGGTAGACGCCGCCGCGCACAAACATGCTGCTGGATTCGATGTACAGCGCCCGCACGGCGTAACTGAATAGCATGACCGCGAGGATGAACCAGGGAGCGCTCTTGCCGATGACCTTCTCGGCGTCGCCGCCCGCGTAATAGGCGGAGGAGGCGAGATCCGACAGGACGATCGCGGAGGCGCGCCAGAACGAGATGAAGGTCAGCATCACCGTGGTGGCGACGAAGACCTTTACTGCCGGTTTTATACCCTCAGGGGAAGTGGCCATGCTTCAGATAAAGCGCGGAAACCGCGATGCAAGCTAAACCATTGAAGATAGCACAGGGGAGGCGAACGAGGAGTCCGGCCTACGCACTCTTCCGCTGAGCGGGCTGCGTGCTGGCTGCCGCGGCGCAGTTCTTCGGCGCAAGGTAGGTATGCGTGATCCGGTCGTGCCAGCAGAGCGCGTCCTCATCGAGGAAAACCCAGGCGTATCCCATGCCCACGGAAAGGCCGGAGAGGCAGCCCGCGAGCGCGCGCCAGCGGCGCAGGGAACGAGTGGTGGATGTGCCGTCGAAGCGGGTCAGCTCCAGGCCGGCCACGCGCAATCCCGGAGTGCTGGCGGCGTAGACTATCAGCAGATACTGGTAAGCCGCCCAGAACAGGCAGGGGATTCCCGCCGCCAGGGCCAGCATTTGAACCAGCGGCGGACGCACTGCGGCCACCTTCCAGAAAATGAAACCGAACAGCGCCGACGCCGCGGCGATAATCAATCCATCAACCAGGGCCGCCAGAAGACGCAAACCGAGCGGCGCGCTTTGCAGAGGAATGTCGATGCCGGGCCGCCTTTCGGTTTCGGCTTGTTCGGCTGCCTCGATCGTAATTCCGCCCAGCGCCGGAGCCGGCGGCGCAACCTCGGGGACTTCCAGGATTCGCGGCCGCTCGCTGACCGGCTCGGCGAGTTGATCGAGCGGAGGCGGAGGCGGCCCCCAGGCAAACCGCGGAAACTCGATGATCTTCGCTCCGACCCGATGTCCGGGGGCATGTCCAGAGGAATGCCCAGAAGCACGTTCGGAGAGATTCCCGGCTGGCGTGTTTGCCGGAGGCGGCGCGGCTTCTACTGGGAGCATGTGCCCGGACTCAATAACCTCCTCCGCGGTGGAGCAGGTCCCATGCCTCATTTCATCGAGCGCGAGGGCATGGTTCGAGACCGACTCGAACGCCGGGACGGGCAAAGATCCGCCGGGGGCATTTGACCGAGTCGACCATTCCACGTCGTCAAACTGCAAGCGGAGAGACGGGTAACGGGGCGGACGCACTTTACGGCGCGCGCGATAACGGCTGAGCCGGGCGGAAAGTTCGTCGCGCCAAGCAGCATCCTGGGCCTGAGCTTCCGGTACTCGAGGAACGGCCGCAGTTGTCGAATCCGATTCAACGGCAGAGATCACAGCCGAATTCACAGCAGGAACTTCAGCCGCAATCCCGCCGACTGGCGAATCAATCGCATTCGTCTCAAAAACGGCTATGAACGACGACGCAGTCCCGGGCTCGGCTTCAGGACTCCACTGCACCACGGGAGTGGGAAGGGGCTGCGACGGGCAACGGCAAACTTCTCCACACAACGGACAATTCATGAATGCCAGTCTTTCCAGGTAAACCGCTAAGTAAACCGCCTAAGTAACCGCGAAGGAACTCGCGAAATCGCGCCGGATCGCACCCAACGTACAACCGGAAGGCAACCTGGGGGAATCCTAGCCCTTTTCGCCACTTTGCCACGCGGCCAGCGCCGTGCTAACTTCACGATGCCACGACCAGCACGCCGAAAGGGCAGGTACGTCTGCGATGGACGATCTTCTTCCGTTGATTTTCTTCCGATGACTCTTCGCACTAGATTCCTTATCACGGCGCTGTTTCTTTGTCATCAGCTTCCCGGCTCTGCGCTAGTAACCAGCCAGTTGCTTTCTGGAGATTCCGGCCAATCTGCGGCTCCGTCCACCAATAAAATCGCGCAACAGAATCCGACCCCTGCGTCGGCGGCAAATACACTTTGTGCCAGCCGGGCCGCAACCCAGGACTCCGACTCCACCACGATCTGCGCCCTGCAGCAGGAAAAAACCGGCGATGTCTACCAATTGCACGGCGACGGCGAGATTCACTACCGCACCTACATCCTGCGGGCCGATGAAGTGACTTACAACTCCGACAGCGGCGAGGCCACGGCTACCGGCCACGTGACGCTCGACGGCGGTCCCAACGACGAACACATTAAGGCCAGCCACGGCACTTACAATCTCACGGCCGAAACCGGGCGCTTCTACGACGTCACCGCAACCACTGGAGTCCGCGTTCACGGCAACTTCGTGATGCTGACTTCGACCGCCCCGTTTGCGTTCACCGGCAAAGTCGTCGACAAAACCAGTTCCGATCACTATGTCGTCTATGACGGCACCATTACCACCTGCGAGCTTCCCCATCCCAAGTGGCAGTTTCACGCCCACAAAGTCGTCGTGGATGTGGGCGGCAACGCCCAGATTATTCACAGCACATTCTGGCTGCATGGACTCCCGGTTCTCTACTTTCCTTACGCGACTCATCCGGTGGACCGGGAAGCCCGGGAAACTGGATTTCTGGTGCCCTCCGGTGGCCGCTCGTCCACCAACGGCAATGAGATCGGCGACGCCTTCTACTGGGTGATCAACCGCAGCATGGACGCAACCATCGGCGCGGAATATTTTTCCAAGCGAGGGTGGTCGCAACGCGGGGAATTTCGCGTGCGTCCCGGCGAAGCCTCCTACGTGGATTTGAGCTTCTTCGGAGTGATTGACCGCGGCATCAGCCAAGGGTCCGGCGTGCCTCCGCTTCGGGAGGGCGGCCAGGAGGCCCGCCTTACCGCCGCAGACGACTTTTCCAGTTTTCGGGCGGTCTCCAATATCGACTACCTGAGTTCGTTCTTGTTCCGGCTGGCTTTCAACGAGATTTTCACCCAGGCCGTGAACTCGGAAGTGAAGTCGCAGGCTTTTCTTTCGAAGTCCGAAAATGGCTACTCGTTCGGCGGCATGGTCGAGCGCTACCAGAATTTTTTTCAAACCACCGTCAACGGCGCGTTATCGAACCCGCCGGTTTTCGATGACGTCCAGATCTGGCACACGCCCAGCGGCGACGCTTCCAGCGTGGACCGGCCGCTGGGGCACTCGCCATTTTTCTGGTCGTTCGATGCGTCCATGGCAGGCCTGGAGCGCAGCGAGCCCGGCTTCCATACCGGTGAACTGCTGGGACGCTTCGATTTCAATCCCGAGATTTCCCTGCCCTTGCAGTTCGGCGGCTGGTCCGTGCGCCCCGCACTCACTCTGCATGAGAGCTACTACACCGAGCGCTTTGTGAACGGACTCGCCGTCGACGATCCCACCAACCGCCAGGCCCTGGACGCCTCGGTGGAATTGCGTCCGCCGGCCCTGGAGAGAATCTTCGAAAAGGAATTTCTGGGACGGAAGTGGAAGCACGTGATCGAGCCGCGCGCCGTCTACCGGTACGTGACCGGGGTGAACGATTTCGCAAGTGTACTCCACTTCGACGAGCGTGACATCCTGAGCAACACCCACGAAGTCGAATACGGATTCGTGACCCGCCTCTACGCGAAAAAGCCGCCGTCGAAGGGGCCGGAGTGCGAAAAACCCATGACCGGCCTGGCCGTCGGAGCGGCAGCGCCGGAACAGATCGTCCCCTGGGGACGCCAGAATAACCTCGACAACCTGCCATGCCTCAAAGCGCCTGAGGTGCGCGAGGTTGCCACCTGGGAAGTCGCGCAAAAGTATTTTCTCGATCCCAACTTCGGCGGAGCGCTAGTGACCGGACAACGCAACGTCTTTACCACCACCGAAGACCTGACCGGCATCGCGTTCGTCACCGAGCCGCGGCATCTTTCGCCCATCGTGTCGCGCCTGCGGGCTGCCACCAGCAGCAATACCGACACGGAGTGGGATCTCGATTACGACTTTCAGCTGGGCCGCGTCAACGCGAGCACCTTGCTGGTCAACTACAATCTGGGACCTTTCACCGTGGGAGGTGGGGACGCATATCTGCAAATTCCGCAACCCGCCACCAGTCCCTTCGCACAAACTGAAGGAAAGTGCAGTTCCACCATCACAAGCCAACCAACCTGCAAGTTTAACCAGTTCCGCGTGGCGCTGGGCTTTGGTGGGCTGACCCGCCGCGGATTCAGCGCCGCCAGCAGCGTCGGCTTCGACGCGGAAACGCGGCAATTGCAGTTCGCCACGGCGCAAACCACTTACAACTGGGACTGTTGCGGCATGACGCTCGAATACCGCCGCTATTCCATCGCCAATGTGCGCAATGAAAATCTGTTCCGCTTCACCTTCACCCTGGCGAACATCGGCTCGTTCGGAAATCTCCGCCGCCAGGAACGGCTCTACTAGCGCCCTACACAGCGACGGGAAAACAGACGGCTTTGGGTGTCGTTGACCTTGCGCGTTTGGGTGGCAGTTTTGGGTGCCGCTTTTGGGTGGCGCAGCGCTTCCAGCGCTGCGTTCAGGCTCTAGAAAAATGCGGTTTTAACCGCCGAGGTACCTCAGAGGCTAAAGCCTCGCTTCATGCGCGATCTCAATCGCAGCGCTGGAAGCGCTGCGCCACCCAAAACCCTGCACAACCGCACCCAAAACCATAGTCCCTCTGCCAAGCCAGTGCTGGTACCATAGTGGCCATGCAGTCCCCCGAAGCCGCGATCGGCGCCAAAGATTCTCAGCTGCAGGCCCACCTCCGCCAACTGGGCCGGTTGCTGGTCGCCTATTCTGGCGGAGTCGATTCCGCATATCTCGCGTGGGCCGCTCACCGCGCTCTGGGCACGAACATGCTGGCGGTGATCGCCGACTCGCCCAGCCTGGCCCGCACGCAGTTGCGCGACGCCATCGCCTTCGCCAACGAGGCGTGCATTCCTCTTGAAGTCATCTCCACGTCAGAACTCGATCGCCCCGAATACGTCCGCAATGACGGGCAGCGCTGCTTTCAATGCAAAGACGAACTTTTTGCCGTAATGGAGAACCTCCGCGCCGCGCGCGGCTTCGACGCCATTGCCTACGGAGTGAACCTCGACGATCAGGGCGACTTCCGCCCCGGCCAGCAGGCCGCCCGGCAGCATCACGTCGCCACCCCGTTATTGCAGGCAGGGCTTACGAAACAGGAAATTCGCGAACTGGCGCGCCAGGCCGGCCTGCGCATCTGGGACAAGCCGGCATCGGCTTGCCTCTCCTCGCGCATCGAGTACGGCCGCCCGGTCACGCGCGAGGCGCTCGAAGTGGTGGAGCGCGGAGAAGACGCGGTTCGCGCCCTCGGCTTCCGGCAGTTCCGGGTGCGCCACCACGGCGACATCGTCCGCATCGAGATCGCCCGCGAAGAACTGGAAAGCGCTCTCGATCCCGCCATGGCAGCCCAGTTCACCACGATCTTCAAAGCCTTGGGATTCAAATTCGTCACCCTCGACCTGGAAGGGTTCCGCTCCGGATCGATGAATTCGTTGCTGCCTGCCGAACAACTCCGCCGCACCGGCTAGCGGCCCGCAGATTACGGTTCGGGTTACGACTCGCAGGTCTCGGTTCGCAGGTTTTGGGTGGCGCAGCGCTTCCAGCGCTGCGATCAAGCTTTTCCTCTCAGCCGGGCTTCAGCCCCAGGGGCTCCTTTCGGGCCGGTTCCCAAACGCTGTGAGATAATCGAAAAGACGAAAAGTGATGCTGAGGCGGTTCCTGGTGACTTCAATTCGACGTTCGGCGCTCCTCCTGCTTCTGGTTTGTCTGGGTTGTGTGGCCCAGTCCGCGCCTCCTGACATGGCGCGCAAGATTGAGCGCCAGGTCCGATCCTTCTACAACATTCCCGTTGACGTAAAAGTAACCGTGGGCGCAGTCGCTCCTAGCACCGACTGGCCAAGCTATGACACGGTTTCGGTCAGCATCGATGGAGGCGACGGCAAACCAAAGAATTACGACTTTCTGTTGTCCAAGGACCGCGCCACCATGCTGCGCGTGACCAAGTTTGACTTGACCAAGGATCCGTTTGCCGAGCTGATGCGCAAGATCGACGTCAGCGGCCGGCCTTCCCGCGGCGCCAAGACGGCCAAAGTTGTGCTGGTAAGTTTCGACGACTTCGAGTGCCCGTTCTGCTCGCGCATGCACGAGACCTTGTTTCCCGAGATTCTCAAGGAATACGGAGACCGGGTTACCTTCATTTACAAAGACGACCCGCTGTCGGAGATTCATCCCTGGGCGATCCATGCCGCCGTCGACGCCAACTGCCTGGCGGCGCAAAGCGGGGATGCTTATTGGGACTTCGCCGACTATATTCACGCCAACAAGCAGGAGGTCGACACCGAAAGGACCTCCGGGGCGCGCTTCGCAGCCATCGACAAAATGACCATGCTGCAAGGCCAAAAGCACAGCCTGGACGCGAGCAAGCTGCAATCCTGCGTCAAGACTCAAAACGAAGATGCGGTGCGAGCGTCCATGAAAGAAGCTGACGACCTTGGCATCAACGGAACGCCTGCTATCTTCATCAACGGCCAGAAGCTTGACGGCGCGGTTCCCATCAGCGAGGTACGCGCCGTACTGGACGCGGCTTTGAAAGACGCCGGAGAACCTGTGCCGCAGCACCTTCCATCGGCTCCGGCGCCAGCATCCAAGTAGATTGGTGATTTGCGGAAGACTGGCTGGTTCCGCGGCCTGGATTTTCGTTTTGTGGTTAGTGTGGAACGGAGGGTACTGTTACAGTTTGAACTGTAACAGTACCGAACGGAGAACATTCTTGAAAAAAAACTCATCCCTTACCCGGTTGGCCGCGACGCTCTCGGCCGCCGCTCTGCTCGCAGCCCTCGCCGCCTGTAATTCGCAGGCCGGAGGCGACGTGATGGCTACCGTGGATGGCCGAAAGATTCTCCGCTCCGACGTTGACAAGTATTACGACAACCAAGTCGCCTCCGCTCAGCAGGCGCCCACCGGCGAGCAGGCCACAGCCTTGCGTCTGAACATCTTGCACCAGATGATTGAGGACGAAATCACCATGCGGCGCGCCGACAAACTTGGCCTGGTGGCTACCGATGAAGAGGTCGACCGTAAGTACAACGAACTCAAATCCCCCTTCACCCAGGAGGAATTCGACAAGCGCCTGAAAGACAGCAAGCGCACGATAGCCGACATCAAGCGCGATATCCGCCGCTCAATCACGCTCGACAAGGTGATGAACAAGGAAGTGTCGTCCAAGATAAACATCACCGACCAGGATATTACCGACTACTACAATGCGCATAAAGGCGAGTTCAACCTGATCGAAGCGCAGTACCACCTGGCCCTGATCGCGGTGACTGCGGCGCCCAACCCGCAGGCCCACGACCAGAACGACAAGGCGCAGAACGAAGGCGACGCTCGCAAGAAAATCCAAATGATCGCGAACCGCCTCGACAGCGGAGACGATTTCGCGACGTTGGCAATGAAGTATTCTGAAAACCCGGAAACGTCTGGCAATGGCGGGGATATTGGCACTTTTCCTGAGTCGGGTCTCAAGGGAATAAACGATCCCTCAACCCGCGAGGCCATTATCAAACTCAAACCCGGTCAATATAGTCCTATCATCAGCGTGATCGATCCCGCGTCGAAAAGGGCGATGGAATTTCGCATTGTGAAGCTGGTATCGAAGGAGCCCGCAGGCCAGCACGAACTATCCGATCCACGAGTGCAGCAAGCCATCCGCTCGCAGCTGCACGATCGCCGCGAGCAACTGCTGAAAGCCGCTTATTACGAGGTCCTGCGCGATTCCGCGAAGGTCGAGAATTTCTACGCCAAGAAAGTTCTCGACAGCAACGGGATCGAAAAGTAGTTGAGCTCCATTCGCACCTCGCCTTGAAAGGGCGCGGCTTCCAGCCGCGCCGCTCGAAGCCAATAATGATGCGGGCTTCAGCCCCTGAGGACCTCCACGGGGAGCACTGCCCGAGCCGGTACCTGCTCACTCGACGATCGCCAGCACATCCCCGGCGTTCACGGCCGCGCCTTCGCCGATCAGAATCTTCTGAATCGTCCCCTTCTTCGGCGACTTGATTTCGTTCTGCATCTTCATCGCTTCCACCACCAGCACGCCCGCACCCGCTTCGACCGCGTCGCCCTGTTTAACCAGCACGCGCACGATCCTGCCTGGCATCGGCGCTGTGAGCTTCTTAGGGCCGTGATCATCGACCGCGCGCACTCGCCCGCGCAACGATCGCGGATCGCGGACTTCCGCGGCAAACCGCGCGCTGCCCACCCAGAGATGCATTTCGCCGCCGACGCGTTCGCACTTCACTTCGTAAGCCTGGTTGCCGATGCGCAGAGAGAGCACATCGGGCCGCGCCAGTACGGCGTCCACTTCGACTTCGCGTCCATCGACCAGGCACGACCAAACGCCCTCCGCCCGATCGAGATCGAGCCGGTAGTGCTTGCCGTCGATAGTGATGTCGTAAGTCATCAGAGCCACCGAATAGGGTGCCCCACCCTTCTCGCGTTCTTTGCGAGAGGGTGGGGATTTTGACTTCGCAGCGCAGCGTTCGTGTGGGCCATCGGCGCGGCAGCTTGATCGAGATTCATCGCATAGCCTCACGACGCGAGGCCACCTTCCAGTTGGACGCAGCCTTCGGCGAACTATTCGCCGAGTCGTTCACCGCCGGCCGCTCACCCGCTCCGGCGCCGGCAGCACCCAGCACAGCAAATATGCCGGCGGCGATCACCGCAACTTCGATCGCCTTGGGATCGGCCGGGGTCTCGGTTCGTTTCCGCTTCAAAAGGCGGTCGAGGAAGCCAGTATCCAGCCTGGCCGCGCGAAAATCCGAATCGCTCAAGATTCGCCGGAACAACGAAATATTCGTTTTGATCCCGCCGACAAAATATTCGTTCAGCGCGCGCGTCAGCCGGCTGATGGCTTGCTCGCGGTCCGTTCCGTAGCCGATCAGTTTGGCCAGCAGGGGATCGTAGTCCATGGGGACGGTCCAGCCTTCGTACATGCCGCTGTCCCGCCGAATGCCCGGCCCCGAGGGCAACAGCAGCAGCGTGATCTTGCCCGGACTCGGGAAATAATTATTGTCGGGATCTTCGGCGTAGATGCGGCACTCGATGGCATGTCCGCGAATCACGACTTGCTCTTGCGTGAACGGCAGCTTCTCACCGGCCGCGATGCGAATCTGCAAGTGCACCAGGTCGAGCCCGGTCACTAACTCGGTCACCGGATGCTCCACCTGCAGCCGCGTATTCATCTCCAGAAAATAGAAGTTCCTCTGTTGATCGACCAGGAATTCCACCGTACCAGCATTCGTGTAAGCCGCAGCCTGGGCCACGCGCACCGCGACCTCGCCCATCCTGCGCCGCATGTCAGCGTCCACGATCGGCGACGGCGCTTCCTCAATCACCTTCTGATGCCGCCGCTGCAGCGAACACTCGCGCTCGCCCAGATATACGGTGTTCCCGTGCTCGTCGGCCAGCACCTGCATTTCAATGTGGCGAGGATTGACGATCGCTTTCTCGATATAAACCTCGCTGTCGCCAAACGATCGCTCCGCCTCGCTGCGCGCGCCCTCAAGCGCCGACTTCAGTTCTTCCGGCGCATGCACCAGGCGCATACCCTTGCCGCCGCCGCCCGCCGCGGCCTTCAGCATCACCGGATAGCCGATGCGGGCCGCAACTTCTTCCGCCTGCTCGAACGATTCCAGGCCCCGCGACGTACCCGGCACTAACGGCACGCCGGCGCGCTCCATGGCCTGCCGTGCCTTCGTTTTCGAGCCCATGGCGTCCATGGCCGCGGCCGTGGGGCCGATGAACTTTACGCCAGCATCGGCGCAGGCGCGAGCGAACTTCGCATTCTCGGAAAGAAAACCGTACCCGGGATGAATGGCATCGGCCCCGGATCGCGCGGCGACATCAAGAATTTTCGGAATATTCAGGTACGACTCAGAAGCGGCCGGCGCGCCGATCGGATACGCTTCGTCAGCTTTGCGGACGTGCAGCGAGGCACGATCCACGTCGGAATAGACCGCAACCGCGGCAATCCCCATCTCGTGGCAGGCGCGGATCACCCGCACCGCAATCTCGCCCCGGTTCGCGATGAGAATCTTCTTGAACATAGAATGAAGAACCAAAGAACTGAACAACTGCACTCGCAAAGTGTCCGCCGGCTGTACTGCCGCCTCGGTCCAGACTCGACTGGATATTCTACTGGAGGCGCGGGCAGACGGGTTAGCTCTTGTCTTCGATTGGCTGCCGGCGCGCGACCGCTTCTGAGATCAGGAAGACCCCTAAGATAAATAATTCCGGCTCGATGGCGTGCCGGTACCGGGCGTTTACAAATACGAAGTAGTAAGTCGTGGGATAGGTCAGGACGAGTCCCGCAAAAAGCCACGCCCCGGGCCGCCTTTGGCGGAGCGCACGCCCCAGCCCCCAAATCGCGAGCACCGAGGTCGCAAGAAACAGCGAGCTGCGAAAATCTACCGGAGCCAGGCTGCCGGTTTCGCGGGGAACACCATTCCAGTAGTAGAAGAAGCGCTTCAGGCTGACTACCACGAACCGTCCCGGATTCTCGCGAATCCACTCCACGGCAAGCCGCTTGCAGTCGGCGGAATAGTCCAGTTCACCCATGCGCTGAAATTTCTCGAACTCCAGCTTGTTCTGGCTGGGCTGCAGGTAGGCCATCAGCATGCCGTCAGCGCCTTTCCAGTTGCCCAGCCGCAACTGCAGACCGAAATCATCACGCAGAAAAACGAAGCGTCCAAAAACTTCGTAATTGCGGATCAACCACGGCGAGAGCACCAGAAAAAAAATCGCCGACGACGCAGCCACGCCGGCCAGCGACGGCAAGCCTCGCTTGAATCTCTGCCGCCAGATCCACAGGCCGCAGAATGGCAGAAACGTGAGCATCGAAGGATTAGCCAGCGCGCCCACGCCCCACAGCGCCCCAAAAATAATCCACCCGCGAAGGCCGGGCCAGTCTTTAATAGTCATCTCGAGAGCAA
>Ga0181523_10002517_pt1 | contig 17763 bp, 11 predicted proteins | sample PEATcosm2014_Bin_43_FD_119752 | JGI IMG/M metagenome (GOLD analysis project Ga0181523, IMG submission 119752) | Peatland microbial communities from MTU Mesocosm Facility, Houghton, MI, USA - PEATcosm2014_Bin05_30_metaG | ecosystem: Environmental > Terrestrial > Soil > Wetlands > Peat | place...
CGTTCTGGCTCGGGGAGGCACCGGCGCGCACCGACGAGCTCTCTCGTTCGGTGTCGCTGCTGCGAGAGGAGCTGGGACGCCGGCTCGAGACGTCGGTGGCGGCTGCCGTCGGCTGGCTACAGGAAGCCGCCGGCGTCGATGCCGCTGTTGCCGAGCAGGTCGTCGCTTACCTTGCCACGGCCAAGGCCGAGCTCGGGGCGCTCCCCACGACGGACCGGCTCGTCGTCGAGCGCTTCTTCGACGACACCGGCGGCATGCAGCTTGTGCTGCACTCGCCGCGGGGTGCCCGTATCAACCGGGGCCTCGGCTTGACGCTGCGGAAGCGCTTCTGCCGGTCCTTCGACTTCGAGCTGCAGGCAGCCGCCAGCGACGACGCCGTCGTGCTCTCGCTCGGCCCGCAACACTCCTTCCCGCTCTCCGACGTCGTCGGCTACCTCGCCCCGGCGACGGTTCCCGACACGCTCGTGCAGGCCATGCTGCCGACGCCGATGTTCGGTGCCCGCTGGCGCTGGAACCTCTCACGGTCACTCGTCGCCCCCCGCTTTCGCGGGAGCCGGCACCTGCCTGCGGCCATCCAACGCATGGAGGCGGACGACCTCATGGCGGCCATCTTCCCGATGCTGGCCGCCTGCCAGGAGAACGTCTCCGGACCGATCGTCATCCCCGATCACCCCGTTGTCCGCCAGACCGTGGACGACTGCTGCACGGAGTCGATGGATCTCAGCGGGCTCCTCTCGTTCCTGGAGGCGTTGCGGGCCGGAGAGGTCGAGACCCGCTTCGTCGACTCCGTCGCCCCGTCGATCCTCTCCGAGGAGATCCTCAACGGGCGCCCCTATACCTTCCTCGACGACGCCCCCCTCGAAGAGCGCCGCACGCGGGCCGTGCAGCTCCGCCGCGGCGTGCCCGTGCAGGCGTCCGACCTCGGGCACCTCGATCCGGCCATCGTCGCCATGGTCGCCGATCAAGCCCGCCCCGAGCTGCGCGACGCCGAGGAGCTGCACGACCTGCTCGACTCCCTCGTGCTGGCCGAGCCCGCACCGCACTGGGAGTCGTGGTTCCGGCGCCTCGCGGCTGACGGCCGCGCCCTCGAGGTCCGTCTCGGCGCCGCCGAGACATCCGGCGACGCAGCGCCGCCGGCGCCGGACGGCCACCGCTGGGCCGTGACAGAGAGGCGGGCGGCCATCGAGGCGCTCGTTCCGACCGCCGTCTTCTCGCCGGACGGGCGCCTCGTGGCTGCCGGCGATGTCGCGCCACGTGCCGAGGACGTGCTCGTCGATGCCGTCCGCGGTCATCTGGAGGTGAGCGAGCCGCTCACGGTCGAGGATCTCGCCTGGCGCGTCGGCATCGGGGGATGGCGCCTCGGCGAGATTCGCACCGCCATCGCCCGCCTCGAGGCGGAGGGTTCGGTCCTGCAGTGCCACGTCGGCGACGACCCGAAGGACCGCTACTCCGCCCGCCGTCTCCTCATGCGCATCCACGCCGCCGCCCGCGACCGGTCCCGACGCTCCGTGGAGGCGGTGTCGGCGCAGCAGTTCATGCGGTTCCTCGTCGCCTGGCAGCACGTCGGTCCCGGGCACCGCCTCGTCGGCTCGGGTGGCCTCTCCGAGGTCATCGAGCAGCTGCAAGGCGTGGAGGCCGCCGTCGACTCGTGGGAGTCGGCCATCTTGCCGGCCCGTGTCGCCGGCTACCAGGCAGCGCTGCTCGACGAACTGTGCAACCGGGGCGAGGTTGGTTTCGGGCGTCTCGCATTGCGGACAGCCGAACCGCTCACCGGACTGTCCGACGCGGCTGACCGGCGACGCCCGGGGGCGACGCCCTCGCCGGCCACCCCGGTGGGGTTCTTCCGGCGGGAGGATCTCAACTGGCTGCTCGCCGCGATCCGGGCGGGCGCCGCACCGGAGGCGCCGACGCTCGGAGCCTCCGCCGACGTCATCTCGGCCCTCGGCGAGCGGGGAGCGCTCTTTTTGACCGACCTTTGCTCGGTCACCGGTCGCATGCCGATCGAGGTGGCGGACGCCCTGTGGGACGGCATCGCCCGCGGGCTCGTCACGGCCGACGGGTTCCAGGCGGTGCGGTCGCTGCTGGGGGGAAGGGCTCGACTCGGCCACCTCGTGCGCGACCCGGCTTCGAGCAGCACGCTCCCGGCGGGACGAAGCCGTCAGGGCCTCCCGCGTCCGGGCCGTCCGCGGCCCCGTGTCAGGCCGGCCTTGACGGGCGGACGATGGTCGCTGCTCGGTGGCGGCCTGGGCGGCCAGGACGACGCCGCGGAGACGGTGCTGGCCGGGTCGGCGGCCGAGGGCTATGACGCCGACGAGCTGGCGGAGGCGATGGCCGGCCAGCTGCTCCACCGCTGGGGCGTCGTCTTCCGCGATCTCGTCGTGCGGGAGCTGATCGGCATCGGCTGGCGGGACGTGCTCTGGGCGCTCCGGCGCCTGGAGGCGCGGGGAGTCGTGCGCGGCGGCCGCTTCGTGAGCGGGTTCACGGGCGAGCAGTTCGCCCTTCCCGAGGCGTACGACCAGCTGCGGTCGGTCGCCGGCAGGGCGGCGGAGGGTCACACGGTCCGCCTCTCGGCAGCCGATCCGCTCAACCTCACCGGCGTGATCCTGCCGGGCCCTCGCATCCCAGGGATCCGGACGCGGACGGTCGTCGTCACAGACGGCGCCATCTCCGACGCCACGACCGAGACGGCGCCGGGCAACTCCGGCGCCACCGGGCGCGCCGGCTGAGCGCACTCGGCGCCCTCGCCCCGGGCGATTGCGAGGTCAGCGGTTGAGTCCGCAACACAGGGACCGAGCGTTAAGGTCGGTGCCTCCCCGACCCTGAGTTTTCTCGGGGCTTTCGACCCTGAGGTGCCTCAGGGATGCCACCGCTTCGACGAGATCGACACGCGAGGCTGACAACGGGCGCGCCATGGGCGGTGCCCGAGGAACGACCGAGGAGGAGGACGGACACTGATGATGGTCACCGGCGAGGCACAGCCCGGCGCACCAGCGCCTCTTGCACCGCCCGCGGCGCGAGCGGTGGATCTCGTGAAGACCTACGGCAAAGGTGACGCCGCCGTGCGCGCCCTCGACGGCGTCAACGTCGAATTCGAGCGTGCCCGCTTCACGGCTGTCATGGGACCGTCCGGTTCGGGCAAGTCGACGCTCATGCACTGCATGGCCGGGCTGGACGCCCCGACGTCAGGGCGCTCCTTCGTCGGCGACGTCGAGATCGGCACGTTGGACGACTCCGGCCTGACGCGGATGCGCCGCGACCGCATCGGCTTCGTCTTCCAGTCCTTCAACCTCGTCCCCACCCTGACGGCGGCCGAGAACATCGAGCTGCCCGCCGACCTTGCCGGCCAGAAAGTCGATCCTTCGTGGTTCGACTTCCTCGTCGACCAGCTGGCGATCCGCGACCGCCTCTCTCACCGACCGAACGAGCTCTCCGGTGGCCAGCAGCAGCGAGTCGCCTGTGCGCGGGCGCTCATCGGCCGCCCGGACCTCATCTTCGCCGACGAGCCGACCGGCAACCTCGACTCGAATTCGTCCGCCGAGATGCTCACGTTCATGAAGCGGTCCGTCACCGACTTCGGCCAGTCGATCGTCATGGTCACCCACGACCCCCGCGGGGCGGCCTTTGCCGACCGCGTCGTCTTCCTGGCCGACGGGAAGGTCGTCGGTGAGCTGATCGCACCGACGGCAGACTCCGTGCTCGAGCAGATGAAGCAGCTGAGCGCCTGAGATGTGGAAGGCGACGATCAAAGGGCTGCTCGCCCACAAGCTGCGGCTCGCGTTGACGGGCCTCGCCATCGTGCTCGGCGTGACGTTCGTGTCGGGCACGCTCGTGCTCACCGACACGCTCAAGAACACCTTCAACACCCTCTTCGGCCAGGTGTACCAGAACATCGACTTCGAGGTGCGGGCGACGGCCGCCTTCTCACAAGGCGGGCAGGCCGTTCGCAAACCGATCCCGCAGTCGATCGCCGCCACGGTCGCCTCCGTGCCCGGCGTCCAGTACGTCTCCGGTGTCGTTGAGGGTTACGCCCAGCTCGTCTCGCCGCAGGGCAAGGCGATCGGGAGCGGTGGGGCGCCCAACATCGGCCTCTCGTTCGACCCGAACCCGCAGCTCTCCGCCCTCCGCCTCGTTGCAGGCACCGGCCCCACGACCCCGAACGAGGTCGTGATCGACCAGGGCACGGCCGACAAGTACGGCTTCAGCCTCGGAGAGCGCATCCGCATCCTGCTGAGCGGTCCGCCCAAGGTCTTCACGATCACGGGGATCGCCAAGTTCGGCACGGCGAACAACCTCGCCGGGGCGACCATCGCCGCCTTCGACCTGCCCACCGCTCAGCAGCTGTTCAGTGAGGTCGGCCGCCTGGACGCCATCGAGGTGCTCGCCAAGCCCGGCGTGGACAAAGCACAGCTGCAGCACGCCATCGCCACCGTGCTGCCCGCCGGGGTGCAGGTCGTGACCGGTCAGACGGTGGCGAACGAACAGTCCAATGCCATCAACCAAGCCCTCTCGTTCTTCTCGACGGCGCTGTTGGTGTTCGCCTTCATCTCCCTCTTCGTTGGTGCTTTCACGATCTTCAACACGTTCTCGATCCTCGTCGGCCAGCGCACACGGGAGCTGGCGCTCTTGCGTATCCTCGGCGCCAACCGCCGCCAGATCTTCCGCTCCGTGCTCGTCGAGGCCACGATCCTCGGGCTCGTCGCCTCCCTCGTCGGCCTCGGCCTCGGTGTCCTCACGGCGATCGGACTGGAAGCGCTCCTGAAGGGCTTCGGCATCACGTTGCCGACCGGCCCGCTCGTCTTCGAATCGAGCACGGTCGTGGCTGCCCTCGTCGTCGGCGTCGGAGTGACGGTGGTCTCGGCGATCAGCCCGGCGCGCCGGGCGGTCCGCATCCCTCCGATCGCCGCCATGGCCGACTACCGCGGCAGCGAGGAGGAGTCGTCGCGGCGTCGCATCATCGTCGGGTGTGTCCTTGGTCTCGCCGGCGTCGTCGCCCTCGCCGTCGGCCTTGGCAAGCCGGCCATCCAGCTCGTCGGCGTCGGCGCCGTCGCCATCTTCATCGCCGTCGGCATGCTCGCCCCCCTCGTGGCGCGCCCGATGTCTAGTGTCATCGGCCGCCCGCTCGCCAACAGCGTGGCAGGCAAGCTGGGGCGGGAGAACTCGATGCGCAGCCCGCGCCGCACCGCCCAGACCGCCTCGGCGCTCATGGTCGGCTTGGCGCTCGTCTCCACGATGGCCGTCTTCGGGGCATCGCTCTCCAAGTCCGCCACGAGCAGCGTCGACGAGGCGGTGGACGCCGACTACATCGTGACGACGTCAGGCCTCGCCGGCTTCAGCACGTCGGTCGCCGCCACGGCCGCAGCGGTAGCGGGCGTCACGGCCGTCTCGAGCGTGTACGGCGGCGAGTTCGAGTTCGAGAAGTCGGTGACGAGCCTCACGGGCGTCTCTCCGGCCGAGGTCGGCCAGACCGTCATCCTGCGGGTGGCCTCCGGTACCGGCTCAGCCGCCCTCGCGAGCGGTGAGCTGCTGGTCGACACGACAACCGCCAACAGCGATCACCTCAGGGTCGGCTCGCTCGTGCCCGTCACCTTCGCCGAGACCGGCCGGCAGACGATGCGGATCGGCGGCATCTACAAGCCGAACGCTCTCCTCGGCAGCTATGCCGTGGGCGACGGCTTCTTCCGGGCGCACTTCAACGACCCGCTGCCCCTCGCCGTGCTCATCCGCACGTCGGCTGCCGCCAGCGCGGCGGGCGAGGCCGCCATCGTGGCAGCTCTGCACGCCTACCCGAACCTCACGATCCAGACGCAGGCGCAGTTCGAGAAGTCGCAGCAGAAGTCCGTCGACACGCTCCTCGGCCTCGTCTACGTCCTGCTGGCGCTCGCCATCCTCATCGCCCTCATCGGCATCGTGAACACCCTCATGCTCTCCGTCTTCGAGCGCACCCACGAGATCGGCCTCCTCCGTGCCGTCGGCATGCGGCGGCGCCAGGTGCGGGCGATGATCCGGTCAGAAGCCGTCATCTTGTCGGTCTTCGGGGCGGTCATCGGCATCGTCGTCGGCACCGGGCTCGGCGTCGCCTTCTCTGACTCGCTCTCGAATCAGGGCATCACCGACATCGTCGTGCCCTACTCGAGCCTCGTGGTGTTCGTCGTCATCGCCGCCCTCCTCGGCCTCGCAGCGGCCACGTGGCCGGCGCGGCGGGCGGCGAAGCTGGACGTGCTGGCGGCCATCGCCGCCGAGTGAACTCTCCGGTCGGCTGAGGGCGGCAGCCGGCGACCCGCTTCAACGGGCGCCTCGTTCAGCGCAGGGCGAACGGGGCGGGCATCACGAGCTCGACGTTGCGGTCCTCCCGCCGGCCGTGCGCGGCAGAGGCCAGACCCCGTCCGGGCACGTTGGCGGCGAGCTCGCGGTGGATGGCGGCGAGACGCCCGAGCCCATCGTCGTCGCGGGGGTCCGGGGCGCCGGCGTGGTCGAGCATCGTGCACAGGATCGAGAGCGTGCCGTCGTCATTGCACGTCAGCTCGACGAGGCGCGCCTGCGAGGGCCAGTCGGCCATCGCCGCCGTCGACACTTCCCAGAAACCCCCGCCCTGCGACGGCGGACCGGACCGGTGCTCCACCTCGTTGCGGTGGCGGTGACCGTTCAGCCACAGCACGACGTTCGGGAAGCGATGCAGCAGTGCACGGAACTCGTCGGCCGTTGCTCGCGGCTGGTCCTCCTCCGGGCCATCGGCGACGTCGCGATCGTTCGTGAGGGAGGCGAGCCCGTGATGGGAGGCGAGGATGACGAGGCGGTCCTCGTTCCCGGTCGTGGCCGGGCTGCCCTGCGCGGCGAGGTAGCGCCGGTGAACCTCGACGAGCCGCTCCTCCAGCCAGCCGAGCTGCCTGCGGCCGAAGCTGCCGTCGGAGCGACCGTCCAGGTTCGTGGAGTCGAGCAGGATGACGCGCACACCGTCGACGCCGTCGTAGGCGGCATATGCCGTGCCGGAGCGCAGGTTGTGCTCGCTGTAGCCGTGCCCGACGGGCAGCCCGCCGGCGCCCAGATGAGCGGCCACGAAGTCGCGCCGCGACACGATGGTCCGCCCCGCCTCGGCCAAGACCGGGCGGGAGGGGCCGGCGAGGAAGCGCTCGGGATGAACGAACAGCTCGTCCTCCCGGCCGAGGGGGTCGAAGGCGGGCGGGAGGGCGACCGCCTTGTGGGCAGCCGCCACGATGCGGCGGTACTCCGGCGTCGCGAGGACCTCTCCGAATGCGAGCCCGTCGTGGTTGCCGAAGCAGGAGAGCCACGGCACTCCGACTCCGCTTGCCTCGAACGCGCCGGCGGCTTCGCTCAAGAGGCCCGGGTAGTCGGGGAAGCCCCAGCGGTCCCGGAAACGGTCCCGCCCGCCCTCGGGGTGCCAGTAGACCTCGTTCGGCCAGTCGCTGGCTTGCACGCCTTCGTAGCGCCCCTCCTGCGTTGCCGGCTCAACACGACCGCCCGCGAGCAGTCTCAGGAACCAGGTGAGCTCGTTCATCTGGGCGTTGTCGATGTTGTCGCCCGTGCAGAGGGCCAAGCCGAGGGTTGCGCCCGTGTCCGGGCTGCCGCCGACGGCGCGGATCGATCGAGCCATCGCCTCGACGGCGTGGAGAGCGAGTGCTTCCTGCGGCCGCTGCGCCGGGACGAAGGCGCCGACGCCAGGCATGCCTCGCAGGTACTCGAAGAACTCGAAGCGGCCCGGGGAGGCGACGTCGGCGAGCTGCAGGTCCGTCAGCTGGACAAGCACGAGAAGGCTGCGGCGCCCGCGCTCGCCGTTGCGATCACCACGCCGGCCGCCGGGCGGTTCATGCGCCCAGCGGACGAGGCGAGGCTCGCCGGTCCCGAAGCGAAGCCGCCGGTACGACTGCTCGCTGCCGGTCCGCGTCGTGTCACCTGCGCCCACCGTGCGCTCGAGAGTTGTGGACATGCGGCGCCAGGCGCCCCTCTCTCAGCGCGAGGCGGCGGGCGGGGCCGAGTCCGAACTGCCCTCCACCTCCGGCCGCGCCGGATCGGCGGCCTTCAGGCCCGACGGATCGCCCGAGTCCGACGGCTCGTCAGAGCCTTCTCCGGGCTCCGGGCCTTGCGGCCCGCCGGCGCCGTCTCCCAGCGGCTCCCCCCAGCCGGGCTCCGATACCGGCCGCGGCGGCGGTGTCTCCGCCAGCGGTTCCATCGGAGCGCCGTAGATCGGCACCACCTCGGGCGTCGTGTCGCCCGCCGGCTCGGGCTCGTTGGGGTCCGCTGCCGCCTCCACGGGTTGCAACGAGTCCGCCGAGACGAGCGAGCGGAGCGACGAGCTGTCCAGCTCGACGGCCACCGGCGTGTCCGCTGCCAGATCGAGGGCGACGGCACTGGACACGTCGGAAAGCAGCGTCCCGAGGGCCGTCTGCAGGCCGACGCGGGTGACGGGACCGAGGAAGGTGAGACTCGTCACGCGCCCCTCGAGCGAGCCCGCTGGCGGGCGGGCGCCGTCGGCGAGCAGCGTGACGCGCACGTCCTCGGGGCGAATGTAGAGATCCACGGTCTCGCCGGCCGCGTGGCTGAAGGACTGGTCGGCGACGATGACGGTGACGGGCCCACAGCGAACGGAGCGGTCCTGGCGCGAGACGACGACGCCCTCGATCTTGTTCATGGTGCCGACGAAGTTGGCAACAAAGGCCGTGCGGGGCCCGCTGTAGATCTGCGCCGGCGTCCCCAGCTGCTCCACGCGCCCCGCCGACATGACGGCCACGCGGTCGGAGATCGAGAGCGCCTCCTCCTGGTCGTGGGTGACGTAGATCGTCGTGATGCCGAGCTCCAGCTGGATGCGGCGCACCTCCTCGCGCAGTTGCACGCGCACCTTGGCGTCGAGGGCGGAGAGCGGCTCGTCGAGCAGGAGGACCTTCGGCTCGATGGCGAGCGACCGTGCGAGGGCGACCCGCTGCTGTTGACCGCCCGACATCTGCCGGGGGTAGCGGTCCATGGCGCTGCCGAGGCCGACGAGCTCGAGCAGCTCGCGCGCCCGCTTGCTGCGCTGCTCGTGGTGCTGCTTGCGGATGCGAAGGCCGAACTCGACGTTCTGCTGTGCCGTCATGTTGGGAAAGAGGCTGTAGGCCTGGAAGACCATGCCCATGTCACGCTTGTTCGCCGGTTGGCCGAGGACGTCGTGGCCGTCCACGAGCACGTCGCCCGAGTCGGGCCAGTCAAAACCGGCGACAATCCGCAACGCCGTCGTCTTGCCACAGCCGCTCGGCCCGAGGAGCGAGACGAACTCGCCCGAGGTGATGTTGAGATCGAGGTGGTCAAGGGCGACGACGCTCCCGTAGGTGCGACGGAGACCGCGGAGCTGAACCGTGGACATGGTGACCTTTCCTACTCCCTGATGGCGACGCCGGCGGCGCTGCTGCCGCCTCGGCCGAGCAGGTACAGCGCCAGCATGGCACCCCAGACCAAGATGAAGCTGAGGAACGAGACGGCAACTCCCTCGTAGGCGAGGCTCGTCCCCGCCTGATAGGTGTAGATCGGGAACGTGAAGAAGCCGAGCAGGCTCGCCACCGTGAACTCCCCCATGGAGATGGCGACGGTCAGCAGCGACCCCCCGATGATGGCGGCCCGCAGGTTCGGCAAGATCACCGTCAGCAGTGTGCGCGGCACCGACGAACCCAAGCTCTCGGCTGCCTCGACGAGCGTTCGCAGGTCGATGGCGCGAAGGCCGGCATCGAGCGAGCGGTACATGAACGGCAGGGCGAAGACGACGTAGATGAGGGCCAGGACCTCGGGGCGCACGAAGAGCCAGGTGCTGAAATCACGCAGGAACGGCGCCAAGCCGACGATGAGCACGATGGGGGGCACGACGAAGGGGAGGATCGAGATGAGGTCCATCACGGGTCGCAGGCGTGGGAGGCGAAGGTGGATCCAGAAGACCGTCGGCACCATGAGTAGGAGACTGACCCCGACCGTCTCGAGCGAGATCTGGATGGACAGCCAGAACGAGCTCCGGAACATCGGGTCGTCGAAGACGGCGTGGTACCAGTGGAAGATGGTCTGGGGCGGCGTCGTCCCCTCCAGGCTGAACTGCACGACCGAGTAGATCGGTGCCAAGAAGAAGATGGCCGCCACCACCAACCAGAGCACGTGCCAGACGGGCACGCGGCTGCGCGCCCGGCGTATCCGGTGGGACGCCGCCGGCGGGGGTGTGGCCGTTACTTGAGCCATCGGCTCGTCCGGCGTTGCAGCAGCGTGTAGATCGTGATGGTGATGATGATGATCACGATCATCCCGAAGGCGAGGGCGTAGGCGTCCTGCGGGTCGTAGACGTTGTTGCCGTTGATGAACTGGGCGATCTGGATCGTCACGAGGTTCGAGATGCCGAGGGCGTCCGCCGTGGCGTAGGCGGAGAAGGCGTTGCCGAACAGCAGCACCATGAGTCCGAGCAACGAGGGGGTGATGACCGGCAGCCCGACGTACCGCCAGTAGGCGAACGACGACGCCCCGAGGTTGGACGCCGCCTCCCGCCACTCCTTTCGCAAGCCTTCGATGACCGGGATCATGAGCAGGATCATGAGGGGGAACTGGAAGAAGAGGTAGACGAGCGAGGCGCCCATGAGGGCTTGCAGGCTGAAGGCCGGGTAGATGTCGAAGCCGGCGTGCTTCAACAGGCCGGTGACGACGCCGAGCGAGCCGAGCGTGGCGGTGAAGGCGAAGGCAAGCGGGACGCCGGCGAAGTTCGCCGCCATGCCCGAGAACGAGAGGTAGGCAGGTCGTACCCAGCGCGGGATGCCGTGGTGGAGCACGGCGTTGGCGACGAGGAAGCCGAGGATGCCGCCCCAGAGGGCGCTCATGGCCGACAGCTCGAGCGAGAACACGAACGACGACGGGAAGGGGGCGTGGAAGATGTCGTCGATGTTGTGCAGGGTGAAGGCGCCGCTCGGCGTTCGGAAGGCGTTGACGATCAGCTCACCGGTCGGGATGAGCAGGAAGATCGCGATGTAAGCGGCGAAGGGGAGGACACCGAGGAACGCCCATCGCCGGGCGCGCCGTCGCTTGGGCGGCGCCGACCCGGCGAGGACGTTCCCTGCGAGCCCACTGTCGGTGAGCTCCGCCAGTGCCATCTGACCCCCTCAGCGCCGATGAGCTCGGGCTACTGACCGCCTACCATCTTGTCCCAGTTCGCTACGCACACGGCGCTCGCCTTGGTGATCTGGTCCAAGGTGGCGAACTGGGTACCGGCGTACTCGGCGGCGGTCGGCAGCTCGGCTGCCAACGATGCGGGGACCTTGCCGGCGGTCACGAGCGCTTCGTAGCGCGCCGGGTGGACGTAGCCGGCGAGGTACTCGAGCTGGCCCTGGTCCGAGTAGAGGTACTCCAGCCAGAGGCGAGCGGCGTTCGGGTGGGGCGCTTGCTTGTTGATCGCCTGGCAGTAGATGCCGCCGTACTTGCCGGTCGTCGGCAGGCTCACCACGTAGTCGATGTTCGGGTACTGCTTGCGGTAGCCGATGTTGAGGTAGTCCCAGATGATGGCGATCGGGGTCGAGCCGCTCACGATGTTGGCCGAGTAGCAGTCCACCGGGTTGAAGTTCCCGATCGACTTCAGGTGCTGGAAGAACTCGAGGCCCGGCATGATGTTGTCGAGGGACCCACCGTTGGCGAGGGCGGCGCTGAAGACGGCGGCGAGGGCGTCGCCGGCTGATGCCGGGCTGCCGTCGATGGAGACCTGACCCTTGTACTCCGGCTTCAAGAGGTCCGACCACGTCTGCGGGGGGTTCTTCACGACCTTCGTGTTCGTGCCGAAGGAGATGACGCCGTAGTAGTCGCCGGTCCAGAGACCGTTCGGGTCCTTCATGGAGTCGGGGATGGAGTCCCACGTCGACACCTTGTAGGGAGCAAAGACGCCTTGGGTGACGCCCGTGGCGGCGATGGCGAGCGAGACGTCGACGGCGTCGGGGGCGTTGCCCGTCCCCTTGTCGGCGTTGATGGCGGCCAGCTCCTCGGCCGAGGTGCCCTCCGGGTTCGTCACGGGGCAGTCGATCCCGTAGAGAGCATGGAACTCGCCGATGACGGTGTTCGGCGTGCCCTGGGTGCCGTAGTTCGCCCAGTTGTACGGGTCGGCGATGAGATTGAGCTTGCCCTCTTGCTTGGCGGCCGCCGTGAGCGACGCCATGGACATCGTCGTCGTGGTGGCACCGGCGGCCAGGGTCGTCGTCGTGGTGGCGGAGCTCGAACTGCCGCAGGCTTCAAGCAGCGCCCCGCCGGCGAGCCCAGCCGCGCCGAGCCCCGCATTGCGAAGGAAGCGACGTCGGTCGTAGGCGGGTCTTCCCGGTCCGATGGGACGGTTTCCTTGAGCCATGATGCTCCTCCCTCGTCACACGCACGTAATGAATTGTCCGCACCATACACGCGGCCGTGTGACGCGGGAAGGCGTCAGATGACAAAAGAGTGGCGTCTCGGTGAACGTGAGATGAACATCGGCCTGCCCTCGATGCCGGAGGCGGGACGGCCCTGTTCAGCGAGCGAGCGACCATCCTGGCCGTGTCACGGGCGCCGTGACTCTGCCGGCGTTGGAACCGATCGAGACAGCGGGGGCGCCGGAGGCCCACATGAGCACGGGCTCGACAACCCGCGGGACGACGAGGCCGTGGGCGATCAGGTAGCCGAGGGCTGGGTGCGCAGCCCGCGCGAGGAGGTCCCGGTCACCTGGGCCGGCCTCCTCACGCAGGAACGCGTCCCGCCACCCCTCGCAGCCGGAACCGTCAAGATCCTCTGCGGACGAGAGCGCAGTGAAGCGGGTCCGACGGTCGTCGTCGGTGCCCTCATGCCGAGGCTGGGCAGCGCCTTCGGCTACCGCGGCGTCCACTTGAGCAAGAGCGATGTCCCTCGCCACCACTCGCTCGTCGGACCCGCTTCCTGCGACATGCAGCGGCCCGGAGGCATCGTTTCGGGGCGATGCCTCCGGGGCCGACTCCATCGGGCTTGCCTGTGTGGCCCCTCGCGACGATGGAGAACCTGCCCGCACCTCGGAGGATCTCGAGCGTGTCACGAGATCCCGGATGCGGGCGACGAAGTTTGAAGAGTGAAGGGGCTTCTCGAAGAAGTCGTCGGCGCCGTTGCAGCGAGCGGCCTGCTCGGTGTGCGTCTCGGCGAACGAGGTCATGACGGCGATGCCCATGCCCGGCTGCGACTGCCGCGTGTCGCGGGCGAGCTCCATGCCGTTGCGGCCGGGCAGCCGGCAGTCGGCCAGCAGCACGTCGAAGCGCTCGTTGTCGAGTCGTTCGCTCGCCTGCTCGGCATCGGTCACCCAAGCGGCCTCGAAGCCGTTGCGCGACAGGACGCGGGTGACGAAGAGGGCCGTGGACTCGTCGTCCTCCACGACGAGCACGCGCCCTGCTGCGGCTTCCCTCGCTGCCATGGCCTCATCGTGATCTTCGCAGGTGAGAACCCGGTTTCCACCCGGTTGCAAACCGGTAGCAATGCGGCCCCGACCTCAGCTCCGAGGGCTGAACCGGTACCCGAAACCCCTCACCGTCTCGATGGGACCTTCGCCCGGGGCCGACCATCCGAGCTTGCGGCGCAAACGGAGGACGGTGAACTTGACCCGGTCGGGCCCGGTGGCAGTCGGGTCGCGCCAGGCCAGCTGCAGGATCTGCTCGGTCGTGAGGATCTTGCCGGCATGGCGCAGCAGCACGTCGAGCAGCTGGAACTCGAGCGGAGTCAGGTCGACGGGGCGGCCCTGCACCTCGATGCGGTGGGCCCCGATGTCGATGAGGACGTTGCCGTCCTCGTAGCGCGGCTGGCGATGCAGCGCTTCCGGCGGGCGCACGGCGTCGGCCGCCGGCGAGGCGTGCCGCCGCAGGAGCGCTTCCACTCGGGCAAGCAGCTCCTGATTGCCGAAGGGCTTCGACACGTAGTCGTCGGCGCCCCCACGCAGGCCGCGCACCTTGTCCATCTCGGTGTCGAGGGCCGTGAGCATCAGGATCGGGGCGTCGCTGAGCTCGCGGATGCGTTCGAGCACGGTCCAACCGTCGAGCGACGGGAGGCCGACGTCGAGGATGACGAGGCTGGGGCCGACGGCATGGAAGCGGCGCAACCCCTCTAAACCGTCGCCGACGGTCTCCACCTCGTAGCCGGCGCGGCCGAGCAGCGTCGACAGGGCGCGGGCGATGTCACGGTCGTCCTCTACGACAAGCACGGTCGCCCCCGTCCCGCCTGCCGCTCGGTCGGCCTCGCCGCCATGGCCTTCAGCCATCAGCCGGAGCGTCCTCGGTCCCCGCCTCGGGCTCGGGCTCCGGTCGTGGCGGCGTGCCTGCCGCCTCCTCCGGCGCCGGCTCGGGGCCCAAGTCGGCGAAGAGGTCGAGGTCCGCTTCGTCGTAGGCCTCGTCCTCGCCCGACCCCGGCTCGAGATCCTGGTGGGAACCGACGGGGATCGTGACGAGCACGACCGTGCCGCCTCCCTCGCCGCTCGTGATGGAGATCTCCCCACCGTGCATGCGGGCGATCGCCCGCGCCACGGAGAGGCCGAGTCCCGACCCGGGGATGCGCGCTGCGCGGGCGTTCGAGGCGCGGTAGAAGCGCTCGAAGAGCGCTTCGCGCTCGCCGTGCGGCACGCCCATGCCCGTATCGGTCACGGAGACGAACCAGTGATCCTCGCTCGGCGTCGCCGTCACGGCGACGTGGCCGCCCTCAGGAGTGAACTTGAGAGCGTTCGACAGCAGGACATCGAGGAGCTGGGCGATCCGCTGGGCATCTCCGAAGACGTGGGGACCTTCGCCGAGGGTGCTCTCGATGGCGATGCTCTTCGACTCCGCCTGCCGCGAGAACGTCGTGATGGCTCGCTGCACGACAGAGGGCAGATCGAAGGTGCCCCACTCGACGGGAAGGATGCCCGTCTCGGCACGGTCGAGCAGGACGAGATCGTCGACGAGGCGAAGGAGCCGGTCGGCGTTGCGCGTGATGATGTCGAGGAACTCCACCTGCTCGGCCGGCTCGTCCCGCCCGATCCCGTCACGCAGCAGATCGGTGAAGCTGAGGATCGACGTCAGCGGGGTTCGCAGCTCATGGGAGATCTCCGCCAGGAAGGAGGCCTTCACGCGGTCCAGCTCGACGAGACGCTCGTTCTCCTCGCGCTGGGTGGCGAGCAGCTGAGTCCACTCGGCCTCGTTGCGCGCTTGCGTGGAGATGTCCCGGAAGAGCCAGAGGTGCCCGCGGTACTCGTGATCGACGAAGATGGGCACGTAGTCGCGCTCGAGCACGCGACCGTCCAGCATGGCGATGCGGTCCCCGACGACACGGCGCCGTTCCCGCAGGATTCGAGCCACGCGGTCGGGGCCTGGCACCCGGGTCGGGTCGCCGAAGCGCCTCGTCAGCTCCGGCCCCAGTTCCGCCAAGGTGCGGCCGATGAGCTTGTCCGGCGGGCGGGTGATCTCGAAGAGGTCGACGAAGGCTTCGTTCGTGAGGACGATGACACGGTCGGTGTCCTCGACGAGGGCCGCCATGTAGAGCGAACCGACGAGGGTGCTCAAGCGCTCGTTCGCCTCCCGGAGCCGGATTCGCGCCTCCCGCCGGTCGGTGACGTCCTCGGAGCGGATGACGATGCCCTGCACGACGGGATCGTCGAGGAGGTTCTCGCCGGTGCTCTCGAGATACCGCCATTCACCGTTCTGGCCGAGGATACGAACTTCGAAGGTCTCCTCGGGACCGAGCTCTCCGGTCTGGATGCGGCGCATCATCTCGAGGGCGAGCGAGACGTCGTCGGCATGCAGGAGGCTCAGCACGCCCGTCACCGGGTCGAAGTCGGGGAGCTCACCGAGGAGGCGGGCGGCGGCGGCGTTGGAGTAACGCCACGAGCTGTCGGCGTTGAAGACCGTGATGATGTCCGGCGAGTGGTCGAGCAGCGTGCGGACGAGTCGCTCGGCGACGAGGTCGCGCTCGGCCGAAGGGTCCAGCTGGCCGGTCGCCCCGTCCGGCTCCTCGCCGCTGCCCGGGGGCTCCCCGGATGAGGTGGGCGCGGCGCCCTCCGGCGGTTGTCCGGGGTCGGACGCCTTGTCGTCGCGCGCCGGCGGGCGCGAGCCTTTCCCGGGCTCCACGGCCGGATCGTACCGTGATCAGGCTCCTCGATGCTGGTGGGAGGCTCCCTCGGCTGCGCTTGCAGGCTTCCGACCTGCGACTTCATGCTGACACCGGGAGGATGCTTGACAGACGTCAAGAGTGATGTCATAGTGACATCATGTTGCTGGCACCGATTGTCGAAGGACTCGAAGACGACTTGAAGCGTGCGGCCGCCGTCGGTGGCGAGGACACACGTCGCGTCGCTGACGTGCTGGTGGAGGCGTTGGGTTCCGCCGTGCGCTTGAGGTTCCTCGACGCCTTGCAGCAGGCTGCAGACGAGCTGACCGCATCCCTGCCCGGCACGTCGGTGGAGGTGCGCCTGCAAGGGAGCGATCCGATTCTCTCCCTGACGGTGACCACCTTGGGGGGCACCTCCACCGACACGGACTCCGTCGAGCGGACCGACGCCGAAGTCGCACGCGTCACGCTCCGCCTTCCGGAAGCCTTGAAGACCCAAGCCGAGCGAGCGGCTGCTCGCGACGGGGTGTCGCTCAACAGCTGGCTCGTCGACGCTGCGGCCCACGCTCTTCGTCTGCCACCGGCCCCGCGGCGCGGGGGCCGGCGCATGACCGGATTCGTGAGGGGGTGACCGGGGCATGTGGATGATCACTGGATCGGCGCCGCCCCCTCAGAGGCCGGCCGCCCGGACCACCTTGAACGGAACACCTCTCAGCACCCTTCGAATGACGGCTCGTGACAATGGAAAGGACACCACCGATGGAATGGACGTTCCCAGCCAACGGACCGCTCAGGGCGGATCTGGAGCTAGCGGCCGGTAGCGTCGAGCTCGCCCTCGGCGCCACGGACGAGGTGCTGGTGCAGCTCGAGCCCCTCGGAGGCGAGAGCGATCTCGCCCGCGAGCAGATCGCCAGCACCGAAGTCAGCTGCGACGGCTCGCGACTCGAGGTGCGGGTCCCGAAGCGGAAGCTCCGCGAGGCCTCGCTGCAGATGCGGGTGCTCGTGCCGGCTGCATCCTCCGCACGGATCCGAACGGCCTCCGCCGACATCTCCTGCACGGGGCCGCTCGGAGCCTTGGAAGTGAAGACGGCCAGTGGCGACGTCAGGGTGCAGGACACCTGTGATGCCGCCAGCGTCACGACCGCCAGCGGCGACATCCGGCTCGGCGACGTGCTGGGCGCTCTCGAGCTGCAAACCGCCAGCGGCGACATCAGCGCCGAAGCGATCGGCGGGCGCGCCGCCGTGACGACGGCCAGCGGCGACGTGCGGGTGGCTTCGGTGGCACACGACGCCCGTTTCCGCACCGCCTCCGGGGACGTCACGGTCGGCTGCGCCTACGAGGGAGATCTCTCCGTCAACGGCGTCTCCGGCGACGTCCGCATCGGCGTCGGGTCGGGCGTCGGAGCCTGGCTGGATCTCGTCACCGTCACGGGCGACTCGAAGTGCACGCTGGCAGCAGAAGGCGAAGGCGAGGCCGGGGCGAACCTGCGCATCTCGTGCCGAACGGTGTCCGGGGACATCCTCGTGCACTCCGGCGGCTCGTCACCTGACGGGGGCGGTGGCGGCGCCGGCCCGGGCGGCGGTGACTTCGCTGCCGACTTCCCGGGCGGTGCCGACTTCTCGGTCGGGGCGGTCACGGGCGGCGACTTCGCCGGCGGCGAGTACGGCGGCGGTGGGTTCCCCGGCATGCGGGCCCTCGCCAAGCTCGCCGGC